>Ga0209739_100032_pt1 | contig 63859 bp, 69 predicted proteins | sample JossMetagenome_2_FD_184729 | JGI IMG/M metagenome (GOLD analysis project Ga0209739, IMG submission 184729) | Hot spring sediment microbial communities from Joseph's Coat, Yellowstone National Park, USA - JC3_ASED (SPAdes) (version 3) | ecosystem: Environmental > Aquatic > Thermal springs > Hot...
CATTCCACAGCTTAGCTGTCGCATCAGCCAACCTCCTCAACCTCCTCTCCTGAGCACCATTAGGAAACAACCTAACAACATTGGTCCTCACATTCGTTAGCCGAACAGGATAAACACCCTCCCCCGGCATTGCGGGAGAAGTCGGCCCCCGCTCCCCATCTTGAAAGAGTTGACCAGGGGAGGACACAAACAAGCAACAAAAGCAACGCCTTAAAAACCTGACCTTAAAGGCAAGGTTTGCCGCTCATTATCATTGGGCTTTTTGAGACTTCTCTTCCGCCTTACTCTCAGCTTCCTTAGGAACGTTTAACGTGACCCTAACAATACCATCACTATACTTAGTAACCTTAACCTCAATACGCCTTGGTGGTTTCTCAATACTCCTGGACCAAACATACTCATTGACTTCATTATCAATCCTAACCTTATCAGGGTCAACCTTCATATGCCTAGCCACAAAACTCCTAATTAACCTGATGGCGTATGGTGACCTCTTGGTCCTCGATACCTCCCTAGTCCTCCTGAGGTTAATCACGTAAACCCGCTCAACCTCAACCTTAGCGCTCTCCATCGATGCACGGATAATTCATGTATTAATAAGCATTATTTTTGCCGAAACCCTCAAGCTCGAGAATCCCAGCCCTTACGTAATCCTCATTGCCAAGACCCAGGGCAGAGAGTAATTCGTAAAGTGCCTTTACGGCTGATGACACAACCATCGGCGTTTTTGCATCCCCCGCTGATTTCACGGCATAGTGAACATCCTTAGCTGCCAAACTTAGTGTGAAGGATGGTAGTGCCTTTGGGCTTATGATCCTGTCAAGGTACTTATCTGCAATATCCTTAAACGCAGTCCTCCTTAATAAATCCTTTAATGTCTCATTATCAACACCGTAGGTCCTACCAAGATTCACATACTCCCCCAAGAGTGCCATTGAACCTATCAGAAGTGCGTTGTAAGCTAGTTTTAACGCCATTGCCGACTCGGCGGTGGGTAATCGAATAATCGTTCCTAGTTTATCAAACACGTCCTTAACCTTATTGTACACAACCTCGGCGCCGCCAACAAGATATATTGCGCTACCTTTCTCCACATCACCAGGTCCGCCAATAACTGGTGTTGCCAATAACCCAACATTTGACCCGATAAGTTTGGTGCTTAATGCCCTAATTGCGGCAACGCTGTATGTACCAGCCAGGGCTATTACATCACCGCTGATTCCCTTAATGACCATGTTTAGGGCATCATCGTCGGAGACAAATATGAAGACAAGGCCTCGAGCTTGTGAGACATCGTCTAAGGCCCTTGCGGGTAGTCCCTTAAGCTTATCCCTAGTCCTGTTCCAGGCGTAAACTGTAAAGCCCTGGTTAGCTAGTCTCCTTACCAGTGCGCTGCCCATTCTACCGGTGCCTATTACTGTAACGTCCATCAATGAGCAATCAGGTGTGGGTATTAAAGGGTTATTGCGATTGTGAGGTGTTGGTTTGCTGAGTATTGAGGTTGATTTTCATGAGGGAGAAAATATCATCTTCCTTAATGACACTTATGCCGGTCCTTGACGGAAAGACTTCAACCTGGATTACCTTATCCGGGTTCTCTAGCTTAACCTTATTACCTATCTTACTGGCTATCGAGTCTATGATATCCATCCTATCCAAATCAACACCCCTCTTCCTAACCTCAACCTTGTAAGTCTCGCCAGAACCCAAGTACCTACTTGCCAATTCAACAGCCGCGCTGGCTATAGCCTCGATGTTCGTGTTCACCGTCATCATTATAGGTACAACCTTAAGTACAAAACGGGGAATATAACGACCACTACTCACAAGCTCCTTAAGCCTTCTCGTGAACTCCACTGGGTCTCCATCGACATAACCCGTTATTAATCCATCAAAACCCGTGAATGAGGTCTGCGCAATCTTCATGCCAATCAACTCACCTATGTACTTAAGCTCGTCAGCGCACCTACCCTCTAACCTCCTCCCCGTCGATACAACGAGGTTAAAGTCCATGTGGACCGAACATAGCACTAAACAGCTTATTAATAAACCACACCTATAACGATCAACAATTGGTCGCAACAGTCTCCTCATTAGGATAACTTTACAGTGAGGTGATGGTTTATTGGTTAGGTAATGCTTTTAAAATCGGATTTAAATCATCGTTGACCAATTATGAATAACCTAGTTATGGAAGAGGAGGAATGGGGTGAAGAGGAAGAGGAGGAGTGGGAAGAGTTCGAGGAAGAATGGGAAGAAGAGTTATGACCCAATCTAGCCTTTAAATGATTAAAAATAGAATCAACAAATCTTTACACCTCGACAGTGCTAAGTTGCTTGAGTACGTAATTCCTAATATCAACATCGCTCGGCGGCTGTTCAATGACCTTGCCATCATCAACGAACTTCCTGAGCAGAGGCTCGGGCTTAGACCCATCTGGGCACGGTTTTGGCTCTGAACCCCAGGGAATAACCTGGTCATTAAGCGCCCCACACCTATAGACCTGCTTAAAACCTGGTAATTTACCACGCTTCGTTATCGGCACCCAACGTTTACCCTTATCATCGTATGCCTCAACGATGTCCATGCTTATATCAACACTGGGTGGGAAGGCTATTGACGTGCCTACACCGAACATATCCACAATATCCCTAAGCCTAACAACCTCCCCCTCATCAACACCGCCACTTACCACAATCTTCACATTCCTGTAGCCGGCAAGATCGAGCGTCCACCTCACCTCACGCACGATGGCTTCCATGTTACCACGCCTACTACTCGGTGTGTCCAACCTGACGCCGTAAAGCCTATCACCAAGCAACCTGGCCGCCAACATTGACTCCTCACGCTCATCAAGGAATGTGTCAGCTAGGACTATCCTAGGCACGTCACTGGGCATGACCTTATCAAACCAGACCCAAGCCATTGCGTGATCGCCAACGGCGTGCCTAAAGACAATCATTAATGCATGCGGCATCGTACCACTCGGCCTAATGCCGAGCAATCTAGCGCCGATAACTCCCGCTACACCATCACAGCCACCAATGTATGATGCCCTATCCATCATGGGCTGTATAGCTGGGTGAACAACCCTAGCACCAAAGAATAGGCAGGTCCTATCGCCAGCCAACCTCTTGATCCTGGCTGCCTTCGTGGCTACGGAACTATAATGCCTTAGTATTCCTAGGAATGTGGTTTCATAAACCGCAAAATCCGCATAATTACCCTCAATAACCATCAACGGTTCATTCGCTTGGAACAACGTACCCTCGGGCATTGCGTAAATCGTTATTGGGAGCTCCTTAACCGCCACAAGATTAATCACCTCCTTAAGACCGGCGAAGACAGCCCATTTGTAGCCTCTTGGTAAATTCACAACATGAAATTCCGCCCTGACCCTAACCTTATCGAGACCAGCAGCCTTAAGCACATCGACAGTTCTATTGAAGTATATGTCCGTAGCCTCACCATTTAATATCTCCTCATCCTTGGCAATGTAGAATAATCTATCCATGTTGGGTAAAGGTTGTGGAATACTAAATTTAAGTTCTACATGGCAAATTTTGCTATGTGAATTCATTCACGTACTTACTAATTAACGTCCTAATGAAATCATCGATTGACGTAAAGGCGCAATCACAAACCCTATGCACACCGGCACCAACCACCACATCAAGGGCTTTATCCCCTAGTAAATTCATGATCTTATTGGTAACATCTGAAATACAATCATTGATTCCCATGATTATTATGGAGAGCTTATCATGACCAACGGGGTGCAGTAAATTTAGCCCCTCCCTAAGCTGTGTGGTACCTGCCATATATGTTAAGGCGCCTAACCCAGGATCTTTGAACTTTGATATGCCCATGATATGATCCCTAAGGCTTAGGTATGCTGGGTATATCATTTGCCATGCGTTGAGGATTTTATTTGCGGGAACTACCGTGACCAGCGAATCCCTACAACCATTAGCCATACCCCTAATCCTGCTGAGCAAATCCTCATCTAATGCCCGCCTCAATACTATGGTGGCTAGCCAAACTCTCAACTCCCCAATATCGCTCATTAGCTTGATTATTATTGACATCGCATCAACCACCATGAATATACGCAATGATTAGAACCTCATCATTATCGTTAATAGGCGTGTCTAATCCCTTGAGTAGCCTTATGTCGACATTATTAACCGCTATGTATATGTCAGGCATCAAATCATTCCTTAATGCATCAAAAACCCTCCTGAATAACTTATCATTTACCGATTTAAGTCCATTGACCACGTCCCTAACGTTATTAGCATTATTCAATTCCAGGTAATCCTTACCCAATGCCAGCGCCTTCAAAACACCGACTAACCTAACCCTGACAACCACATTGGGTCTTCGGAACAGGGTTTTTAAGGTCTCCTTAACAATTGAATTAAATGCATTGCTCAGTAATATCGCTGAAGGAGATTGGTATCGTAGAGATTTGTAGCTATGGTGATAGGATTCGGGAGGTGAAGATTAGGGTTGGTATTAATGGTGCACATGAAGGGGCTAATGATGACTTAACGAAGTTAATAATTAACTACATAAGAGGTTTGGTGAATGCACGCGAAATCCTGAAATACATAAGCCTAAGCCCAGGACTGCTTGGGCTTGCGCAATTGGCAATGCTATCGATACCCAGGGGTAGGGTCGCCACGTACTCCCAAATAGCCAGGTTATTGAACACAAGTCCAAGGGCCGTGGGTAGGCTAGCAAGCGCTAATAAACTACCGATAATTGTCCCATGCCACAGGGTAATAAAGAGTGATGGTTCACTCGGTGGATACTCGATAGGCGACGTTAGAATTAAGCACGCCTTATTAACAATGGAGGGGGTCCCCATAGTGAAGGGTAGGGTTTCTAAGCAATACTTCGTTAGTGATTCCGTGCTAATCACGAACTTTAAGGAATTGCTAAAATTGGCTTCCCAGGGTATGGTTATTTGACGATGGATATCACGACTTCATCACCCTCCTCTATCCCGTATCTCGATGCGAAGCTTCCTCGATTAACCGAAAGCTCAAGGAATCCCTCACTATTAATAAGGGCTAAGGTCTCACCCTCCTTTGCAAAGCCGTAACTCCTAAGGAACCTAGCCTCAATCTCTAGGTTTTTCCTTGGTACGGTTATTCTCAACGTATCGCCATACCCAAGACCCATGATAGTAACATCGCTAGACCTAACCCCAGTGTACGCGTTGCCGAAGTGATCAATATATATTATGGATGACCTTGCGAAACCCTTAGATACGGTATTCGGTGGTATGGGGAGTTTAATGGGGTCCGTGACCCTTGGACCTAGTAGTGATATATCGAGCCCAAGGCTTATGTAAGCAGCCACCGGCGCAAATACGTCACGTCCATGGAAGGTGCTTGAAACAACGGGCCTCATGTAGCTCCTATTCTCAATAGACCTTATATCCTCAATACCATCATCCTCCGCAGCCATCATTAGGACGCCGTTGTCAGGACCTACGAAGTAGTAATTCCTCGTTTTGATAACTAAAGCCCTCCTGGACGTTCCAACCCCTGGATCAACGACCACAACATGAATCGTGCCCCTCGGGAAGTACTTATACGATGCCCATAACGTGAAGGCTGCCTTGAATATGTTGAATTGCGGTATTACATGGGTTATATCAACAATGGTGGCGTTGGGATTTATGTTGAGTATGATGCCCTTCATTGATGGTACGAAGTACGATTCATAACCGAAATCCGTGAGTAGGGTTATTACACGACTCATCAATGCGTCATTACCTACAGCAATTTTAAGCTTTAGAGGAATGAGTCGAGCGTTAGTTGACCAGGGGTGGGTAAGACCCTGCTCATGATATTGAACTTCCTTAAGTATTTAGCGAACCTGGCGGCATTACCATACACGGTATACACAATCCTAGCGCCACTATTGAGCGCGAAATCCACAAGGCCGGGAAAATCAGAGTGGCTACTAAGTGGTAATGCATCAACACCAATAGCCCTAAGCCTAGCCACCCTAGACCTCTTGGCGTACATGCCACTTAATGCTACGGCCTTAACCATACCATACCTAGACCTCAACACCCTAATCGTGTTCACGAAATCCCTAGGCATACCCATAATGATTACGGAACCGGGCTGTGGGATCTCGCTTAGAACCTTGCCGTATTTAAGCCCTAACACATTATTCATAACCTTAATGCTAGGCTCAATGTACATTGGGTAATCCTTAAGCAGCACAGCAAGTTCCTGCCCGCGCCCGAGGGGTTGACCCATGAGTAGCACAATGCCATTCCTAATACCATCCTCAACAACACCCCTCAACTCATCATAGATAGCGATCCTACTTGGGAATACGTAATCGGGACTCCCATACGTGGCCTCCATTATCAACACATCAACATCAAGCCCCTCAGCCCCTCCCAGCAGTATTGAGGACTCCACATTAAAATCGCCAGTAACCCCAACCCTGAAGGCACCAAAATCAAGCACGTAAGATAAGCTCCCAACCACATGACCAGCATTGTAGATCTCAACAATAACATCATCAATAACAATCTCGTGACGAGGACTAGCTTCAATATACCTAAGGCCTTCGCCATCACGAACTCTAATTACTCTAGCCGTTTCTTCGCTCATAATTAGTGGCATGGCATTACGGATCGCGCTAGGGTTAACATGATCCCTATGTCCGTGGGTTATTAATATCGCGTTAAATGACTTACTCGGCTTCCTTAAGGGGTCTATTATGAATCTTTTATTTCCATACTCAATGATGATCCCATTATCATAATAAGCCCTAAATCTATGCACACCTAATCAGTAGTCCTGGATCTATACTGCTATAAAAGGTGTTTGTTCCTAAATGGTTCTCTTTCTACAGCTGAGTTATGTTTGATATAAGCGTTAATCCGCAATAAATGCGTTTCATAAATCTACGGGAAAGAGACGACGATAACTAGGCTAAATAAGCATTCCAGCCACATTAAACATAATAACTAGATTATTAATTTACCCAGCAAATTACGGTTGATACTTCACAAATATAAAGGCGATATCTTTATAACCCAAGGGAAAAGACTTTACATTGTATGGTTGAGGGCATAAAGAAGAAGATCCTGGACTATCTCGCGAGTAATAAGGGTAGGGAATTCACGGCTGAAGAGATTGCAAAGGCTATCGGTGAGGAGAGACTAAATGTGGTTAAGGCACAGTTAACCAGGTTAATAAAGGATGGTAAGGTCATTAAGACGGATAATAAGTACAAGGCCTCATAAAAATTCAATAAAATTCAAAAACATAAAATATCCTTCCCCTTATGATGAACCCGACCACTACGGAATAATGAAGAATAAAACCGGGCCGGAACTGAGCCATAGAGGTTTTATCACGGCAACATTCACAGGCCTTTACAAACTCCCGAATTTCCTTAATTTTTCCCTAACTTCATCGTTCATTATTATGTCTAGCGGGAAGAAGGCAGTCACTATCCAATTTGGTACATCAACAACCTCGCTTATCCTAAGATCCATGGCCACGCTTGCCAACATATAAGCCTCAACGGGTTCCATGAACTTTGACAATGCATTTATTATACCTATCGTGGCCACTTTAACCGCATCCCAGAGATTTGGGGCCATGCCAGGGTAAGCTATATACTCATTAAATGTTATCTCCTTCATTCTGCTAAATCTAAAGATTGGCTGTCTAAGTCCAATGTTCTTAATCAAACTAACCCTAAATCTAATCCTCATTGGTGCCTCAATGGCTGTTCCACAGACCTCACCATCACCCTGGGCAAAGTGCGTGTCACCAATCGATAGGAAACCCCCCTCTACGAAGACGGGTAGGTAAAGTATGGAGCCCACCGTTAATTGCTTAACATCCATGTTACCACCATTCTCTCTGGGAGGTACGGTACTCCACCTGCCACTGTAAGGTGGCGCGGTACCGATGACGCCGGGGAATGGCGCACCTGGTATTTCCACGTCCACATCTCCAAACCTTGCGCGGGCCTTACCATCCTTTATACTCCAGATCTTAATAGCGGGCCCTGCAAGGTCTATGGGTGTTGTGTATAGGTCCTGGGCGAACAAGCCGAAGCCGGGTATGACCCCCGTCCAGCCCCACCCCATGTCCTTAAACTCTAAAAACTCTATTTCAACGGCATCTCCGGGTTCGGCATCTTCGATCTCGATAGGCCCGGTTAATGGGTGTATCCTGGAAAAATCAAGTTTTAGCAGGTCTTGAGACGATGATGATTGCGTTATTTGACCATCAGACGCCTCCTTGGTCTCAACCTCAACCTCATCCCCATCCCTTATCGTTAGGATCGGCTTAAGTGATGAGTCCCATTTATTGTGGGTTATGGCGTGGATTGTGTATCGTGTCATTACTAATAGGCTTATTGTTTCTTTTTAAATTTTTAACCTACTACATACCAGGTACTAACAATTTTGATCTGAACCCCCTCGTTATTACCGCCATATAAATGAGCCATAGCGAAAGCCACGCAGCGCCCAGGATCTTGGCATCCATCGAGAGCCCCCACCATATTGGTACGAGAACGATAAGTCCCGCTATTGGTATTAATACATATAAAATGTGTCTTTTCCTATACGTGAAATAATATATAGCCGCTATGTGGAGTAGTATGAAGGCTGTTAATGCGCCAAAGTTTACAAGGCTAACGAGTAGGTCGAGTGGTACTAAGATGGCTATTAACGTACTAATGGCACCGCCTATTATTGTCGCCACCCAGGGTGTGCCGAATTTGCTGTGGACCTTAGCAACGGCCCTGGGTAAAAATCCATCTCTACCCATGGCATATATAATCCTGGCTATGGCGGTGGTGGCGTTAAGTCCATCACCAATACCCCAGGCTATGGCTGTTGATATCGTGGCCACGCTAAGCATTAATAAACCACCCACCGTCTGTGCCACATCGTAAAATGCCGTATCGGGATTAGAGAATTGATATGTTGGATAAACCAAATAGGCTAAGTATGTCTGTGATATGAACATTATACCAATCGCAAGCACTGAAAGCACGACTGCGCGGCCAACGAATTCGGCCTTACCTCTATGTTCCTCTGCCAATGTTGTTGCTGCATCAAATCCTAAATAGCTAAGTACGGCTATTGATGCTGCGTTGAGTATACTGGATATTTTGAAAGAGCTTGCATTATAAAGTGGATCTATAGATAATGGAATATGTCTGGTGATTATGTATGCAATGGATAACACGAAAAATATAACTAACGCCGCAAGCTCTATTGCAAGTAAGGTATTGTTGGCCCTGGCCGTCAACTTTATTCCTAAAACACTTATGGTCGTCATAGGTACTAGGAAAATCAACACCCAGGCCTGGTAGGGTATTTGCGGTATTATCGTGTTCATAGCTAAGGCCGCAACCACATATACAAGGCCTGGCACGAGGAAGTAATCAAGCATTATGGATATACCGGCTATGAAACCGTAAAATGGATTTACGGCCCTCTGTGCATAATTATATACAGAACCAGCTAGGGGAAACTCCCTAACCATGAGGAAATATGCGTATGCAGTGGGCATCATCCCGAGCATACCCAATAGATAAGCTAATGCGGGCATCCCATTGCTTAACGAGGCTACAATACCATAGATACCCCATGGAGCTATGGGGACCATAAACACGAGACTATATGTAAAAACATCGATCCACGAAATCTCCCTTTTAAGTTCCTGTTTATACCCAAAGCTACTTATGTCCTCGGGCATATTTCCGATGGGGTCATCACCATTTATAAATTTCACCCCTAAAGTATATAGTTAAGTTTATGAAATTGTGTTTAATTGTTTATTTAAACAAATATCGCGTAGCTAGTCGGTAATACTATGTTTATGCTTTGAAGGAAATGTTTAAATAACTTAAATTATATCATGGGACTAGTATGACGTTTTTAGATCTGTTAAGACCCCCCACGGTGGTTACGATAAATACTAGGTCGGAGGTTATTGCTGGGTTAACCACGTTCCTAACCATGGCCTATATATTGTTTGTTAATCCAGCGATAGTTGGTAGTGGTTTCGAACTGGCTCTGACGCATGCGTTGGGGACAAGCTCATTGTCTCCTCAGTACCAGGCGCTTGTCTACACGGTTAAGCTCGGCATAGCTGCAGGTACAGCTATTGCCGCTGCCTTTGGGACGTTGTTAATGGCCTTCTTTGCGAGACTTCCCTTTGCCATGGCTCCTGGTATGGGAGAGAACTCCTTCATAGCCTTCTCCGTAATACCTGCCTTCACGACCACGTTACTGAATATAGGAGTTCTAGGGCCACGCGCTGCCGAGATCGCACTAATGGTGGCGTTAACTGCGGTCTTTATTGACGGTCTCATATTCCTATTTACGGCGTGGTCAGGCATTAGGGAGAGGATAATTAAGTCCATATCCCCAAACCTCGCTGTGGGCATTAGTGTCGGTATCGGCCTATTCATAACATTCATAGGGCTTAGCCTTGGGGGCTTTGTCAAACCTGGTGTTGGTACGCCCGTAACCTTTAATGTAGAGGCCTTTAGAACCCCCTCGTCAACACTTGCCTTCATTGGGTTGATGCTGGCAATAGCGCTTTATATATACAAGGTGCCTGGTGCATTCTTAATAACTATCATAGCACTGACGCTGGTGGGCATACCACTCGGTTTAGTTACACCACCGCCGTCTCTAGTTCAATTACCCACACTCTCAACATCAATAATACCTAACTTCCCCGAAAACATCATGTGGTGGATTAAGCTAGTCAGTTTAGCCTTCCCTGTCGCGCTCTCCCTATGGATGATTGAGTTCTTCGATGGCATAGGTACGATCGTTGGCTTATCAAATAGGGCAGGGCTTGTTGATGCGAGGGGTAGGCCCGTCAATATTGAGAGGGCCCTATATACAGACGCCATGGGAACCATAGTGGGCGCTCTTGCTGGAACCACGACAACGGTTATTTACGTTGAGTCTGCCGCTGGAATAGAAAGTGGGGGCAGGACCGGGTTAACGTCGCTAGTTACGGGCCTACTCTTCCTAGCATTCCTGCCCCTAGGACCGCTTGCGGTTATGGTACCAAGCTTCGCAACAGCCCCAGTACTGATACTTGTTGGATTAATGTTCATATCACTAATCCCAAAACTCAACTTTAGCGATTTAACAGAGGCCATACCGGCATTCGTAGCAATAATAAGCATACCACTAACATACAGCATAGCAACTGGGATAGGTCTTGCGTTCATAACTTATACCCTAACAAAGATAATTGCTGGAAGGCTCCGTGAAATCTCGGTGACTACGATAGTAATAACATTAATATTTACTATATATTTCATAGCCATGCTACCATCACTTCACTAACAATTTTAGCTTGAACAATAAGTAAACCTTAGATTTTTCAATTTTTAATTTAAAAAGTAGGTGAAATAGTCCTTACTTAAGACATACTTATGTTAATTGGCTGTATAACGTGTATCGTTACCATATCGAATGGTTTAATTCCAAACTTCTCCCTAACCTCCCTGGGTATTGTAAACTGTCGGCTATTAGTATGCTTTGTTCTTAGGAGCTTTACGTTAGTAAGCTCTATCTTTTGGTTGTTGTGTTCCAGAACTACATATACGTATTTAGTTCTTTCTAAACCTAATTTCCTAACTAGGTTTGCTGGCACCAAGACTTGGTTATTTATGTAGATCTTTATTGTGTAGGGCAGGGTGTTTATTGGTAATCCTTTCCTACCCACAGTAATTTCTGTGGTCATATTTCTCGAAAGACGTCGCTTTCACTTCTATTTTAAGGACTTTGTTAAACCGGAATGGTAAACCAACGTGAAACCTCACGTAATATGTGTGTTTCTCGTGATTTCAAGTTGAAATTTTACCTATAATTGAAAGTCATTAAAAGACTAGCTTTCTTTCTAATAATGCGGAAGTATTTTATTCGGGTTGGCTAATTAATTCGTGTGATGAGGCGTGTCGGGTGCTGAGTGTGATTGCTATCGCATGGGCTGATGAGGGATTAAGTTAAATAATTACCTACGTAACCATTACTGTGCCCTTCAGGGAGGATATTGAATTGATTAGGGGATCGAGAAGCAATTTACTTCGTGGTAAGAGTATCGTTCTAGCATTAAGTGGTGGCATATCGATATACAGGGTTCCTGACGTCGCCAGGGAGTTGATTAGGCATGGTGCTCACGTAACCACATTCATGAGTAGGGAGGCACGTAAACTGCTCAGCCCCAGGATCATGGAGTGGACCACAGGTGGTGCAGTCTATGTTGAGTTGAGTGGTTATGCGGAGCATGTGAACGTCTGCTCGAGTGCCGATGCTGTGGTTTTCATACCAGCCACCGCAAACACAATCGGTAAATTGGCGAATGGAATTGCGGATACGCCAATCACGCTTTGCGGCATGGCAGCCCTAGGTGCGGGTAAGCCCGTACTGATTGTACCTGCCATGAACGAGTCCATGTGGAGGAATCCAATAGTTAGGGCTAATGTTGATAGGCTCAGGGACCTTGGTATTGGATTCGTTGAGCCTGTGGTTGAGGAGGGTAAAGCTAAGCTTGCCCCCATTGACGAGGTTGTCGACTCCGTAATAGACATGTTGGCGCCCAAGGATATGGCCGGCCTATCTGTATTAATAACCTCGGGACCAACTCACGAGCATATCGACGCTACAAAGTACATAACCACACCGAGCAGTGGATTGACAGGTTATTACTTCGCCAGGGAGGCCCTGGCCAGGGGTGCCAGGGTTACGCTTGTTGAGGGTCCCGTAAGCACTAGGGATCCGCCTAATGCTGAGGTCTTTAGGGTAACCGGCGTTCTCGAGATGTACGACACAGTCATTAAACTGGTGAGTAAGAGGCGCTACGACCTAGCAATCCTAACAGCTGCACCCCTCGACTTCTACGTTAAGGATAGGGTTGAGGGTAAGTTAAGCAGTGATTTGGAAAAGGTCGTTATTGAGTTAATTCAGGCACCAAAAATCGCTAGAGACTTGAAAACGTATTCTCCAGCCACATTCTTAATAGCTTATAAGGCCGAGGTGAATATTTCGGAGGACGAGCTAATCAAGAGGACGTTAAGGAGAGCCTCCGAGGGCAATTGGGACTTGGCCCTAGCCCATACCGTGGGCTTGGGTAAGGGCTTTGGCACAGAGAAGGATGAGGTCATAGTCCTGGATAGGAATGGAGTGATGAGGAAGCTAGGCCCAATGCATAAGAGGGAGCTTGCTAGAGAGGTTCTAAATATATACGTCACAATTAATAATATAAAATCAATAAAGGGATAATGCTTTTAATCATTTATTTTGATCGAACACCGTGAGTGGACCCCTAGTCCCTGAAGATGTCAGAAGGAGGGGTTTAATGCTGGCGTCGATATCGACATTCTTCGCATGGGCCTTGAGTACTACGACTTCCTAATCTATTTCTCACTAATTCCGTACATAAGCGAATTATTCTTTCCAAAATCATCGCCAGTAGCAGCGTTGCTATACACATTGTTGGTCTTCGCAGTTGGCTACTTCGCGAGACCCCTCGGTGCAATATTCTTTGGGCACATTGGTGATAAGTATGGGAGACGAAACGCATTACTTGGTGATGCGGTAACCATGGCCGTCGCCACGATAGCCATAGCCTCGCTACCCACGTACTCGGAGGTGGGAATTCTAGCACCAATACTACTAACGATTTTCAGATTCCTTCAGGGATTTGGCTATGGTGGTGAGGCAGGCGGAGGCGTGGTTTGGGCCCTTGAGTTTACGTCACCAAAGTGGCGTGGTCTTGTTAACGGTGTCCTTAATTCCAGTATGTCAGTGGCTACGTTGTTAGCCACGGGCTTACTACTGCTTGTTAGTGCGTACTACCCATTACCCACCATTGGTTGGAGAATACTCTTCCTAAGTGGTGCCGTGGTTGTCATAGTTGGTCTTGTCATTAGGTTATTAGCCCCTGAATCAATACTTTGGGAGAGGAGGAAGGACGAGGGAAGGCTTGTTAGGATACCGCTAGCTACCGCTGTTACAAAATATTGGTTCAGCCTGCTCCTGGTCATATTGATAAACTTGGGTTTAACATTCGTTTTCTATGCGGGTTATGGCTTTGTAACGACATTCACGAAATTACTTTCGGCATACATGCCCGAGCTTCAGAGGGCTTTCGTTAAGTTGACGTATGTTCCACTAATGCTTGGCAGCCTGGGCGGTGTAATTGGCAATACGCTCGGTGGCTACTTAACGGATATTTTCGGTAGGAGGAAGATGCTGATAATACCGACAGCAATACTCCTGGTGTTAATATACCCACTGTACTTATCGCTCACCACGTTGTATATACCCATAATGGCGCTGTCATTGGCTTTGATGTATTTCATATTCACTCTCTCCGCCGCTGTACAAACGGCGTACTTCTCCGAGATATTCCCAACCGAGGTTCGTTGGTCAGGTATAGGGTTTGGATGGAATTTAAATGCAGCCATTGGTTCATTAGCGCCCACGTTCGCATTACTACTATACACAAACCTGAGGGGCACGACCAACCCAATAATTGCGGCGGCTCTCGCGCCATCGATAGTCGTCATTATCGGCGCTGCCATGACAATAATAGGGGCATCAATCGGGCCGGAGACTGTTAGAAAGCCGCTCGAGTAATAACTTGAGAAATTAATCATTCCGTATAATTAAATTAAGAGTCTTATGACCCCTTACGACTCTTTAATAGCTCTATTAGCTCCTTAATAACCTCCCTATAGTCCCCAACAACTCCGTAATCCGCGTACTGGAATATGGGAGCATTGGGATCACTGTTTATGGCCACTATTACCTTAGACTCCTTCATACCGAAGATATGCTGTATTGCACCACTCACACCAACGCCTATGTAGAGGGTCGGTCTTATGGTCTTACCCGTCTGACCAACCTGCCTATCGGCGCTCAACCAACCAGCATCCACTACCTTTTTAGTACCTCCAATGGTACCACCCAATAACCTAGCGAGCTCAGTCAGTAACTTAACGCCATCAACTCCACCAACACCACGCCCTGCAACAACCACTATATCTGCCTTCTCAACTGGTGGCATTTCCTCACCCTTAACCGCAGGTCTCTCTTCAACTAACCCCTGACCGTTTATGCTCGGTATTGAATCAAGTGTTTCACTAATTATCTCTCCGCTCCTGCTCGTATCCCTCGGTGGCGTTGGGAATACATTAGGCCTAACGCTGGCTAGTTGTGGTCTCCTGCTGGGTGTCCTTATATGCGCGAGTATGTTGCCACCATATGTTGGTCTTACTTGATCCAAGTCCCTTGTCTTTGGATCCACATCAAGTTCTGTGCAATCAGCCGTAATACCTGTTCTTAATGAATTGGCAACGTATGGTGCAAGTTCCCTGCCCCTCTTTGTGGCGGCAAACAGTATTATCTCTGGCTTGTACTTATTAGCTAATTGCACTATCACGTTCGCGTAAACATGCGGAATATACTTCGATAAGGCTGGGTGATCCACGTATACGACCCTATCGGCTCCGTAGTAGATGGGCTCCTTAACGACATCACCCAGGTTATTACCTACCATGATTGCCGTGACGTCGGTATTAATCTTGCTCGCCAACTCCCTAGCCTTACCTATTAATTGCAGGCTCCCATCCTTGATAACCCCATTCACGTACTCCACATAAACCCAAATTCCCTTATACTCGTTCTTATTAACTGGGTTCCACTCACTACATATTTTTTGTTGTGCTTGAGCTGTGCTCATGGTCTTATCACCCCCTCCTTAGTTAGGTTATCCAGTAACCACCTGGCTGCCTCCTTAGGATCACCCTTAAACAACTGCCTCTTCCTCTCTATTGGTTTTGCATCCTCTATCTTCGCAACTATCGTTGGCGAGCCTCTAAGCCCAATGCACTCCCTCTCGAGCTTCAGCATGTTATTATCAATAACCTTAACGAGACCATTAACCCTGGCATTTATCTTCCTAACAAGGCTTAGATCCCTCGGTGGATTGCTGTTCTTATATACACTGATTATTATCGGCATTTTATACTCATACATCTCGTAAACACCCTCATCCTCTAAGTACCTGGTCACCCTGATGACCTTATCCTCAAGCCTAGCTTCAGCCTCAACTGCATAGTAAACATAGGGCAGGTTCAACCACGACGCAACCTGGGCAGGCATGTGCGCTGTTGTTGAGTCGGTGGTTTCCTCACCAAATACTATTAGATCGAAATCGGGGAATAGCCTCTGTATGCTCCTTGCCACGGTATGCGAGGTAGCAAGGGTATCGGCTCCAGCAAAAGCCCTATCGGTGATTAGGTAGGCTTCATCGGCTCCCATGCCTATTGTTGACTCGAGGAAGTCCTTACCGCTGGGTGGCGCCATGGACATTGTTATTACCTTACCACCATACTTATCCTTAAGCCTCAATGCAAACTCAAGGGCATTTCTATCGTAGGGATTAAGCATAAGCGGGACGCCTTCACGAACGAGGTTGTGTGTGACTGGGTCCAGGCGTACAGCTGTTACGTTGGGTACTGCCGCCTTAACTGGTACTATTATTGTTAACCCACTCATTATGATGCCTAGTTCATTTGACTTAATATGCATTTCTAACCTTTGACATATATAACTCTATATAATGCATCATACGAATGCGTGATTAATATTCGACCCATTAGTAACTTTTTAGAATATTTTTCAATATTATTATTGATTCATTTAATTAGCCAAATCGATATTGTACACCAAAGCCTGATTTTGGATAGTTCCACTCAATGTTGCTCTCCGGGCATACTACACGGCATGTACCGCACTCAAGACAGCCTTCGTGCGAGAATAGTACTGTTCCATCAGGGCCCGGCGTATAGCATCTTGCTGGGCATAGGTATAGGCATGGCTTCTTATCGCACCTCCTACACTGCTCCGGGTCTATTATCCTGATGTGAGGTCTTTGGTCAACATCCCACGCATTACTGTTTAGTCTCTCCTCAATTGGTACCTTCCTATCTAGACTCATAGGTTCATCACCACCCTAATGGCATCCCTTGCCAGATCCATGAGTGTGACATTCCCCTTAGCCTCGAGTAAGGTTGAGCCGAGCCTCCTCGGTGTACCATCGATGTCGAAGTATCGTGCCAAGGCATTATTTATCAACCTCACGTAATCACTATAGAGCCTAGGTTCAATTAAAACCTTATGCGCATTCCTAAATGCCCTGAGCTCCCTAAGTACGAAGGATTCCTCGAGGAGTTTGCCGTAGATCGACAGCGTTTCGGCATCGTACTTACCCACATCATGCGCCTTAGTAATAGCTTCAGCAGCCACCCTACCGCTCTCCATCGCGAAGTCCACACCTCTAATAATAATGCCCAGGTGAAGTAGGAATCCTGCAGCATCGCCAATAACTAGGTAGCCATTACCGTACAGGTTCGGTGGTGAAGCGTTGAGACCAGCCACGGGGGTCAGGTGTGCTGAGTATTCGAGGAGTTGTCCACCCTTTATCAATCTCTTGATTAATGGATGAAGCCTAAATTCCTCAACCAACTCATGCACTGGGGTATCTAATTGATATCCATGGCTTAAGTAAAGAACCACCCCCAGGGTTATTGCCTCCTTATTCGTGTAGATAAAGGCGCCACCAGGTAGGTAATGGGTTGGGTATCCAGCCAAAACCCACGCTAACCCCTCATCCTCATCCAAGCCAAACCTCTCATTTATCGCGTTCCTATCCAACTTAATTACTTCCTTAACACCAAGGGCCACGATCTCCGGACTTAACTTAGGTGCTAGCCCGCTCCTTTCGAGCACAAGCCTATTTATGCCCTCGGCTATCACAACCACATCGCCATAGACCTCATCATTACCAGCCCTAACACCAACAACCCTACCATCCCTAATGACCAGGGAATCTATGGGTATCTCAGGAATAACAACAGCACCGGCTGACTCAGCCTTCTTATCAAGCCATTCCACAAAATTCGTTAGGTACGCGGTAAATGACCTATGCTCGGTTTTAATTGTTTCGAAATCAATCGTGGTCCAGGAATCCTCGGTCATCATTGTGATCCTCTCCCTCCTGACCCAACGCTCCACGGGGGCCTCCTTGACGTACTCTGGGTATAGCTTATCGAGCACGTGGGCGTATATTCGACCACCAAACACATTCTTACTACCGGGTTTCTTACCCCTCTCAACAACCAAAACCTTGAAACCCCTATTAGCCAATTGTTGTGCTGCCGTAAGTCCTGCAGGGCCGGCCCCAACCACTATAACATCGAATTTGCCACTCACGAGGTCAAAGCTAAGACATACATCTTATTAAGCATTAACACTACATAGATCTATAAATTGAATTGATGCCTTTTACGTGTGATGAGGATGAACCCAGATGATAAATGATGCGTGCTCTATCCTGGCTGAGAGATATTGAAAAAGAGATTGCTTTTACAATAAACCTCATAGCATGCTCACAACGCTTCTCGAGTAAACAGGCTTAATTGATATCTAAAAAGAGAAAGCAATTGATGTCTTCACTAAGTGAAAATATCGGTAAAATCGTTGAGAAAAAGATTGAGAGTTCGGGAAGTGGAGCTGGTGCATTAATTGCGGCAATTAGGATATTGAACAGAGGTGCTGTTAGGTGGGCCCTGAGGTTATTAACGAAGGAGGTGGAATTTAATGGTGAAAGGAAACCATTGATGGAGTGGGTATTGGCAAAGTACGTTGGTGAGGAGCAATGCCCAACGGTTGCCCACTTCGTGGCGCCATTCTTTGAGATGGGCATGAAGTTGGCGACGGCGTGGCTTCATGCCGATGAGGAGCCAATTAAGGAATTGCTAAGTGATCCAGCGATAAGGAGGGGTATAGTAACTACATTACGTGGCATTGCACTATTCGGAGTAACGACACCCCAGAAGTTACCTGCACCATTTTTCATAGTCTGGAACTTCACCAACGCCTGCAACCTAAAGTGCATACATTGTTATCAGAATGCGGGTAAGCCATTACCCAACGAGTTAACACTTGAGGAGAAGCTTAGGGTGGTCAAGGAGCTGGATGAGGCTGGTGTGCCGGCCATTGCCCTATCTGGTGGTGAACCCACGGTACACAGGGACTTCTGGCCCGTCCTCGCTGAAATAAGTAGGAGGGGCTTTTACCCAGCCATCGCCACAAACGGAACAACATTCGCAAACCTTGAATTCGCGGAGAGGGCTGAGAAGCTTGGGCTTAGGTACGTGGAGATAAGCATAGACGCCGCAGATCCCGCTGTACATGATAAGTTCAGGGGTGTTCCTGGCGTCTGGTCTAAGGCCGTGCAGGGATTGAGAAACGCCGTTAAGTTAGGCTTCAGTGTGGCTCTTGCATTCACAGTAACGAAGTTCAACATACACGAGGTTGATAAAATACTCGACCTAGCCCAGGAGATTGGTGTTAAGCGTGTCGTGTTCTTTAACTTCATACCTGTGGGCAGGGGTCGTGAGAATCTCGAGATCGACCTATCCCCTGAGGAGAGGGAGGAGTTCCTTAGGCATATCTATAAGGAGATGAAGAAGAGGAAGATGGAAATAATAAGCACAGCCCCCCAGTACGGTAGGGTAGTTAACCAATTAAGCAATGGTGAGGATGTATCGCCCACACACTTCGTTGTTGCGAACGACCCAATAACCAGGGAATTAACGGAGTTCATTGGTGGTTGTGGTGCTGGTAGGGTTTATGCGGCTATTGAGCCCGAGGGCACGTTAACACCATGTGTGTTTCTACCATATCCAGTGGGTAACTTGAGGACTAAGTCCTTCTGGGATATATGGATGGATCCATTCATGGAGAACTTCAGAGATAGGGACAGGCTCGAGGGCTTCTGCGGTAAGTGTCCATATAAATTAATATGTGGTGGTTGTAGGGCTAGGGCATACAACTACTTCGATGATGTGTTGGCACCGGATCCAGGCTGTATCTACAACTCAGCGGAGTGGCGTAAATTAACGGAGGACTTGGCTAAGATTAAGGTGAAGATTTCACCATTGGTATTCAAGTGAGGTAATGCGCATGAAGGTGCTCTTAGCCGTTCCGCCGGGCATTGATAAACTGGAGCTATACAGGGTACTTGGTTTGAAGGCACCACCGTTAGGTCTTGCCTGGATAGCCGCAGTACTTGAGAGGGCTGGTCATAAGGTTAGGATTATTGATTCACCAACGGAGGGTATTGATTTAAAGGCATTCATGAATGAGGTTAAGTCCTGGAACCCTGATGTCGTTGGTATAACCGCAATAACGCCAACAGTATATAAGGCGTATGATGCAGTCAAGGCAGTTAAGGAGTACGATAAGGACTTGCCCGTGATAATGGGCGGTCCTCACGTAACATTCATGTACGAGGAAGCTCTTAATAATGGTGCGGATATTGTTGTTAGGGGTGAGGGTGAGTACACAACCCTGGAGTTAATAAATACGATAGAGAAGGTGGGTCTTGATACGGGTCAATTCAAATCAATAAGGGGTTTGGCGTTTAGGAGTGGTGATGGGATCATAAGGACACCAGATAGACCACCCATCAAAAATCTTGATGAGCTACCACCGCCGGCCCGTCACTTACTGCCAATGGATAAGTACACATTGTTTGGTAAGCCTATTAGGATAATACATGCAATGGCCAGCAGGGGTTGCCCGTATGGTTGTTCGTTCTGTTCCACATCATACTTCTGGGGCAGGATGGTTCGTTATAGGTCGGCGAAGGCTGTGGCTGATGAGATTGAGGATGCGGTTAATAGGTATAAGACCAACATTGTTGTGTTTACGGATGATGAATTCACCCTGGGCAAAAGGTTCGTTTATGACTTCCTTAGGGAGATCAGGGAGAGAAAGCTGGACATAAATTTCTCGTGCGGTTCAAGGGTTGACACTATTGATAGGGATATGATTGTGAAACTGAAGGAGCACGGATGCACAGCGCTTTACTTCGGCGTAGAGTCAGGTAGCCAAGACACCATCAATAAGATTGGTAAGAGGATAACACTGGAGCAGGCTGTTAGGGTGTTTCAATGGGCCAAGGAGATTAATATAGACCATGTTGGTTCATTCGTGATAGGCTTCCCATGGGAGAGCATTGAGGATATGAAGAACACGGTTAGGTTCGCCATGAAGTTAGACCCGACATACGCCCAATTCACCGTGGCGACCCCATACCCAGGAACACCACTTTATTATCAAGCCGTTAGCGAGAACCTAATTGAGGATTGGAATTGGGAACACTACACAACACTTAGGGCAGTCATGAGAGGTTATAGGTTTACGAAGGAGCAGGCACAGAAAATGCTTCAGTGGGCCTACGTTAAGTACTACAGTAGGCTTGGGTTCGTGATCCGTGAGTTAATCCACGGTAGGTTGGGCACGATAATTACGGCGATAAAGAACTCGCTCGTTCCATGGTTCACTGAAAGATTACTTGGGCGTGGTGAATAACTAACCTCATGTATTGCTAAGAATCTCCCTTAAAATTACAAGGTTTTTCCTACCAGGTAATGTGGCATTTACGAAGGAGTCCCTATTAATATTAACACCCCACCTATTGACTATGCTCAACACCTCATCAATATTGTGCTCATCAAATGCTCCCTTCTCTATGTAATCATGGACGAGACTTAATACGCTATATACCGTGTCTATGCCGTAAACCTTCGTCAACCAAATCACGATATCCGGTATATTCAGTATTACCAAGTTCTTGTCACTTAACCTTATGATCAACCTCATGTATAACGTCGTTACATTGTTTACGGACGTGCAAGGTATCTTTGCACAATCGACATCACTCACCATGTACGTATCATAAACTTTGATGTTGCCTGTGGTGAATTCTATCGAGAGATGCACGTTAAGCTTTCCCAAGCTAAATATCTCTATTTCATTACCAATCTTCTCGGTAATCCTCCTCATGCGCCTAAAGAATCTATAAACATCAATCCTATCGCAATTCCTCGCAATCAAAGGCGTGGTTGCCAATACGGGAAGGTCTGAACATGCTAGGTTTAGACTGCTACATAGGATGGCTCTTTTATAAAGTATGAATAATATTAAGTGAAGCGTGTCCATGTACTTTATTGGGCACTCATTGGTTGGTACTTCTCGAAAATCCATAAATTGATAAAATACTGTCCTCCCTACTTATAAACCTATTGATATACAACCGTAAATTTACGCCTGAATTATCGTTTTATTTCCTAGCAGCCGCCTTCTTCTCCCCCTTCTTTCTCATTTCCTCCCTAATCTTCCTAGCCTCCTCCTTAGGCATATTCCTAAGCTTAACATAAAGAGGCTCGACCCTCTCGCCGACAGTTGGATCATCATATACATGGGCTTCAATTATACTTCTGTGTCTGCCATATTCAGTGACCACCCTGATCACGTAGATCTGCTTAACATCAACGCCAAGGGCCTTGGCAACCTCCTCACGTAGCTGCAGCCTACTTGGTGTGGGTAAACCAGGGTGCCAAACCTCCATAGTAACTTCTTTACGGCTTATCACCCTATTATCCCTAACATTGATTAACCTAGTCACGACCTTCCCAACCTCGATGCCCTCGGGTAGCTTTGGTATTGGTATTGACATTCAAGACACACGAAACAACCCCCTTTATAAACTTAAACTTTTAAGGCATTGCCTACGGTCTCAACGAGTTGAGTAATGTTATACCTAACCCCTTCCCACTCGCTGTTGATGCACCAATTAAGTACTACCCATTTGCCCGTGATAAGGCCAGGTTCGTTGGTGAACCTATTGTTCTTTGTTTGACATTAATAATTGTTTTGTTCCCCGTGGGTGTGGGTTTGTGGGGCTGCTTGGATGATGACTTCCAGGGCGTGGTTCCTCTTGATGTCGGGTCTTCCTTGTTCGTACTCTGTTTGTTCGTAGAGTTTCTCGAACTCCTCACGGCTTATCTTGCCGTCGTAGTATACCAAAAACAACTCGGCTCTCAATTTCCTTAACGGATGATGCATATATCTTGCGATGCGCTTAAGCAACTTAATGGCATCTGTACCACTAAATTCTAAGTCTAAGACTGTTTTGTTTGGCGTAGTGTAACCAACAATGCCAAACCTTTTGACAATTGCGTTTTTCAATATATTGGCGACAAACAATTTATGGCAATTCTTACAAACTGAAATCTTCACACGAACAGTATAACCGTCATACCACACCGTCCCATCTCCATCTAATAACACGGCTATGAATTCCGCAAACTCCTCGTCTACGAAGCTCTCGATTATTTTCTCTAACTCATCAATATCAGGCTCAATCGGCCATGGCCACACCTTGGCATTTAAATCTATATAGTATGATAAAGAGATTGCCTCAGATATGTATTTTGCTGTTGGTATTCCCCTTTTCCACTTAATGGCTAAGTTTGGCACCCTGATTGCGCTTAGCAGCATCAGGAAGAAAACGGCACCGATAGTGTTCGTAGTCGACACCATCAACCTGACTTTCCAATCATACTTCTTAACCGTTATGTCGCTATTTTTATTCCTAACCAATATGCACGTCTTAGATCGCTCAACTCCTCAAGATCACTTAGCCAATTACAAGGCTCTATCCCGTATTGCCTGAACTCATTTATGTCGATGCCGATGAACTGCCACAGCGTCTCGCACATCTTAATTTTATCCCAGCTAAACTTTTTCCTCAATAGACTCTCGATATCCTTGATAATTATGTTTCTAGGTGTTTTGCTCTCCCAATTAATGTCACACCTATTAATCCATTTATTCATGCTTATCCCCAGTGTTCTCTCAACCCATCTCTTCGATGCGCCAAGGTTCCTAGATTTTCCTTAACCCAAGGTATTTGATTATTTGTATGCCTACGTTGTAGATAACAATGGTGAGCTTCCTCAGGTCATCCTCTATCCTACCCAATCTCTCCTCAATCTTACCTAGTCGGTACATTAGACTAATGACAATGCCTAGTATGGTTACCAGGAGCCCAATGATGTAGTAGTCCATGCCCTAAGTAATACACCAATCCATTACTTAAAAGGGTACCTCCATCCTCGATGATAGACGAAATAGTGCTTGCAATGCGGCGTTTCCTATTGCCTTTGTGTTGTTTCTTGTTCTATTAGTGCTTCGTATATTTTGCCCATTAGGTCGTATAGGTTATCTATCCTCTTGTTGGTCTCGTCAATCCTCTTATTCGTCTCCTCAATCCTCCTGCTTAACGTGTCGTTTAATGCATTAATCCTATTGTTAACCTCATCAATCCTCTTACTAGTCTCCTCTATTTTCCTGCTCAGTGCATCGTTTACCGCATTAATCCTATTGTTTAACGCCTCATAATTCTTGCCCACTAAATCATAGAGTGCATCAATCCTCTTATTAGTCTCATCAATCTTCCTAATCAACTCATTATTCATTGCATCAATCCTCTTGCTTAATGAGTCGTTTATCGCATCAATCCTCTTATTAGTCTCATTGATCCTCTCATTTAATGCCTCGTAGTTCCTACCCGTTAATTCGTAGAGGGCATCAATCCTCTTATTCGTCTCGGCTACATCCTTCCTAATCCCCTGAAACAAACCAAGCATCAACACAACCAAATCCTCCGTAGTTAGCTTCTTACCCTCGATAACCTTCTTTAAGACAGCCTCCAAGGCGCTACTAATGGCGGAGGTGAAAATATCAACACTGGACACAGCGAAGACATAAACGCCAGTTAATAAAGATTTAGGTTTGTTGGCTTAAGTGTGTTAAGTCCCCTTAAAGGATGGCTTCATTGGGTGGGTTCTCGGTGTTTAGATGAATATTGACCTAATTATTTAGTCGTCCCTCTTCAGCTGGTGTAAGTGCAGGTGGCAGTAGGTATTGCTAAAGGACGCTGACTATGTCGGGTTTCGCATCACCAGTAGTTCTTGGACCCAGTAGGTGGTGCATCGTGGTCCCTTCCACTTGTTTATATAGCTGATAGTTGTTGATTGTGGTTCGTACTACGGTGAGTCAGCACCCATTAATAGGGCTAATGGGCATGGGCTGGATGCCTCAATCTCCATTAAGTAGTCTTTTTAAACTAGTCCTATAGGACTAGTCCAATGAGACTATATATTAGGAGGAGGGAGGAGGATGCGGTTAGGGCCATAGGGAATTGGACCCTTATATACGGTAGGAGGAAGACCGGTAAGACCACCTTGGTTAAACGTAACCTGCGTATGGACCTCTATGTCCTAATGGCTGATCCAGGTAATGTAATAACGCTTGATGATAGGGTGGTCAAGGTTGATGAGGCGATGAGGGAGGTTAGGGATGTCCTCCGCAGGGGTGGTCTGGTGGTCATCGATGAGTTTCAACGCCTACCCGAGGTATACTGGAGCATGATTAGTAGCTGGGCTGGCAGTGGGGTTTTGGTGGCTGTGGGTTCAAGCTACGGCATAGTCAACAGGGTGTTTGATAGGAATAGCCCCCTCCTGGGTCTCTTCACGCCAATGGAGGTTGGCATAATATCCTACGAGGACGTGCTAAGCCAAGTTGAGGACCCACTCCTCTCAGTGCTCCTAAGGGATCCATGGGTCATACCGTTCATCAACAGTTACGATGACTTTACTCGTAGGATTAAGGAGTTCTCACTAATATCAAAGGGGTTGGTGGGGGAGGTCTTCAGGGAGGAGGATAGGGAACTCACGGATACGTACTACAGGATACTACTGCTCCTGGGCGGGGGCGTATGGAGGACCTCGGAGATTGCAGGCATTATACAGCCCAGGGGAGGGGTGGCTACGGTATCCTCCATGGTTAATAAGCTCGTTAAAATGGGGCTCGTTAAGAAGATACCCACGCTATCCAGGGAGAACTACTACAAGGTGGATTCCCCACCACTATCCCTAACCCTATACGCAGAATCCAAATACGCCGTAGGCGAGAGGGATGTGGAAATCCCAGACCTACCCGTAGGTAGGGAGGTTCAATTCAGCGTAGGCGAAATGCTGGCCAGGTACTTCAGGGGAACCCTATACTATTCGCCAAAGGAGGACATAGACGTGGTCATAGTTAGGGGGAGGAGACCGATATGGGCCTTTGAGGTTAAGGTTGGTGAAATAACCAGGGAGGAGGCGATGAGGGCTGTGAGGAGGATGAGTAAGGTAGCCGAGAAGGTAGGCCTAATTAGCCTAAGGGAGAGGCCGGGGGATTACGGTGACCTAAGCCTAGGCCCCAGGGAGCTACTGGAGATAGCCAGGAAGGTCTCCAGAGGTGAATCAATACAGGACAACCCACCTTAATGGAACTCATAATTTAGGATGGGAAAACCAGGAACTGTAGTGTGCCAAATACGGTAAGGGCAACCTTAGCCCTATGTCGTTAAGCAACTCGCCGTAGTCTGACGTGACGACTATGAGCGCGTTGAAGCGAACCGGCAAAACGAGCAAGAGGCCTCGCCCTTTAGGGCGAGGAGGACCATCTCTGTAGTATTGTGGTTGCTAGTTCCATGGTCCTCCTTATGGCTCTTTTCGCATGGTGGGATAGGTACGCAAAAATCCTCGGCCTTGAAGATTTATGTTGAGGTTATGCGTGTCGGTTATGGCGGGGCACGGATGGCGGAGTGTTGCAGAGAGTAGGTCTTGCTGTTTACGCGGCCTGGAATCACACGTGCTCTTCATGTTGATTGCCTAAGGCTTATTACTAGGTATGTGAATTTTGGATTTGGTGTTGGGCCTTGGACGCCTTCAAAGTTCTTGAGGAGGCCAGGAGGATATTGTCTAGGGCTTTTGAGGAGCTTAGGGAGGGTGTTAAGAGTGGGGATGCGTTGAGGGTTAGGGATGCGTGCGAGAAGGGTTGGTTGGCGACGGTTAAGGCTGTTGACGCCCTACTCCTTAATTATGGTTTCGAGGAGTCTAAGACTCATGTTGATAGGAGGAGGAAGCTTAGGGATTTGTCGAGGAAGGTTCGCGAGGTTGCGGAGTTGGGGATTTATGATAGGGTTGAGGCTAGGAGGAGCACGCTGCATAGCGATGGCTTCCACAGTGGCATTCTAACGCATGAAGAAGTTGAGGAAGAGCTTAGAAAAGTCGAGAAACTAATAGAGGATATAGAGAAGCTGATAAAGAGGACTTAACCTATCTCGAGGCCTTACCAGAAATACCTGCCCCGTTTCCCCCTCATCCCAGTGATCCTAATCACCTATCATCTTCTGTCGGGCTTTGCCCCCATCCTTGGGGTATCACTTCTCAGGTTGCCTCGGGGCTGGCTCCTGGTGGGGCGACAACCCCACTAGGACTGTGTAGTTTTATTTTTACCCGAAATCTAAGCCCTTCGAACCCTGTTGTTAAGAATGTAAGGAGGAGGGTTCATGAAAATAGCGGGAAAATCAGCGGCATTCGGAGCTGGATCCTTCATCATTACGATAGGCTTATAAATGTTGGTTCATGTTCACGTCCGTGTCTGGGCAGCCCTTTGGTGTTGGTAGTATTAGGTTGTCTGATGGTGCAATTCTACGGCTTAAGATACTCATCGTCGACATTAAGGAGACGGACTTCTCACCATTTGGTGGTGCAAGCTTTAACGTAAACGTCACTGGTGGTGTTTCCGTGGAGTCCATCCCAGATAGTCCCAGGGAACTCGTTAAGGATAAGCCGCCCTTCCCATCGGGGCCCGAGCTCCCTAGGGATGGCTGGGAGTTGCTCAGCATTGTTGAGTAGAGACCCTCCGAGGCCTTGGATGTTGTTCAGAGTTCGAGGGGCGAGTTCGAGGTTAGGGTTGTGGCTGAAGCCGTAATGGCAGCCAGGAACACGCTCTATAGATCGCCGATGAATGAGCCCATATACTGGGTTTATAAGGTATCCTGGAGACCGAGGAAATGAGGGTGATACCAATGGGCATTGCGTCAACCATCTCTACGGGTTCGGGATCACCCGCCCCTGGATTGGAAGCGTCATCACTAAGTTATGTTGCTGGGAACGGAGGTACAGTAACACTCAACATACAAATCTACATGCCAGCTAAAGCCGAGCAGGGAGGAATAGGCGAAAGCATTGCTAAGATCTACCGTGAATACCCTGAGGTAGTTTCCTTAGCGCTTATATCCAGTTGTGAGCAGTTAAGTGGGAACTCCATGGGTTGGGATGAGTTCCTACTTGAGAGTTACCGCAGGGAAAAGGTTAAGAGAGGCGTGGCTAGGCTTAGGGAAATACTTACCGATGAGGATATTAAAAAGATCGAGGAAAGCCATAAGGAAATACATGAAAGGTTTAAGATATGACACCGCATGACAAGTCTTGCCTTTTATGGTGTGGTTTGTGGTGAGGTTGTTTTTAGTTAACTTAAAGTTTTAGTCTATTGTCCAGTATTTTTGCTTCTGGTTACCCTTTAATTCCCCTTTATTTTGTGTTTTCCTGGTGCCTAGGGTGGTGCCTCCGAAGAGGGGTTTCCTCGCCTTGGATGAGCCGGTGGGGCGATACCCCACTGTTTCCACCACCCTAGGCACTCTTTCTTCTTTCCCTCCTAAACTAAAGGGTAGAGGTGGGAAATCAAGGAGTGAGGAAATGCGCACTGTTAGGTTGAGGCTTCTGCCTAGTGGTGCCCAGGAGAGGAGACTGAGGAAGCTAGCAGATGCTGCTGCTAAGTTGTGGAATGGGCTTAATTACGCTAGGCTTATTCAGTTTAGGGCAAGTGGCAAAATAGACTTCAAAGGAACAGAGCACGAGCTCTATCATAAGTATAAGAATGTGTTGGGTGTGAATGCTGGACAGGTGATTAACCTAAACAACGGTGCATGGATGTCATACTTTAAATTGAAGGAAATGTATGAACAAGGCAAACTACCGAGGTTTTACGGTAAGCCTTCGCCTCCTGGCTTCTGGAGGGATAGGCTACTAGGCAGGAGGAAGCTAATAATCCTGGTTAGGAATGATAGGTATTACCTTGAACAAGTGAATGGTGGGGAGGGTTACTTGGTCCTAAAGGATTGGGGTTTGAGGGTAAAGTACGCTGGTAGAATCAAGTGGGCTGGTAAACAAGGCATGCTCACAATTAAGTTTGAGGACGATAGGTGGTTTGCCTATGTGCCGATTACTGTCGGCGAGAAGCCTGCTAGGAGTAACCCAAAGGGTTACGTGAAGGGCATTCACGAGAGGATACGGATAGAGAATCCTAAAGGTGGTAATAAGGCGTTTATTGATGTTGGCTTGAATAATTTATTCGCAGTTGTCTTCAACCACAGTGACGTTGCTATTCTGATCAAGGGTTCGACGATTAAGTCCGAGTACTACTGGTGGAAGCGTGAAATCAAAACCTACCAATCGATTAGGGATTGGCTCAAAAACCATGGATTCGAATCATGGCGTAAATATCATACCTACTATCTGCATGCGGTTTTTAAGAGGAAGGAGAGGTTAAGACATTATTATCGCACTGCAATTAGGTTCTTGGCTAAGGAGATTCATAAAATGGGCGTTGATGAGGTCTTCGTTGGTTATCCCTATTTAGTGAGCCAGGATGATGGCAACGAGTACAATACAAACATCTGGTGGTTTAATAAAATCGTTAATTGGCTCAATGACGTACTGCAGGAGTATGGGATTAAACTCAACATAGTGAATGAGTATGGTACTAGCAAACAATGCTCCATCTGCGATATGAAGCACGAGAATGGGAGAGTGAAGAGAGGACTCTACGTATGCCCAGTAACGGGCATAAAGATCAACGCAGACTTGAATGCGGCAAGAAACATCGCAAAGAAGGCAGGCTATGAGACACCCATGCCAAGAAAAATACTAAGCTACATGGTTACCACTAACGGTGTGAAACCATTAACCCCCAAAGAGGGGGTAACGCCCGAGACCCCCACAGTGAAAACCCCGCCTCTTTGAGACGGGGAGGGGGTCATCTAATAATAGCATCTACAGCGAAAGCTTACGGTGAGAAATTAATAACTAGGGATAAGGACTTCCTATTACTGAGTAATTACGTAGAAGTTGAATTGATATAATTAAGTCAAGACTAGATATTATTTACTCATTAATTAAGGTAGAGAACTAACCTCCTCCCCACCCTGAAGGGCGAGACTTAACCATTACATAATGGGCGCGGTGTCTTCTACCGCCTTTGTGTTGTTTCTTGTTTTATTAGTGCTTCGTATATTTTTCCTAGTAGGTCGTAGAGGTTGTCGATCCTCTTATTCGTCTCGTCAATCCTCCTATTTATGCTCTCCCTCATCTCGCTCATGCCCTTACCCAACTCATCAATCCTCCTATTTACCTCGTCAATCCTCTTGTTCGTCTCCTCTATTTTCCTGCTCAGTGCATCGTTTACCGCATTAATCCTATTGTTCAACGCCTCATAATTCCTACCCACCAAATCATAGAGAGCATCAATCCTCTTATTAGTCTCGTCGATCCTCTTGTTTGTTTCGGTTACATCCCTCCTAATTTCCTGAAACAAACCGAGCATTAGTACGACCAAGTCCTCCGTGGACAGCTTCCTACCCTCGCTGACCTTCCTCAAGACAGTCTCCAAGGCGCTACTAATGACAGAGGTGAAAACATCAACGCTGGACACGGCGAAAACATGAAATGCCAGCTAATAAAGATTTTTTGTTTTGTCGCGCCATCGAGTAATACCGTTTTAATAAACACAGTATACCTCGGCTACCCACTTCAGCAACCCAATGTATCTGGCGGTTCATGGATAAGCGGCTATTCCATACAGCAAATTTGTAACGGTATAAGCCTAAGTGGACCATGATGAATTAATCAAATAATTTTAAAATCGATATTTTCTGTTTCCTTAAACTTCATCATCCTCCTCAACCACCTCATAATCACATTTTAAACAAAGCCCTGATTAATCGATGACATCACATTGCTGACTTGGTTGTGAATGGGCTTGGCTCAAAACACGGACCCAATGATGGGTTGACCTCACGGCGAATAGGCTCCCTAACGCATGCATGCCTCGATTGCTCCCGGCATTTTGAGGGACAAAGCCGACACACGCAGTGCACAAGCTAATCGTTATTGATAGCTGAGGGGCTGCTGTAGGCACGAAACGGCAACGCCGGTTATGTATGCAATACTGGCAAGGAACAACCACAACAGGCACCTAATCACTCAGCACGCACCAAGACAAATCACGGAGAAACTACCAAAGGTAGTATTAACATAAAGATAAACGAACCATCTAAACAAATCCAAGGCACGATCACTACAGGAAAACCAAGGTTCGAATTCTGGCAATGGTATTTCTAACCCTATCATACCGTAGTGATTCGCATACCGTATTTCTTTCTAAAAACACTGAGGGTACTTGAGCACTCCAATCACTCGATACTGCAGAAAGATAATAGTAATACCGTCAAGGCGGTAGTTATAAAATTTGAGAAGACCAGGCAGAGGATAAGGGAGCTAGGGGCTATACGGCACATTAACACTCGATAAACTAGAAGGTTGATGAAATAGCCTGTAAGTACTTTAACGAGCGCCTTGACCCTGAAGACTATCGTTGAGACCCGCGTGCCAAACTTCAGCCGTTACTTCCTTGACCAATTACCTTATTGTCCCTAATCATTGTTAACTTAGTTATGACTTTCCCAACCTCGACACCCTCAGGTAGGCTTGGTGTTGGTACAGACGTTCAGGGGTTCGTGAGGCATACCCCTTAATAGGCTTAAACTCCTATGGTATTGCCTTAGGTGCCTCGATCACCTCAAAATAGGACGACATTTCGTAAGGGCTTTATAACACATCAATCGCGTACATACCCTCCTTCTTTATATTCAGTTTACTTGCTATGCATGATTTCTCGGGCTTCAGCACTATTATGAGCCCCATCCAGTCCTTACTAAAGTCTGTACCGCCACAGACTGGGCATTTCTCCGTCTCCTCAGGCACCACAGCCTTACAATTCCTACAGGCCTTGTAACCAGGTAGTGGGCTTCGCCTAACTGGTCTCCTTCCCCTGGTGCTCATTCCTTCTATGTCTGGACTTTAACATTTAATAAACTTATCCGGAGCGGGTTAAATGGTTTTCGATGCGCGAGGTCATTGAGAGAGTTATTGATGTGTTTAGGGGTTTGGGTAATGAGTTGAGGCGGACTGGTTGGTTCGTGGATGGTCCTGAGTCCACCAGGTGGTGGGGTGGGGCTGAGTCCCCTGACGAGGTTGTGATAACCGCAATCCTAGTTCAACAAACCAGGTGGGAGGTTGTTGGTGAGGTTCTCGGTAGGCTTAGGGTTCTCGGCTTAAATAAGATTGAACGCATTGCGGAAACAAGCCCGGAAGCGCTTGCCGACGTCATAAAAGGTGTTAATTACAGGTTTACAAAGGCCGTGAGACTCGTAAAACTGGCGAGGAACATCGTAAGTGTTGGTGGGCTAGAGGGGCTTAGGTCAATGAGTAACGTTAGGGATTTCCTACTTAACCAGGATGGTGTTGGTGAGGAAACCGCAGATTCGATAATGCTCTTTGCCCTAAACATACCGTCACTACCAATTTCGCAATACACAAAACGTGTTTTCAGTAGGGTTCTTGGGATAGATCTTGGTAATGGTTATAGCTCGTGGAAGGGGTTCCTCGAGGAGGTATTACCGAGGGATTTATACATCTACAAGCTTGTGCATGCATCGGTAGTCACGATAGGTAAGCAATACTGCCTACCTCAAAAGCCCCTATGCAACCAATGCCCATTACGCGGCATATGTAAGTACACAGTTAGGTAGTTACTCATTAATCAGTATCTAATAATGCCCTCATTAGCTGCTCAATACCGTATTCCACATCATCAATACCCAATAACTCCCTTTCTGGGGATAAATCACCCACAGCGTACTTATCAAGGTATTTAGCATTGATTACTAGAAAATTCGGACCCCACTTATACAGCCTCAGCACTTCGTTAGCTAACTCCCTAAAGCCAAGTATGTATAGGGTAGCGGCCACAGCCTCTATTGTCGAGAGGATATATGGTTTACCGTAGTGAGCAGGATTTGCGGCGATCAATAATGGCAAACGCCTCCTCACGAAATCACCCCTCACAAGCTTTCCATGCTCCTCAATAGCCCTCTTCCACGAGCAATCGATCAATGATATACCCCTGGCAATTGCTACATCAACATCCCCCGGCGTTAGGGGAAGCCTCGATGTTGGATCCAGCAGCAATGAACCTCTCGGTAACCTCCCGGGACTACTTACGAGTCGTATAAACCCATGCTTACTTAGTTTAATTGCGGTGTTTTTTCTCGGGTCATCCTGTGATAACCTGCATACAAATACCTTAGGCGCTATCATGGTTGTGTATAACCTAATAACCTTAATATTTTAATAACTAAGTGTCCTTAGTACCATAATGAGTAAGTTGCCTCATTATAGGGAGGGTCTTCGGGCTGTCACCGGTTCTGGCGAGTATATTGATGATATACCCACGCCCTCTGGTACGCTATACATGGCTATTTACAGGAGCCCCTACGCCCACGCCCGTATTTTAAAGATCGATTTAACAGGGGTTCTCGAACACGGTGGTATTGCTTATGGTCCAGGTGAATTGAGTAAGGTTATACCTAACCCCTTCCCACTCGCTGTTGATGCACCAATTAAGTATTATCCGTTTGCCCGCGATAAGGTTAGATTTGTTGGTGAGCCTATAGCCGTTGTCCTTTCTGATGATCCTTATAGAGCGGTAGATCTTCTTGATTATGTCCAGGTTGATTTTGAACCGTTAAAGCCTGTGGTGAGTATTGACGATGCGTTGAAGGGCGATGTCCTTGTTCATGACGAATTAAAATCAAACATAGCCATGTATAGGCATATGAAATTTGGCCCTGTGGATTCCGTATTTTCCGAATCACCCGTGGTTGTAAAAAGGGAGTTCTATTACCAGAAGCATAACGCAATGCCCCTGGAAACCTACGGGGTACTTGCACATTACGTTGGTGGTGAATTGAATGTATGGGCTAACGCACAAGGTCCACTGTTGATAGCGTACTTTGTTAGTAGGGCTTTGGGGCTACCTACGGGCAGCCTCAGGCTGTTTACACCGAGGGATATCGGCGGCAGTTTTGGTTCGAAATACTCACTATACCCATACATCGTGCTTGCAGCTGCGGCGTCAATACTCAGTGGAAGACCTGTTAAGTGGATTGAGAGTAGGACTGAGCATCTAGTTGGTAGTAACTCAGGTGGTGCTAGGAAGGGTGTTGTTGAGATTGCCTCAACGAAGGATGGCATTATAAAGGGTCTTAAGTTTAGGTTTTACGAGGATGTTGGTGCATACCCGAGACCCCCTGACCCCGGTGTCCTATTTAGGGTTCATGGTAACATGAACGGCGCATACGATGTTAGGGCTATCGAGGTCGAGGACTACGTCATACTAACGAATAAACTACCCACCGGGTTGAATAGGGCTTATGGTGGCCCACCATTCTACTTCATGCTTGAGGTTGCGGTTAACGAGTTAGCCCGTGAGCTGGGTATCGATCCATTGGAATTGAGGGTCAAGAACTTAATAAGGGACTTCCCGAAGAAGTTGGGTGACGAGTACTTCTACGAGACAGTAACGGGAGGCCTATACCCAAAGCAGGACTATGAGAGGGTTGTAAGGGCGATAGAGCCTGAATATAGGCGTTGGCTTGAGGAGAGGAGGAAGAATCCAAACATCGGTGTTGGCGTTGTGGTTCTCGTTGAACCAAGCGGAACAAACCTGGGCTATACGGACCTAGCAATAGAACCAAGCAGACGTAAATACCCACACTCAGGTGCTGGTACCTACGTTACCGTAAGCATCGACATGAGCGGTTACATTAGGGTCTTTGTTAACGGTACAAACGAGGGCTTGGGCCATGAAACCACACTTGCCGAGGTGGTTGCCGCTGAGTTGGGTGTTGATCCATCGATTGTTATTGTGGAGAACAGGGTCGATACCACCAGAACGTGGGCCCTCTCTGATGGTAGTTACTCAAGTAGGTTTGCGCCAATAGTCATTAGTGCGGCAATACTCGCCTCCAGGCAGTTGAGGGAGAGACTTACGAGGTTAGCCATGGCGATGCTTGGTACGGATAAGGTTGGTTACGAGAATGGCCAGTTCTATGATGTCAATAATCCAAGTAGGAGGGTGGATATTAGGAGGATTGCCTCGTCTGTTAACTGGGACCCTGGTTCACTACCTGAGGGGGTTGACTCGTCCTTAAGCGTCACTGTTTTCTATCAACCACCAACAGTAAAGGCTGCTGAGGGCGATAGGATAAACTCATCAGCAACATACGCTATACAGGCCCACCTGGCTGTTATAGAACTTGACCCAAATACGTACGATATCAAGGTTAGGAAGTACGTGATAACGCATGACTCAGGTAGGGTCTTTAAGAGGGAGTTTGTTGATGGCCAACTGATGGGTGGTTTGATGCATGGGCTTGCATTAACACTCTATGAGGAATTGATGTACGATGATCAGGGAAACCCATTAACAACAAGCCTCGACATCTACGAGTCACCAACATTGGCTGAGGCTGTCGGTATGGAGGTGGAGTTCATTCATTTTGAAACACCAGCAAAGTTCCTCGTGTCGGAGGCTCATGGTGTTGGTGAGGGCGCAATGATGGGCGTTCCAGCCGCCATAGTTAATGCACTGGCCTCAATAATTGGTAAGGCAGTAACTGATTTACCATTACGCCCATACAAAATAATGAGGGCTATTGAGGGGTGATGGAGATGTCCTACGCGCTTGGTTTGCCTAGGGGTTTCAATTACCTGAGTGCCTCGAGCATTGATGAAGCACTTAAGTTGTTGAGTGAGTATGGTGGTGAGGCTAAGGTTTTGGCTGGCGGCATGAGTCTCATGCCTATGCTGAAGTTAAGGATGATGGAGGTTAAGTACCTCATAGATATACTAAGCCTAAATGAGCTTAGGTACGTGAAAATTGACGGTAATTACCTAAGGATTGGCGCCTTGACTACGCATAATGATGTTGCCATGAACAGGCTAGTAAATGAGAGGGCTAAGGTACTCAGTGAATCGGCTTGGCATATAGCCGATGTACAGGTTAGGAACATAGGCACCATAGGGGGTAGTCTTGCCCACGCAGATCCTGCCGCTAATTACTACCCAGCATTAATAGCACTTGATGCGGAGGTGGTCATTAGAGGTGTTGGTACGGAAAGGGTCGTTAAGGTCGCCGAATTCTATAAGGGACCCTACACCACAGACCTAGGACCCAGTGAGTTGATTACCGAGGTAAGAATTCCGGTGAGTAGCTTTAACGGTGTTTACGAATTCTTCAGGAGAGGTGGTGCCTCATTCCCTAGCGCTATTGTGACCGTGACTTATCAAGAGAAGGAGGGTGTCATAACGAGTTCCAGGATATCGATGGGTGCCGTATACCCAGAACCTGTGCTCATTAAAGATAACCTGGCTGGTATGAGCACTAAGGAGGTTGGGGCTAAAGCCGTTGATATTGCCAATTCCATTTTCTCATCAATAGAGGCTAAACCACTCGAGGATACACACGCACCCGGTGATTACAAAATTAGGGTTGCAAGGAACATGCTCATTAAAGCATTAGCAAACATAGCATCAGGCACCTTATCCAAACCGAAGACCCCGGTTAGGGAGGTCATCAGCGAGTGGAAACCGGCTGAGGATAAATTGGAGTACGTAGATAACCTGGTCAGGGTTAGGGTCAATATTAATGGGCAATGGATTGAGGATTTAGTGGAACCAAGGTTGCTCCTAGTTGATTTTCTGAGGAGGCATGGATTTAGGGAGGTTAGGAGGGGTTGTGATGAGGGTAAGTGCGGCGCCTGTACAGTCCTCTTTGATGGTAAGGCCGTTAAGTCATGCATGATACCGGTAGCTAGGGCATCTGGGCACTATATAACCACAATAAGGGGCTTGAGTAAGGGTGTTGAACTTCATCCAATACAGCGGGCCTTCATTGAGGAATTCGCGATGCAATGTGGTTATTGTACTCATGGTTTCATGATGGTCACATACGACTACTTGAAAAACATAGACCCCGCGGCTGACGACGAGGTTCTTAAGCTCAGCATAAAGAATATATGTAGGTGTACGGGTTACATAAACATAATAAAGGCGATAAAGAGGGCTTCGAAATACTTAAGTGGTACAAATCCGTGATTTCTTTTTCTTTCTATCTCTTTAGTCAATTATTGAACACCAGGTTCACTTAATGATTTAGGCGTATCTGCTTAAGGAAACCTTAAAAGATGTTTTTAGATTGTACCTTAATAATGAGTGTTACAAACTCAACCATAGCTACAACACCCCCAAAGGTCTTTGGATTCATACCCCAATACATCTTTTACACAGTATTGGCGGCCGTAGTGATAATGGTAGTTGGATACATAGTTGGTAGGCTTGTTGAGATCCTAATCAAGAAGATATCCTACACAACGGGTCTTGATGCGTTCTTTAGGAAGACATCGATTGGCCGAGCACTACTTAGGAGTGGTTATACCGCAGGTGATTTCCTTGGTTTATTCGTTAAGTGGGTTATTTACATAGCGGCCATCTTCTACGCCCTACTTGAATTATCGTATGTAAGTCCAAACCTATCCTTCCTCTACGATACATCAAGGAGCGTTCTCTCATACCTACCCTACCTGGTATCCGGTGTTATTATATTAATAATTGGATTAATAATGGTTGATTTGATAAGTGATTATTTCAAACGAAGCTACCCAGTCAATGATCAATATTCACAAACATTACTGAATTTCGTTGGTGACGCCTTTAGATTTATTTTATACTACATGGTCATAACCATAGCCCTTAGTGTAATGAAGGTTGATGTCACAATACTCTATGTATTTGCCCAAGGGCTTGCTTGGGCGATCGCCATAGGACTTGGTATAGCCATTGGGTTGGTGCTAGCCGTACCACTTAGGGAACCCTTAAGGAGATTTCTTGAGCAGGGGTGGGGTGGCTCACGTAGGGATAGTAAGGAGGGTGGGGGTGGTGACTAAGCCCGTAATTGGCGTTATAATGTACCAGACCAGTAATTCCAAGGGGCAGGAGTTGGTGGCGCAGAGGATGGTTAAGTGGTTCCTAAGGCTTGGCTACGAATCCTACTTAATAACGAGTATTTATCACGATGGCAATGAGGTAATTAGGAGGAGGATTGTGGAGACATCGTTGGAGGGTTATGTGTTTCAGGAGAAGGATCGTGCCATCAACCTACCGACCATAAGAGTTGATAGCTACACCGCCAAGTGGCCTCCTAGGAGGATTATGTTTAAGAACTTCGTTGATGTATTGAGAAGGATTAGTGATAATTTTGGCATTAACTCATTAATAACGCACTCAACGCTTTGGAATGGTCCTGAGGATACTGCCAAGTACGTGATGTGGAGAAGGATGTTGACAACCTTCGGTCTTGAGGGTGGTAATGTGTTCTTTGCGCACATGAGCCACTACCAACCACCAGACCCGACGAGGTATGATGTGGTGGAAAGAACGTATAGGCTGACCTGGAACCACATGGCATTTCCCGAAATATTCAAGGCTGCGAACCTAATATTGTGCGTAACACCGATTGAGGGTGAGGAAATGGTTAGGATGGGCGCTAGGCCCGAGCAGATTTACGTGTTTCCTGGCGGAATCGATGATGATGAGGTTTTGGACTTGAATGCGGTTGATTCAAGTGACTTCAGGGTTAAGTATAGGATACCTGATAATGCGAAGATAGTAGCTTACCTGGGAACAGTTGAGGAGAGGAAGAATCCATTGGCGGTGGTTCAGGTAGCAAAACTACTTAGGAGTAGGAAGGATGTGCACTTCGTTATTGCGGGTAAACCTGGTGATCAATGGGATGAGGTGGTTAGGGAATCCCGTGGGTTAAGCAATGTTACATTGACGGGCGAGTTGAGTGTTGAGGATAAGAAGAAGTTGATTAAGGAGGCTTACGCAAACATAATAATGAGTAAGATGGAGGCGCTCGGGCTGACACAGCTCGAGTTTATGTATGGCGGTGTACCAGTGATAACGTCGGCGGTGTATGGTCAGAAGTGGGTTGTTAGGGATGGGATTGATGGTATACACGTTAATGGCCCAGATGATGTGGAGGGTGCGGCAAAGGCTGTGGAGAGACTCCTTGATAATCCTGATGAGAGAGATAGAATGGGTAGAAATGCTAGGGAGAGGGCCGGGCAATTCCTAATGAGTAAGATTGTCAGGGAGTTAGCAGGTAAAATTGAAGGTTACCTTCAATAGGCTCTATGGATCAGACAACGTGTGACTAAACTGATCAATTATCGAATAGATAATCCATACGGCCTCCATTGACCATAAAAAGTAAATCAACGGCTTAATGTTCACAGCGATACCATGTACCGCCAATATGCTGGGTATTGAAGCGAATATTGCAGTTATTAACACAAACTCGCCGAATATGACGGGGTAAACAAGCACATGACCTGAGAGTAAACCCTTTAGGAATGCCAGGAAGACAAATGCTACAATCAATAGTATGTATTCATGAAGCAATCCCACGATACTCGGTGTAACGCGAGTTAAATATGAGCTTAGTAATTCATATAGTATAAGCGTTAGAATTAGGAATAGTAAGTCAGTAATGGCATTAAATGCACCATTAATCAGTCTATCCCTAGCTCTCATTTATGGTCACCGTAGATGTTACATTGGCTATACCAGGTATTGTGATGGTGACATTAATGGGTGTAGCTAACGAAATGAGCTGAATATCAACACTGCCGTAACCATACGGCGCAATACTCACTGAGCTAGAGACATTATCTTGACTCACTGTAACAATTATTGGTGTTGGTAATGGATTGCTCATGTTAATTGTTAAGTAGTACGTATTATCTTTCATGTATACCTTTGCACTAACGTAATTACCTAGATTGCCTATGGTGTACGCTGATACGGCTAAGGTGACCAGGACTATGATGAAGGCCAGCATTGCAGTGAGCATTGCTACCCTCATGGTTTCACCTTATAAGTTCTGTAGACCCCTCGTAACGAGAATAGCTCCAGACCATGCAATCACAGCTATGAAGGCCACCTTATACGTAACCACAGCTAGAACATATAATACGCTCTCAAGACTTGGTGGTTGAGGTATCGATACTCCTGCGATCAGCTCCTCATATGCAAGAAACGATGCGATAAGTAGCAGTGCTACGCCTATGCTGATTAATACGATACTAATCCTACGCTTTGTATTCCCAGGTGTTGTCATGTGAATTTATTTTCCCACCTGGATTTAATGCTTTATTATTAAATATCGACGACAAATTGTAACTTCCAATAGTTATTTTCTTGCTTAATACTCATCATGTTATAGGTCATTGCTTTAACAATGAGTCCCCTATAACCATGCTTATTAATGTCGAAATGCTCACCACCGACCAACGCCCTAGCCGTATATGGTCCATTACCCTCTATGGCTATATTCCTAAAGTAATCCCCATATGCGAATTTCTTGCCGTCGAATAGGTATATGAACTCATCAATCCAGTTAAAGAGGAGTTGTTCGAGGTCATCGCCATCAACCTTAGCCTCCACGTACTCCCTGAGCTCAACCCTATCCGTGTAGTAGGTCAGATTAGCGACACCTAATGCCGCATTTTTAAACGCCTCCTCTAGCGTGCAGCCGTAAGCTATCACTAGGATGTCAGCCGTGTGCTCTCCATACTCGTACCTAGTTGGTGCACCGCACGGTAGCGTCCCCATCAAAATAAACAGGTAATTACCCCCTTTTAATTCAATGCGTCCTTAATTTCTCAATACGAACCCTCGTATCCTTATACGCGGGTGTCTTGGTTATTGGGTTCAACATGTATGGCGTTAAAACATTAGCCTGTAACTCTGGGTAGTGGAATGTTGTAAATAATACGCCAGGGGGGACCCTACTTGATTTAACAACACTGACGATCAACTCACCCGCAGGTGATACCAACTTAACAATATCGCCATCCTTGACACCCTCCCTTGCCATATCCTCACTATTCATCTCAACCACGGGACCTCTCCAAAACACCTTGAGTATGTGCGATTTCGAAGTCATCGTTGCCGTGTGGTACTGAGCCCTCTCACGACCAATTATCAACACGTATGGGTAAAGCCTCTCCTCAACAACACCAGGTCCCCTCCAGGTGGCTACCCTGAACCCGGCCTTACCCCTTGGGAAACCATCACTATAAAGTATTGGTGTACCGCCATGCTTTTCATCAATGACGGGCCACTGTAGACCACCCTCGCGTTCAACCCTCCCATGGCTTAACCCCCTGAATATCCGTGAGGACTGGGCTATCTCCCTCATGATATCCTCACTGTCTCTGAACCCCATGTCATAACCAAGCCTCCTAGCTAACTCAACAAAGACCCACCAATCGGGTTTTGCCTCACCTGGTGGATCAACGACCTTCCTCGTCAGTTGAACCCTCCTCTCTGTGTTTGTAAATGTTCCATAATCCTCTAGGGCGGATGATGCTGCCGGTAATACAACATCTGCGTACTCGGCTGTTTCCGTAAGGAATATGTCCTGGACCACTAAAAACTCGAGTCTACTCAGGGTATCTCTTACAGCATTACTATCAGGGTGTGACCTAACACTATTCTCGCCAACAATTATCATGGCCTTAATCAAACCCCTCCTAGCCATTTCAATCATTTCAGTGCTCCTAAAACCAACAAAACTAGGTAATTTACACCTCCATAACTCCTCAAACCTCCTCCTAACCTCGGCATCCGTGATTGGTTGATAACCCGGCAACCTACCTGGGGCGCAACCCATGTCAGCACCACCCTGCACATTATTCTGACCACGTAGAGGCATTAGTCCGGATCCGGGTTTACCAACATTACCAGTGAGTAATGCCAGGTTTATTAGTGAGGAGACGTTCTCAGTCCCATTCTCATGCTCAGTAATGCCTAGGGTCCATAGAATCATTGATGGCTTCTCGAGCGCGTACAGCCTAGCGACCTGCCTAATAATATCCGCAGGAACTCCAGTAACCCTCTCGGCAAAGTCTAGGGTGAACGGTTCAAGACTCCTCCTCCACTCCTCAAATCCCTCGGTGAACTTCCCAATGAAGTCTTCATCATGCCAACCCATATCCAGTATGTACTTAGCCATGGCTGAGAATAGGACAACATCAGTACCAGGCCTTAGGTTAATCTCGTACTCAGCGTATCTCGCCAACTCCGTGTGCATTGGGTTAACCACCACCAGGTGGGAGCCCTGCTTTGCCGCCCTCTTAACGTAGGAGGCAATGACTGGGTGCGTTTCATTAATGTTCGAGCCGACTACAAATATTGTTCTTGCATTAAGTATGTCTTTCATTGGGTTTGTGGCTGCACCAAAGCCAAGCTGTGTGGCTAATGACCAGGCTGATGGTTCGTGACACAGCGTTGCTGATTGATCAATATTGTCCGAGCCTATCGCGCATCTCATGAACTTCTGAAACGCATAGAGGCTTTCGTTAGTGCTTCTATCACTCATTATACCGCCTATCGATGCCGGCCCGTACTTACTAATTATCTCCTTAATTCGGGAGGCCACAATGTTGAGGGCCTCGTCCCAACTAACCTCCATGAAAACCTCGTGAATATCCCTGCCATTCAACGGACCCTTAGGAACACCTGGCTTCCTAACTAGGGGCTTGGTCAGTCTCTCGGGGCTATTAACGTAGTGAAAGCCGAATTTACCCTTAATGCATAGCTTACCCTCATTAGCAGGTCCATAACCACCCCTAGCCCACACAACCCTGCCATCCTTAACCCCATACTCCACAGTACACCCGGTACCGCAGTATGGGCATGTGGACTCAACAACCTTATCAGTTGGCACCCAATCCTTCTCCATCAACGCCCCCGTTGGGCATGCATCAACACAGGCACCGCAACTAACGCAATCCGACTTGCCCATGGGTACGTCCAGGTCAAAACCAATCCTAGTGCCGGACCCCCTACCTATCACTGCTATGATGTCGTTATTCTGATCCATGGTACACGCAATGACGCACTTCCTACACATAACACATGCCGACGGGTTAAACACTATCGCTGGGTGCGTATCATCTAGCCTCTCATCGCTAATTATTGGCGCTTGCTCAAGCCCATACCTGACAGCGTAACCGCAGAGAACACACCTACCCCTCTCCTCCCTACTCCTGTGTACGTGATTCTTGAGCAGGAGCTTAAGAATGGTTAATCTTGCCTCACGCGCCCTCGGGCTTTCAGTCTCTATCTTCATGCCTTCGGAAACCCTCGTTATGCATGACGGCATTAACCTACCATTAACCTCAACGACGCATACCCTACAGGAACCGTTGGAAAAACCCTCATAATAACAGAGGGTGGGTATCTCAATACCAAGCCTCCTCGCTAAACCCAGTATTGTCTCTCCATCCCTAGCCTCAACCTCCATACCATTAATTACGACCTTCACCATAACCATCACCTAAAGCAAACACCAGCCCTACAAACACCCCCTAGGTGCTCCTCGAACTCATCCCTAAATTGATTAAGCGCGTCCAGGAACACCTTACCTGCCGACATACCAAGCCCACACAATGACGTCTCCATCATGGTTTTAGCCACAGACTCGGCCCACCTAAGATCATCCAAACTCGCTTTACCCTCCCTAACCCTCTCCAGGATATCCACAAGCTCCCTAGTACCAAGCCTGCATGGTTCGCAGCGACCACATGATTCGTGGGAGAAAAATCTCAAAACCTCGAGCATAGTATCCACAATGCACCTCTTGTTGGATAGCGCAATTATTACTCCAGGCCCTATGAAGACGCCCAGCTTCCTCGTATCCTCAGGCGTTAACCTCACCTTAATCTTCGAGGAATGCACAAGACCGCTGGACACACCGCCAACAAAGACGGCCTTCACATCCTTAGCCCCAGCCTCCCCGAGAAACTCATCCAACTGAATCGTAAGCGGTTTCCTATAGAGGCCAGGTCTCTCAACATCGCCCGTAACACAGAAGTACTTCTCAATAATTGGCTCCCTACCCTCATAATGCGCCCTCAATATCACTGGGGCTGCCGCCACAACCTCTACGTTGATGACCGCAGTGGGCTTTCCAAGGAACCCGGATTCCGTGGGGTCGGGCGGGCGAAGTCTAGGTTCGCCCCTCTTACCTTCGAGGGAGTTTATTAATGCCGTCTCCTCACCAACGATGTAGGGAGACCCAACGAGTAATACGTTGATTCTAGGCAATCTATTGAGTAAGCCCTTACCCGCTAAGTATGAACCTAACTCATTAAGGGACCTTTCAAGCGAGAGCCTGGCATTCCTGAACCTCTCATTCACGGCCACGATTACCTCATCAGCCCCTAAAGCGACGGCTATTATTAGTGCACCCTCAAGGAGCTGGTGTGGGTTCCTCTCCATTATCAGCCTATCCTTAAAACCACCTGGTTCACCCTCGTGACCATTGACAATTAGGTACTTAGGTCTATCCGGGTTACTAATCATCGACTTCCACTTAACTAACGAACCAGCACCAACGAGGCCGACCTTAACGAGCAACTCGAGTATGAAAAACTTGCTATCCTCGTTAAGGAACCTATCAAGGTAACCAAAACCTCCCCTCCTCAAATAATCACCTAATGATTCACGGTTTGAAAGCACGTAGTCAGGGCTCGCCTCGGTGATATCCCTAAAGTCTCCGTCTACGTATGTATGAAGTTTACCGTTAAGTTTAACCACGGGGCCCTTGTCGCAGTATCCCAGGCAGTACGTTATCGTATACTTAATACCGCGTTTATCCAGCTCCTTAGCGACCTCCCTAGAACCCTTCAGTACGCACGGTAACCCCATGCACACCTGGTTCTCTGAGTAATCGTGGAAGTAGAATGTGGATAGAGTCTTAACTGTCGAGAGGGGTATATTGTACTTATCAGCCACCTTTCTCAATTCTGCATCATCGATTATTCTCCCCTCGAGTATTTCCCTAGAGGCTTCACGTAATCTCGCATTATAATCCATAAAATAATCAATGCCCACGCACTTTAAAGTATTATGCACATAATGACCATAACGTAAGTGGGTTATTAGGCTTAGTTATTTTAATTATTTGGGTGTTAAATGCTGATACCACGACTTAAGATTGGTATGGTCAGGATTGTGAGGATCAACGACTATGAAGACCTCAATAAGGTATTGATTGATCTAAAGCCTGGAGAATGCGCATTACTTCTCACCAGGAAGGATGAGGGTCCATTGATTCAGACAGATGGTATTGAGGTAATAACGTTGAGGGACATGGGCGATAAGACGGAGGTGGATTACTCCCTAGCACTTGGCAAGAGGGTATTGTGCATCTCCAACAATGGCTTTGGACTCCTGAGCGAGTACGCACTCTCGAGGCTTAGGTACGTAATAATAAGCAAACATTCGGCGGAGCAGGATAGTAAGGTAATAAACATGCTCCTTGAACTCGTACCGGGATAAACGTAAAAATAATTCTTCAACCAACAAACTGTGATTAGCGGAGTTAGGGAATTTGACGAAGTACGCATGTACCTCAGGGATGGCACTGTATTAAATGGCGTCGTATTACCAAGACCTGGCGTTGGTGATCCTAACGTGGTAGTGCTAAAGCTCGATAATGGTTATAACGTCGGCATACACGTAAGCAACATAGAGAGGGTTGAGGTTTTAAGGCATGTTGAATCAAAGGGTGCCGTATCAATACCCATTGGGCAGTTTGTGAGCGGTGCATTGACGGGGTTACCCAGGGTTAGGCTTGTGGCCACTGGTGGTACGATAATGTCTAAGGTCGATTATAGGACTGGCGCCGTATACCCAAGCTTCAGCCTGGAGGACCTGTACGCGATGTATCCAGAAATTAAGGGTGTTGCGGATATCGAGATGCTGAACCTAATGGCGATATTCAGCGAGGACATGACGCCAAGGCGTTGGTCTGAGATTGCTGAGGCTGCGTATAAGGCGTTCATTGATGGTGTTTCGGGTGTGGTGGTACTGCATGGCACAGATACCATGCACTATACGGCGGCAGCACTATCCTTCGCAATAAGGAATCCGGCAGGACCAATCACACTGGTTGGATCTCAGAGAAGCAGCGATAGACCCTCCAGCGACGCATTCGAAAACATGCTAGCTGCCGTACTCATCGCTGCACGTGCACCATTCGCCGGCTCGTTCGTCGTGATGCACGCCTCGACGAATGATGGTTTGATAGCCGTTCATAGGGGTACCAGGGTTAGGAAGATGCATACGTCTAGGAGGGATACGTTCGTAAGCATCAACGACAAACCCATGGCCTACGTCGACATAAACAAGTTCGAGATCAAGATAAACAATAGTAATTACCAAGGTAGAGCGAGGATTGATGATATGGTCCTCATGAATAGGTTCGATGACAGGGTGGCGCTCGTAAAGTTTTACCCAGGCATGGACCCGGAAATAATTCACTTCCTGGTAGATAGGGGTTACCATGGTATTGTAATCGAGGGAACAGGCTTCGGCCACGTTAGGGAGGAGCTTCTAGACCCAATAAGAAGAGCCGTTGAGTTGGGCATACCCGTCGTCATAACTAGCCAGACTATATTCGGCAGGGTGAACTTAAACGTGTATAGAAGGGGTGTGGAGTTGCTCAAGCTTGGTGTGATACCTGCCGAGGATATGCTGCCCGAGGTATCCTTTGTTAAGTTGTCATGGGTATTGGCTCAGACGAGGGATATGAATGAGGTAAGGAGGTTAATGCTAACACCAATTGCCGGCGAGCTCAACCCAAGGTCCGACGTGAGTACATACATAATAAGCCCGGAACCACCGCATTAACAACACTCAATACCAACAAAACCACTTGGAACCAACACCCAATCCCTTGTCAACACTAGCTTATACGCCATGGCCCTAACCCCATGATTCACCGCGAATCTGAATGCCTCGGCGAATTTTGGGTCAAGCTCCGAATTCGGCCTAAAGACCATAGCCCCAGACCTAAGAACTAGGAAGAGTACGTACGCTTCATAGCCGAGTTCAACGGCCCTAGTCAACTCCAGCATATGACGGGCACCACGGGTAGTTGGCGCGTCCGGGAACTTAGCCACTCCATTATCCACGAGAGTCACGCCCTTAACCTCCATAAACGCCTCCTTACCATTTGGCGACCTTAGGAGTAGGTCAAACCTACCACTACCAAAGACAGGCTCCCTCCTAACGACCTGGTACCCCCTCAGCACAATGCTATTGCTTACTAACCACGCAACTATGTCATTATGAATTGCCGAGTTAACTAATACGAGCTCATCACCTAGATCCACAGCGACCAGATAGTACCTAGTCTTACCACCAACCTTATTGTAGGCGTAAATTCTAACACCGGGTCTCAGGAGTTCTCTCAATCTACCTGGGTCGTGTATGTGCACCCTAACCCTCTCACCACAAATTTCCGCAATTCCCACAAATCTGTTCAATCTCTCCAGGAAAGTACCGGAAACATCAGGCCTCCTCAATACGTAGGCTGTCATTGCCATCGCCGAGGTCCGTGAACATCACTGTTTAAGATCTATGCTAATTAAATTTTAATCACGCGGTATGTCGATTGGGGTCACGTACTTCCTAAGCAGGACTAAGGCTATCAAGACCGGCGGTATTAAGATGAAGAATGTGGGTCTAATCCCTATTAGGTCGGCTATGCACCCAGTGATTGTGGGTGTGACGATGCCTATTACCATCATCATCGAGAAGAATAGGCTATTGGCAGTATTCCTCTGCTCCGGCTTGAAAGCCCTCGATATAGACACAATGGATAGTGGGTAGGTAATACCATGCGGTAGCCCTAATGCGAGCAATGCGATGGCGTATATCAACGGGCTGTTAGTCAGGGCTATGGCCAAGACACCCATAGTGGTTATGGCCACCGAAGAGGCCATGTAGGGCCAAAGTCTTCTGGCTGGTTTTACCGATAAGTATAGTCTACCTAGGAATGAGGTTACGAAGAATATCGAGAAAAGAAGCTCAACATCTGAGTAGTTAAGGCCGAAGGCCTCCCTAGCGTAGATGCCGCCAAACGCTATCAGGAACGAGAACACCACGTTATATGTCAATATATTGAGCACAGCAGCAATAAAACCCGGGTTGCCAATAACCCATCTAAAACTAGAGCCGCCATGCCTGACCTCCTCCTCAGGGAATTTGAGCATGAACGCCGTTATGACACCCATTATTGGGAATGCCGTGAAGAATATGAAGGACTCCCTAAGGCTAAAGTACTTAAGTATCAAGGACTCTATTGCCGGCCCTACAATCAATGCGGTGCTAAGGGATAGGGTGTATATGTTGAGTAGTCTCTCCCTATCAACCCTATTGGGTAATAGGCTCGCCGAGGTTATCACATTGGGCATTAGGAAACCAAGCACGAAACCAGCAACGGCCGAGAGTATCCATATGGTTATGGCGCTTGAGAAGGCGAAGAATGGAAATACTATGGCGTAGATAATCGATGAGATTATGAAGACGAGTCTCCTGATGCTTGCATGAAGTCTCGAATTTATAATGCCGCTGCTCATGAATGTCATTAACGATACGAGAGCCGAGATAATACCAACCAAGGTATTACTGAAGCCAAATCCATATCTCGCCAGGAGCGGTATTGTGGTTATTAACATGTTGTTAGACGCCCTAATTGCTATGGTCAACGGTAGTATCACGGACACAGCCTGCAGCAATCCTGTGTAATACTGACCCTTATATTGGTCCTTATTCATTCGTAATCACACCGTACGTATTGACGATGCTTATTAACCTATCGACATCACGATCACTCGGTTCGGACACCCCATACTTAACACTCCTCAGTACATTAACCACAAACTCCTTGGGCAGTTTGACCGGCAGGTTCTTAATCACATACTCGGCAGATCCCTCAGGATCCTCCCTAGCCAATTCTATACCAGCCTCGTAAACATTAATTATAGGTTCCGGTTCACCATTGATGTAAATACCACACGCACCAGGTACACCCACCGCATCCTCGAGAAATACCGCGTTCCCATCATTAACCAAGGCTACATTAAGCACGGCACTCTGGACCTGGCCCAAATTCAGCATATTCAACAGTGAGTACCAATCATCGGCATAGACCAGATTTATATCGCCAACACCAGCTTTATCAATGAACGCCCTGATAAGCACATCGGCTGCACTACCCCTACGCCAAACACCAACATTAGGCCCCCTAAACTCTGGATAAATAACCATCAACCTCCTTACAGCAACAACCGTAGGCCTAAGCCTACGTCGGGCCAGGGAAACCAGTGAATCAGCAATGGCATCTGCACCCCTGCTCTCCTTACCGAACTGTAGCTCGAGGTACTTAAACTCCCTACCAGCTATTATCAGTGGATATGAAACAGGGCCTGGTGCAGTTATTATCTTCATATTAATCGATATCGATCTAGATATCAACTTATAAAACATTACTCGCATTATCACAAACCTTGAATCGTAGTTCCACCGCAAAATCAATTTATTAAGGGGGTACGACGCATTAATCATTAGTGGCGTTTGAAGTTTGGTTTCGGAAGGCGGAGAGGTTTAGGAATGATGCCCGCATTAATGATTATAGGCGTTGGGAGGCTGAGGAAGCCATCAGGTGCATGGAGGTGGTGTGGAGCTATGTTCGAGAGGTGGTTGGAAGCATTACGTGAGGTTAGTGCCGAGAGGATGACGATGGCTGATCACGTAATTGATGAGTTATGCCGTAAGGCAGTAGCCATCGTTCTCTTTGGTTCGAGGGCTAGGGGCGATAATACACCATTGAGTGATTGGGACCTACTGGCCATTGTACCTACCGGTGAGTATAGAGTCGAGGTAATGAGTATTGGACAGGTGATATGGTTGCCGCTGGATAAGTTAGACCATGTGCTTGAGGTGTCCATGGTAATACTCGACGCGATATTCGATGGAAAACTATTGTGTGGTGATGAGAATGTGTTCATGATGGTTAGGCGTAGGGCATCTGATTATGTGGAGAGGAAGGGATTGGTGAGGACTAGGGCTGGTTGGTTTCCTAGGAATGTGCTAGATAGTAATCCTTAGTGAGCCTGTGAATACCATGGTGACGATAAGCACGAGAAGCAGTATCAAAGTGCCAGCTATCAAGTAATCCTTAGGTTTATAACCTCCCGGGTTGTAGACGAGTAGGTTAGCTGGGTGGCTGAATGGTGTGAGGAATGTGGTTGTTGATGCCATGGCGACCACAGTAACGGCAATAAGTGGGTTGGGGTATGTGAGGGCTATGGGGGTCATTATCACTGCGGCAGTTACATTGTTAATGAAGTTGGCGAGTATGGCGGTTATCAAGAATAGGATTATCAGTGATTTAGGTAGTACATGGGCTATCACTGTTGACAAGCCACTACTGCTCATGGCATATCCAAGGGCTAAGAAGGATGCCATGAACACGAGCACAGACCAATCAACATATTGATAAAGCCTCCTATAATTAATAGCCCCACTCAGTATCAAAGCAAGGGATGCCGTGAGGAAGGCTAGGGTCATGTCTACGCCAAGTAATGAGGCAATGGTTGCACCGACCAGAACCGCAATTGCCACAATGCCCTTTCTAACGTTGAATAATCTAGCCCCAACACCCCTCATGGCAACTAAACCATAATCACCCATGAACCTGGCTACATCCTCCTCATTACCCATGAGGAGTAGGGCATCGCCAGGTTTAAGCTCTACGTGGCTTATTCTGCCGTAAACCCTCCTGCCACCTGTGGATATACCCACAACCCTAATGCCGTACTTTTCGGAGATCCTTAGATCAGCTATGGTATTATTGACGAGTGATGATTCGCCAGTCACTAGGGCTTCAATAACCTCCCCACCCTCTATCTGCTCAGTCGTTGCTAGCGATAGGCCCCCTATTGATGAGATAACAGGTATTTTATCAGTTGGTACCTCCATAATAAGTGTACTACCACTAACGATCCTGCTCAATCTCGATAACCTCCTGGGCAATACGGACAGTATTTTGATTCCATACTCCCTCTCTATCGCCCGTCTACTCTTACCAACCCAATCGCAATCATTATCCACCTTAGCCTCTATGATGTATTTACCAATCCTCAAATCATCCACTGAGGAAACCACATTCTCTCTATTGGGCATTATGAGGTATATGAGTAGGAGTATTGGTATGCCCAGGAGCACGATTGCGAGACCTATATTTAGGAACTGAAATATAGGAAGATACCTATGAAAGTCCTCAAACCATAATTGATCAATTATTAGGTTCGTGCTAGTTCCAAATATTGTGTATCTACCACCAAGTATTGCTGAGTAGGACAACGGTATTAGGTACTTGGATAACCTCCTCTTACGCTCCCTGGATAATGCATACATGAAGGGTATAAATATTGAGACAAGGGCAACATCGCTCATGAAACCGGATACGAGAGCAACAATGAACAAGGTCAAGGTCATGAGCAGGTACTCGCTCTTCACGAGCCTACCCAAATCCTCAGCAAGTCTATCTAGGAATCCTGATTCTTCAAGGGTCTTGCTAATTATCATTATACTACCAAGCACAACCACGCTTGTGGAGACCATGAATGATAATGCTTTCTCAATACTTAATATTCCACCGATTACCAGGAGTATGAGTACGATAGCGCCTATGACGTCATGCCTAACCAGGCGTGTGAGTAGTAGGGCTATGGCTAGTGCCAATACGGATAATGTGTAGTACTGGGTGAACGTTAATGAAACCATTTTAGGAATTATAATGTAAGGTTATTAAAGCTCTACCTAAACACCGTGCGTTAGGTAATCAATCCTACCACCATCAGCGACAATGGTCTGTCCAGTGATGTATCTGGCATCCTCACTGGCAAGGAATAATGTGACGTTAGCTATATCCTCTGGAACACCCGTCATGTTAAGCATGGTCCTTGACCTAACCAAAGCCTTTACCTTCTCAACCTCCTCCGGCGACCTATTGGCTGTGGTCATGTCGGTCTCCACCCAACCAGGGGCTATCGCATTAACCCTAATACCGTACTTACCAAGCTCAAATGCCATCCTCTTGGTAAGTATTATCACCGAGGCCTTTGTTATTGCGTAATACGTCGTGCCCTCAAATGCCGTGCCTATGCCCGCATTGGAAGCTATGTTTATGATAACCCCCTTAGTCCTCTTCAATTGCGGTAGGAATTCAAGCGTTGTGTATATTATACCCTTCACATTCACATCAATCATCCTATTGAATAACTCCTCATTGTATTCCTCAAACGGCATTAAGTGCATTATACCGGCGTTATTAACGAGCACATTAGCATCACCAAGCCTATCCCTAACGAACTCAACAGCCTTTCTAACCTCATCCCTCCTCGAGACATCGCACCTAATAGCCAATACACCCATCTTCTCGAGCTCCCTAGCCTTTTCATCACTCCTGGCATAGGTTATGGCTACCTTAGCGCCCTCCCTGAGGAAGGCCTCCGCTATGGCCCTACCAATACCTCTCGTTCCGCCTGTAACCATGACGACCTTGCCATCGAACCTGCCCATACGTGCCAGCTTCACAATAATTGCTTTTTAAAGCTTCATCGAATCTGTATATGGGCCTTTATGGAATTCATCGTACCCATGGGTACGGTTAGGATTTGCGATAGGGAATTGAGCAATACCAGGATTTCCATTAGTGATAGGTACGTGTTCGTCATGGGCATCGGCCCTGACGGGACCTATGAGGAGAGATTGCTGGAGGTTGGTAGTGGCGATGCTGCGGTATTGATCAGTGGTAGTATTGATTATCTGCGGAAACTCCTTGACCTGTTGGATAATTTACTCGTTGAGGTTAGTCGTGAAATCGGTGTGAATGTTACGACTAAACATGTAGAGATTGAAGATGCGGTTAGGTACCTCCTAGCGAGACTGGGCGTGCAGGGTGAATACCTCAGGGTTGTTGGTGATGGTTGGAGGAGGATCCTCGACTCGGCTAGGCTTGGGAGGATTAATAAAACGTTGGTCGGGGAGGATAGGATTTACGTGATCTATAGTGGAAACAACATAACGCTGAACCTGGTTGCGGAGCCCATAGAGGGTGGGATTGTGGAGGTGGTTACGTACACGGAGGGTAAGGTTACGGGTGTAACCAAGGTTAGGGTTGGTGAGGATGTTGTTGTTAAGACGGACATAAGGTCACCATCATCACTCCTCATCCTATCACAAACAAAGAATCCTGAACAACTGGGTACCGCAATTTCAGACGTTGCGGTTAGGGTTAGGGGCCATGTCGTTGATTACGCTAATAAATTACTCAATGTAATGAGGAGTTACGGTACCATATGATTACGCCTTTTTAATGAATTTTGTAACCAGCGTTGATGCGGATGGAAGTAATGCTTAAAGCCTGTAACATCAATGGGCATCGTGTCCGCAAGCCTTGAAATGCTTGGTTTAAGGGGGAGCGGTGAGATCAAGGGTAAGTACGTGGACCTAACGGTCTACACATCAAAGAGGGACGGTAGGTTATACCTGAGCGGCATAATTAAATGCCCCTTCACCAATAAGGAATTCAAGCTACACATAACACCACAAACAGACCAGGTAAGGCTAGGCTTCATACAACACCACGGTGGGCTTTACGATCACATACTTAAGACGAAGGAATATGGAGATTGGTTGAGGGTCAAGATTGAGCCATACTCAAGAAACTCATTCCATAAGCGTAAATACCTCGTGTGTGTTAAGTGCGGTTATAAAACAACCAGGTTCGTGGATGCACTACTCCACCTGATGCGTAGCCATAATTTCCTAATTAGGATACCGTAACTTAGGAACCTATTACTTAATAACTTGATAAATCAGTCAGTGGGTAATGAGTGTTAAGGATAGAGTTCAGGGACTCATCGATAAGTATGCGAAAGCATACATGGAGAGGACGGCAAGATCCAGGGAATTCTTCGAGAGGGCAAAAAAGGTTCTGCCTGGCGGTACTACGTACCAGATAAGGTATTTCACACCATACCCAATCTACATAACCAAGGCCAGCGGTGTAAAGGTTTGGGATGTTGATGGTAATGAGTACGTGGATTACTGGATGGGGCATGGCACGCACATAATGGGGCACTCGCCGGATTTCGTCGTTAAGGCAGTTAACGATGCGGCTTACGAAGGAACTCACCTGGGTTACCCAAACACGTTGGAGGTTGAGTATGCGGAGCTGCTGACGAGGGTTATACCGAACGTGGACATGGTTAGGTTCTCGAACAGTGGTACGGAGGCCAACATGTACGCGGTTAGGCTGGCTAGGGCTTATACAGGGCGTAGGTATGTGATAAAGATGGAGGGTGGTTGGCATGGCGGTTATGACGCACTGCATGTTGGTGTTAACCCACCATTCGAGGGCCCCGAAAGCCTCGGTCTACCCATTGATCATATTAAGTACACCATAGTTGTTCCATACAATGACCTGGATTCCCTGGAGAGGGCGTTGAAAAGCTTTGATGTTGCTGCCATAATCATGGAGCCAGTACCTGGGTCGGGAGGCTGTATAGAGCCTAGGCAGGGCTATCTAAAGGGTGTTAGGGAGCTTGCGGATAGGTATGGTGCACTCCTGATACTTGATGAGGTGATAACTGGCTTTAGGTTGGCTCTTGGTGGCGGTCAGGAATTGTTTAATGTCAAGGCTGACATAGTAACGCTGGGCAAGATAGTCGGTGGTGGATACCCGGGCGCTGGTGCAATAGCGTCCAGGTCAGAGATTATGGAACTACTAAACCAGGTCAAGAGACCTAACGCAAGGTCTAGGAGCTTCCATGGCGGCACATTCACTGGGAACAGGATAACCTTAACCGCAGGTTATACGCTAATTAATTATTTAGCCCAGCACAGGGTATTGTATGAGGACTTTAATAATCTATGGGATTGGGCACGTGCTGAGTTGGATAAGGGTTGCGAGAGCCACGATAGGCTGTGTTGGGTGACGGGTGTTGGTAGCATGGTTGGTATACACTTCACCAGGGAGAAGCCGATCAATGTTAGGATGGCTTATGAGGGCAGGATTGATGAGGGACTATACACATTATTGCACCTGTTCATGAGGACGAAGGGCATACTCTACATGACGGAGCACATGCCGCACCTCCTACCATCAATGATACACACCAAGGAACAAGCCCAAGACCTAATAAACGCATTCAACGAGTTACTCAGCGAAGTAGTGCACAGGTGAGTTTTGATTTTAAAAATAAATACGAAAATCCCCTACGACCAGTACTTAGCCAATTCATCAGCAGTCAGCACGGGGAAGAACCTCCTCATGTTAGCCAGCGACCTCTCATGGGCATCCTTATCACTGGAGGAGACGGCATCACTAACTATCACGGGTATGAAACCCAACGCGTAGGCATGCCTGGCGCTCGTCTCAACACCAATATCCGTGGCAATCCCCGTGAAAACCACGGTGTACCTGCCAGAATTCCTTAGGAGTAGCTCGACGTTAGTACCGACAAAGAGGGACCAGGTATTCTTATTAATAACGATATCATTGGGCTGTGGTTGTACAATCAACTCCATATCCTCAGGCCTAAAACCACCTCTCCATGGGGCTATCCTAACCGTAACAGGCTCAAAACCGCTTGGGAATGGTGTTATCTTCGTGAATATTATAGGCACGTTAATCCTCCTAGCCGCACTTATGGCTGTGCTCAATGCCCTCTGGAACTCATCCTTATTGAATATGCCATTAAATAATGCCCTATGCACATCCCAAACCACGAGAACGGAATTACTCGGTTTTAGTATTTCCTTAAGAGTACCTGGACTGAACATACGAAACCAATATCGGTAATCACCCTTTTAAGCATTCTTTAATGTAATGTTGTGTAGCTTTATAAAGTCTCAACAATTACCACCAGTGTCCCTAAATGGTTAATGTTGACGAGGTCATAGCTGAGGTAGGCAGGGAGTACGCGGATTTCGGTAGGTACAGGATACGGTTCAGGGATAGGGAGAGGGAGATTGAGAGGTTATTCTATGAAGGATTGAACATACCCGGCCTCAGAATACTTTACGGGCCATACGGGGCAGGTAAGACCACACTCCTATCACGCATCTACAAAATCCTTAAGTCAATGGGTGAGGAAGTCTTCATAGCGTACATGAACTTTGAAGGCAAAACACTATCGAAAGTACTTTCAGAGGCACTACCTAATGGTGACGAAATCCTAGCCAGAATACGCTCGGAACTCGGTAACATAGACACTATTAAAACAGGCTTCGCAATAGCTGAAGCCGTAAAGGCTGCCGTGGAGTATGCCCTAAAATCACGTAATGTGGGCAGGGCCAGCTTAATACTTATAATCTTCGATAACTTCGATAAGTACCTTAAGGAGGAGGTTGGTGATGAACACTACACAGCCCTATCGGGTTTACTCGAGTTCTTTGCGGAATCCCATGAACACCCAAGTGAGGGCGTATGGGCACAGTACAGCGATAAGCAGGCAAACACACTATTCGCCCTGAGCGACCAAGCTGCTGTAAAGATTACTACGAGACTGGGGAGTAAGGGCCTAACAACACCGCTTCTACTATGGAACCTACCTAGGCGTGAGTTCGAAGGCGTAATAAACGAAGTTGCGGAACTAACCGGCGCTAAGAATTTTGATACAGAATTGCTGTGGAATCTCCTGGGCGGCAACGTGAGGGAGCTTGGGGATCTCGTAATTAGGTATGGTTGGGACGTGAGGAGGTGGCTTCAGGACAGAGTTATTGACCACGTAATCCAAGTCCTCACTAGTGCCGCGAAGCAGGAGGGAAAGCTGCCCACTGACGTGCTAGAAAGATTGATTGAGCTGGCGAGAGGTAATGCCAAGGATCTCGGACTGAGCGACACAGCTCACCCAGACGCTGTGATGGGATATTTCGGCTTGCTGGAGAGCAACGTGATAATCAATGTGAGACTACCAGGTACTGTTTACCTATCCGAGTTACCAAGGGAGCCCTGGGTCGGTAGGTGGTACGCGTATCAAATCCCAGCCTATTACTGGGTTGTGAAGGCTATTATCGAGAAGGGTAGTATAAACGTAGGTGTAGGGGATGTTCTCAAAAATAATTAGGGTAGTTCAAGAAATACAATAATGACTCCTTTAACATGCATATGGGGATGCACGTGAGTAATCGATCACGCTAACTAGTTAGTTTTATTAGGGATCATGCATACCAATCGAGCGCTGTGGATCATGGGGCTTATTGAGTGCATGGTATACAGGACCCTCGAAAAATTGGGTAGGGTGAGCATGGATAGGCTCGCCAAGGTAGTCTTCCTCATCGATAAATTGGGTGGTTTCGAATCACTGGACTGGGACAGGATAGACCTGGTAATAACAAGCCCAGAGTTTATAAACATCATCGAGGAACTAACAAGACTAGGCGTGCTCAAGATAACAGACAACCACGTAATCCTCACAAACAACAACTACGATCCAGGATGCGGCTGGCTTGAGGGTAAGGTGAGGTTAACAGTGGACTTCGTACTCAGTAAGTATGGGGACTTGAGTGATGGGGAGTTGGATGATGTTATTGAGTCCGTGCTAGAGGGTGTTTATTAATGACGCTCGTGCTTGGTATAGAATCAACAGCCCACACCTTCGGTGTAGGCATAGTCACCGAGGACGGCATACTCACCAACATAAACGACACATACACACCACCGCAGGGCGTCGGCATACACCCAAGGGTTGCGGCTGACCACCACGTCACCATAGGACCAAGACTACTGAGGGAAGCCCTGAAAAAAGCCAACGTAACGATTAAGGACATCGACGCCATAGCCTTCTCCATGGGACCGGGCCTAGGACCAGCCCTAAGGGTTGGGGCAACCCTAGCCAGGGCGCTAGCCATAAAGTTCAACAAACCACTCGTACCAGTACACCACGGGGTAGCTCACGTGGAGATGGCCAGGTGGTCCACGGGCCTCCTAGACCCACTGGTGCTCCTAATCTCCGGCGGTCACACGATGGTGATAGCCCACTCGGGGAGATCCTACGGAGTCTTCGGCGAGACAATAGACATGGCCATTGGGAACGCCCTGGACTACTTCGCCAGGAAAGTAGGGCTACCAAACCCAGGCGTGCCGCACCTGGAGCAATGCGCCGAGAAAGGCAGTAGGTACATACCACTACCATACACAGTCAAGGGACAGGACATATCCTTCTCAGGCCTGATAGAGGAAGCCCTAAGGCTTGTCAAGAAGGGAACGCCATTACCAGACGTCTGCCTAAGCCTAATCGAAACAGCATACGCAATGCTAGGCGAAATCGTAGAAAGAGGACTAGCCCTAACAGGCAAGAAAGAACTACTGCTAGCTGGCGGCGTCGCCAGAAGCAAGAAGTTAATGAGTGTTATGGATTACATAGCTAGGGAATTCAACGCAAAACTAGGCATTGTACCACCAGAATACGCCGGGGATAATGGAGCTATGATAGCCCTCACAGGGCTTCTAGCCTATAGGGCAGGAATCACGATAGACCCGACAGAGGCAGTGACGAAACAAAGGTGGAGACTAGACGAAGTAGAGACACCATGGTTCGAAAAAGAACCATGGAGAAAAGAAAAACAATTTTTAACGGGATTTTACTAAGGTTGTTTATGTTATGAGCTTGCTGTTACTGTGTATGGGTAGGTTTGGCCGCTCACGGTCGTTAAGTAGCCACTGTATTGAATGCCGACGGCGGCGGTCTGGCTCCCACTGCATGATACTGATGTGGTTGATGGTACGGATACACCACCACTACCAGTCACACTGGTTGCGTTGATGAAGGCACCATTGCTGATTCCTAGTGTTATTGTTATTTGCCCGCCCTGTGTACCAGCTGGCACCTGGACTGGTGAGGAGAAGACGCATGATAGGCTACCCAGCGTGAACCCATTAATCCCAATACCACTACTCGACGGATTACTAACGAGCAACGTCAAGGTGGAACTATTCGTACTAACACCAGTCAACCCAACAGCCTGCACCTGTAGTGTTGATGTCTTTGACGCCGAGCCTGCCAAGCCAAAGACCCACACTGCCACTGCCACTGCTAATGCTATTGCCACTGCTATCAGTATTATTGTCGCTACTACGTTCGATATACCCTTTCTATTCATGTTTGTCTTCATACGTTGGTTCCTACTTTCAACTACTTAATAAACGCTCACATGCAATAAACTAAATACTTTCTGCTTCAAGAAAACTCTTTCTACACGTATAAAAACATAAAGCCAGACATAACCATGCATGGGTATCTATCAATCTCCAATACTCTTTCTATCATACCATTTAAGTCTCACTCAATTTTTAATCCCTAATTCTCTATCTCTCCCAACTAGGTATTTAAGGCACTGAGTATTGATTGGCTAATTAAAAAGATCCTGTTAATGCTGTAAATGCCCACGTAAGCTAGGGCATTCCCGATAACACTCATTGCCTTACCTGCAGTAAATACGACTAGGAATATTGTAAAGATTGGGTGTTTCAGGGATAGTAGGTACCAAAGTAGTACAATGGTTTCATAGGTTAGGCAAGCCAGTAATGCTGCCAGGTAATTGCCCATATGCAGTGTTGTGGCGAAGGCGTTTAGCTCGGTTAAGCCGAATTCTGAGAACCCTATGTAGCTCGTTAGTAGATCTAGGGCGTTGAGTACTGTGGCTGTTATCAGTAAATTTCCCTTGGCTTTTGCGATTCTGTCTATCATTTTAAGTTACTCTTTTTACGCGTGAGTATATAAAAGATTTATTGAGAAGTTATGAAAGTGATGTTGGGAAATCATTGATTTATTTATTAAAAGAGGTAGAGTTAGCGAAATTGAATGATAAAACAGACCTAACAGGCGCATGCCCTATATAAGGCAGTCAACCCTAAACCCACATCGTGAGGGCTGTTGGTTTTGAGGCTCATGGAGGCCCTGAAGTCCTTAAGGTTATGGAGCTACCTAACCCTACGCCAGGGCCTGGCGAGGTTGTGGTTAGGGTTCTGGCAACCTCGTTGAATAGGATTGATGCAATAGTGAGGAGGGGTTACCCAGGCATACCCGTTAAGCTTCCCCACGTCCTTGGTGCGGATATCGTGGGAGTTATCGAGAGGATTGGTCCAGATACGGATCTTGGAGACTTCGGTGTTGGTGATTTGGTTCTCGTGCATAATGTGTGGGGTTGCGGGACCTGTAGGTTCTGTAGGGTTGGGCTTGAGGATCACTGCCCATCCTGGACCATGCCAGGTTTTCATGTGTGGGGTGGTTACGGCGAGCTTGTTAGGGTCCCAGTTAGGGCGTTGGTGCATCCGCCCAAGACCTTTGGCGTGAATGAGCTGGCTGCCTTACCGCTCGCCTATGGCGTTTCCTGGAAGGCCCTCAGGGTTTCCAACGTTAATCCTGGCGATTGGGTGTTGGTACTTAGTGGCTCGGGCAGTATTGGTACTGCATTGACAATGCTAGCCAAGGCGCTTGGTGCTAGGGTTATTGCGGTGTCCAGTAGGGGTGATGTACTGAGGAGGCTTGGTGCTGATGTGGTTGTGGGTTACGGTAGGGATGAGTTGTTGAGTGTTGTTCATGAGAGGACTGAGTATGGTGTTGATGTGGCGATGGATGCGTTGGGTTGGACGTTGCCCATGGCTATGGATGCCGTGAGGCCCGGAGGCGCTGTGGTGACCTTCGGCGTCCTGGGCTCCGATCCTACGTTTACAATAGATATTAAGCGCTTTTACCTAAGGCATACTAGGCTTATTGGTATTCACAATTCGGCGAAGTCATACCTAGTGGAGTTGCTGAACTTCATGAGCACTAAGGGGTTGAAACCATACATAAGCGGTATCTACAGCATTAGAGATGCACCAAAACTCCACTCAATAATGGAGAGTAGGGGTGTTGTTGGTAAGGTGGTGATGATCCATGACTGGGAGGATTGAGGCAATCATATACATAGCGCTACCGCTCGTGCTCTGGCCATTGACCTTCGACGTATTTAGTAGGTACTTCGTGTATGGCATGGCCATATCCACACTGCTTATTGGTTCCTTAACCCTAGCCCGGTTTAGGGATAGGCTACATTGGTTTAGGTTGGGTGCCATAATCGTTATTCTCACGGGAATCCTATTCGCGTTCATAATGTACATGGTCTTCATTGGTGGTTACGCCATACTAACATACCTAGGGTTATCCAAGTACGTAGCCATGGTCTACGCAATGATTAGGCGTTCAATAAGTAAGTACGCCCTAGCCGTAGCCCTTGTCATCATTGGGATCATGGAGGAACTGTACTGGAGAGGTGGTCTCCAGGAGTTGATGAGGGGTGTTGGTGGTATTGCTAGGCGTGAACCATGGCTACTCTCCATGACCTACTACACCCTAATCCACATATCAACACTAAACCCAGCCCTCGTGGCCGGGGCCTTTGCGGTAGGCCTTATTGATGGGTTATTGGCTGATAAGGTTGGTTTAACAGCATCAACAATAACGCACATACTATGGCTTGAACTAATGATGGTCATACTACCGTTGTAATGCACGGAATTAATTTAACTGAATAAATCAATAAATACTTAAATAACAAAGAAAATAATAAACTATTAATGAATAAATTAGAATTCACCGAATTCCTAGGCCTAGTAAGAGCCTGGAGCCTATTCATGACACCAGCTGCATCAATAATCGGTATCGGCTATGCCAACTACCTAGGCCTCATCCATAATTACCTAGAGATACTTTACTTCGTGCTCGCAGTCCTAGGCGCCCTACTTCTTCATATGAGTGTTAACGTACTAAATGATTACTACGATGTAAACCAGGGAGTGGATTCCATGGAATCCCCAACGGCCAGGTATAGACCACACCCAATACTGACAGGTAAGGTTAGCCTACCCACGGCAAGGGCGCTTGGGTTCTCACTCATGGGGCTTGGCGTGGTAATAGGCATATACCTCGTGCTTATCGAGGGCCTCTGGATCTTGATCTTTGGGCTATTGGGTGTATTTTTGCTATATGCATATACGGGTCCGCCATTCACACTAAAGTATAGAGGTCTTGGTGAGATTTCTGTGGCATTAACATGGGGACCGCTCCTCATTGGCGGCTTCTTTGTGGCAACTAGCATGGGTATTCTAAAGCCAGCGATTTTGCTAGTATCCATACCACCAATGCTCATAATGTTCGCAATAATCTACGCAAACAACTATAGGGACAGGAATTTCGATAGCAGGGCTGGTGTAAAATCCCTTGCAGTATTAACGGGTAGGTATGGCTATGGAATATACGTAGCATCCCTAATAACCGCATTCATAATAACAGTAATACTTACAGCGGCTAAAATAACACCATTTACATCATTAATAGCCATAGCCACGGCACCCATGGTACCAGGGCTAATTAAGGACTTCCGTGCAAATAAATACGACATTGACGCCAGGACAGGGAAGCTATACACAATATTCTGCATACTATACGGCGTAGGCATGATAATTAACTCACTAATTTAACGGCAAAGAAGGAAAAGTTAAATATGACATAAATGATTATTACAATAGGGCCCGTAGCTCAGCCAGGTAGAGCGGCGGCCTCCGGAGCCGTAGGTCGTGGGTTCAAATCCCACCGGGCCCGCCAAGATTTGCTTGGGTTAAAATGCAGTTCCATGGGTCAATCATGAGGAGCACGTTCTAAGGCGCACAACGGTCGCCCTCAAGTTATTCCTAAAGACCATGTTGAAACCACTGGTAGGGGTGAAATTTCGTGACCAAACCCTTTTTAAATGCGTGGGTTATTTTTGGTTAAATGGTTGAGTCTGTTACAAGTGCTGTCATTGAGAAGGCATTGGACACTGTCCTGAGAAAGGTTAGTGAAGGTAGGAAATTATCCACCGAGGACCTTGTTGTGTTAATGCTAGGCTTATTCCGTGAGATTAAGAATGATATAGCCAACACAAATAAGAGGATTGACGCCCTCTATGAAATGATGAGTAGGAATTACGAGGTACTGAATAGTAGGATTAATGAGGTTAACGGCTCATTAATTAAGAAGATCGACGAGATAAACAATAGGTTGGTTGAAAAGATTGATGAGACGAACAAGAGGATTGATGCCCTCTATGATTTGGTGGGTAGGAATTATGAGGCGTTAAACAATAGGATTAATGCGATAAACGATGCACTGAGCAGGAAAATAGAGGAGACGAACAAAAGGATTGACGAGACCAACAAGAGGATAGACAACCTATACGACCTAATGGGCAAAATATACGAAGCACTGATCAAACAAGCAACCACACAAAGACAGAAGGCAGGTAAGAGTCAAACATAATCATTTTTCAATATTCTTTTGAAAGTGACCTTACATAAAAGAAGAATAGGTCATTGACCTGAATTAGCTTTTGGGCTGTATGACCGTATTTGCCCAGTTCAACGCCGAAAACCCGGTATTTAAGGCAGGTATGGAGATTTCCGGGCTTGGTTACAAAGACCCAATGCTTAACCATACAATTCACGCTTTGCTTTAATGAGGATTAAGTATTTTCGAATGCGATTAATTAGATTCAATCCTTCAATGCCAATCGCACTGCTGCATTTAATTTAATAACGCTAAAAGTATGGAAGTCGTACGTAATGCGATTTGCATTAACGAGATGGTAGGTTTAATTTTTAAGGCGCTTATAATAGGTCTATTTGTATGGGTAACACGATTCAGCCCCAGGTTAGGCTTAGGAGGGCTTTGACACTGACTGACTATTTCATGCTTCCCCTTACTGGTATGGTTGGTAGTGGTTGGTTGTTTGCCGCATTAGGCGCCTCTGGTGCTATGGGTCCTGCGGCGATTTTATCATGGATAATAGCCGGCGTACTATTCATATTCA
>Ga0209739_100034_pt1 | contig 62895 bp, 60 predicted proteins | sample JossMetagenome_2_FD_184729 | JGI IMG/M metagenome (GOLD analysis project Ga0209739, IMG submission 184729) | Hot spring sediment microbial communities from Joseph's Coat, Yellowstone National Park, USA - JC3_ASED (SPAdes) (version 3) | ecosystem: Environmental > Aquatic > Thermal springs > Hot...
AAGCTAATAAGGTTGTTAGGCAGGAGTTAGGCGTTAAGGCCCCGGTAGTGTAGCCTGGTACAACACGCGGGCCTGTGGAGCCCGTAACCCGGGTTCAAATCCCGGCCGGGGCCACCAGATAAGGCGCCATACTCATTCAACCTTTCAATTTTTAAAGACCACACCATTATACTACACCACGCATTTTACCGCAAATATATTCAAAACTCCTCAATATTGAGTGTTAAAGCGATTAGGTATAATGACACCAAACATTCTAAGCAACCAGGTAAGGCACATGCAATTTAACTGTTTAAAATGCATATTTCATGCATTTTTATCATTTGACTCATGCTTCTTCGTGCTCATTTGCTTCATTATTGCTTTTGCATGTTTCATGCAACTCGCCCATTTTGCATTGGATTTAGAACCATTGGAACATTGTTTCAATTCCTTCATTACCTTTCAATTGGAACAACCATTCAATTCCACCATAAACACCATCGGAACAAGAATGAACCATAGAATGAGCCCCAGAGCCCTGTTCCAATGACAACCATCCAAAATAAACCACAAAACCTAAAAAACCATTAAAAGCCAGAGGAACCGGAGGATTTCAAAAGAGTTTCAAAAGAGAATTGAAGGGGTGGGTCAGTGTATATTGTGGCAATATGCAATCCTAACCCTCCAAGAAGATCTCAAAGGAGAATTAAAGGGGTATAACCTTCTTTGGTTGGGTGAGGTTCTCAAAGGGGGATTGGGGGTGTTGGTGTAGGATTCCTGGACCTGTTGAGGTTCTTGGTTTGGGGGTTTCAAGGTGATTTGGCTGGGTTTTACCTATGGTTTCGCTGCCTATCTACGCATTTTAAGTTTCACGTGGCTGTGTCCTTAGTGAATCCCTTTAAGGCACTGTGTGTCTGTCTTAATGTGGTTGTGGTGCCGGGTTTTGTTAAGGATGTTGTTCAAAGGTGCCTTGTTGAGTTGGGGCTTGGTTTGGGGAGTGGTGGTTGTGGCTTATTGGTTGGGGATTGTGGTAGTGTGGGTGGTTTGAGTGGTGTGCCTGGTGTGTATATTCTAGTTGATGGTGGTGTCGTGCTTTACGTTGGTGAGGCTGGTGATGTTGCTAGGAGGTTTGGTGGTGAGCATTGTAAGGCTAGGATCGGAGCATCTGAGGGCGTCACTAGATTCTTAATGTACCTACTTGGTGAGGTTTGCATGCGGAGTGATGAATGGGTTAGGCTTAGTGTTGTTGATAGGGAGAGGTTCATAGTTAACAGAATCCTAAAACCAACAATAAACAAACTAACCATAATAACGGTAACATGCCCACAACTCAAAAACCCAAAAACCAGAAGCAGAAACAGGGAGAGGTTAAAGTTAGAGAAATGCCTAATAAACGAACTAAAACCAATACTCCAATACACACCACGTAAACCCTAAACCATTAAAACACATCATTAAATAGGCTAAGGTGAGTTAAAAACCCTGAAACAATAACCCCAGGAGAACTAGGGAGGGGTGGTGAATACCACGCCTTACTTACGCAACTTAGTGTTTTTCAATCCTCTTTGCATGCTCACAAACCAAACAACACTGAGCATCACTAAGAATCATTCTCAGTAGTGTAATAGATTTTATTAATGCCTCGATACTCATTAATGACACTAATTAAGTTATAAATTGTCTCCAATTAATGAGCAATAAGCTGAGAGGGTTAAGGTAATGTTTATTAATGCGTGAATAAGTTAAGTATTTATTCTAAACCAGTTAGCATGCTGAGGGAGTGGTGAATCTTCAACCCCTCTAGAATCATCGTAAGCCTTGAACAGGAGTCAACAACACCCCCCAGCAGCACAGGCAACCCACAACCCACAAGACCCTACCCACTAATCTCAACAAGCTCCAAAGCAGGACCAGGATTCATGCATTTGGATTAGATATTTTACCCGTTACCTCTTTCTCCATATCTTGTTCACCACTACCTTACTCCTCACTAATGAGGTATCCTATTAGTTACCAGGCTTTAACTTAAAACACCATCGTCTAACCTATACCAATCATGCCATGATCTAAAGGTACCGGGAGGTCGTTGAATTTTAGGCTGTCAGAGTAGTGGTAATGTTAATGTTAGTTTTACGTTCCTGTATAATGTGCTTAATTGACCAGTTACCGTGATTTATGGGGCTAAGCAGTTGCCTTGGGTTTTGGAGCGGCAGAGTCACGATAATATTAATATTATCGCTACTCTACTACTCCAAAACTCCGACAAGCTGACACCCCACCTAACGCAATCAACAACAAAGGGTAGCGGCATCATCAATCCAATAATGCCAGTATTAATATTATCACGACTCTGACAGCCCAAACTGCAATGAGCAGTTAAGCGGTGCCCTGGGTGGTGCTTGTGTTAGTGGGTAAATGCAAGCCACAATGTTTATAAATGCGGGTCTTTATGTTAATCCATGTCTCAGGTTACTGATGATGAGTTGAATTGGGGGTTGATAGCTTGGGTTATACCGCTGGCTGGTGGGGTAATAGGCCTGATAATGAGACCTAACTCCAACTACGTTAGGCACTGGTCCTACCTTAGCCTGGCCTTTGGCCTAGTGATCATAGTGACGGACATTGTGCTTGTTGTACTTTCAATGATTGTGGCGCCTATATGGCCTCTGCTAATGCTAGTTAAGATACTGGGTTACTTAGTGGGTTTGGTGTTCTTCGTGGTTTGGGTGGTGGGTATTGCCAGGGAGCGTGGCATGGTTTACTGGAGGCCATCGCTAATATACGATGTCGCCAGGATGCTTGGCGCCCAGTGAGGCATGGTTAAGGTTATTCCTGGACCTGGCCCAGTTAAGTAAAGCTTATTAAACGTTGTTGCATGCATTTGTTTAATGAGGTTCATTGAAATCCTACTACTGGCTCTAGTAATCATTACATCATCACACGTACTGGTTGCCCAAGCCCAGGGGTTGCCTGGCTGGGTTGACCAGTACGCCCAATTCATGGGGTGCCCTGGTAATGGGTCGATAAGCGTTATAAGGGGTGAGGGCTCGGTTAGCGTTAACGTTGGGGTGGCCCTGATAACCATAGACCTGAGTGGTGTTAGGGTTTCAAACTGGCTAATATACTCAAACAATGGCCAATTGGCGGCATACTCACCGCCGAGGGGCGCCCTCAGCCACTCCTACCCACTCTACGATTGGATACCTGCAGAGGATTGGCCTGGTACCTTAGCCACCAATGAATGGGGCTATAGGCTAGTCTTCAACAACGGCTCCATGGCGGTGCTGGAGTTCACACTAAACGTCACTAATGATGAGCAGTTGGGTGGAGTTAACCTAACCGTGGTTAAGTACCTGGTCTTCTGCTGGGGTAGGTACTACTTCCTATGGGTCTCGAGGATAATCAACAGGGGGCCCATTGCACTCAACCCAACGCCCAACTGGGCCCCAATAGGCTACACCCTAGCCGACACAGGGGTTGTCGGGTCCACGGTGGATCATGATTACCAGGCCTACGCCAACGGTGGGCAGGTTTACCTATGGGGGCCTGGTGAGTGGCAGAATTGGGTTAGGTACAGTGCACCGGACCTCCAGTGGGTTGCCATAATCAACCCAATCCACCCAGGTGGCCTAGTGTTAGCCATAAAGCCCCTGAACGCAACCTATAGTGTCTGGCTTGAGTCCGACTTCAATGGCCTTGAGGTTAGGGTGGAGTACCCCCAGTTCCTCCTTGAGCCAGGTGGCTCAGTGGCCTTCGTGGCGCTGGTTTACGGTGGGCCATTTAACGAGAGTCAGCTAACCGAGGTCAACCTAACCTCACTCTACGAAGCTTGCGAGGGCCTTGTCCAACAGTCCCAGTTCAGCATGTGGGTAGGCACGGATAGGGTGGTTTACCTGCCAAGGATGCGGGGCCTGGTGTTCGTTAACGTGACCAGCAGCCTAAACCAGCCCGTTGAGGCTACCCTGAACCTAACCCTCACGTACCTTGGCGGTGAGTTGATAAGTGACCTTGGGCAGTTGTACTCGGCTAGTGGTGAGTTGGCTTGGTCAAGGGCGATCAACGTCACGGTGACCCCAGGCACCAGTAAATTCAACGTTAGCTTCACGGCTCCAGTGCAACCGGGTGCATACCTGGTTAAGGCAACGTTAATGGTCAATGGGGCTGAGGCTTGGGCTATTAGCCTCATTGCGGTCTCCAAGCCGGCTGATAGGGTTTACGTGGCGTTCTTCTTCCACGACCACCAGGGGACTGGCTACACGCCCAGTGGGGTCTACACGGGTACCCCATACGCCTTCTACCACGTCTGGGCCAGTGAACTTGAGCCCTACTTCAACTACGGCGTCTACTATGTTCAGGCTTACCTGCTTTCACAGTACCCGTTGGTCCACTGGACGGTTGAGTTGTCCCCACCCCTACTGTGGCAGTGGTGGTATGGATTGAGGTACGGGGTTTATGAGCAGACGCCCAGTGGCCTAGCCTACACACCACCCCTAAGTCCCACCAACCCATACATGCAGCTAGTTAACGAGACCATTTGGATGTTTAGGGATATGGCAAGTAGGGGGCAGGTTGAATTGGCCACGAGCTTCTTCGACCACCCAATAGCCGGCTTCCTAGTAACCTACTTCGGCCCCCAGTGGCTTGGGCTGCTTAGCGATGATGCCAGGCTGGGTGTTGAGGTGACCAGGCTTGTCCTTGGGGTTAACTCAACGGCCTTCTGGGTCCCTGAAATGTGGTGGAGTGATGAATTGGTTCCACTTTTAGCTGGGGCTGGGGTTAAGGTTGTTGTCCTTGACCAGCAGTATGAGTATAATGGGGCTGAGGGGGAGTTGCACGGCATATACGTACCCTACACCATAACCGTCAACGGGTCCAGGGTCACCGTACTGTTCAGGGACACCTTCATGAGCAACCTACTCTCCTTCACAGTCAACAACGAGGATAACCCAGCCCAGGCTGAGTTAAACGCAAGGCTTATGGTCGTTGACCTGGTTCTTAGGGGTATTGAGCACCCGGGCGGCGTAGACATGGTGGCCACGGATGGGGAGAACTGGATAATAATGTCCAAGTCACCCCCATTGGCGGCCCTGTTCTTCAGCTACCTGCTTAACTACCTCAACCAGACCCAGGCGATTGGGGTGCTGGAGACTGTTACCGTTAGCCAGGCCGTTAAGCTAGCAGGCGTGGCCTACAACCTAACCTACATCCCACCCCAGACCTGGGCGGGGACTGCGGCCATATGGGACTCAACGCCAACCCAGCAGTTAATGTGGAGCATGGCCAACGATGCCCTTGAGTGCTGGCTGCAGAATAGGACTAGGCTGGGTGTCAACGCCTCAATAGTGGAGTGGATGATAATGCACATGATAGACAGCGACCACTACTACATGAGCTTCCTAGACGAAGACTACGTCACGAAGTACTGGGGCCCAGCCACCCTAAGGGCCTGCAGGACCGGTGACGTACCAACCTGGGTTTACTTAGCATGGTACAGGTTAACCACAGCCATAAACCCACCCCCAACCTACACCCTAACCGTAACCGCCACGGCAGGTAACTTAACGGTACCCATCACCGTGAGTGCCAACGCCCTCGTTAACCTAATCAACGAGACTGTTGAAGGGTCTTTGAGGCTAAGGCTCTACAACGGCTCCACAGCCATAATAAAGGTGCCTGGGGTGGTTGGGGAATACAGGTTCAGCAGGTGGGTGGTCAGCGGTAGTGGAGCTGCCATGGTTGGCAACGGGACTATTAAAGTCATTGTTAACGGTAATATATCAATTAGGGCGTTGTACACTAGGCCAAGCCCACCAACACCGCTCCCAATCACAAACAGCATGGTGCTGCTTAGCCTACTGGCAGCCATGGTACTGGCCATAGCCATCATAGCGGTGCTCATGAGGCTAAGGCGGTAACCCGGCCTAAGACCCATGGGTGTCAATAACCAGCTTAGCTACCCCGTAGATGTTGGATAGGTAGCCCAGTTTAGACACCGTTATCCTGCACTCCCTAAGTGAGTATGGTTGGGCAACCTTACTGGCCGTGGTAATGACTACGGCCATGAACCTCCTCCCAACCTCAACACCAAGGCCACCGCCGAGCACTACGACCTCAGGGTTTAGGATGCTGATTATGTTAGCCACCACCACGCCTATTATAGAGGCCTCACGCCTCAAAACAACCCCAATTGCACTCACGCCGTTATCGAAGGCCTTAAACACGCATTCCGCGTCGCCTGGGCTGCATTGGCTCAATGCCCTTAGGCACCCCTCATCACGAATCCTCATGCAGTACCTTCGGGCCCTCTTGAACAATGCTGGGCCAGATACCTCACTCTCCAGGAAGCCCCTAGCTGACCTACGCCTTGGCGTGTTCCTCCCAAGCAGCCACCAGCCAACTGCGCCGGAGACCCCGCTAGCACCGCTCACCGGCTTCCCATCCACCAGGAGCCCGGCAGCCACCCCGGTGCCAAGTATGAGCGATACTGCGTTCCTAGCCCCCTTAGCCTCACCCATCCAGTGCTCACCCACTATGTTGGCAACCCTATCGTCAACCAGCGTAACGTTGCCTATGCCCAGCCGGCCCCTTATGAATGAGACTAGGTTAACCCACCTCCAACCCCTTATGTTTGGTGCCCATATGGAGCCGTCCTCCTTAACGATGCCGGGGATGCTGACCCCCACGCCGATTAAATCCCGCTCACCCAATTCCTCAATGTGGAGCCTAATTATGTTGATTAACTGTGACATTGAGTGTAACCCACCCCTCTTATCAATACCCTGAACCCTGTAGTTGAACACAACCCCACCCCTAGTCACCACGGCTGAGGCTATCTTGGATCCACCCACGTCAACGGCCACCACAGCCTCCGGCACCTGGTCAGTCACCGGTGGCTAGGTGCCTTGCGTAGATTTCCCTATGCCTCCTCAGTATTTCACTCATCCTGGAGTCAGCATCAGGGTCAAAGCCCCTCACGGGGAATGCGACCACGTCATAGCCCCTGAGGATCAGCTTCTCTATTGTGCTTAGCAATAGCGCGTTCGCCACGGCCACGAAGGCCATGGTTGATAATGGGCCGATGCGCAGCTCACCCCCAGTTGACTTCACGGTTAATGACACATCGCCGGCTGGGACGCCTGTGTCTATTACCACGTCGACCACCTCATGGAGCCTTAGGCCGGATGGGTGCCTGGGCTTAGCTGACTTAGCGTGGACCAGTGACGTCACCCCAATCACCGGGGCACCCCTATTCTTGAACTGGATGGCCACCTCCACTGATATCGGCGTCGTGCCTGAGTGCGAGAAGACTAGGGCGCAGTCCTCCCTGTGAACCCTGTAGTTCTCCATTATCCTACGCCCGTACTCGGGTGAGTTCTCTATGAAGTCGAATTGGGGGTAGCCCAAGTCACCGACCATCCTTAGGAATGAGACCAACGGCAGGTCGACGATGGGTACGAAGCCTAGGGTTGAGCCATACCTGGGGAACATCTCCATTACGGGTATTGCGGCGTGCCCTGAGCCGAAGAGGAAGCAGACGTGGCCGCTGCCAATGGCGTTGGCCATTATGTCACTGGCCTTATCTATGCCCTGGGCCTGCGTGTTCATTATCCTGCTCAGCAACCCCTGGGCATTGTTAATCCAAGCCCTCCAGTAGCTAAGGGACCCACCCACGGTTGCAATTGGGGTGCCCTATTATTTAAGTGGTTGCTGCAACGTATTGCAGTCAACGCATATTAACTCTAGGCTAAGCGAGACCCAATGTCCTTCCCAGTGTCGGTTTGGTATGGGGTGGGTAGCGTAACCCCACCCTTCGATGAGGAGGTTGTTAGGAGGGACCTGGGTAGGATTAGGGATGCTGGGTTTAGGTACGTTAGGGGTTGGGTTAACTGGAGGGATACGGAGCCAAGGCCCGGTGAGTACGACTTCAGTGGTGTTGAGCTGCTGCTTAGGGTTGCCGGTGAAGTGGGGCTTAGGGTCATCCTGCAGGTTTACCTTGAATTCGCCCCAGACTGGCTACCCAAGCTTCACCCAGATTCACTCTACGTCTCAGAGTCAGGGAGCCAGGTAATGCCTCAGGGCAGCCCAGGAGTCTGCCTAGACCACCCTGGGGTTAGGGCTAGGGCCGAGGAGTTCCTGAGGAGGTTGGCTCAAACGGTGGTGAGGTACCCCAACTTCTACGCATGGGACCTTTGGAGTGAACCCAACGTAATCCAATGGATTTACCAACCAACCGGTTGGCGTGGGTTATACTGCTACTGCGAACACTCCAAGAGGAGGTTCAGGGACTGGTTAAGGTTAACCTACGGTGACGTTAAGGCGCTTAACAGGGCGTGGCACAGGAGCTACCTGGACATCGGCGACGTGGAGCCACCCCGCTTCGTCTCACTGCACTTCGCCAGGGATAACCTGGACTGGTTAACCTTCAATATAGCTAAGCTTAGGGAGGACTTGGAGTGGAGGGTTAAGGTGGTTAAGAGCGTTGATAAGGAGCACCCGGTGGCCAGCCACAGCCACGGAGGCACGTCAGTTTTCGGTAACCCACTCTTCGGGGAACCCGATGACTGGGAAATGGCCGGTGTCGTGGATTACTGGGGCACTTCATTCTACCCCAAGCACGCGGGTAGGGTTAAGGTTGACCACGTGTTGGATGCACTGGTGCTTGACATAGCCAGGTCGGCGGCCGCAGCCAACGGTAGGCAGTACTGGATTGGCGAGTTGCAGGCTGGGCAAGGCATAGGCGGCTTTAAGGCGGCTGAACCAGTAACACCTGAAGACGTGGCACTCTGGATGTGGCAGGCCGTGGCCCATGAGGCTAAGGGCATTAACATATACCACTGGTACCCAATGATGCTTGGCTACGAGTCAGGCGGATACGGCCTAGTGAACCCAGACGGCTCATTGACGGATAGGGCTAGGAGAGCTGGGGAAGCGGCTAAGGTGATTTACGAGTACGGCGACCTCTTCCTAAGGGCTAGGTTAATCAATAGTGAGGTCGCCATACTGTACAACATTGAGACCTATAAGTGGCTTTGGATAGCCCAAAGACACAGCAGCGACCTACTGTCGAGGGCAATACTGGGTGTGTATAGGGTATTGTTCAACGGGAACTACAACGTTGACGTAGTCTCCATTAGGCAGGTTGAGGGGGGTGATGTTGGTAGGTATAAGGTGTTGATTGCACCGACATCACTCGTGCTTACACCCCAATCAGCATCAGGAATAAGGAGGTTTGTTAACGGTGGCGGATACCTAATAGCGGATTCAAGGTTTGGTTCAATAAAGAGCGACGGCTACATAGACTCATCAACCCCGGCCTACGGGCTCAGTGACGTACTGGGTGGGTTTGAGGAGGGTTATGTTAGTGTTGAGAGGGCGGAGTTGAGGGTCATAAACCCCTCAATACCGGGGTTGAGCATAGGCGACTTAATAACCGGCGTTAACTATGTTAGCTGGCTTAACACCAAGGCGCAGGTCATCGGCGTTAGCAATGTTAATGGTACCAGGAATTCCATAGTGGTTAACGACTACGGTAACGGTAAGGCAATCTACGTGGGGACTAGTATAGGCCTAGCCTACGAAAACCTCGGCCCCGGTAGTGGGGTTGATAAGTTGATATACGGCGTCTTGAACATAGCTAAGGTTCAACCCTACGCCGAGGTTGACTCAACGACGCCTGGTTACGTTGAGGTTAGGCTACTGAGGAGTGGTGGCGACAACCTAATCTTCGTGATAAACCACTCCCACAGCGACCAGGTGGTTAGGGTCAGGGTTAACCCAGCGGTGTTGAACATGGGTAACGGTACCGTTAAGGACCTTGTAACAGGCTTATCAGTGGGCATGAGCAGCAACACCATTCAACTGAAGCTTAGGGGTAGACAGGTTTTTGTGGGTTTAGTGGGTGCCTAGTATCCACGGCGCCGCTGATTCACTTAATGAACCACGGTATCTCCTGTCCCTTAACCAAGTCCTCTAGCGACTCACCCCTCCTAGCCAGGGCGTGGTTTCTGCCGTAGACCACAACCTCAGGTGGCCTTAATCTACCATTGTAGTTGCTGCTCATTGAGTACACGTAAGCCCCAGCATTCAGTATTACCAATAGGTCACCCTCCCTAACCCTGGCCAACTCCCTATCCACGGCAAGCTTATCCGTGTTCTCGCATATTGGCCCAACAACATCAACAACCTCAACGTCCCCACTTGGGTTGCTGCAGTTCACCATGTGGTGGTAAGCCCCGTATAGCATTGGCCTAATTAGGACGTTCATACCCACCTCAACACCCACATACGTCTTCCTACCCTTCCTCTTAACCTCAGTAACCCTCACAAGCAGGTAACCTGCATTACCAACAATGAACCTACCCGGTTCAATAATCAACTCACCTGGGAAGTAGCCCCTAAGGCCCCTTAACTTGGATAAGTCCAGTTCAGGCTCGCCGGGCTTGTACGGTATGCCAAAGCCACCCCCCATGTCGTAGTGGGTTATCTTGACGCCGACCTTATCCTCAATAACCCTGGCACTCTCCCTAAGTAGGCTGGCTATTTTAAGGAAATAGTCTGCGTCAAGCACGTTACTCCCCATCATTGCGTGTATACCGTATTCAACGGCACCCTTGAGTTTGGCCAGCCTGTAAGCCTCGATGGCGTCGTTAATGAACATGCCGAATTTACTATCCTCACCGGCGAGCGTAACGCCATGGGTGAACCCCCTACCATAGCCCAGGTCAACCCTGAAGAAGACTAACCTAGGCTCATACCCAAGCCCCAGCGCCCTCTCAAAGGCCCTAATTGAGTCGAAGTTAAACGTAACCCCAGCCCTAATGCCATACTCAATCTCCGTGTTGGATAGGAAACTCCCAGTGTACATAATGTCCCCCGGCCTAAACCCAGCCCTCAGGGCCAGGTATATTTCACCGGGTGATGATGCATCAGCCCCAGCTCCCAGGCTCCTTAGAAACCTAAGCAGAGCTAGGTTACCGTTAGCCTTAATTGAGTAGTAAACCCTAGCCCCAGTATTATCAACCAAAGCCCTGTAATTCGCCTCAACCCTATTAAGGTCATAGACCAGTAGCGGTGTGCCGTAGGTATCCGCAAGCTCAATAAGTGAAACGCCACCACCAACACTACACCCAATGCTCATACCCAGGGGGTCAGGCGCCGGTAATTAAGCGTTGAATGGTGGACCGGCCGGGATTTGAACCCGGGATCTCCCGCGATCCAGTGCTCCAAGGAGCAGCGCGAGGCGGGCATCCTTCCAGACTAGACTACCGGCCCTGTTTACATTCATGGGCTAATGGGTTATAAGCTTTCCGCATTGGGCTGAGGGCTATGGTTACGTGGGCCTAGTCCTCATGAGTCTAGACGTCTAGCACATTATTAGTTAGAATAAAGCTTAAAAAGTTCATTGCCTTTATTCATTAATGAGTGTTGCCAGTGGTGTCTTAATGGTGAGAAACGCCGTATTGATTTACCTAGTTGGTACAGTTGTGCTGGTTGCCCTTTTCATAGGTTACTTAGTCAGTATCACAGCCAGCCAACCACAGCTTCAGTATTACCTGAACAGGCTTACGTCATCATTATACGCCTTCACGGCCGCTAATGCCGTTATAATAGCCGTAACAGCATCGCTGGAGTACATTGGCTTTAGGCGATTAGCCAACCTGAGGGACATCTACATGCTGGGCTCCTATGGTGCAATCCTGCAGTTACTCTCAATACCATTCTCAGTGGTGGGCATTGTCTATGAGGTTAGGGAACTGGAGAGCTCATACACCAGCGGGGTCCCTGGTTTCATGGTTATGCAGACCCCAGCCCCACTAGTTAGGGCATCGGCATTAGCGTTCAGCGTCATAGGCTCTGTGATTAACCTGGCTGGTTGGCTCCTCGTGTTCGCGGTAACATACAAGTTGGGTTCGGATTACGGCAATGGGCTTGTTAAGGCCGGTTCACTGGCAACCATGGTTGGGCTTATCCTGGCCGTGGTCTCAATGTCATACATATTCGTAATCTATGGTTCCCCAGGTTCACCCCCAATGACCCCGGTTCTTCTGGCGGCTGGGGTGATTATACTTGGTGGTTTACTCACCCTCATAGGAATCGTGGTCCTGCTCGTGGGCTTAACAAACCTGGCTAAGGCACCTCTGATTAAGGGGGAATGATTTATAAGGAGCCTTTAACCTCCTCGCTACCGTGCCCAAGAGGGTCATATTCCATGAACTTAAGACGCCTGAGGAGGCCTTATCAACCGTGCTAAGCTTCGTTAAGGGCGCTGAGGTTGAGTACGTTGCGCTTGAGGACTCCTACATGAGGGTGCTCGCCGAGGACGTATACGCCAGGGTTGATGTACCACCCTTCGACAGGGCCACCATGGATGGCTTCGCCCTTAGGGCGGAGGACACCTTCGGCGCGGATGAACTGCATCCGGTTAAGCTTAGATTAAGTGGCTTAAGCATCAATGCAGGTGACTCAAAGTTACCCACGGTGGAGGGTGGGAGCGCAGTTGAGATAGCCACAGGGGCGCCACTGCCACCTGGGGCTAACGCCGTGGTGCCGGTTGAGTACACTAAGGCTGAGGGTGGTTACTTAACGATCTACAGGTCCGTGACGCCCATGGATAACGTAATGTCCGCAGGCTCCGACATAATGATGGGTGAACTTGCCCTAAGGCGGTGCACGTTGATAAGGGAGAGGGAGGTTGGCGTATTAGCGGCTGTGGGCGTTGATAAAGTGCCCGTCTTCAGGAGGCCCAGGGTTGCCATCATATCCACAGGTAATGAATTAGTTAAGCCAGGCTCACCGTTAAGTATGGGTAAGATATACGACATAAACACGTACACCATAGCCCATGGTGTCAGGGAGGTTGGCGGTGAACCGCTTTTAATGGGCATTGTGAGGGATGATGAGACTGAGATGGAGGAGGCGATTAAGGGTGCCCTAGGTAAATCCGACATAGTGCTCCTATCAGGTGGCACATCAGCCGGTGCCCTTGACATAAGCTACAGGGTTCTTGATAGGTTCGGCCCACCTGGGGTTATTGTTCATGGGCTTAACGTTAAGCCAGGTAAGCCAACCGTGGTTGCGGTTAGTAGGGAGGGGAAGTTGATAGTTGGGTTACCAGGCTACCCAAGCAGTGCATTAATGATATTCAACATAATTGTTAAGCCAATACTGGCCAAGATGCAGTGCCTCACGTTAAGCCAAGCCACAGTTAGGGCCCAGGTGGCGGTTAGGGTTGAGGGGGCTAGGGGGAGGAGGGGGCTTAACCCAGTTAGCCTAGTGGAGACTGAGAATGGGGTGAAGGCGTACCCACTGCCGGCTGAGTCAGGGGCAATATCAACGCTAGCCTACGCCGAGGGCTACATTGAGGTTCCCGAGAACAGGGACTTCCTGGAGGAGGGGGAGTGGGTTGAGGTTAAGTTATTCACCCAGCAGTATAGGCCAGCGAACCTCTACATAATGGGCAGCCACGACGTTGCCCTGGACTCAGCCCTACTACCAATACTCCCCGGTTGGGTTACCCCAAAGGTGCTTAACATAGGTTCGCTGGAGGGGCTTAAGGCGGCGGTTAGGGGTGAGGCTGACGTGGCAGGTGTGCACCTGGTTGATGAGGAGACGGGCGAGTATAATGAACCCTTCGTGAGGAAGTACGGTGAGGGTAGGGTTAAACTAGTGGTGGGCTACATGAGGGAGCAGGGCATAATACTACCCAGGGGTAACCCAATGGGGGTCAGGGGTTTCGAGGACCTGGTTAGGCTTAAGCTCAGGGTTGTGAATAGGAATAGGGGGGCTGGGACCAGGTTCCTATTCGACAGGCTGCTTAGGGAGTATGCGGCCAAGGTTGGGGTTAAGTTTGAGGATTTGACGAAGTCAATACCGGGCTACTACCACGAGGCCAGGACACACACGGCTGTTGCCGCAGCGGTGGCCCAGGGTAGGGCAGACGCCGGTGTTGGGATTAGGGCAGCGGCTGAGATGTATGGGCTAGACTTCATACCCCTAGCCTGGGAGAGGTACGACTTCGTGGTGCCCGTTAGCAAGCTAAGTAAGGACAGCGTCAGGGTCTTCGTAAACATGCTTAAGAGTGACGAGTTTAAGAGGAGGCTAGGTTCAATACCGGGCTATAGGGTCCTTGAAAACACAGGCGAGTTTGCAGATTAATTATCCGAATCCACAGTCTTCTTATCATTTTGACTATTACTTTGACCTTCAATTAACTTAACCTGGTGCACGATATGCTCCCTACCCCTCAGGTACGAGAAAATGGCCGCCGTGAAGGCCATAATCGCCGCTATGTGGTAGGCGTAGATGAAGCCGGTGGCCATTGCTGGGGCTATGGCGCTTGGGAAGAACGTGGGCTTGGTGACCGCAGCGTACACTGAGCCCGGTAAATCAACGCCGGCCTGGCTCATCAGGAACTTCATTGGGTCATAGCCCATGAATGCTGCGAATAATGCGTATGCCGGCGGTATCCTGGTTAACTCACTGACCACGTCACTGGGTACGCCAACCTTAGTCAGTGCGCTGCTGATTGATGTGGATAAGGCTGTAGCGGAGCCGACCAGTATTAGGGTTAGGAATACTGCGAAGCTCATTAGTAGGCCAATGTTCTGCATACTAGCCCTTAAGCCCGAGGCCGCTGACCTATCCTCCTGGGGTACGGAACTCATTATGGAGACTAGGTTTGGTGATTGGAATAGCCCGGAGCCGGTACCCATTAGGAATAGGTCAGCCGCGAACAGCATGTAGTTGAAGTTGAGTGAAAGCAGGGTTAGTAACTCGAAGCTCACGCCGAGCAATACGGCACCTATCGTTGAGACAACCCTGGCCCCAAACCTATTAATCAACCTACCACCCACAGGGGCGAATACAGCATTGGCTACGCTGCTCGGTATTAGGTATATCCCGGCCAGTAGTGGTGTTTCTGAGTACGGTACGCCGTGCATTGGTAGGTATATTGCCTGCAGGAGCAGTGAGAGCACGAAGACGTTGGCGCCTTGGGCTAGGAAGAGGAATAGTGCGCTCAACACGCCGAAGGTGAATGGCCTTATCCTAAACAGGTTAATCTTGAGTATCGGCTCCCCAGTCCTCATCTCAACGGGTATGAGTAGTGCCATTAGTAGTAGGCCACCGCCTATTAACCCAAGTACCATTGGGCTACCCCAACTCATCATTGAGTTGCCTGAGGGTAGCATGCCGAATGTTATGCCCAGTAGCAGTAGGACCAGCGATGCGGCCAGCATGGATGCACCTAGGTAATCAACCCTCACCCTCCTTAGGCCCAATGGTAGCCTGTATACTGTTACGTAGGCCCATGCGGTGCTTGCTATGCCTATTGGAGTGTTAACCAGGAAGACGAGCCTCCAGTTAACCACAGCCAACACACCACCAACCACCAACCCTATTATGCTACCGGCACTGAAGGCTATGCTAACTATGCCCATGGCCACACCCCTCCTGTGGGGTGGGTAGACGTCCGTTATTATGGCGGCGCTGTTGGTGAACATCATTGACCCACCCAGGCCTTGAACAAACCTGTAGGCTATCATCTGGGCCACTGCCACTGAGCCATAGCCGGGTACTATGCCCAGTAGCGTGGACGTTACTGTGAATATTGCGTCGCCTATCGTGAACATCCTACCCCTACCGTACATGTCGGATAACCTACCCACTATGGGTACGGCCACTGCCACCATTAATGGGTATGAGAACATGAGCCACATCATTGATGCGAAGCCCAACGGCGACATTGGGTTGACACCAATGCCCCTCAGTATGTCGGGTAGCGCGATGATTATGGCTGACATCGTCATTGAGGCCATTAATGACCCCAGGAATGAATTCACAAGTATTGCCTCCCTCCTCCCCTCATTAATGGCGCCTAAGGCATCATTAGACATATAAAAAGTCAAATACGCGACTCCTTTAAAAAACCTTCCCCATGCTAATAACTAGGCTATATAGCCGTCTCAGACGTAGTTGAGGAGTGGTACGTGTATTGGGATTGGTAGTAGCGCCATCAGTGGTTTAAGTGGCTTTGGAACAGGCCCCATGGGGCCGCCGAGTATTAACCTAACGCCATCCCTCTCATCAACCTCCACGTAATTGCCACTAGCCTCATTCGGAGAGACATCAACTACCCCTCCCCTCACGAATAAGGTTGCCCTATCCACATAATCATTAAACCTGAGGCCAAGGGTAACCTCGTAATCCCTCAACCCAACCCCCTGGGCCCTATCCGACAGTAGTCTCGTGAAGGCCTTGAGCAGTAGGCTTAGGTTAATTATTCTAAATACACCCTCCGGTAACTCCATGTAGTATGATGCTATTCTAAGTAGCCTACTGAGCCTACCCTCATCGTGGGCGTTAACGTGGATTATGACCCTACGCACCCCTGAAGCCCTCATGAAGCCGCTTACTAATTCAGCCTCAAGCCCCTTTAACGAGGCAACCTCAACAACGTTAGGTCTACCTAAGGGATCTTTAACATCCCCCTCCCCTTGGCTGATTAAGTAACCATGCTCACTAATCCAAACCCTCATCGGTGGGTTACCCAATGCGGCTGGGTCCAGGCTCTGGAATCCCCTGTAGCACTCCCAATTCCTCTCAACCCTAATGGGTATCGACTCATAGTGCATTGCCATTGTTGGTAGGGCGTCGTCCCACTGGGCCATGACCAGTTCAAGGGGTTTAACACCACTCCTACCCACTGAACGCTCAGTTACGTATAGTGAGTATTTCTGCCCAGCCACCTCCCAGCCGAAGGCCCCATACCTCTGCCTATCACCCCACAGTGCCGATAACGGTATCCCACTTCTTCTCATAACCCCTATCACGTGGTTAAGGAGCATGGACATGTACCCCCTCCTCCTCTCACTGGGCAACGTGGCCACACCCCCAATACCACCAATCGTTAGCCGTACACCCAAGCTAACCACGTTCATTTTAAACAAGCCAACATGAGAGACGAGCCTACCACCATCCTCAACCACGTAGAAGGATGAGTAATCCCTACAACCCTCACCGTAGAGGTAGGGGTAGTACCTTGGGAAGAAGCCGCTTGGGAAACCATAACTAACCTCCAGCAGTCTCATGAATTCACCCCACTCCTCCTCCCTAACATTCCTGATGATCATGGCAAATTGCCTAATGGCAGGCTTTAAAACATATCCTCAAGCATATTTACTTCACCCACGCTGCATATCACCACGTCCCTTCAGCAGGCCGTTGATGGTGAGCAGGTTAACAATGACGATGACTAGTGATATTATCGGTGGTACCACGTATAGTGCGGTTAAGGCATATACGTTAATTACGCTACCCCATAGGACCTTGATGGTTAATGGTCCATTGATAGTCACGTTAATGCTGGGGGCACTCACCAGAGTCCTATTGTTAATTAGATACCCATTAAATGCCAATGGGCCCATGTACCTAGGCTCACTGAGCCTAATCACGTACCCCATTGGGTACCATTGAACAGTGGGTGTTTCATTGCCCTTAACTCCTATTAACGTAACCCTGTATAGGACGTCGTAGGCTTCCTTAATAATGGTGGGGCCATTGATGACCAGTGACGAGTTGTTAACATGCACGGTGAGAGTGCCGTTGACCACGTAGCCCACTGGCTTAACCATTAGATCACCATTCACCAGTGGTTCACCTAGAGTTAACTTAAGCACGTAGCCCCTAGGCACCATTAAAGACCTTGAGCCGTTAATTGTAGTTATCAGTAGTGGCACGTAGTAGTAAACCGGCCCAGGGTACTCGTAGACGCCGCTGCTTACGTCAACAGTAACTCCGCTGGTTGGTGAGGCGGTTGCATTAGCCACAGTCTCCCCTGTTAATGTGCCGATGCCCCAGGCGTAGGGTACTGGGTAGAGCGAGCCGTTGACACTGCGGAGTAGTGTTAAGGACACGTTGGCGCTCTTAATCAATGCCGTCACCCCACATACAGGCCCTGTGATGACCAGTTCAAGGTCAATTGGTATGCCTAGTTTAACGTAGCCTGAACCGTTAACAATCAACCTAGGTTCACCAACACTTGCAATAGTTACATTATCGAACCAGACCAGTCCATTACCTGCACTGTAGCCGAACCCCACGTGCGTCGACTCATGGCCACTGACGGCTATGGCCAGGGTTAGGTTTATGGGTGGTTTAAAGGAGCCCACGTACTCGCTGTATGCGTAATACTGCTCACCGTTAAAACTACCAGTGGTTCCAAGGCCGTAGATGCCCCTTAACGTGGCGTTTTGGGAGGTCATGTTCCACACATTATCTATGATGGTCAGCCCCGTGCCGTTCAACATGGCCACGTCCTGGAGTAGGTAGTAACCCCCACCAGCCCTCATGATTGCGTTAAGCTGGATGTCAACGTAATCGTCGCTAACGTTGACGCCACACCCATTACCCAGGTCGAAGGCCCTAAGGCTCCTTATGGCAACCACCCCCAGCGCCTCATTGGTGGTGTATGAGTAGGTTAGCAGGGGTTCACCGTAGTAGAGGGCTATGCCGTAGTCGGCTAGGCCAATTGGGTTATGGGTGTATGGTATGCCACCTGATTGGTTGTGCTGGTACATGTAGAATACATAAGCTGAGTAGTTATGGTTGTTGATTATGTTCACCTCCCGCTCACCAACCCCAATGCTCACAAATGCGTAGCCGTTGATCAACAAGTCCTTGCCCTGAATCTTAATCACGATTGACGAGTTGGCTAGGACGTAGAGCAGGCCTGGGCCATTAACCATGGTTACGTAAGTTGAGTTGGGTTCCAATAGGATACCGTACATGGGTGTCCCAGACCCGATGGTAATGTTAAACGAGGAGATCGTTAAGTTAATTAACTGCGGCTGAGTCAATGCAGCTATCACTAGGGCTAGTAGAATCATTAATGCCGCCTGTGCATTTGCGCTTAAATTACTTATTGATGAGTGGCCAAAGGACCTCATTGAAGTACTTGACAATGTCCATTACGGCCTGGGATTCACTTGGGGCTATCTTAAGCAGCTCAACCTCCATCGCCTGCCTGGCAGTATACATCAACTTATCGTAGGCCACTGTGTATGGCTTAACGCCCACTGACTCCTCAACTATCTTAACCCACTCCTTACCCGTGGTTGGGTCCACTGGGTATCTTTGGTCAAACATGTTTAATATGGGTGGTAGGACGTTGATGCCACCCTTAACACCCCTTATGAAGTTGACCACTGAGGCCAGGGACTCAATTGAACTGTGGTCCACTGTTGCCACGGGCACCACGTGGGTTGCCTCACTTACTATGGGCTCCAGGAATTGCCTCGTGAAGCCCAGTGATGGGGTGTCGATAAACACGACTATTGGCTTTAGGTAATCCATGGCCGTCCTTAGCGCATACTTCAGTTTAAACAGTGGGACGCCTTCAACTACGTTACCTGGGACTGAGAAGACTATCCTCATTTCATCGCCGCCTATTAGCCATGACTTAAGGTAGAGAGTGTAAAGTGGGTTATTCACCCTACCCGTGAGGTAGTCAGACATCGTGTAATTGACCTTTGTTAACGAGCCCAGAAGCACCTTGGAGGCTGTGCCGTTGTCGACACCTAGGTCAAGCAGAACCACTGGGTATGGTGAGGAGGACCTTAGCCTATAGGCTGCTAGCACGGACATGTTGACGGCTATGGTTGTCTTGCCGGTGCCACCCTTGGTACCGCTGATGACCGGTATGACGAGCGTCAATACTCCTCACCCGGCCTCCTAACCCCCCTACCCTTAATATCACTTGGGCTTGGTTCAGTGGGCACGTTACCCTCATTCTTGTCTTCACTGCTGGGTGTCTTAATCACCCCTACAATGGCTGCTATTAAGCCTACGCCGTAGGTTATTGACCCAGCTATGGTGTAGCCTAGCATGGAGGCTGCATACCCAATCACGTTAAGGGCCAGGCCGATTAGTAATATTATCTTAGGGTCCACAGGTGAATGTTGAGTAGTGGTATTAAAAATTAACTTTAAACAAACGGTGGTTATATCGGGTTATGCAAAGCCGGTTACGAACTTGCCTGGGTGTAGCCTCACCCAGTCCTTAGCGTCCAGCTTAAAGTTGTGTTCAATCCTATCCCTGTGGAAGTTATTCAAGGTGCAGAAGGGTATTATCCTACCATCAGGTACTGCGTAGTGTATGTCGCACCTTTGTATACGCTGTACATCGAAGTTCATGGTGTCCATGAAGTGCATTATCCCCAACCCAACGATGTTAAACATGAACCTACCCAGGGCATCGTAACTCTTCTTAAGCAGGACATCCTCAAGTAGGTTCTTAACTGCCCTGTGCTTAACGTACTTAAGCAGCTTAAGCACCTTAACCTTACTTATGGCTGAGTGTACACCACCCTTAACGGCCTCGTTGTAGATGTTCCATATCTCAGCCTCAAAGCCATCAACATCTACGAGCTTCGTTATGGGTACTATGTCCTTCACGTCCTCGTCGTAGTATATGAATGTTGAGGCGCCGCAGACTGGGTTATTGGTGAAGAGTGGCTTAGGTGAATTGGTCAACACCTCCACAAGCTTACCCAGGGCAACGGGCCAGTTGACGGGCCTCCAATCCCACCTACTTATCTTACCGTTAGTCTGCTCCTCAATTCCGATCAAAACGTCCGGTATGGTTATCCTGTACTGCCTAAGCTCCTCAGGTGAATACTCCTTGGCCCTACCGGCGAAGGCCACGGGCTGTATGTTGATCCACCTAACCACGTCCCTGTTTTGCACGGCGAAGTCTATTATCTTGCCTATGTCCTTATCATTGTAGTTCTTGGCCATGGTGACCACAAGCACTATTGACCTGTGGCCAAGCTTCCTAGCGTTCTCAATAACCCTCTTCCTCAACTCAGCATAGGCCCTGGGGTCATATAGCCTATGCCTCCACACACCCCTATTATTCGGGTCTATTGTGTCAAACTGGAGGTATAAGGTTGACATCCCCGCGTCGAGCAACGCCTTGTAGTAGTTTATGTCGTTGGCTATCCTTATGCCGTTCGTGTTAACCTCCACGTGGTCGAAGCCAAGCTTCTTAGCCATCCTCACGATCTCAGGTAGGTCATTCCTAAGGGTTGGTTCACCTCCACTTAGCTGCAGTGCATTGGGTGCCCATGGTCTCTGGCTCCTCAGTATCCTCATCATGCGTTCAATGTCGGCCAGTGAGGGTTCATAGACGTAGCCAGCCACACCGGCGTTGGCGAAGCAAACCGGGCACTTCATGTTGCACCTATTGGTCACGTCTATTATGGCTAAGGCTGTGTTGGACTTGTGGGCTGGGCATAGGCCACAGGCGAAGGGGCAACCGTCAACCTCATTGTAGTACCTTTGGTCCGTGTTCGGGTTGGCAAGGCCCTTACCTATGTAGTTTGGGTCATCCCACTGGAGGAAGTAGTAGTACAGTTCAGCATCACCCCAGTATATGTCGAGGAATTGACCATGCTCGGGGCACGTCTTCTTAAGCCAGATCACGTTATCGTGCTCGTAAACCACCATTGGTATAGTCCTGTTGCACACTGGGCAAACTGATGTTGATACCTTAATTACCCTGGATGGTTCAGGTAGGTTAAACCTCCTCTTAAACATCTGTTGAAAGTTCTGGTCATTAATCATCCTGGTGAAGGACTTCGGTATCCTGAACCTACTGAGGTCAACCAGCGGTTTAACAGTCTTCTCTGCCGCAGCCTTGGTTACTAATTCCTGCATTAAAACCAAGCACCCTAAACCCCTAATAAGCTTTACACACCTCTAACACTCTGGGAGGTGTTAGTCGATGGTGGGTGGGGTTATGGTCTCGAAGAGCTTATTGTCGATAACCTCGGCCATTATGTACATTGCGTGGGACCAGGCCAGGGGTATGGCTGAGATGGGCCTCCCCGTGTCCTTATCAGCCTGCTCAGGCAGCATACCAGTACTGGTGCTGTGATCCAGGGTCCATTTCAGTAACTCCCTAGCCCTATCAACGTTACCGCTTAACTTGTGGTATATTGCTACCCAAAGCGTTGTTATGATCCAGGGGTTCCCGCCGTAGTACCTATCCTCAGGATTCCTGCCTATGCCGCCTGCCCTATACCTAAAGGTGTGCTCCAGGAATTCCACGTTAGCCCTCATCCTCTCGTCACTAGCCTTAACAAGGGCGAAGGGGAAGAGTAGGCCTAGGGTGTTTGAGTCTGGGATTTCAACCCTGGGTTTAATCATCTTAATGAAGAACTTCCCATTCCAGGCGCTGTTAAGTGTCGTAGCCCGAACCAGCGATGCATACTTACCCCACTCCACAGCCTTACCCCTATCGCCAATTTCACCCGCCAGGTATGAGGCGGCTGATAGTGCTGCGTAGACTGAGGCGTTTGTGTACGTGTGCACACCCAAGTGCTCCTCCCAGGGCCCAACGGTTGGTGTTGTAAAACCCTCACTGGTGACGTTTGAGGCTAGGTACTCGGCCGCCCTCCTCACCATAGTCCACGCATCCTTGAGGAACTGCCTATCTAGGGTTAACTTGAAGTGTACGTAGGTTGCCAACACCACTGAGGCGGTTTCATCGATTTGGAAGGACCATGAGGGGGCCTTGAGACCGGGCTCCGCGTAGTACCTCTGGAAGAATGCCCCATTCTCCCCCTGGGACTTAATAGCCCAATGTATGAACCTGGTCGCCTCCTCATGATACCCAAGTACGTCAAGTGCCATTACCGAGTAAGCGGCATCCCTTGGCCAACAGTACCTGTAGTCTGGCCATATAGTGGGCGCCGCCATTATAGCCCCGCCTTGGTCCTGCAGCATCTTTATCACGTAGGCCGATTGCCTAACCATGTCAACGTTGAGGGCGTTGCTTAGCTTAACCTTACTAAGCCAATTACCCCAATGCTCCGCGACACCATGGCTCAGTACGCAGCAGTCCATTGACTTAACCTTCGATAGCTCCCTTAGGGCGGACTCCTCGTTACTGTCCAGTATAATGTAGAGGTTTAGCGCCTCCTCATCCCTAAGCCTCCACATTAGGGCGAAGTTAACCCCCCTAAAGCCCTCGTATATGCTCAGCTTATTCATGCCCAATTCACCATCGTACGCGTCGGCGAATGCATCCGAGGTGGCTCCAAGTTGACCAACCTGGTACCCACCCGGTATCCTATCCCCTGCAACCACCATAACAACCCCTCTCTTGTAAACCACAATGGCTCCACTCCTCTCGTCGAAGTATGCGGCATCAGCTGTGTGGGTTTCCCACAACTGGGGTGAGGTGTAGTATATGAAGTTGAAGTCACCGGGTATTGAGAATTCGAACCTCCTAACCAGTACATTAGAACTGTGCAGGACGAAGTCGGTCACCTTAACTGAGGCATCCCCCTCCTTGAATATAGTCTCCAGGACACCTGGGGCAACGTACCTCTGCCTAACATCACCCCAGTCCGTGAGCCAACTGAACCACCCCCTCCTGTACACCCCAGGTAGTGATGAATGTACGTTTTGGGGGAATGACTTAGTTGGGTAGAATAGGTATCTCAATTCACCCCTACCACCAATTACGGCCAGCATGCTGCTATTGCCAATGACGCTCTGTTCATAGACGGGTTCAACCATTATTTAAAGGGGTTCAGACTCAATGTTAATAAGCGTTACCGCAGGCCCGCTGGGTCATGATTCGGTTCGCATCTTCTTGAAACCAAAAGTTTATTAAGCAGAGTGTGTAAAATATTTAGTAGGGTGGTGAGGTATTGTAATCTACGTATCACCAGATACTAAGACTGCGGAGCAGCCGACACCTCAGATTGAGCTTAAGAAGCTTATGCTCAGTGAGTTGATTGATGGGGAGATGGTTGTTGGAGCTGCCATAATAGACTCCAATAATATCCCAATAATCCACCACCTCCCAACAACATTAACATTAAAATCCCTTAGAAATGTCCTAAGCCTCCTCGAGGTTGCTCAAAGGGCTCGAAAGCTCTCCGATGACCTCCTCGGCCCCTTTAACTACATCCTCATCAAATACGCAAACTTCAAAATCGCCTTCTTCAACATGAGTGATAAGGGTTGGTTGATTGTCTTCGTGAACCCTGTTTGGCACGTTGAGAACGCCATGCCTAAGGTCAGGCAGTTCATGATTAAGGCCTATAAATTGATATAGTTTCTTTAAAGTTTAAACAGGAATCCTACCCCCTTCAAAAGGGTTCACCTTATTAAGGCTGCCAGTATCGCCTTAGCCGTGTGTAGCCTATTCTCAGCCTGCTGCCAAACAACGCTCCTAGGTGAGTCTATTACATCATCCGTGACCTCAAGGCCCCTGTGGGCTGGTAGGCAGTGCATGAACACAGCCCCCTCGCCGGCCATGTTCATTAGGCTTTGGTTAACCTGATAGGGCTTAAAGATCCTCATCCTCTCCTCAGCCTCCTTCTCCATGCCCATTGAAACCCACACGTCAGTGTATACCGCATCAACGCCCTTAACCCCCTCCTCTATTGAATCCGTCACGGTCAACACGGCCCCAGTCCTCCTACCAACATCCTCGGCGTCCTCCACGTACCTCCTGCTCGGCCAGTAACCCTTAGGCGCCACTATCCTGATGTCCCACCCAAGCCTAGCCCCTATTGCAATTAGGCTGTGGGCCATGTTGTTGTTCCCATCACCAACGAAGGCAACCTTAACCCCATTAACCCTACCCTTAACCTCCCAAAGCGTTAAGGCGTCGGCTAGGACCTGCGTTGGATGGCATTCATCGCTTAGGGCGTTTATGACGGGTACCTGGGAGTATTGGGCGAATCTAACTAGGGTTGTGTGGCTGAACACCCTCGCCGCAACCCCATCAACCATCCTTGAGACCACCCTAGCCGTGTCCTCAATGGTCTCGCCCCTACCCAACTGAAGCTCCTGGGGGTTACTGTAAATAGTCCTCATGCCCAGTTGCCATGCAGCAACCTCAAGGCTAACCCTAGTCCTGGTGCTGGGCTTCTCGAAGATGAGTAGGAGTGTCTTACCCTGGTGCACGTTAACCACCCTCTCACCAAGGTAGTACCTCTCCTTCATGTCCCTGGAGAGGTTGAGCAGGAAGGTGACCTCCTGTGGTGTGTAGTCCAGCCAGGTTAGTAGGCTCCTACCCCTTAATTGACTTATCATAAACTGCATGTACGTGCCCAGTATTAAGCTTTATGGTATAACCTCCGTTGAGTCTAGGATTGGGTCGTAGTATAGGTCACTGGCCTTAACAACACCCCTATCCACAAGCTCCTTAACCTCGGGCCCAGCCTCAAGTATTATCCTTATGGTTTCCCTGGTCACGTAGTCAACAGCCTTAACGCCATCGACACCCCAATACCTCTCACCCTCCTTAATGGCGTATAGGCACCTACCCCCGCAGTACCGCCTATACTCGCAATTCCTGCACATTTCAGGTAAGTGATCCTCAATGTTCATCACCTTGAAGCCTAGGTTAACGTTACCTAGGTTCGCCCAATCCTCCCTAACGGCTATTGGGCATGCCAAAACCCTACCATCCGTGGAAACCGCCACTGACCTATAGCCAGCCCCACAGGGTGGCCCAGTGTAGGGCTTATGCAGGTAGGCCGATAGTACACCAAGTATGGGCACAATGCCGAGCACAACCCCCTCCCTCAACCTGCCTACGAACAGTTGGGTAAGTCTCCTAATGCCCGGTAGGTAGCTTGACCTAGCCCACCCCAATAGGTCCCACTTACCATCCCATATGACGTCCAGCTGCCAGTGAACTAGGTTAAAGCCCAAGTCGAGTAGGTGGGTTACGTCCAGGTATATGTCGGTGAGGCTGGTGACCGCCATCCTGGCTATAACCCTCCCCACGCCAATGGCCTTAAGTCTCCTTAAAGCCCTCACGACCCTATCGTAAACCCCAACCCCCCTATGGGCATCGGTGACCTCCCTCCTGCCGTCTATGGACAGGAGCACGGTGTCCATCCTCCTCCAGTAACTGGCCGGCAGTAGTTCGGTTAATGTGCCGTTGGTTTGAATGCCCCATCTACTGGCCTTAACGTTATCCATCATCCACATTATGAACCTTGGGTTAAGCAGTGGCTCACCACCGTAGAATACTACGACGGCCTCAGGGTCCCCCTCAATAAGCTCCTTAAGCCTAACCGGGTTGTAGCTTACCCTCCAGGGGACGATCCTTGGGTTGAAGGATCCACCGCAGTAGCTGCACCTCAGGTTGCATGCGCCTGTGGTGAAGACTAGCCAAAGCACCAATGCATGGTTAGGCCGGTGTATATAAAACTAGCCGCATTGTTCAGGCTCCAGTCCCCCTGGACTCTATTAGGTTTAGGAGTCCCTTATCCATGTACCTAGTCACCACGTCTATTATCATTGACGCCAAGTCGCCTTCAGGAACCTCCCCATTCAGTATTATCCTAATGCTCACCAGTTCCCTCACCCCATCGTGCTCATGCCCAATCAACTCCATGATGTGCCCGCTTAGGTTAATACTACTGTAGATGAGTGAACCAGCCCAACCCAAGTCCAGCCTATCACCCTCCCAGGGGTATTGGGGCGAGTACACGTCCAGGGAGACGACGTTGCCAACCACCCTACCCACCTCAACGCCATTAACCAGCACCACCCTACCCCACTCAGTCTCCTTGAACTCAACCCTCACGGCCCGGTTAACTGGGGTAGGTTTTTAAGGGATGTTGAACAATCCCCATGGTGCCTAATTCATTCGACCTGCTGCATCCTAAGGTTAAGGAGGCGGTTAGGGCGCTTGGCTACGTGGAGCCAACCAAGGTGCAGGAATTAGCAATACCGGTGGTGCTCACTGGGGAGCACGTCCTCATATCATCCCCAACGGGTACAGGTAAGACTGAGGCGGCGTTGCTGCCGGTGTTCTCGATGATGTTCAACTCCGGTTACAGGGATGGCATTAGGGTTCTTTACGTAACCCCAGCCAAGTCGCTTAATAGGGATTTGGAGCAGAGGATAAGGAGGATAGGAGGGGCCCTCGGCCTCACCGTGGCTGTTAGGCATGGGGATACGACGGGTAGTGAGAGGAGTAGGCAGAGGAGGAACCCACCCCAGATACTGATAACGACTCCTGAGACCCTTCAGATACTCTTAGTATCGCCTATTATGAGGAATTGGCTTAGGGGGGTTGGCTGGGTCATAATCGATGAGGTTCATGAACTCCTCGGCAGTAAGAGGGGTGTTCAACTGGCTGTGGGGCTTGAGAGGCTTGTGGAGTTGGCTGGGGAGTTCCAGAGGATAGCCCTATCAGCCACCATGGGCGACCTGGAGCTTGCATCATCACTGGTGGGTGGGGTGGGTAGGAGGGTTAGGGTGGTTAACGTAAACGACGTCTCCAGGACAATGGAGCTCACCATACACTACCTGGGGCCCGATGCGGAGGTTGAGGATTCGGTTAAGGCGATAGGGGGAGTGGTTAATGGCTATAGTGGCTCAGTCCTAGTCTTCACCAACACTAGGGACATGGCTGAGTTACTGGGTGCTGAACTCAAGAAGGTGGTTGATAGGGCGGAGGTTTACCACGGCTCCCTAAGCAGGGAGAGGAGAGAGGCGGTTGAGGAGGGTCTTAGGGGTGGTGAGGTTAAGGCCGTGGTCTCCACCTCAAGCCTGGAGTTGGGCATAGACATAGGCAGTATTGAGGCCGTGGTTCAGTACATGAGCCCAAGGCAGAGTGACAGGTTAATCCAAAGGGTTGGCAGGAGTGGACACACTGTGGGTGGTGTGGCTAAGGGGCACGTTTTCGCCACCACGGTGGACGACTACCTGGAGTCCCTTGTCCTAGCCAGGAGGGCTGTTGAGGGTGAGCTTGAGGGTGACTACCCATACCACGCCGGCGCCATGGACGTCCTCCTGCATCAATTGGCTGGCATAATACTTGACCACGGAGGCTCTGTTGCTGTTGAGGATGCTTACAGGGTCATCAGGAGGGCGCACCCATACTCAAACCTAGGCATTAGCGACCTAATGAGGCTTGTGGAGTTCGCGTCAAGGGACCTGAGGCTGATAAGCCACGGTGACGGTGTCATTAAGGGTAGGAGGGGGTTGAGGGTATACTACCTCCAAAACGTCTCAATGATACCCGACGAGAGGAGGTTCAAGGCCGTTAACTACACCGACAAGTCAACGATAGGGGAGTTGGATGAGGACTTCGCATTGACACTCGAGCAGGGTAAGGCCATAGTGCTGGCGGGTAGGCTATGGAGGGTCCTCTCCATAGACAACGAGGAGGGTGTCGTCATGCTGGAGGAGTTGAGGGGTGGGGAGGGTGAGCTGCCTGAGTGGATTGGGGACGAGATACCAGTCTCATACCAAGTCGCCCAAGAGGTCTGCGGGTTAAGGAAGGTGCTGTTAAGTGGGGGTGTGGTTAATGGGGCTGATAGGGTTAGGTTAATGGGGGTTGAGGAGCTTGTTAAGGACGCCTCGGAGTTGGCAAGGGACCTCAGGGGCGTGTACCCAGGCCCAGGTGAGGTGCTTGTTGAGTACTCAAGCAACCTGATAGTAATTCACTCCTGCCTAGGGACTAAGGGTAACGAGGCCCTAGGCCTATACCTAACAGGCTACCTAACGGCTAGACTAGCCATATCCACGTCGTACGTGAGGGACCCGTACAGGGTAATTGTGAAGACACCTAGGCCAATAAACCCAGATGTCATTAAGAGGGCCCTCCAGGAGGATGAGGGGCTTGTTAGGGAGGTTATTAGGAACGTTGTGAAGAACAGTAACCTATACAGGTATAGGTTCATCCAGGTGGCTAGGAGGATGGGTATTTTACCTAAGGGTAGGGTTGACGTTAACATTGATAGGCTGGCTAGGGTGTACAACGGCACTGTACTAGATGATGAGGTGGTTAACGAGATAATAATAGATAAGCTTGACCTGGAGGCGTTGGGCAGGTTGATAAGTGGCGTTAAGGATGGCTCAATTAAGTTAACCTTCGTGGCCAGGAGACCCTCTAAACTCGCCTTAATGATAATGGGCGGCCTGGGGGTTAGGTCAATAATGGGTGATGAGGTGCCGAGCAACATAATAATAGACTCGGTTAAGAGGAGGATAATGGGCAAGGAGGTCACCCTACTATGCCTAAGGTGCGGCTGGCATATAACGGGTAGGGTTGGTGACTTGGTTAAGATGGAGCTCAAGTGCCCTAGGTGTGGCATGAAGACCCTCACCCTGCTTAAGTACAGGGATGAGGATGTGGATAGGGCAGTCAAGCTGGTGATGAGGGTTAGGAGGGGGCTTCAGCTAAGCCCAGACGAGGAGGAGTACTTGAATGAGCTTAGGGAGAGGGCCAGGGTGATAATGGACCACGGTTACAGGGGTATAATAGCCCTCTCAGCCTACGGCGTGGGCACGGCCACGGTTAGGAGGATACTGGACGGCGTCAACAGTGATGACGAGTTGTTCATGCGCATAATGGAGGCTGAGAGGGATTACGTCAGGACAAGGGCCTTCTGGTCCAATTAAATATATGTAAAGATAATGGTAGAATTTAATGTAAGTATTATGTAGGAATATTTATTAATTAGTCTTTAGAGGTTAACGTATGGTATCAGTGGTGGTTAAGAGGGATGGAACCGAGGAGCCCTTCATAATAGAGAAGGTGGTGGTGAGCATACTTAAGGCCGGTGCACCCATTGATAAGGCTAGGGAGATCGCCAGGAGGGTTGAGTGCACATTTGCCAACGTGGATAAGGTCACGGCCAGGGACCTCACTAAGGCCATACTCACAGAGCTTAGGAAGGCTAATGAGGAGTGGTATAGGAACTGGGTCGTATTCGACAGGGCCGTTAAGAGGAGGGCCACCGAGAAGGAGCTTGAAGCCTAGGTTGGCTAAGGGGGCGTGTGTTGTTTAAAATCAGCCAATTAACTCTATTTCAACCTTAACATCCTCAGGTATCCTAAGCCTCATCAACTGCCTAAGCGCCCTCTCATCAGCATCCATGTCCACAATCCTCTTATGAACCCTCATCTCCCAGTGGTCATACGTGTGGTAACCCTGCCCACTGGGTGCCCTCCTAACCGTAACCACAAGCCGCCTGGTGGGTAGCGGTACCGGCCCCCTAACCTTGATACCAAGCTTTTTAGCTATACCAACAATGTCCCTGGCCAAGGCATCCACCGCATCGTTACTAGTCCCCCAAATCCTAATCCTAACAATCCTAGGCACAGGCACCCGATGGGAAACCCCTTTAAAACATTTCCCAATTACAGGCTGGCGTATTCCCCGTTTAATTAGTGGAAGGGCTTATTACTATCCCAACAAGGCATTAATTCAGTGGATTGGGTAGCGGACTTCTTCATCAGGGAAGCTGACTTATACGCAAGGATACTGGGCGATGAGGCCATGGTTAGGGAGGGTGAGGAGTTGGCGGCCAAGCTGGCTGGTTACCTGGCCAGTAGGGGGGTTGGGGGTGGTAGGGTGCTTGACGTTGGGTGTGGCGTGGGTAGGTTATCGATTCCACTGGCTAAACTGGGCTTCAAGGTGGTTGGCGTTGACATATCCCCATCATTCATAGAGCAGGCCAGGGAGAGGGCAGTCAAGGAGGGTGTTGTGGATAGGGTAGTCTTCATGCTTGGTGATGCAAGGGAACTGAGTAGTGTTGCTGGGCAGTACGCACCCTTCGACGCAATATTATTCATATACACCACGATAATAGGCTACTACGACTACGACACAGACCTGTCAATATTAAGGCAGAGCAGGGAGCTTGCCAAGCCAGGCTCAATACTAATCATAGACACCGTGGATAAACACTACTATGTTAAAGTAGCCGGCAGGAGCATAATCAATGAACTAGGCGGCTACCTAATCATCCAGAGGTACGAGTATGACGGGGGTTCAGCCAGGGCCAGGATTCAATGGACCTACTACGCAAGGGGCAGCAACGGCTACACACTAAGGCCAATAGCCAACGCCCAACTATCAATAAGGCCATACACACTGGGTGAGTTAACCGAACTAGCATCAGCAGCCGGTTGGAGACTGGTGGAGGCTTACTCAAGTCCCTGGGAACCGTATAGGCCTGGGGGTAGTCTTTTGGCGATCTTTAAGCCAAGTTAAGGGTGCATGGTTGCGGCCTCCACATGAGGGGAAAATATTCATAAACCCCCGCACCAATGAGTATAGTTGGGCCCGTAGCTCAGCCTGGATTAGAGCGGCGGCCTCCTAAGCCGTAGGTCGTGGGTTCGAATCCCACCGGGCCCGCCAGTGAATGAAACCCAGAACCATTCCTATCATTCAATTTTTGCTTGCCATTCATACTGACATGAGCAACCATGCATACTAGTCATGCTGGATCAAGTCGGTTATGCTGTGGGTAGTGGGGGATTCGTTATTCAATGCATAGGCGCCTCCTAATTACCCCCAGCCTGGCAAGTCTGGTGACCGGTATGGCGGCCCAGATAATGGCTCAGGTTAAAACTGTGCCGGTGAGTAGGAGGAGGATTACTAAGGTGGGTAACCGCTACCTTGTATACCTACCAATGGGGTTGAATGAACTCTGGAGGCTTTGGTATGAGAATGGGGCTGTGTTAAGCATGGTGATTGAGGTTGTTGAGTTCAGGAAGGCTAACGGCAGTAATGGCAACAATGGTAACAACGCCGAAAGCCTAGCGTAACCACTCACCTAAACCCTTCAAACCACCCAAACCCTCAATCCTAAACTCATAATTCATCCCCAATAGCCTACCGTGACTAAACCGTGAAGTGTTAAACAACCCAACACTTATTATGGGTATGACAATACTGACGAATGCGAAAATAATCCCACTGGGCAGGAGGAGGATTACGAAGTCCAGCGACAGGTACTACATTATCCTGCCAGCGGAGTTGAACGAACTCTGGGAGTACCTTCACAAGAATGGGTTAACGGTAAACGTCCTACTTGAGGTTAATGAGGAGGGTAGTAGGCGTCAGGCATCACCAAGTCAATAACCCAAACCTCAAACCCAACCCTAAATTTAGGGTTTGTTTTGTGAATAGTTTTAGCGTGGTCTCTATATCTAAAATTAATGGGGGAGGCAACACGCCTAGGTTATGCCTAGGCTTAATCCCCGGTTCAGGAGGATTGCCTTGAGGAGGGTTGGGGCTTACTACGTGGGGGAGCTTGGGGGTGGGTTGTACATTGTGTGTGATGAATCAATGACGTGCTTCCTAATTGAGACAACTAACCCAGGGGATGCCGTTGAGGCTGTTGAGGATTATTTAAGGGGGGTTTCGGGGGAGGAGTAGCCTACTCCACACCCTCAGCCTCCTCGGCAACCTCAGGCGCTAGGTCGTCGGCTGCCTTCAAGTGTTCGGCAATCCTCCTCCCAAGCTCAGTGAGCGTGATGTAGGTCCTAACCCTAATGCCATACTGTCTCCTCTCAACCCTAATGAGGCCAAGCCCCTCTAGGTCACTTAAGTGGTAGACGAGCCCCCTACCCACACCCCTTGTGAATGCCTCCTCAACCCACACTGAGCCGCCTGCCTCGTAGGTTATTATCAGTAGTTTTAAACCAGCCAACCTAAGCCTACTCCAGAATCCGGATTTCATTCCGGGTCTCGGTTTAGTAGAGGAAGCTGAAACTTTTAAACTATTAGCACCACGCTTTTAAATAAAACTCTCGGTTTAGAACCGAGATGTATGAGTGATGCTGGCGGCCTTGGGTTGCTTGGGGAGTTGGGTGGCTTAGTGAGCATGGGTTTAAGGGGGAAGATTAGGCTTATCAAGGTCACTAACCACGCCTTCAACGCCTTTGCCAGTAGTAGGACTCCGTACGGTGAGGGGCCTAGTTGGGTTAGGGTGCTTGCCGCTGTTAGGCGTGGTGAATGCCTGGTTGGTGATTGGGTTGTGGTGGCCGTTGGTAGTAATGGTGAGAGTGACAGTTACGCCTACCTAATGCGCAAGAACGATGAGGAGACTAGGAAACATGCCTGCGAAAGCCTACGCCTAGTGGCGGAGGCTAGGAGGCTACTGGCAAGGCCGACACCACTCTTCGAGGTTGTTTACGCTAATGTAACCTCAGCCTTCAGTGACTACTTCAGGAGGAGCCTGGATGGGAGTGGCCTAGCCCTTGAGAGGCTTAGGGGTGTTGTAGAGGAGTTGAGGGGTGAGTACGGTGGGCTTGTTGACGTGGCCATAGTAGCCTGGTACATGACCCACGGTGCCGTTTACAGGCAGTGCATCATGCGTAGGTTCGGCTTTGACTGCGTTGAGGTTGAGGGTGGTGTTGAGGTGCCCCTAATCTTCATCATTGACGATGCCCTAGTCATGCATGCCAGGCTGCCGACCTACATGGAGCCTACCAGGTGCCTACTTGAAATGTGCCACATTGAGGATGAGCCGGTTAGGTGAGGTTCATGAGCATGCTCCTCCTCAACCCGCCTAGGGATGAGGAGTCCCTCAGGAAGTTCATTGAGGAGTTGAGGGGTAGGGGTGCTAGGCTTGTTGGTAGGGTGCTCACTGAGCCTTACTGTGATGGTGAATGGTGCCTTTTAATCATCTCAAGGCAGCAGGCTAGGGATGTTGAAGCCCCCTGCACCTGGGAGTCGCCTAACGGCAACTGCATAATCTACGCCACTAGGCAGGCTGTTGAACTCCTTGGCCTAATGCACGTTAACGGTGAACTCACCTACGCCAGGGGGGAGGAGGCTGTGCCCAGGGTTAGTGTACCGGGCCATAGGGTGAGGTTCCTCGGCTCGGCGGTGCTCAGTGAGGTTGGTTTTACTCAGGTTAGTGAGTGCGTGAACCGCTTTGGTGACCTGTGCACTAGGAGGGTTTCAGCCACTGTTGATGCTGGTGAGAACGCCGTGGTGGTTACTGTTGATAATGCCACGCCTGATGGCACAGTGTCGAGTGTTGTTGCTAAACTGCCTAGGCGTATGGCCGTTGTGAGGGATCCTTACCTCGGTGACGAGTTCCTGGTGGCATGGGGTGAGGATGGGAGGGTTATTGCAATAAGCAGTGGGGGTGATGTTGAGGGCTTCCTCCAGGCCATTGCGAATAGGGCTGGGAATAGGTATTGGGTTAGGGATTTGAGGAACGCTAAGTTGATTAAGGTTGGGTTTAGGGTTGTTAAGAAGCCGATTAGCGCAGGCTTAACTGAAGACGGCTTAATAGACCCATACGGTGTATTGGACACTGCGAATTACGGCGTCAACTGGTTGATCAACGTCTTCAACTGGCTTGGGAAGTACTACGGTGCCAATCAAAGGGTGGCTTGGCTTAACGTGGCCTTCACCATGGCTAAGCTCATTACGCCCCTGGTTAGGAGGCGTGATAGGCAGTTCATAGACTTCGTGATTTGGAACCGTGGCCGTGGTTGGGAGGGTAAGTCAACCCTCGTTAACCTTGTACTGGCTAGGATGCTTCAGGCCAGTGAGGCCCCCTACCTAGTGGTCATGAGTGGGCCCGTTACGAGCATGGCGCAGGCTAGGACTTTAATAGCCATAAACAGGCTGCCCCTAATCCTAGATGAGCAGTATGAGACCCTGGCTGAGTATGCCCAAATCCTCCACACGGCGGCCGTGGGGTATGGTGTGGTTTCGATACATGCACCGAGGTATGGCCTTGGTGAACCAGTCACCTTCCATAACCTACGTGGCGTGGTGGTCTTCACCAACGTTGCCTTTAGGGAGTTTTTTAACAGGGTTTTACTCAAGGCTGGTGGTGATAGGGCGATTCTAAGGCGATTCATAGAGTTGGCTTGGGTTGATGAGGTGCTGCCGAGGGAGGCTGTTGACGACCCACCTGAGGTTAAGCCAATCTACGGGCTTACCCTGGAGGTTGTTAGGAGGCATGGCTCCTACCTACTTAACGCAAGGAACCTCATCGACCTCTCAATGAGGCTAATGGACGTCCTCGCCGGTGACTACCCGGCCTTCAAGCCCATTGCCATGCAGACCATTGAGTGGCTTGGGGATTTGGCCAGGGAGAAGGAGGCTGAGGTTAGGGGCACGGCCGAGGAGTTGAGGCTCACTGATTATGCCAGGCGGTACTACGGTGGGCAGGTTAATGTTTTCCGTGAGTTAAGGGCATTACTCGAGTATGGTGAGCGTGATGGTGAAGTCGCCTTCAGTAGGGGTAATGGTGACGACCCAGGTGAAGTTGCGGCTAAGGTTAACGACACCCTCGGTAGGTTGTTCGGCCAGGGTGTTACACTGGATGGGGTACTTAATGGTTCAGTAACCCTGAGGCTGAGTGATGATGCACTTGAGGCCTTTAGGTTAATTGGCGCTAGGCTCAATAATGGTGAGACGCGCATCATCTTCAAGCCAAGGAGCCTCATCATCCCAGGATACCCGAGGAGCGTACTCGGCGTGGCTTTGAACACCTACGAGAGGAATGGCGTGAGGTTTAAGGGGTATAGCATTAGGCTTGATGCACTACTCAGGTACCTACTCCTCGGTGAGAGGCCTTAGACGTAGTTTCAAATCCACCGTACCTTTCTCAAATAATTCCCTTTACAAACACCCCTCACCCACCTCACCTACCAGGCACACTCCACCACCCGGAGCCCACCCCCATGCCGATTTCCCTAAGCCCCAGTGGGGTTAATGGCTAATCCACCCTAACCCCAAGCACCCCGGGCGGTGGGTGAGCGGGTGAGGGGCAGTTTAGGTTTTGGCTTTGGCGAAGGGGTAGGGGCATTACCGTTAAAGGCCTTAAGTGGGCATCGTGGTGAGTCAAATGCCCCACTTACCTCACCCACCCAGTTTCACCACTGCGGATGCGTGGTGGGTGAGTCCAAGCCACGATTATGCATTTGCTGGGGCACTTAGGCTTGACCTCACAGTTATTTCAATGGTGATTAGGTTTAGGGGCTTGCGGCGAGGGGGATTGCACATCAGCCTCAAGGATAAGCCTAGCCAGCACTGCCCCAGCCTCCTCTGGGTGGAGGGTCTTCGCCATAAGCCAAAGGAGCCTTGCCGCAGTTGGATCATAATGACCGTCAGTCATTGGGTTTGGTTCACGGCACATCATGTAGATAACCCTCCCCCTATCCTTACTCACGCGGTGGTGGAACTTGTGGCTTACAACGCCAAGCCCCTCTAGAGCCTTTAGGATGAAGCCGAATTGAGTTGCCATTATTGGATTGAAGGGTTCACCGAGGACCTTGAATAACAGCCTTGGGCTCACCGCCACGCAACTCCCCCTCGCACCCCTTATGAGGTACACAACCCCCCTCGCCGCCTTTTCAACCACCCCAGGCCAGTCCACAGGCCCAATGTTGGCTTAGGCTGATTAGCCTGAAGCCGGTTTGGGGTTTAGGGGCATGCGCCCCTAGCCCACTCCACTAGGTCATCCTGGTGAACCTCGTTGGTGTAGAGTGAAGCCTCTGCAATAACATGCCCCTCGCCGGAATTAGCGAAATCAATGCATTGAATCGTAACACTGTATGGCCTCCACCCATTTTTAAGATTCGGCCTATGCACGCTGATGACTACGTAACGCCCTGGGGCCAGGAACCAAGTGTTGGCGCCGTGAGCCCCGCTCCCGCTCCTTACGGTGAGCGTTGGTTCGATTACCCGCCCCCTCGGAGTTAAGATGTATGTCTTATCAAATCCACCACTAGCCGTATCCCTAAACGGCCTAGTTAGGCTAATTGTGGCGCCTGGGGTTTTGGGGTTAGGCACCTGGGCCATGAGTGCATTGGCCTAGGGTGTTAATTAGGCTGGTTAATCCAGGATAGGGCACGCTAGGGGTATGTGTTAAATGCGGTTTCCCACGCCCTCAGCTCATTTTCATAAAAAGCCTTATAACAATCCTAATCACCTGAGCCGGGAGGGTAGTGGGTGATGGTGTACCTTGACAGGTACATTGCCTCATGGGTGGTGTTGGGCATAGTGATTGGCATTGGGTTGGGTATTATGGTAGGTGGCCTCATCCCAATACCATGGGTAACCCACTACAGGACAGTAACAATAGCGAATAGTACAACAATAACAATACCCATTAACACAACAAAGACAGTAACCTACACGACAACAACCACGGTTGGCGGCAAGATTGAGACAGTTACAATGACCACAACATACGTTGAAACAACCACAACGACAGCCATTGAAAACCGCACCACAACAGTGGTATTACCGATAACAACCACAGTGAACCACACGACCACTGTAACGAGCACTAGCATAGTCCCATACCCATACACTACCACTGTGACAACAACAATCATTGAGAACGTAAGCCAGCCACTACCCCTCAACCTCACTGACTTGAATGAGACGATAGCTTGGCTTAAGGCATCCTACAGCCTAAGCGCATACGGCCTAGTAAACCTAACACTACCACTAGGCTACTGTGAGGCAACAATCTGGGTATTCCCAAACGCCAGCGTAATTTGGATTGGAGTGTGGTTCATGCCGTGGAGCCTAGCCCAAAAACTAATGAGTGAACCGTGGATGTACGTGTTCCCATTCGAAAAGACTGGTGTGAAGGAGTACCTCTTAATGAATTCGCAAGTCGGCTTATTCTACCCAGACTTCTACACTGGAGGACTCATCACAACGGGCTCGGCGCCAGTCTACTTCCTCAACATACCGAACTACCCAATGAACGGGTACACTGTAGCCGTAATAGGCTGGCCAATCACTGGAGCGCCAATTGTACCAACAGCAACCGTGAACACGGGTATTTACCAGTACCTCCAAAACGGCACATACATTATGATACTTGACAATGGTACAACCATACTTAACAAGCCGCTAACCCAAATAGCCCTAAACCCACAGGGGCTATGCGTAGTCCAGGTAATCAGGGTTAAGCCAGGTACACCAGACAGCTACATCAACAACATGACGTACCTAGGAGCACAGTACTGGGCTTGGGTTGTCAGTGAGGCTGTTTGGGGTAAGCCAGCACCATGCTATAGGCCATGGACGTGGACATATGGTGGTTGGGTTTACAGGCTCAATATCACTGAGCCTATCGGGGCTAATTGGGACTACTACTGTGGGCCTAAGGGCATTTGGCTACCCCTGAAGCCCTAGGGGTTCAATTAAAAATAAAAAAGACTTATTTTAAAACACGGGTTTTGAGTGGGGTTAAGTTAGATTAGCTTGAGCCTCCTCGTGGCTGGCCTCACTAGGATTGGCGTTATGAGTGCTAGGAGTAGTAGCAGGTCTAGCATGAAGCCGTTTTCAGCGAGCCAAGCGCTAACGTACTCATTCCAAGCCTTGATGTAGAGCGGCTCTAGTGGAGCTAGGATGTTGGTGCCACCTCTTAAAAGCCAGGTTAATGGTATTTCAGGTGGATTCCATGTGTTGAAGAAGGCAAAATCATTACCTTTGTGTCCTTGGCATATTGGTGATAGTGTGATGTACCATATCTGGTAGCCTTGGCTCGCCCACCCACTCCACTTGAAGGTGCCACCACCCACAACCTCAAGCTGGCAGTTTGGTGGTGCGTACCATATTTGTGATGTTACCCCCTGCATTGCTGGGCCTGTTGCCGTAATGTACTCAGTGGCTCCACCAGCTGGGTTTGCTGTTATGTATGTTACAACAACGTTTGACCACGTTACCCAACACGAGTAGGTTGCAAGGTTATTCACGGTTTGCCCGTTGCCAGCGCAACCAAGGCCATAGGTGCTTGTGGTCTGTGTTGGCGTTGGTGATGGTGAACTCGATGAGCTTGTTGAGGTGCTAGTTGGAGTTGGGGTAGGCGTACTGGTTGAAGTAGGGGTACTTGTCAGCGTGCTGGTTGGAGTCGAAGTAGTAGTTGGTGTTGAAGTGGATGTGGGTGTGCTTGTTGAAGTGCTGGTTGGTGTTGGTGATGAGCCTCCACCACTACCAGTGTTGCAGGATACCGTGAAGGTGATGCTTGTTGAGCCAGTGCCACCACTCGGCGCATTCACCGTAGTGCTCGATGGGGTTATGCTACAAGACCAGCCTGATGGGGCACTTTGAATACTCGCACTCAAGGATACACTCTTGACACTGCTTGGGTAGGTGGCGAATTGGTAGTTGGATAATGCACCGTAGCTTATTATACTATGCCCCTGGTTGTCGCTAATCTGGTACCCCACATTGAACCCATAATTATCATTCACATTAATGTAGAGTGTCCAGCTACCACTACCACCACCAGAGCCACCACCCCCACCACCTGAACCTCCTCCGCCTCCACCGCCCCCACTGCTTGGTGATGTGCAGTCTATGTTGAATTCTGCCGTCTGCCCTGGGTTTACTGTCTGCGGGTTCGGTGAGTCTATCGTGCACCTTACCCCCGACCACCAGATTGTGGTTAATGTGAGTGTCAGCGTGTCTGGGCCGTTAACTGCGAAGCTACCTGAACTACTGCCTGAGCCGGTAACATGATGCCCATAGGAGTCTGTTAAATCCCACCATTCATACGTAGAGGGGTTCTGCACGTTCACAACCCAATAGACAGTCCCAGTGCCTGGTAGGCAGTGCAAATATAGTTTTATCCTTGAGCCATTGGTAACGTAGTACTGTGGTGGGTTACTCCCAATGTTAGGTAGGCTATTGTTCTCGAAGTAGCATTTAATGTAGTTACTTGGTGGGGGTGACCCACCCCAAATGTAGCCGCCCTGCCCAGGTAGTGGGGCGACGTACCAGAAGCCACTCCAGTATATCGGCACCTTCGAGTAGACCTGGTAGTTAGCCTCACCACTGTACAGGGTACCACTCCCATTAACCACCATGACGTACACCCAGCTTGGCTGTGGGCAGATCACGTTATACGTTGCCGTCTGCCCAAGCTCAACAACCTGCTTTGAACTTGGGTTCACTGCGCACGTCCAAGTCAGTGTCTGGCCGTTAATCACTTTAGTTACGCCACCTGATGGTACAGACAGCGTCATTGTATCGTAAAGTGGGATGTATGCATCACCGGCACCTGAGCCACCACTCCCACTGCACCATGGTGCCCAGGGTGGGATGCACAAAATTGTTGTTGTAGTCGCCGCTGGGAAGTAACCGCTCATACTCATGTTCCCGCTGATACTATGCCCCTGTGAGTCACTTAGCACCCACTTGACCGCATTACCTATTAGGTTGATGACCCAGTAGTAGGCTAGGCTCAGGGTATTATTAGTAATGTAGGATGTGGTAGTGTTCACGGCAATTGGCACTATCCTGGTGCCGAATGCGTAATTCCATCCCCATTCTAATATTGGTACGTAGAATTCGCCTGGTTGTCCCTGGGTGATTGGCTTGAAGGTGAGGAAGTGGGCCAGCCAGTGGAAGCCACTGGCAATGGTGTTGATGATGATTAATAGTATCTTCACTATTGTATTCCCGTTGGTACTGTTCACTGTGGTTGCCGTTGCTGTGGTTGTAATCGTGGTGGTGCTTGTTGAGGCGTTGATGATTCCTGCTACTATGACTGCGATTAACACTGCCCCAGTGATAAGTGCCTCAATCCTCCTCATCGTGGTCGGGTTTCAATCCCCCGGTTGGCTAATTAGCCCAGTGAGCCAATGCCAAGTGCACTCGCAAGTTCATTGTAAACCACCTTGGGTTCGCCTAGGAGGCTTAGGAGGGTTGTGGACGTTGATGGAAAGGGTATACGGGGTGGATGCTTCCAGTAGTGCCATTACCTTATCACACGAATACTTAATTAATACAACGCCGCCGGGTTATTCATGAACGGTTGGAGGGTAACCTCAATCCTGCTGGTGTTAGCGATGGTGTTAGTAGTGATGGTGGGGCATGCATCCACGGGCATAATCACTGTGACTAATAATGCAAGTCTCACGTATGGCTTCACGATAAGCAGTTACAATGGCCTAGTGTACCTCTACTACACTGAACCCACAAAGACCCTCTACTATATAATAAACGGCACAGTCTTCAACGGTGTTAATGAGGCTAGAGCACCACTACCATTCTTCAATGATGCCGGTGAAATGCAACCCCTCCTACTCACCTTGAGTAACGGTTCACTACTAATGCTGTGGATGGCAAACCCATACACCACCACTGGTAGGATTCTACAAGCCTCGGTAATGCGTAATGGCGCCTGGGGGCCTGTGGTTGACTTAACAAGGGGTGGTGTAGTGGTTGACTACACTAGTGATGGAGAATACATTTACCTTATCAGAGAGCCTGATTACCTTCAATACAATAATACTACCCTTGAGGAGTTGGCGTTAAATGGCAAAATCCTTAGGGTATTGAGGATCTCCAACCTCACGGGTATTGAAGGCGCATGGCATGGCACGGTCATTGTCGAGTACACTAACCTCACATATGCTATTGTGAACATGACCAGTGGGGCTATTAGTATCATACCACCTAGCGTTACTATTGGGTTCACGAGTAATGGGTTAATGTACTACTACTATGGGGGTAATGAGACGCTTGAAATTGTTAATGGAAGCCGCATCATGAGCGTACAATTGCCAAGCCTGTACGTATTCGCCAAGCCAATGCCATGGAATGGTGGGTATATTATAATTGCATGGGGTTCACTCCTCCTTGGAAGCATGCTTAGCGCCTTCTACTGGAGTGGTAATAGCCTAACACTCCTAGCCAACTACACTCTAGGGACAATATTCTTCGTCTCGCCTGAGGCCGCAGTAGCTGGGAACACACTCTACCTTGCATGGCGCCAGGATAATACAATATACTTGAGTATGATACCACTCCCGCAAGCCACCCAATCAACAGTCAAGACAATAACCACAACGGTTACCATAACCATAACCACACCCGTGGTAACAACAAGCACCACTACAGTAACCAGCACAACAACAGTGACACATACAACAACAGCCACGGTCACAAGCGCTACAGCAACGACAGTAACCAACCTGGTTACATCAACAGTCACAGTACCAATAACAACCACTGTGAACAATACAATAACAATCATTAAACCAAGCCCAGCTATAATCACAGAAACATACTCACCACCATTCACAAGCCAATCAATACTAACAACCATAATAATAGCAATCATAGTTGGGGTAGTAGCATTCCTAGCAGCCAGAAAGCACTACATGAGGAGGTAGCAACCACAAGCAGGCACTTCAACCCCTCAAACAATACTATTCTAAGCCTACATTAACAACACGCCAACCAAGCCAAGGCCACCATGGAGCATTGGCAATAACAGGTACCTAACCCTCATCTACGCAGGCTACACTTGCATACTTTCATGAGCCTTCAAGATAAGCATCTGCATTACCTCATTGAACACGGCTTCAGGCTCACCCAGAATGCCCAGGAGCCTTATGACATCTGGGTCTTCTAGCGCTAGTTCAGGTTTCGGGAGTATTAGGCTGATGATGCGCATTATGAATGCCTCACTAACCCCATACCTTGACGCCAATGCCTCAACGGCATTCAAATCAACTAACGCCGGTACCCTTGGGTTTCGGCTGTTCCCCTGGGTCATGCTTCATTGACCCTTGGACGGCCTAATTAGCGTGCTACTGCGGCGTGTTTCATGGCCCAGGGGAAGTGCCTAAGGAGCCTAAACCCAGTGAGCCTGAGGCCTGGCGTGGATTATGCGCTGTTCCTTTTGAGGCCGAGTGGGGTGCCTTACGCCGTCTTCCGTGTCATGAGGGGTGGCTGCTGTACTGTGGTTGGTAGGTGTTCAATTGGCGGCGGCCTTGATGTTACGGCCTTTGAGGGTGTTGTGAGGGGGCTTGGTGTTGAGGCTAGGAGGCTTATTGAATGCGCCTCAAATGCACTTAAGAGTAATGCCAAGCCTAACTGCGGTGTACCTGAGGTTGATGAAGCCGTTAAGGAGGCTCAGGCAGTTGGCGTGAGGAATAGGGGGGCCGTGGAGAGGGTTGACTGCCTGATTTCAAGCATCTTCGTTGATAGCCTACTCAGGGAGGTCTCAAGCCAGTACACAATCATCAAAAGCCTTGACCCATGCGGCCTCGGTACACTAATCCTGCTACCGCCCGGTAATGGGATTCATGAACTACCTCAAAGTAAGCTTGGTATTGCGAGGCTCCTAAGCCAATTACTGCCGGATTACATTCAGGTTGTTGAGGGTTGGGGTGACTACACTAGGTTGGCTTACCTAATCCAAAAGGCGCCTAGGGAACTCCTAACCCACATTACCGCACTGGCTGGTAGGGTGCTTGGTGTTGAATTACCGGGCAATAGGCTTGAGGCGCTTATTGCAATTGAGGCCTTACTGAGCAGGATGCTTGGCGTGGTGGCGGTAATCGACATTGAGGGTGAGGAGCCGTTCATTGTGAAGTACCCGAAGGCACCCTTCAACCCCTAAACCCTCCCTTAAACGTGCATTAGCATGCCCTAATTAACCTACCCAATGCCAACTTGCCCATGGATTGGAGACAGGTGTTTAAGCAGGATTTGGTCTACCTGGTTTACGGTGGGCCCCTGGTGGGTAAGACTAGGTTAGCCGTTAACATTGCTGATGCTGACTTGAAGGCTGGTAGGAGGATTGTTTACGTTAACACTGAGCTCAACAATAAGCCAATCCTCAACAGGATTAAGCCCCATGTGAGTGAGCTCATTGAGGAGTATGATGCGGAAGCCCTCTGGGATTGGGCTAGGGGCTTCACGGTGAAGGAGCCAACCACTGTCATTGTCGACAGCCTAGGTGGATTAAGGCTAAACTACATTGCCGAATACGGGGTCGGTGGGCCTCCTGACACGGTCAAGGTTAGCCTACTGGTCACTGGTGTTGTGCATAACCTAGCCCAACGCTGGATGGGTAACCCACTGAAGGTGGTGCTGCTCAGCCACGAGTCACCAGCCTTCAAGGAATCCTTCCACGGTGAGGATGGTTACCCGACTAGCGCATGGAAGGCTATCCACGACGTCAGCCTCGTGGTTAGGTTAATCGCAAGGGAAGTCACCGAGGGCAGTGCCGTCAGGGTTGAGAGGGTTGGTAAAATAGTTGAGGATAGGTACGGCATCATCCTGAAGAGTAATGCCGAGAGGGTCTTCAACCTACCTGAACCATTGTTTTAAACCACCATGGCAAATCCCCCTGGCCCCAGGGCTTCAGCGCTTCAGTGTCCCACTGCCCCTGTGCCCCAGTGGCCTTGTGTACGCTGGGCCCCAGTGCCCTAATCAATTAGCCTTAAGGGGGTTTGTTCGTGAGGAGGAGGCTTAGGGTCATGGTTAGTGAGGATTTGTGGAGGGCTATCCACATTGAGGCTTTGAATGGGGCCTCAATATCAAGCATGATTGAGGATGCCTTAGCCATATACCTAGCCATTAGGCGAGGTGAAGCCGGTTTAACCCTGAAGCCGGGCGTCAACCTGAACCTAACCACCATTAGGGGCATTGAGCCCTGTGGGCCAGGTGAGCCAAGTCAACCCCAGGCCAGGCCTGAGCCTAAGCCAAGCCAGGTTCAGGTGCAGGATGCACCCAGTTTCGTTAGGGATAACCCATGGCTCTCAATAATCGCATCAAAGGGTGGCTAGTTTTTAAGGGCAAGTGGCCTTAGGAAGGTGTTGTTAAGTGGTTCCGAAGAGTAGGCTGAAGCCCTTGACAACCGGCTCAACGAAGACGAAGTAAAACAACTGGCTCACGCTAACTACGTTTGAGCCACTGGCCTTGTTCACGGCGAAGGCTATGAAGGCCACTGCAAGGTAAATAGCCACAATAGACCACACCACAGCCTTCACGTGATCATAAATCGCAGCCAGCCTAGCAGAACGGCCGAATGGCGTCGGGTGCGCATAAGCCTCAATGGCGTAGTAGACTAGGAAGACTAGGCTAACCCAGAAGGCAATACCAAGCACAGCCATTACTGCGTCAACAATCGGCGTGATGAAGCCCACTGCACTGCTTATGATGCCTCCTGAACCAGCCTGGAGGAGCATATTCCCATTCATGAGTGGGTTACGGGTTGAGGGGTAATTAGGTAAGCTAATTAACCAAGGCCGCATTCCACGGTTAATGCTGAGATGCTAGGCTAATCGAGGTTAGCATCAAGCCTAGATGCGACTACTACACAATTACAATCAAAGGCAAGGTCAGGAAACCCAAACCAACCCAAGCCAGGTCAACCTGACTCCTAAACTAACAACAGATGGAATCTTTCCATTCAAAGTCTTCTCTACATATTCCTCGAACCTCCCCATGTACCCCCTTCCCCTCAAGCCCTAATCATCATTTTTCAGATAGTTCGTGCCTTAAGGCAACGGCTAAGACGTCGAGAATTATTGATGTTAGAATCATGCCAGCTGTTAGACCAAAGGGATACGATAAAAGGGCACTAATGTAGTAAAGCGCAGAACATGGTATCAATGTGGAAGTATAGTTAGAGAGCGAAGGTATGATAGATAATGGGGCAAAGACTGAGAAAAGTGCCGAAATATAGGTAGCCATTGCAGATATCTTAATATATTGAATTGCTCCAATTAGTTCTGCGATATTTTCTGCCCTATTAGCGACCCAATAGGTTACTGCGAACATTATCGATACTGAGGTGATGGCCCCAGCGAATAACATGGAATAGAGCTGTAATAGTTCACTAATACTTGACATACATAGAAACTTATATAAGAAGTCAGATAGCAAAAACGTAAAACCAAGTGCCATTAAAAGCATGAAAGGAGGAAAGAAGTAACCAGGGTGGGACTTAAGGGAATTTAACTACAGAATTGACTACATCCCGGAGTTTACCATTGAGGATTATAACAAAAATCGCAATAATAATCATGTTAATTATGGGAAAACTTACAGCTGCCATTTTCAATGGTATTTTCAGCAGTGAGAGGGGGATGCTAGATATGTAATTACCATGGCTATAACTGGACCACAATATATTAGGATTAATAGCAATATCCTTAATAAGTTCATTAGGTTCCTTGATGAGTAGAACTTTTTCCCGGTTCTCTGAGGCATGCTCATTATTATGCCCTACTTATAATCCTTATATAAGGTTTAAGCTAACGTGGTGTAAACAATAAGGTGTTAAAAAGGCATTGATGCGGTGGTCTCGTTAATGTTACGTAGTGACCAGGTGTTCTTCAGGTGAGCCATCAGCAATTACCACCACTCATTTTAAGTGTGATGATTTATAACATGAATCTAATGGTAGTAATAATCATCGTAATAATCAGTGTAACACCGACTTAATAATGGCCAACCCATACTCACAACCTTAATGCCTCTTAATCTCAATGGCATTAGTTTTGATTAGCCCAGTAGCAACATTGGTTTATGCTTATGAGGAATAAATGGGGAAGGGATGATGATTGAAGATTTTTATTCGTGCCGTATACATCGATAGATGTTTGTAGCTTAATCATCGACATAGCCACAATGATTGAGACTTATGGGTTAATAGACGGATTAGTGACCATGCTAATAATTAGGTTAATGGTTGTGCATATGATAATGAGTATGGTTATTAAGCACATTATGGTTGAACTTTAACTCACATTGGTTTTTGGCGCCTTTCACCGACTTAAATTTAACTACTTCTCTGGGAATTTTCCATATGGGTGGACAGGTGAATAAGGATTTTTGCAACTTAATACGTGACTTTTGCATATCTAATGATGAGTATGTTGGGAGTAGGATGCCGGGACTCACCGATGAGCTCAATAAATTAATAGGTGATGTTGATAAGTTCATTACTAAGGAGTTTGATGAGAAATCACTCTTCGAGTATGCACTGAGGTTTATCGTACACCCACTGGCCTACTCTATGCCGCTCACGGTGCTTGAGTGCATGCCATACCACCTCTTCTATACGGCTAGGTTAATCATAGAGTCACTCATGGTTGGGTTGTATGAGGACTACTGGAATAGGGACTGGGCCTTCTGCGAAAAGTTGAGTGATGCAGCAGACTTTAGGATGGGAAGTCTCGTGAATTGTAACGGACCGAAGTGCGATAGGTATGTGAAGTTAAGGCAAGGGATTAATGAGGCGGTGGGTTGGCTTAAGGATGAGTTGGGCATGGAGCCTGTGGACTTCATTTACGAGGTCTATGATACCTTATCAAAGATGATACACCCAATAACCAGGATGAAGTGCGGTGGCACCATAAGTGGTGCCTTTGGTATTGCGTTAACCGCATTCGCCTACGAAACACCACCAATGCGCGTGGTACTACAACCTGCAGAGTGTAAGGGCGATGACAAGGTGCTCAAGGCCTTCTACATAACAATAACGCATACGAGACTAGCCATAAACATGCTGATATACACATGGGGCTCATTAATGGGCAAACTAAGCAATGAAGAGCTAAAGGATGTTAGGAGAAGGATTAAGGATGCTGTAAAAACAATGAGACAACAAATGATAGAGCATTAATCACGATGCTATTGAATATAATACCCAATGTTAATAATATGATCAGGGCAGCGATCGGTATTATCCTACGGAGATCGCAATCCTCCATTGCTTATTAAGTATTTGACAAGACTTTTATAAATCTTGTGCCAAGATTAATTGGTACTAAATCTATGACCAAGTCTCAGCTAGATTGGTCTGTACGTGGTAGTGGTAAAGCGAAAGTAGTATTAACGCATGGTTGCTCGAAATTTCGAACTTCTTATTCTCTTCAAGATTGCTTTTAATCGCTGAGGTGAGGGTTCTAGCTAATAAATCAAAGAGGTTACCAGCACTCGGAGGAAGAATAAGAAGAAAAGAAGGTTCTTTGTCGATGATTCCATCAAGTTCTTTGTCTCTTTTACTCTTAAATTTCACCCTTCCAATTATGGCGTGTGCCTCTGCCAAGTCCACGAATTTGATGGCTTCATTAATGTTGCCTTTTTCGAATTCCTCTCTAGACCTGAGTAGGTCGTGGAGTATGAAAATGAATCGTAGCCGAGACGTTGTTGGTAACCTCAACTCCACAACAGCCCTACTGAAGAACCCCCAATCCTGAGGTTCTTTATTATTGTGTACATAATCTAGGATCTCACTAATCAACAGTGGAGGTGCTAACTTTCCCGGTGATTTCTCTACCCAGTCTTTATATGCCCAATGGCGTTGTAGTACTGAGTCTAGTTCTAAGGCAATTTCCTTTACCATATCCTCGTTGCCATTGAGTGCGCTGAGCATGCGTTCACAATCCTCATAACATTCCTTGCCCAGATACTCCTCTTTGCCGTATCCGCACATAAATTCACAAGTGATATTTTTATAACCAGAAGTTAAAAATAGGTGTGCCAGGGCTGGTATGAGACGAATAGGTACATAATACGCAAGTGAAGCGTGAATATTGTCACTAATGGGCCAGTTACCGAATTTCTCTCTAAACTCCTCATCAGTTATTAGGTTAAGCAGGAGATTCGTCATGACGCAGACATCATTATTACAGGAGGAAAGGAGGCGATGATTCATTATGAGAGAGTTAAGTTCAACCCATCTTTTGGCTAGGGCTAGGTAAACTGCGTATTCATACAAGACACCGAAGATTGAACCCAGGTACTCAGCCCACTTAGGTTCTTCCCTGAATCTATTCCTTAATTCATTCCACAGAATCTCAAATTTACCCGCTATGTTAAGGTATATTTCCATATTGTTGATCAATGGTGGTATAAAGATTTTGCGTAGTGCGGCAGCGCGTTCAGTAATACTCCCGTCATTACTTAGCTCCTTGAGCACTACGTTGAATACTTCCCTATCAATGTGTATTTTCCTAAGCATTGCCTTAGATGACATTATTGCGTCGAGCTTATCCATGGTTACGTAAAGCTCAGCCTCCACGGGCCACCTCACGTTCTTCCCATAAACCATTATGCGAAATACATACTTAACGTCAAAGTCAAGCCATAGGCAGACCCTAGGCTTACCTACACCACCCTCACTCGGAATCCTAATAACATAACCGTCAGGTATCCTCACGTACTCAAAAACCAACAACTTACCACTATGCTCTGGACTTACTGAGACTTTAGCAACAATACCCTCAGTGGATAATAACCATGGCAGTAACTCATCCTCAATACGCGGATCCTCGTCAGCGATTACTAAATTTCTACAGAGGCCCTTATTGACCAGGAACTCCCCAAGGTACTCCTCCTCAGGTGCGCCTCCTTTCCTTGCTCTTATACTTATGAGGGCGTAAGTGTCCTCAGCAACGTTTTTGCCAGTGTTCTTAACACGGACGATTATCCACCCCTTACTGCAATCACCACTTAGGCATACAGCGTCAAGTTTATAATCAAGAGTCGTGGTTGTCGAGATGGCGTTGTACAATCCTGTTATGATTAACGAGAACTCGACAGCAAGCAATGGACCCACTAGACCTACCATCACGTAGGGAATAGACTTGAACAGAAGGAAGGTTACTATAATGGAGATTATTGTGAACATCAATGTAAATGCCCCGCCGTAAACGAGTGGGTGCCTAAATACATACTTCGCATTGCTTAATCTACTCGATTCCTTAGGTTTCGTGGTATTGGTATTGTTGGGTTTCATGGCTGTTGGATCTTCATGTTTTCCTGCATGCTCTTCATAAGCATGTATATTGTGGTTATTACGAATTCCACATCAGCCCTCTTAATGAACCTAGACCCACCAGTATGCGACCCAACAGTGCACAAGTCCCAAAGCCCACGGAGTATGTTATCCATCCCTCTGACTAGTCCACTATCAGGACTGGCACCGTATATCTTTGCGAAGTCAATCTCTTTATCATCCACGTAACCTAAATCCTTGGCGTAACTCTTCAACTCCTCCAACGCCTTCCTAGCGGCATTCAAAGCCCCCTCATAATCCGTTCTCATCTGTTCCCACGCCTTATCGAGGTACTCGATAGCCGCCTTAGCATGCTCATTCGCTACACCGGCTATTGCCGGGACCTCAATAACCCTAACGTGCTTAAAGCCTAGCTTGGATAGCACGTCAAGCCACGTATCGCGGTCAATCTCAATTGGGCTATTACTTCTCGAATCCCTAACAACCACGGTGTATCTCGTTAAGTAGCGGGACTGCGATTGTCCGCATGGGCCTATGAACATCCATGAAGAGTCAGGAGGGTTCTGTAAGCACATTGTGAGTAGTATGGAGAGCTTTATCTCGAACCTGGGTTTACCACCATCCCTCAACCTCTCTATGACCTCCAGGTCCTCATGCCTCAAATCCAGGTAAACACTCGTTGGAGCCTCCGTTTTTTGTTTTATCTCAAGTGGGGTTAAGGACCTAGCCCTACCTAGGTAAACCCTCCTTGGACTCTTATCACCACCAACAAATACCTCACCATCAATATCCCAGATGAATATATCACCCTGCCCCTGGTTAAACAACCTTATCTCAAAGACGAGCCTTAACCCATCATAATCCTCCCCGTAATCCTTCGGAACACCCAACTTAACAAACTCAGCAAACATTGCATGGATTCGCAACCAGGGTAAATAAATATATAATCGCCATAAATCACAGGATTTATGAGTATGCGAATTGCAACCAACTTCACTGCTATTTATGCAGCATTACCCAACATGGAGCCAAGATGTGGCATCATCAATTGCATTCAGTTACCTTATATGTGTCATTTTTATCATCTTTACGCATTACCCACACCACAATTACGTCTTGAAATTACCCAGTAAGTCAATGTGAATATTACCGATACTGAGGTAAAATTAACTGAAAAATAGCTTGGGATAAAAAGTTGATAACAAGTCCACCCCTTCACTACACGCTTCAACTATATTTGCCTGCATCTTTATTGACCTGGTTATAACTAACGTCTTTGTAATTAACTTCACCATGCATGATAATAGGCTTTAAAAGGCGTTCGTCATCTTCATTTAAATTCAAACAAAGCCTGATGCATTAATCATTAGAGCATTTAATACCAAGCTTCTCCAATAAACTCTTAATCCTCCCAGCCATACCCCTTACCTCCTCCTCAGTCACGGTCGCGTTCCCATCCTTATTGAGCCTAATTTCATAGTCCCAAAGCCTAATGAATAGGCCCTCACCAATGCACTTAATCCATGAAGAATATGCCTCGAAGAGACCAGTAATGGGTCTTCCAGCACTAAGTGACAGCTGTGCTGCAACCATCTGTTGTGCTTCCCTTTCACTAACCCGTCTATACTCAGCTCTGGCCTCGCCCTTTAATGGTATCGGTATCTTATGTAGTATAGCAGGGGATTGGATGCCTGCACCACCTTCTATATTAAACTCCGTAACTAATTTTGATGTAGTTATTATTATTTGAAGCTCCTTACTGAGTGGTTCAATCATGTCGTATGTAGAGCCATCAGGGAATATTATTGACCAATTCGTTATTGTACCATACAGCACGAAAGTCTTAGCCAATGGTATGAATCCATTCTTTTTCCTACACTCGTTAATTACATCATTCCTTTTCTCATCAATAATTAACTTCTGAGAAACTAGCACAGGTCTCTTTGAGAGCCACCTACCCAAGTCTGCGAAATCTCCATATGTTAATTGAGATATTAAATTAAATACTTGAAAAACGCCGAGTACGGCAAAGAAGTTTATGTGAGGCCAAACCCACAACTGAAGCGGCTCTAACGGATTCAACGGATTTGTAATGTACCAGAACGGTACATCACCAAGCCAAACAACGGTACCACCCCTATGAAGGAATTTGACGAGAAGAGTTTCGGCATAGGGAGTCTTTTCAGGTGGAATATCTGATTTTGGGTTAACGAACATTGTCTGTGGTAATTGAGGCGAATCCCTATTAACAATATCAAATACATCATGAGGTACCACATCCCTTGTGAAGACGACCACGTGATCCTTTGCCTCGTTTCTCCTTACGGCATCCTCCAGCTTCTGCCTTAATTCAACAGCATTAACGATGTTGAAACCCTTATTCTTAAGCTCATTGGCTAGGACCTCACCTGCGGCATCACCAATCCATGAACTAGCCCTACCCTCACCATAATAAACGAGGCACTTAGCCATAATCCGCTTCAACTAAGAACATGCTTAAATTCTCATCGCTAGCTCCGGCTTAGTGATCCTTATCAGGTTTATTATGTTACCTTGGGCAGGTTAGGGTTAGGGTGGCGTTTGGGTGGATGTAGGCTAGGCATGGGCCGCATTTGTATAGGCCTGTGGTGTTTAGGTATGGGTTTATGAGGGATCCCCCTGGGCAGTACACCGTGCCGTTTATGATTGGTGGGTTGTAGGTTCTAATCGCACTGGCCCAACCCAACGCCTCCTGGGTGTTAACGAAGGTGACTGTGAACAGTACCGCAGCCGCAATGACCACCCCAATGAAGGCTATGACTAAAGGCGCCTCAACGGCCATTACCCAACCACCTCAATTGGCTGGATAGGCTCATTGACTTGGAATATGCAGTACCTGTATGGTGCTGGGGTGTAGCCTACTCCGCATTGAATCAGCTTAACGACTGGGCTGTTAACGCCTATGAATGTGCCGTTAGCCAGTATGAAGCCCCTCACCACTGGCCTATAGGTCCAAGCCACCTCAATGACCCAGGTTCCATTAACCTCAACCCCAGCCGTCAACGTAGTGGCCCTCTCAACACTGTGAATGTACGCCACCTGGTAGCCTGTTAAGGCGTAAAGCACAGTGGCCAGTATGGCGCTTGCCAGTGCCGCCGTTAGGATTCCAATGAAGCCCTCACCCAGTGCACTCATGAATGTGCCTCACTGGTACTGCTAATTAGCCTACGGTAGGTGGGTTATTCATGAGCCTTAGTGATAGGGTTAAGCCTGTTAAGGAGTTGCTTGGCACTGTTGAGGCTGGTAAGCCCACTCAGGGTAAGGTGGGTGTGCAGGGGGAGGGTAACTTGGATTTCCTCCACCACCTCCACAGCCTATACAACTACCCCTACACGCCCCAGGACTTGAAGAGCGCCATTAAGGCCAGTTTAACCTCAGTACAGGGCTTGGTGATGCTGGCCAGCGCCATAGACCTACCCGGCTTGAGTGGGGAGAGGCTTGTGGGTATTTTAAACAGGGCTAGGGTTGGTGACGACGCTAGGGTGGGCATCCTTGTGGAGTTCCTAACAGAGGCAAGGCAGGTCATCGCGGGTGGGGATAGGGATAGGGGTTGGTTGAGGGATTTAATCGACATGGTGATTGGTGGTGAGGGTAAGGGTAAGGCTCCCTGACCTGGTGCTGGGGCAGAGGGTTGAGGAGCTTGTATTCGCATTAAAGGCGCCACTGCTAGGCTGGAGGGAGGCTGCTGGGGGCCTACCGAGGCTTGGTAAACTGGCAAGGCTGGCCTTATTCATGCCTAGGAGCCCATACGGCCCAATGGCCAGGAGGGGTAGGTTACTGTTGATGGCTAGGAGCCTTGAGGGTGGGGCAAGCCCTGAGGCTTACTTCCAGCAACTGCTCAGTGAGGTTAGATTCAACCTGAGCCAAGACGCCGAGGCCGTTGACCAACTCCTCACTGTTATGCTTACTGGCGTTATTGCACTCGGCATTGTGGCTAGCCTAGGCTTCTACGGCCCCCTAAGCCTAGTAGTCATGGTGCTTGTTGGGGTTGGGGCAATGCTAACCATACCAAGGGCCTACTATCCAACCATCGATGACGCTGACTTAATGGGCTTGGCATTAGCCGTTGGCGTCGGTATAGCTGCAACTAGGCTTGCCGACGGTTACCTGGCTTTAGCCCTCTCAATGCTGGTTTACGGCTCCCTTAAGGCACCTAGCGTAATCCACGACATGAGGCTGGTGGCCGGCTTACCAACCAGGGTTGTGGCCAGCTTCAACGAGGTGCTCACAAGGCCTAACCCAACACCAATCCGTGACCTAAGCCCAATTGAAGCCGGGCTCATGAGGCTTTGGGGTGAGGCTAGGCGCATTGGGGCCCCTGCATTCGTGGGATTCGCCAATGAACTGGTCCTGGAGTACATTAACACGGTTAGGGGTGCACTCAACCTGGCCCTCGCCTACGGCGCCTTGACCATTGGCGTTGGTGGTGCCCTTGGGGCTGGGTTAATGGGCTACGTCGCAGGTTTAATTCACCAAAGCCTAACCACCCAAGCCCCATTGGCCGTGCCATTCATAAGCAACCTACCCCAGGGTGCATTCTACTCGGCTGTTGGGAGTGGGGTGGCTGGTGGTATGGTTATGATGGATTGGAGGCTTGGCTCACTGATAGGTGGTGCCCTTGGTCTCGCCGCCTGGTTAACGCTGCATGCCCTCCTAACGGCCTAATTAGGGGCATCTTGGCCTGGCCCCAGTGTACACCGCCTTCGACTACAGGTTCAGTCAATACACATCAGGCGTGGGGGTTGAGGTGGCTAGGTTTGAGGCCTTTGGCGTAGTCACCAGGGTTTACGCCCTGGAGAGGCCTGGTGGGCGCTTCGAGTTTAGGCTTCACGACGAGCTCCACTACCCTGACGTGGTGGCCTGCGCCGACTGGGGTAGGTTAATACGCATGCTTAGCCAAGGGGTAAGCATCCAGAGGTTGACAAGCCCAGGCGTAATACTCAAGGCAGTCCCAAGAAGCCTACTTAGGAATGCGGATAAGGGTGAGGTTGCCGTTGAACTGGGTAACGTATTCCTCCGCTGGAGCCAGGGCTTCGGAGTCCTCGAACCAATCCTGGCCGGCGACATCTTCAGTGATGTTATTGTGAGTTCACCAGGCCCGGATGGTGGGGTTAGGGTTTTCGTTAGGGGTGTTGGCTTCGGGGACTCATACCACCCACTCCACCTTGAACCCAACCAATGCCCAAGCCAAACAGTTGGGCAAGGCTTATTAGCAAGGCTCTTCGGCTACAGTGAACCTGTTGAGGCCCCGGGCTTCAACGAGTACCTCCTTGACCGTGCCAGTGAGAGGACTAGGACACCAGTCACCAGTTACAGCCCAGCAGCCTCAGCCACGTTAAGCCAGTTGAGGCTTAGGGTTGAGATGGCCGCCGGCCCAGTGGGCAACTTCATAGCCTTCAGGAAGCACCCACTCCAAGCCTGGACACTGGCCAGGTTAATAGCCAGCAACGGCGTTACACCAGCCCTAGCGGCCAAGCTACTCGCCGCCGTGACAGGTGACCCGGATTACGTGGTTGACGGTGGGAGGAAGGCCGTCCTAGTGATTGGGCAGATGGGTTCAGGTAAAACAACGTTAACGGCTGCGTTAGCCAATACTTTACCACCTGGGGTGAGGGTTGTCTTCATTCAGGATGTTGATGAGTATTTACCGCTACCCACCGTGAACGCGGACACATTGAACACTAGGGAGGCTACTGGGCTTGGGGTTAGGGAGGTTGGTAAGGCTGAGTTGATTAGGCATGCGGTGAGGAGTGGGGCACACTTCATGACTGTTAACGAGGTTCTTGACCCAGAGGACGCTAGGGCGTGGATACTGGCTGTTACAAGTGGGCACAGTGGCTTCACGACTATTCACGCTGGTGGTTGGGATGACCTGGTTGAGAGGCTGGGCAACATGGGGGTTGTGAACCCTGAGGGCATTTTGAGGAGGAGCATCATAGTTGTCCTAATGGCTGGTAGGAGGGCTGCCAGGGTATGGTGGCCGAGGGGCCTTAAATGGTGCCCAAACCAGGAGCCCTGCGCCGAGGATTGGCCATTTGAGGCTAAGCCTTACCCTGAGGCCTTGGCTAATGGCCTAATTAAGGCTAGTTTAAACCCAGATGACTATGTGGCTGTTGAGGAGGCTTGGTTGGGCTATAGGGCAAGCACCCCTAAGCCAAGCGGTAACAGCCCCAAGGGGCTCGATAATAGTGGTAACCGGCAGTGGGGTGTTAATAGCCTCTAAGCCCGGTAACGGTAAGCCACCTGTGGTTAATGGTGACCCTGAACCAGGCATGTGCCATTTAGGCAAATACATCCCATGCGGTGAGGGTGGTGTCGGGTTAATCCAGGACTGGTGGGGTAGGGGATTCACATTGGCTATTAAAAACATTGGTAAGCTTAAGCACGACCCCGTCAAGGACAGCCTTGACTCAGGCTACTACTGCCACTACGAACACGCAGCCCTCATAATCCCAATACTCCCAGGGCCAAGGCCAAAAAGGGTTGATAGGTTGCCCTGGCGCAGGGCATGCCAGGTCAGCGTTCGTGACCTTCACAGTGCCTTCAAAGCCATTGGCATTGGTGTCATCCTCCAGTAGTGTATCACTAATTAATTATATTGTAGTATGCGATTCGTGAGGTGGCTTGTCTTAACTGGCCCGAATGCCAGGGAGAGGAGTATCCTCACCCTCAGGCCAACCACCCTCACCTACACTGGGACTCCACACTGGTACATTGTCGAGTTCCCCAAGCCCTGGAGTGACTACGAGGGGCTTAGGCTCATGCTTGAGCAATCCTGGCTTGAGGGCTGTTGGCTCTGTAGCGTTAGGATTGTTAAACCGGTGAACGCCATTACCCCAGTCAGCGGTGTTGAAGACGCCTTGAAGGGTGTTCTAGGCAGGATGCAGAAGCCTAGGAGGGTTCAGGTTAGGGTTAGGGGTCATGGGAGTGGTCTTGGTGATGGATTATACAGGAGGCTTAGGAGCCTTGTGGGTAGCCTTGGCCTCAGGAGTACTGGGCATAGTGGGAGTAGGCTCATTATTGACGTGGGCATCTGGCCAAGGTGGCTCACTGGCAATGAGCCTACGGCCACGATTAGCCTCTACCCCAATGATGGCATTATCGTGAATTGGGTTAGGGTTATGAGGCAAAGGGCTAGCCACATGGGTCAAGTAGTACATTAAACCGTAGGCTAAGTGAGGCACCCTCCTAATTACCCCCAGTGCCAGTATGGCTCGGCTATGTTGAGGGTGAAGTCGAGGAAGGTGAGGAGGGGGATAAGTAACATTGTAATCACCGTGATACTGATAATACTGGGTGTGGCGCTGGGGCTTGCACTATACTTCCTAAGCAGCGGCATGTTGAGGACCCTTGGCACCGCCACTGGGAGCGCAACACTAGCCAGTGATGGTTCAATAGTGTTGACCGTGAGCGCCGTTGGTGGTAAGGTGACTGTTAACGGCATTGTCCTAGACAGCCCAAGTGGGGTAGTGTACGCCGTAGGCACAACACCAGGCTACACTAGCCCACAGTCCACTGCCTGCAGCCTGGCTGGGGTCTACATTGCGGGCACCCAAGGCTCCAACACGGCACCGTGGGTACTGCAGAATGGTGAATCAGCCAGCTTCACATTCAAGCCAAGCACCGCCGGTGGGTGTAGCCAGGTTACGGGCATAATAGTCTTCTACAACACGGGTAAGGCTATTCAGGTGTCGGTTGGTTGAGGGGCTTGGGTAAAAGCCCCCTCATTAAAATCAATCCCTTTTCCCCTCCACGTAAACCCTAATTAACCCACGCCTCATTGGTTTAATTGCCCAAGGCCCTTGGGGTGGGCTTGGGTGGGCTGGGGCGCCCTTGCTGGGCGCCGTCTTAATTTTCCTTTTTTACCTTCTGATGCCTTGAATCTACAATTCCCGCAAACCATTACCCTACCCTCCACCTGAGTGAGCCTATGCATGCGAACGGAACTCACGTCTTGGCAAACCACCCCTTCGGCACTGTACCAAATACTAAACTCCCCTTGAAGTTCTTAAAATCGTAGAGTTGGTGTTGTATCGTCTTGGATAGGTCTGGCACCCAGACCTCGTTGGGTTTTTCTAATTAATACTCCTAACCCAGTTGCCACTCATGGAGAATGGGCCAGTAATAGCCTTATTCATGGGTCCTGGTAAGGGTGGTGCTGGTGTTAGTACGTTGGCTGCTAACGTGGCTTGGCTGGTTAGCCAGAGGTTACCCATTGGTGAGTATGTTGGCCTTGTTGACGCTAGTATTGGGGCTAATGCCACTGTTAGTAGGCTCTTTGGGCTTGGCTTTAATGAGGGTGGGAGGTGTGTTAGTAATGGGCTTTGGGAGTACATCCTCGACACCTCCGGGCGGAGGGTTAAATTGAGCTATAAGCCAGTGGATAAGCTGCTCATAGTGACGCCGGGCTGCATGAGTAGTGTGGAGGTTGGTTGGGGCTTGGGTGAGCTTCTAAGCATCTTCAACAACAACCCTGATGCAGTGGCTAGGTATGTTCAAGGTAAGTTGGTTAACTTGGTCATTGGGCTTGGGGCCAGGATCACCGTGATTGACCTCCCCTCAAGTGTGAGTAGGCCTATTGCCTGGCCCTTCCTGGGCATAAGTGATGTTGTGGTTGTTGTTGGGAAGTGGGGTACCTTACACGCCCCTGAGGTTAACGAAACACTCTCGATGATTGAGGATTACAGGCAGTTTGAGGGTAGGGGGGTTATTACTATTGTTGTTGAGAACCTAATCAACCCAAAGGCAGATGATGTCGATGAGATGAGGCGTTACATTAGGCACGGCTTCGATAGGTACATTCAATTGAAGAGGAGCGACGTCGTGGACCTGCTAACAAGCAAGTACCGCGACATAGCAGTCAGGTACTCCGGTGACCCGCAGGCTAGGAGGGAGGGTGAGTTTAGGGAGTGGGTTGATGGGGTAGGCGCCATCGCCGACGTCGTAACTGAGCTGGCTCGGAGGAGGTGGGGTTAGGTGATGGAGCCTGGGGAGTTGGCAAGCATAATCATTGGTAATGAGAGCCACGCATTAATGGCTGGGGCCCCTGGTGCAGGTAAGACTAGGCTAATAATGGGTATGATTACCGGTAACCCCAGCCTGAGGGTAATGGTATTCGACTACCTAGGTAACTACGCCGGTTACACCGACTACTATGGCCCATTCCCAATCAACCCCCTTGAGTGGGTTAGGGTTGAGGACATGATTGACGTTGTAACTCAGGCCGTTGAGGCGACCTACAGTGGCGTGGATAACCCGTGGACGCCGGCTCAGCAGGTGATTGTCGAGAACTGCTTCAGTGAAAAACCACCGGAGGGTTTAGTGGCCTTGAGGCAGTCCTGGTACCCAGCCCACTCAATACCTGAACTCATTAAGTGCGTTAGTGAGTACGGCTACAGGAGCCTTGACGATGAGAACGCCAGGAAGGCTGTGGCTAGGAGGCTTAGGATCTTCAACAACCTGCTTTGGGCAACCAGGACCCACGGCCTGCTTAAGGCTTGGCTCCTAGGCAGGCTTAATGGGAGCATTGGCATTGACCTTAGCGGCGTAAGCCTCCCAGCGGCAATAGCCTACGTCTACGCAATGCTGGCTATTGTGGCTAGGGGTCGTGCAGTGAGGCCAAGCATCATTGTTGTTGATGAGGCCCACTACTTCATGCGCGTCGAAAACAGCCTATTCGAGGAGGCTGTTAGGGTGGCTAGGAACCTAGGCATAAGCATAATCGCCATCACCCAGGGCTTCAGTGACGTGGCCAGTAGGCCAAGCCTCCTTGAACTCTTCAAAACATTCATAATATTCCCAACAATCACAGTGCCGAATTCAAGCAACCTACTCATCAACGTTAAGCCAACAGCCTTCAACGAACCCCACGTAGCCCAAGTCACAGTACTAGCCACCAACGCCAGGTTCTTCAAGGAACACCTTACCAATGCCAGGAGTGGGCCAGTGTACACGACAATGCTCAGGGTTAATGTTAACGTTAAGCGTAGGGAGAATGCACTCATAGTTAAGGGTGTCGACGCCGGCCTCCCAAGCTACGAGAGTGGTAGGGTTAAGGACTACATAGCCAGGAACATTGTGCCATTAATCCAAGCAGAGGCTGGCATCATGGTTACCTAGTAGGGCTTATTTGGGAGTGTATGCCTTATTCCCGATGCCCCGGGGCAGGAGAATACTGCCGAAACTGCTGTACGGGTTTTAGGAGGACTGCTGGGGGTATTGCGGGTGTAGGTTGGCATATAATGCATGTAGACCCACCAGGAATTGCAATATACATTGTTGAAGCTGGCTTGGCTGTTGCCTACTGGCTCCTCAAGAAGCCTAAAACCCCCACACTCCTAATCTTAACCCAATTCCTATTATACACTGATGCCCACACAGTCTAGCCTAGAGGCCCAAACCCTTAGGCACCTCATAAGGGAGTACATCGAATGTGTGGTTGGCATAGTGCCAGGGGATTGTGAGGCATTGGGGAGGGGTATTAGTAACATTGCTGAGTCAATGAGTGGGCAGTTGGCTGAACTTTGTCCCTTATTAAAACCCTCCTCCTAAGAACCTGCCCACGCCACTTAGTGAAACTACCTGCATGAATACACTTAACCGATTACATGGTGAATACGCAAATAAACGGCAACTGAAGGAAAGAGGAGGGAAATGTAAGAAATAAAGAAAATTTGATTTTTAACGTTGGTTGTAGTTTCGTGCCTACCTCCTCCTCAATGCTATTACCGCAGCCACCGCCGCAACAACTACCACAATAACCACTATTCCAACTATCAGTGCCGTGCTTATTACTGGCTTAGTTACGGTTACTGTTGTTACTGCTGTTGTTGTTGATGCTATTGTTGAAGTGACTGTGCTAGTCACCGTTGCCGTGGTTGTTACTGTTGAAACTGCAGTAGTCGTAGTAGTGGCAGTAGTTGTTGTCGTCGTGGTAGTTGTAGTGGTAGTAACCGGGGTAGTAGTCGTTGTAGTCGTAGTCGTTGTGGTAGTAGTCGTAGTTGTAGTGGTGGTAGTGGTTGTTGTGGCTACTGGAGTGTATGGTATATGGAAGTATGAAGCTACACACTCCTGAACCTTCACATCTGGTGTTGGTAAGCCTAGGTACACTGCGAATTTACGCAACTGCGGGTTAGTCCAAAGCGAACCATTAGCAATAGCCTGAGCTAATGGTGGTACCTTGCCAGGTGGTGCATAGGCGCCAAAGAACACTACGTAAAGTAGGGGATAATAACTCCACCAGTAATTAAGATCATTTATTCCATAGTTAGTTACGGTCGGTAGGCAGTTAAAAGTCCAATTAATGTCAGCAACAGACTTGGCATATAGGAATGGTGCCATCTCATAGACAAGCGGCACTGCAGGTATGAAATAGTAGTACCATGCGAATATTATCTTCAACATCAAGTCGTAGTCTGGTGTTCCAGGTTTTGCAATGCTCTCGAACATTTGCCAATTAGTCAGGTTAATGAAGCCGTAGGTTGAGTTGATGCACCAAACAATTGTACCGTTTTTGAAGGCTGGAGGCTGAGCAGGCAGTATTACTGGACTACATGTGCCATTAGGCCACTGGAAAGGCCAAACATTACTAACATTAACATAGGCGGAGATGGCCCTACCAAAGACCCACCATGGCGAATTAAAGAAATTCCAGGCGGTTGCGTATGACTCTACGAAGTCAAGATCTGTAACAGCAGCCTCATATTGGCCATTTGGTATTGTAGTACCCCAGTACACACCGACATCTAAGGTTACCTCCTTAGCGTTGATACCGAAGGCCTGTAATTGCGATACAGCGTCAGCAGCCATTGTCACCCAGTCTGTCCATCCAGCTGGTGCAAGTACCTCCAGTGTTAGTTGTGTTCCGTTTGGTGTGTACCAGTATCCTCCCTTCTTATAGAAACCTAGGCTTTGAAGCATTTGAGCAGCCTTAGCTGGATCATAACTGCATGGTATTATAAACTGCCTAACATCAGGCGGATAAGTGCTGATGGTCTCTGGAAATGTTGGTTCAGGGTAATAAACGGGAAAAGTTATGAGTGAACCCCATGAAGCAGCAACCTCAGTCCTATTAATAACGTAACACAACGCCTTCCTAACCTGAGGAATATTCCAAGGATAGTAGTGAGGGTTAATAGTAATACTTACAGTCCACCATTCTGGTATGAGATAGATGCCAACACCACGACTGGCTAATGTATTTAATTGTTGTTGTGAGAACCCGGCGGACGCCCATGTAGCCTTACCCGCATACCAATACTCATAGGCTATGGTATTACCTCCCCATATAGACATTACTGTTGGATCGTAATAGTACCAGTCAGCCAGTGGAAAAACCTTAAACCATTCGTTGAGTAGGTTGCTTGGCTCTAGGGTTACAGTCTTGTAGTTGCTGCTGAAGTAGGTTAGGTAGTATGGGAATAAACCCCAGTAGGGTACAACAATCTCGGTTATATTCGTGCTGAATTTCATGGCTTGAGTCCAATTCATTGTCTTAAGCTCATTGACAACAGGCTTCCACACAGGCCAAGGTACATCAATGCATGTGGTCAGTATCCAAATAGGTATTGTTGGGGTCCATGTGTTGACCAGTATTTGAATCGTGTAGTTGTCTAACACCCTAATGTCCTCATCCACGAGGGATTGATTTATGTACGGAACCCACCAACCAAAGGCCTTGACGCCAATGTAGAATTCCGCATAAACATCCCATGCTGTGAATGGTATCGTAGCTGAGCCATTAAACCAGTGGAGACCTTTATGAAGGTATATTGTTATCAAACCAGAACCATTAGGAAGAACCTCAACAGTCCAATTCTTAGCTAGAACCGGTAGGAACTGGCCTGTCCAGTAGCTGAAAAGTGCTAGGGGCAGGTAAGTACCAATACCACTGGCACTACAAGCCGCTAGGCCAACTGGGTTAAAGGGATTGTAGATGGGAGTGCCAGGGGCATATACTATAGAGGACCCGGCCACAGGAGATACGATTTGTGGCTTTTGTTGGGCTTGGGCTATGTTTACGCTGTATGCAGCTACCACCACCATCACAACCGCCACCACCAAAAACACGTACACTTTATTGATAGGCATACAAATAATGGAATAATTATCAGCTTTTAACAGTAACTGTAAATAGGTTAAGACACCCATTATATATCCGTAGTGATGAATTTTAACCAGTAAATGTAATTTAGGTGAAGGTAAATGATGATTCTTTACTTGAAGTGTCCAATTATTTCATTGCTTCAAGTGCATTCAGTGTTGTGCCTATGGTGTAGTTTACCTGTTAATTAGACTTAACCCTTGGATCAGCTAGAACCTATTAAACATGCACACCCCATTATCCATGGTACACTCTAGGTTAAGTTATTAATACTTATTGGCTGGTAGAGGGGATGGGCCTTGTGAGTCAAGTTGGCTAGTATAAACCCTGTTAGAAAGGTATCATTTATTTTCCTTTAAGCCGGTAACTCATGGGTTTTAGCAGTATTGAATTTTAAGGGTGATTAGGCTACTGTGCTTAGCATGTTCCTTAGGTTCTTTAGGCTAACCTT
>Ga0209739_100036_pt1 | contig 57868 bp, 55 predicted proteins | sample JossMetagenome_2_FD_184729 | JGI IMG/M metagenome (GOLD analysis project Ga0209739, IMG submission 184729) | Hot spring sediment microbial communities from Joseph's Coat, Yellowstone National Park, USA - JC3_ASED (SPAdes) (version 3) | ecosystem: Environmental > Aquatic > Thermal springs > Hot...
ACCAGAGGGTCAACGAACTCATGAAAATGGTTAACCTGGACCCCTCTATAGCTGACAGGTACCCTCACGAGCTAAGCGGTGGACAGAAGCAGAGGGCCTTCATAGCGATGGCTCTAGCCCTTAACCCACAGGTCCTCATAGCGGATGAGCCAACTACAGCCCTTGACGTAATAACGCAGACTCACGTCATAAACCTCCTGAAGCAGTTGAGGAAGGAGCTTGACATATCCATCATCTTTATAACCCACGACATAGCCTTGATGTCGATGATCGCAGACAGAATGTACATAATGTATGCGGGAAGGATAGTTGAGCACGCCGACACCGCTGATATAGTTAGGAAGCCTAAGCACCCATACACCAAGTTACTCATGGAGGCCGTGCCAGACCCGTCAAAGGATTACATAAAGGGCATACCGGGCTTCATGCCTGACCTGGCCAGGCTCCCCCCTGGCTGCAGGTTCCAGAGCAGGTGTCCATTCGTAATGGATATTTGTAAGCGCGAGGAGCCCAGGCTTAAGAGGGTCGAGAACTCGGAGGTCGCGTGCTGGCTCTACGGGTGATGAAAGGTGAGCTTAGGCGATATAGTAATAGAGACCAAGGACCTCAAGGTTTACTTCACCAAAGGGGGGTTCCTCTCTAAGAAGAGCGTAGTGAAGGCCGTCGACGACGTCAGCATCAAGATAAGGAGAGGGGAGATACTTGGCCTTGTGGGCGAGAGCGGCAGCGGCAAGACTACGCTTGGCCGCACAACCATAGGGCTTCAGGCCCCCACCGAGGGCCAGGTGATATATTATGACAGCAAGGGCGTCTCCCACCTGATTACCCCAAAGACCATCACTAAGGATATCAGGAGGAAGCTTCAGATGATCTATCAGGATCCATACTCCTCCATAGACCCCTATATGAAGGTCTACGACGCCCTTAGGCAGCCCCTTTACTATGCGGGGATCAGGGAAAGGGCTGAGATAGAAGAGATAATACATAAGGCCTTCGACGACGTAGGGCTTCCCTACGAACTACTTAACAACTACGTCTTCCAGCTTTCAGGAGGTCAGAGGCAGAGACTGGCCATAGCCAGAGCTCTGATGATGGACCCTGACTACCTGGTTGCCGACGAGCCGGTCACAATGCTGGACGCCTCGCTGAAGGGGCTCATAGTCGAGGACCTTAAGAAGATCAATCAGTCGAGGGGCCTGTCAATACTTTTCATAACTCACGAGCTGCCAGTCGCCAAGGTCATAGCCCACAGAATAGCGATAATGTATCTCGGCAAGATAGTTGAGATAGGGCCTACGAAGAGGGTCGTGGAGAACCCATTACACCCCTACACGCAGGCGCTCCTCCAGGCCTACCCAAGGCTAGAGCCTGAGGCCAGAGACAAGTTCTTCAAGGTCAACGTCAGGGAGCTAGAGCTCGTCTGGCCCAAGTCAGGCTGTAGGTTCCACCCGAGGTGCCCATTTGTAATGAAGAGGTGCGAGACGGAGGAGCCGCCGCTTAAGGAGGTAGAGCCAGGCCACTACGTGGCGTGCTGGCTCTATTGAGGAGTTGGTCCTTGAAGGTCTACGTCAGGTTCCTAGTCGTTGGGGGCGTCATGATGGGCCTAGCGTACCTGTTAACACTTTACGGTATAGAATATGAGAGCCTGTGGGCTGAGGTCTTCGCCTTCGCCGTGGCGATAGCGGCCGCCCTCCTGCTGTTTAGGGGGCTCGCTGAGTTCCTGCAGGACGTGTTGAGCGGCCGCTCCAGGCCAGGGCGTAGGCAGGAGGGCTAAGGGTGCGGGGGGTGGGATTTGAACCCACGCAGGCCTACGCCAACGGGTCTTGGGCCCGTCCCCTTTGGCCGGGCTCGGGCACCCCCGCCCAAAAGCCTTCTTAGCTGGCGGGCTCTAAAACGTTAACATGAGGCGCTTCTGAGGTCTGACGTTATCCCTCGACCTTAACTACCACTGCCTGAGGCTGAGACGTAGTAGGGGCCTGCTGGACCTGGACCGGGGTGACCTGTTTCTGGGACTCGCTCTCAGAGGCCAGCTGCAGGACCTTCTCCAGCTTCTCAAGCAGCTCCTTCGCGGCCCTCTTCTCCTCGCCCAGGGCCTCCTGCAGCTTCTTTAGGTGGTTCATGCTCTGCGTGTAGCCCCTCTCGCTGACCTCGCCGCTGAAGTAGGATATGCCGACTGACGCCACAGCCCTCGCCACCTTCAGCTCCTCCGTCTCTACCTCAGATATCCTGGAGCTCACGAGCTTCCTGACCTCATCGGCCTTGACCCTCAGAGACCTTATCTCCTCCTCAAGCCTCTTCTTTATAGGATCCACAACAACCGAGGGCAGCTCGTTGCGGCTGCTGATGCCCTCTATGGCCTTCTTCCTCTTGTAGGCCCTCTCAAGGTTATCTATGACCTCGAGGATCTCGTATTTCCACTCCGGCGTTACGGTAAGCTTTCCCTCAAAGACCCTGACCCTCTCCCCCTCTATGACCTCCAGGCTCTTGTCAGCCACCTTCACTATTATGTTTGTAATCCTCCCGTCCACCCCGCTCTCGATGGCCACGAGGACGCCCAGCGACCTTCCGAAGTCATCAATGACTTCTGACCCTATGAACCTAGAAGCCTCGTCGACGCGCGGGGCTGTCAAGTCCTGCACCAGGAAGGCCTTATTGTCTCGCCCTATATAGCCGGTAAGCCCCTTTGTTGGGCCTGTCCCCCTAAAGCCCCTATGACATCTAGTGCATGTCGGACCCGGTGAAAAGGCTTGAGCGGGATTGAGAGCTGGCCCAAGAGGTGGTCTGAGGAGTCGAAGAGGGAGACCATAGCGGAGAAGGTGAAGAACTTCATCTCACCACCGCCGCCCCTCAAGAGGCAGATAATGATGGCGAGCTACAGGGTCGCAGCCCAGATGAACAGGCTCGACTACACTCTCAGCAAGCTTCAGGCCTACGACAAGCAGCTATTTGAGAAGGTGGTGAACGCCATAATAGAGGGCGACAAGAACAAGGCCACCATGTACGCCAATGAGGTCGCTGAGGTCAGGAGAATGGCCAAGATAATAATGACCGTCAAGTACGCCCTCGAGAAGGTCAAGCTCAGGCTTGACACGACCCTGATAATGGGCGACGTTAACGCTGACCTGGCGCCTGCCATAGTTGCGCTCAAGCAGGTGGCTGGCTACCTCAGGGGCGCCATGCCTGACGTGTTCGCTGACCTGATGGACATCGACGAGGAGCTGTCGGCCGCGCTGACCCAGTACACCTCTGGCGCTGTGCCGATCTTCGAGAACGAGTACGCGACCGAGGAGGCGCAGAAGATACTAAAGGAGGCAAGCATAGTGGCCGAGCAGAGGATGAAGCAGGAGTTCCCAGAGCTCCCGAGCGTGGAGGTCGGCGCCCCTGCTGCCCAGCAGGGCAGCACGGCGGCCACGGCCTCCACGAAGTGACAATTTCAAGCTAGCAGGCCCTATTTTATTACAGGGTTTCGTGTACGCTTTTCTCTGTTGTTTATTTGCCTAAAAGGCCGCGCGGAGACCCTAGTCATCGTTAAAGCCCTCTTCGGCGCCCTCTATATGGGGCTAGGCTTGCCAATAGAGCAGGAGGCCCTGGTAGAGCGGCTGAGGAAGGCCCTGGACCTGACCCTCTACGAGGCCAAGCTCTACATCGCGATGCTCCAGGGCGCCGGCGACCCAAAGGAGGCAAGCGTAATGAGCGGGGTCCCGCTCCCAAGGATCTATGACATCGTGAAGGTCCTCGAGAGCAAGGGCATGGTCTATAAGGACCCCAACGGGTGGTACAGGGCCGTAAGCCCGAGGGCGCTGGCGGCGGCGAGCATAGCAAGGCTTGAGGAGGACTCCAGGAGGAGGGCCAGGGAGATCGCTGAGCTCGCTGAGGCGCTGGAAAGGCTTGGGTCCAAGCAGAGGGCGCCTCAGTACGTTATTGTTAAGGGGGCCTATAACATAGTATCGGCGGCCGTCGACTTCTTCAAGGCTTCAGCTGTAGCATACATAACCGTGTCGACCGTTATGGCTAGGGACGGGCTGGGCGAGGAGATAATCAAGGCGCTACTAAGTTACATAGGTGACCTCAGGGTCCTCCTCGTGGAAGGGGCCTTGGTTGAGAGGATCTCGGAGACAGGCATCCCAGTAAAGGTCACCCAGCTGCCCCTGCTTGACAGCATCTCCTCTAGGGTGGGCCTGATGGTGATTGTTAATGAGCCCTTTGGCGAGCCCGTTGCAGTTGCCGTTGAGGATCAGGCCCAGGCTGAGCCTTACTTCAGGAGGCTCTCATACCTTTGGACTTCAATAGGCGGCGGTCCCCAAGGTAATACCTCGTGATAGCTGCCTCTTACCCCTGCAAGCCTTAATACTGTAGGACAGCTGAGCCTTCTTAAATGAGCTGAGGAGGACCAGGGTGCCAAGGATAGAGGCCGTCTTCAGAAGGCTCTGTCCTAACTGCCATGGCGAGATAACGGCTAGCAGGCTCGCTAAGGGCCTACCGTGCTCCACTTGCCTTCCCGAGGAGCCCGAGCAGGCGGACCCCATTAGCATAGGAGAGGCGCTGCAGAAGCTCGGCAAGTACGGGAGCTACCTTGAGCTCTCCTATCTCGAGAGGGACTTCAGGGACTTCTCGGGCTACTTTGAGGACAAGTACGGCTTCGCCATGTCAAGCGCCCAGAGGAGCTGGGCCAGGAGGCTGCTGCTCCTCGACAGCTTCTCAATAGTGGCCCCAACTGGGGTCGGGAAGACCACGCTCCTCATGGCGTACGCGGCCTACAGGGCTGAGAAGGACAAGTGGAGGGTCCTGTACCTGGTGCCCACGGAGAACCTGGTAGCCCAGACGGCCGACAGGGTCTCAAAAATAGTCGGGGCGGGCTCCGTCGCCTATTACTACAGCTCCATGAGGGCTGAGGACAGGCAGGCAATGATGGAGAGGATAAAGGGCCAGGACTACCTGGCCCTCGTTATAACGCCTGGCTTCATGATAAGGAACTTCGATGTCCTGAGGGCTGCAGCGCCCTATAACCTGGCTATAGTAGACGACGTAGATAGCCTACTGAGGAACAGCAAGAACATAGACAGGACGCTCGTGCTCTTAGGGTTCAGCGAGGAAGCCATCTCTACGGCGTTCAGGCTGGTCCAGCTAAGGCTTGACCTGGCGGGCGCGCTTAAGGCGGGCCACAGGGAAAGGGCGGAGCAGCTGACCAAGGAAATAGCGTCCCTGAGCCTGCAGCTACAGATGAAGCAGAGCGAGGCGCAGCAGGGCCAGCTCGTCATAGCGTCAGCCACCGGAAGGCCAAGGGGCGTAAAGCACCTGGTCTTCAGGGAGCTCCTGGGTTTTGAGGTAGGCGGCGGAACTGACTACCTGAGGAACGTTATAGACTCCTACCTGGTATCCAACGACGCAATGGCGTCAATCATCGAGCTGGCGCAGAGGCTCAGTCGCGGAGGGCTGATATTTGTGTCACAGGCCTACGGCAAGTCAATGGTTAAGGTAGTCGCCGAGGCCTTAAATAAGGCCGGCGTTAGGGCCGTACACGCCATATCGAACCCGAGGAGAGCCGTTGAGAAGCTCGTCTCAGGTGAGGCAGACGTAGCCGTCGGGGTGGCCTCAAGGTACGGCGCGCTGGCGAGGGGCATTGACCTTCCCGAGGTAATAAGGTACGCGCTATTCCTTGGGGTCCCCGCCATAAAGCTTGACCTGAGGACCGCCCTGCTGTCGCCTAGGAGGCTCCTAAGGGCCCTCATGTTCGCTGAGGAGAAGGACAAGTCGTTCTCGGATTACAGGAAGAGGCTTGAGGCCCTGCTCAGGTCATATACTGTTGACTCACGTATCATGGCGGCGGTCATCAGGGGGCAGCTCGAGGCCAGGGGGAGGCTAGAGGAGCTCAGGAAGCTAGTCCTCGAGGCCTCAGAGGGGGTTGTCAACCTGCTGGAGGGCCTGCTACAGTCAGAGGGACAGACCATTAGGATAGGGACTATGGTGATAAGGAGGGAGTCAGGCTCCCTCTGGCTCTACTCGCCGGACGCGCCTTCCTATATACAGGCCAGCGGCAGGACGAGCAGGCTCTTCCACGGCTCCATGACGAGGGGGCTCTCAGTTATAATTGACAGGATACCCGAGCTCGTTGACGCGCTTCAGGACAGGCTCAGGTGGCTCAGCCAGGCCCAGTTTGTTCCGTTCAAGTCCCTTGACCTCAAGTCGGTTGAGAAGGAGCTCGAGGCCAGTAGGAAGGAGTCCGAGGCCGCCGCTAAGAAGATCAACATAATAACGGAGCTCATAGTAGTCGAGTCACCCACCAAGGCCAGGACCATTGCTAACTTCTGGGGGAAGCCAGCTAGGAGGAGGGAGGGCCCCCTTAACATATACGAGACAACAGTAGTTGACAACACTACGAACACTGTTCACCTAATTACTGTCACGGCCTCGAAGGGCCACGTCTACGACCTTTCGGTAGAGCCTGAGGAGGGCAGCCTCTTTGGGGTCAGGCTCAAGGGGGACGTGTGGGAGCCCGTCTACTCGAGCATAAAGAGGTGTCTAAGCTGCGGCTACCAGTTCACCGAGGAGGTCGACCAGTGCCCCAGGTGCGGCTCAAGGGCCATAGTAGACTCATGGAGCATAGTTGAGACCCTGAGAAAAGTGGCGCTGGAGGTTGACAGGGTCATCATAATGACCGACCCCGACAGGGAGGGCGAGAAGATCGCGTGGGACCTGTACTTGGCCCTGAGGCCTTACAACCAGAACATGTACAGAAGCGCCTTCCATGAGGTCACGCCGAGGGCCTTTATGGAGGCCCTGAGGTCCCCCGGCAAGATTGACGAGAGGCTTGTCGACGCGCAGATAGCCAGGCGAATTGATGACAGGTGGATAGGCTTCATCACGAGCCAGTACCTCTGGTACAAGCTGGGCAAGAACTGGCTTGGGGCTGGGAGGGTTCAGACGCCTGTCCTGGGCTGGGTCATAGAGAGGTACAGGAAGTATAAGGAGGACATGGGCTTCAAGGTAAGGGCCCTCCTGCCCTCTGGCACCCCGGTGACTTTCTTCACCAGGAACCGGGACGAGGCCGAGGCGGCCTCCCAGGAGGCCGAGGCCGCTGCCGTAACGGAGAAGGTGTGGACAGAGGAGGTCAACCCCTTGCCGCCCTTCACGACAGACGAGCTGATATATGAGGCCTCGGCTAGGCTCGGGTTCTCGGCCCCCTTAACAATGAAGCTGGCTCAGGACCTGTTCTACTCAGGCCTTATAACATATCACAGGACGGACTCGACAAGGGTATCTGACGCCGGAATCGCTGTGGCCAGGCAGTACCTGGAGTCGCACGGGCTTGGCCAGTACTTCAAGCCAAGAGGGTGGGGCGCGGGCGGGGCTCACGAGGCAATAAGGCCTACAAGGCCGCTTTCAGCGGAGGAGCTCGAGAGGGCTATACTTGACGGCTCCGTTAACGTGCCCATGCAGCTGACCGGGGCTCACTACAGGCTTTACCAGCTGATATTTGAGAGGTTCATAGCGTCTCAGATGACCCCTGCCGTCCTAGAGAAGGCTGTCGTGAAGCTGTCACTGGGGTCGCTCACAAGCGAGGTCGAGGCGGTTATTGAGGTTATTAAGGAGGGCTTCACGCTCGTGAGCAGGCCAAGGCTTGAGGCCTGGGTCTCCAGGGAGGTAGGCAAAGAGTACAGGGTTCAGCTCTCTGGGGTGAAGATGTTCAAAGGGAGCCTCACACAGCTCTACAGGAGCGGCGACCTAGTGATGTTGATGAAGAAGAAGAACATAGGCCGCCCGAGCACGTACGCGAAGGTCTTAGAGGCTAACATGAGGCATGGGTATGTCATCGAGACCAAGAAGGCCAAGTTCATAGTGCCCACGAGCCTGGGCATGAGGGTTTATGACATATTGACATCGTCACCGTTCGCGCCGCTGCTCTCGGAGGAGGCCAGCAGGGTCCTCGAGGAAAGCCTTGACAAGATAGAGCAGGGCGATCTGAAGGCCTCTGAGTTCGTGGTGAGCGTAAAGGACGAGATAACACAGAGACTTAAGGAGGCAGGCTTCACTTTAAACCTCAAAGGCCCTTAGTGGAGCCCTGGGCCACGAAGCTAATTCTCATCAAGTGACCCTGTGTAACTGAAAGGGTTGGCGTCTAGGTCCCTTCGCTAGGCCTCACCTGCCTCTTCAAGGCTTCAACAACCTTTTCGTACTCGCCCTCCTTCATCCTCCAGTACCTTCCCTCTTCGGGGAACAGGCCACCCTCTACCTCCTCCTTGAACTTGGCTATGGCAGCCCTCATCTCGGAGGCAAGGTCGACGTACTTCTTGGCGAACGGCGGCGGGCTCTCCGATAGGCCAACTATGTCGTGAAGAACCAGCACTTGGCCGTCGCAGTGAGGCCCTGAGCCTATGCAGATAGTGGGAACGCTGACCCTCTTAGTGACCTCGGCCGCGACCTCGCTTGCAGTGTGCTCAATAACTATTGAGAACACCCCCGCCTCCTCCAGGGCTATGGCATCCTTTATTATCTGAAGGGCCTCAGAGGCTGTCTTGCCCATGAGCCTGTAGCCGCCCAAGAGCTTGTGCTTCTGTGGGGTCAGACCTATGTGGCCCATGACCGGGACGCCCGCCCTAACGAAGGACCTAACTATGTCAGCATAGTCCTCGCCCCCCTCTATCTTAACGGCGTCAGCCCCCGCCCTAAGGAACTGGCCTGCATTCTTGACGGCCTCGGCTCCGCCCATCTCGTAACTCATGAACGGCATGTCGGCCACAAGCAGCGCCCTTGGCGAGGACCTGGCGACGGCCTCTGTGTGCCTGAGCATTGTCTCCATGTCGACCTGTAGCGTTGAGGGGTTGCCAAGGACGGTCATTGAGAGGGAGTCGCCCACCAATATTATGTCAACACCTGCCTGGTCAACGACCCTTGCGGTAGGGTAGTCGTAGGCCGTCACCATGACTATCCTCTTCCTGCCCTTCATCTGAACTACCTTTCGCACGGTGACCTTCTCCCTTTCAGCCATGCAGAGGCCGCCTCTCCTGCTAGGTAAGCGAATAGGTTAAGGGATGCCCTAAAATTTAACTTAAGCGAGGCTTCCCAAACAGCCCCATTAATGTACCTGAGCTCCGTCCTCCTCCCAGCCGCGACGTCCTGAACCGAGGAGCTGCAGTTCGCTGAGGTATCGCTGGCCGTCCTCAGGGCGGCTTCTACCGGGTCTTCAGGAAGCCCTATACCGAGGCCCCTCGCGACCCTGCCGACTTCATCGGCTAGGGCTGAGGCCAGCGCCCTGAGCCTCTCATCCCTTACTATCTCACCGTTACGTGACCACGCGATCAGGGTGAGCGGGTTTATCGCGGCGTTCGTTGCCAGCTTGAGCCACCTCTCGCCCTCGAATTCATCCCTTGACACCTTCTCGGGGGAGAGGCCAGCTGAGGCAATAGCGTCGAGGAGCTCCCTCAGGGCGCCCTCGTCACAATTTCTTCGGCATCCAGCAACTACTCTTCTCCCGCCCGTGTAGAGGGCTGAGCACTCGCTGAGGCCCGTTGATCCAAAGTAGATGAGCATGCCGGCCGCTGAGTCAAAGGCCTCCTCGATCAACTCAAGGGATCCAAGGCCGTTCTGAACGGAGACCGCTAGGCGCGGCCTCAGGCCCAGGTCCTTGGCAGCGTTAACAGCTGAAGGGAGGTCATAGGCCTTAGTCGCGAACACCATTACGTCAACTTCCTTAGGCAGGTGCGTCCAGTCGCACACGCTAACCATCGAGCTTCCCAAGCCCCTTGTCTCAGCCCTTCTCTGTGAGCACCCTGACGCCCTCCTTGAGGCAACTACCACCTCAGCGCCGCCCAGGGAAAGGGCCACTGCGAGGACTGTGCCAACGGCGCCGCAGCCCACCACTATTGCCTTCACGCTTTCCCTATGAGGCCTGGGGGCTTAAGTTAAAATTCTGATCAGGCTTAGCCAGGAGAGGGAATGAAGCTTGCAGGGAAGGAGCAGAATAGTGGTCGAGGAGCAGGGCACGGCTGAGGACTATGCGCTTAGGGCCATTTTAGAGTTCAATAAGGGCTTCTCACAGGTGGAGTTCTACGCCATGGAGGACATGGTCTGTAAGCTCGTGGACGCGTACCTGGCAGTTAAGGAGAGGATGGGGGAGGCCGTCAAGGTGGTCAGCGCGGACATAGGCATGACGAAGTTCCGTAACAGAAACGTGAGCTACCTGAGCCTCATCATAGAGAGGCTAGCTTGAGCTAGGAATATTTTTAAGCCATCCGTGCCATAGAGCAAGAGGTGAAGTACCTTGAGCGTTCAGTTCGCCACCCTAGGGGACCTAAAGAAGGGCAACTACATAGTTATAGACGGCGAGCCCTGCAGGGTCGTCGAAATAACTAAGGCCAAGACGGGGAAGCACGGCAGCGCCAAGGCTCACGTCGTCGCTATAGGGCTCTTCACTGGCCAGAAGAGGACCCTCGTGGCCCCTGTGGACACCCAGGTGCAGGTACCCATCATCGAGAAGAGGAACGCCCAGGTTCTCGCGGACCTAGGCGAAACAGTCCAGCTCATGGACCTTGAGACCTATGACACAATTGAGGTGGAGAAGCCAAAGGATGACCCAGAGCTGATGGAGAGGCTCAAGCCTGGAGCTCAGATAGAGTACTGGCTGATAATGGGTAAGCCAAAAATAATGAGGACTAGGTCGGCTGAGGAGAGCTAGCCTACTTAGAGGCTCCGACCTCCTTCTTAACTTCGTCGCCTACCAGCTCCTTGTACCTGTTCCTTACGGTGACCTCTGTGACGCCGGCCACGTGCGCTATCTCCTTCTGTGTCCTTCTAAGGCCGTATCTGAGGGCCGCTAGGTACACCGCGGCAGCGGCGAGACCGCTTGGGTCCTTGCCGGCCGTGACGCCCTTAGCCCTGGCCTCCCTTAGGACCCTTATGGCCTCAACTGCAACGTAGTCAGGGAGGCCGAGCGCGCTGACTATCCTGTTCACGAACAGCTCAGGCTCTATAACAGGTATGTCAAGACTTAGGTCCCTCACGAGCAGGCGGTAGCAGCGGGCGATGTCCCTCTTGACGTCAGCGCCCTTTGAGGGCAGGTAATTGGCTATGTCATCAATTGTGCAGGGTATCTTGAGCACGCGGCACGTGGCGTAGAGGGTGGCGGCTACGACGCTCTCTATGCTCCTGCCCCTCGTCAGGCCCTTCTCAGTTGCGTCCCTGTAGAGCTTTGAAGCGGCCTCCTTGACCTTGTCAGGCAGCTCCATCTTGTTAGCTATATCGTCAAGTATCTTGAGGGCCTGGTTTATGTTCTTCTCAATGCCTGAGAGCGTCCTGCCTAGCCTGTAGCTACGTTGCAGCCTAAGGGCCTCTATCCTCTTGCTCAGCCCTCTGATCCTCTTGCCTGACCCCTCGTGAAGCGACCCAAGGTACACGTCAACGCCTAGGTTCGGCCTGGCCAGCGACAGAGGGGCCCCAACCCTTGTCCTCCTGGCCTTCTCCTCAGGAGTATAGGCCCTCCACTCAGCCTCGTCGCCTATGACCTGCTCCTCTACGATCTCTCCTGTGTCAAGGCATATCCTGGCACCTGTGTTAGCGTCATATATTATCCTCTCAGGAGGGCACTTTGCCTTGCCCCCCTCAGGGACCTTTGGGGGCTGAGGGTTAGACATAAGCTTAACCCCCTAAAACGCGCCTATTTGAACTTTACGCGAAAGCTTTTAAGCTCAGATGAGCGGCTGATGACAACACTTAGCGCCGGATCCGTAGACTTTTAAGCAGTAACGCAAGATAAACTAGAAGAGAACAGTAATGCTGCTGGCCGACTGGAGGACCCTGGCCAGGATCATCAGGAGGTCCACGGCGGTTCTGGAGGTCCTTGACGCCCGTGACCCGCAGGGCACGAGGAGCCCTAGGGCTGAGCACATGACGAAGGCCATGGAGAAGAAGCTCATTCTTGTAATAAACAAAGTCGACCTGATACCAAGGGAGGCGGTCAGCAGGTGGCTTGAGTACTTTAGCTCAATGGGCCTGACAGTCGTCGCTATATCAAGCCTTAGGGGCACGGGAAAGGGAGAGCTGCTGAGGGTCATGAGGGAGGTCGGCGGCGAGGGGACGGCGATCTTTGCCGTCATAGGTTACCCTAAGACGGGCAAGTCAAGCGTCATAAATATGTTGAAGGGTTACAAGAGCGCCCCAACGAGCAAGGTCCCTGGGAGCCCAGGTTACACAAGGGGTTACACCCTTTACAAGGTCGCCAGGGGTGTCTACATAATCGACACGCCGGGCACGATACCTGTGGGAGGAGACCCCCTGGAGGCTGCGATAAGGGGAAGGAGCCCGGAGGAGATGAGCGACCCCGTGAAGCCAGCCGTCATGCTGGTTGAGAGGGCCCTGAGATATAACCCCAGGGCCATTATCGACGCCTACGGAATAGAGGACAGGGACCCCTACGTCATACTTGAGAAGATAGCCCTCAAGCGCTCATGGATATACAAGAGCACTCATGAGCCGAACATCGAGGAGGCCGCCAGGTCTGTAATAAGGGACTACCACATGGGCAAGCTGTGGTTCTACGTGCCTCCCCCTAAGAAAGCTTGACGTACTTTTCAAGGGTCGGTATCACGAAGTCAAGGCCCAGCCTATGCAGCGTGTCCCTAGTCGGTACCCCGTTCCTGTCCCAGCCCCTTAGCTCGTAGTAGTGGTCGAGGAGCTGGTTGTACTTGTCATAGTCTAGCTTCGCGCCGGCCAGCGGACCCTTGGTAAGAGGCTTCTTGAACCACTTGACGGGCGGCATATCATAGTCTCTTGACCAACCTCCCTTCTCCCTCACCCAGAGGGCCCTGATGAGGGCATACGTCCTGTCAGCCACTGCGTACAGGTCGTCCCAGGTGTACTTGACGCCCGTAGCGTAGTAGAGCAGCAGCGGGTAATGGTCGAGGCTCAGGCCCACCTCGACCCACGGGAGCCTACACGTTGTGAAGCTCTCAAACATGCCGCGGATCCTCTGGAGCTCTATGACCTTGGCCGCCTTCTCCCTCCCGTATGAGAACCTGTCGTGCTGGACCTCCCAGCTTATCACCCATGCGTCCTTATGATGGGCTCCTATCGGGCTGGTGGCGAAGGAGAGGGCCATTCCGGGCGCCGCGTGGCAGTCATAGGCGCTCACCCCCAGGCCCTTCACGTCCATAGAGAGCTCGCAGCCCCCGGCCCTCCTGCAGGCACCCGAGCTGGCCTCTGCCAGGAGGTCGCCGAGGAGCGTCGACCTGTTCACTATCTCCTTCGTCAGCTCGGTGAAGGCCTTTACGTCACCCCACTCCAGGCTTGCCCCATAGCCCTTCAGGAAGCCCTCCTGGGAGGCCTCAACGGCCCAGCTCAGGGTTGTCCCGAGGCTCTCGGTGTCCATACCGAACTGGTCGGCGAGCCTGTTGAGGAAGGCCACGTCGGCCAGCTTGCCGATGCCTAAGTTGCTCCCAAGCAGCGCTACGTTCTCATAGTCGAGCTCGCTCTTTACGCCTGTCGAGTCGAGGACCACGTTGCCGCACTGCATGTTGCAGTTAGGACATCCCCTCTGCTCGATCTTCATGGACTCCATGGTGAAGCCGTCTATTCCCTTGAACTCGTCGAACACGCCCTCGTTGAAGTTGTAGGCCGGGAGGACGCTGGTCTCCTGGGCCCAATCAATAGTGGCCATGGTGCCCTGCCTCATCCAGAAGGGGTACCCTGGCCTCCCCTTGATCTCTACTAGGGCCTTGGCGGCCTGCGAGTTGTAGGACCTCTCATCGTAGAGATCTGCCTTGGACGAGCCCCTCACCACTACCGCCTTCAGCTTCTTTGAGCCCATGACGGCCCCTATGCCTGGCCTCCCACCGCTGCGGCCCTCCTGGCTTATGATAGTCGCGAACTTCACGAGGTTCTCCCCCGCTGGGCCTATCTCAACTATGCCGGCGAACCTGCCGTACCTCTTCCTGAGCCTCTCCTCTGTCGTCCAGGTGTCAAGCCCCCAAAGGTCATCAGCCGGCTCGAAGCTGACCCTGTTACCCTCTACGACCACTGTGACCGGCTGCCTTGAGGCGCCGCTGAACACTATGGCGTCAATGCCTGCCTTCCTCATCTCTATGGACATATAGGTCCCTACGTTGCCGTCTCCGTAGCCGCCCGTGAGGGGGCTCTTCGCTGCTACCTGAAGCTTACCGGTGCTGGGACCAGGGAGTCCAGAGAGGGGCCCTACGGCCATGATGAGGAGGTTCTCAGGCCCCAGCGGGTCAGCTCCCACAGGCATGTACTCCCACAGGAGCCTGGCCGCGAGGCCCCTGCCGCCAACGTACATCAGCGCCCACTCGGCCGGGTACTTTACCGTCTTCCACTCCTGCCTGCTCAGGTCGACCCACAAAAGTTGGCCGCTCCAGCCCTTCAAGCGGGACAGACACCTTGCTAAACAAGCTGTATCAGGAAGAAAAGGCTGACTCCGTTAGGGGGTTTAGTCATGTAAATAATAGGCCCGCCTCCCCCTGCCTCTCAGCGAGGTGCAGGGCGTGTCCCAGTACAGGGCTGACCTGTCGGACTTCTTGAAGAACTTAGACAGGTGGATAGCCATGCAGCAGAGCGTGCTTCAGACGTTCAGGGAGAACGAGCAGAGGGTGGCGCAGTCGGACAGGCTCGAGATAATAGTTAACACCAGGCTCGCCTTCAGTCACATGATGAGGACCCTCAAGGCCTTTGATGACTGGCTCCAGGACCCCTTCATAACGACCAACGCGCCCAAGGACCTCCTCGTGGAGGTATGGGAGAAGACCGTGAGGATACTGGAGGAGCTGCTGGAGCTGGACATTCAGCACACCAAGAGCATGAGAGATACACTCGAGTCCTACTCAAAGCAGGACAAACTCAACCCGATACTCACGAGGCTCAGGGAGCTGGGCTCCGTCATGACCAGCGAGCAGGAGAGGACTACGAGAGGGGGAACAACTATATCCTTCTGAGCCAAGCCTTTTTAATTCGGCCTCCTTAGGGACCCCTGGCGGTGAGGACCTTGTCTTCAAAGGGGCAGCCTGAGAAGGCTGAGAAAGCAGCCGAGAAGAAGCAGCAGAGGCCTCAGCAGAGGGCCCAGGCCAAGGCCTCGGCTTCACTGCTCGAGGTGACCCCTGAGCTCGTCAACAGGGCCAAGAGGGAGGTCCAGAAGATGAAGTACGTGACGCCCTATAGGCTCTCATCAGCCCTTGGCGTCAAGGTCTCCGTGGCCAGGAAGCTGCTGAGAGAGTTGATAAGGCTAGGCGTTGTGGAGGCAAGGGCCAAGAACAGGCGTCTTGTAGTGGCCGTCCCTAAGCAGGAATCCTGATCAAAGGTCGCAGGTCGGGCACCCACCCGCGTACTCCTCGCTCACGGTCACTATTCTTGCATTGCCTGCGCTTATGACTCCTGGGACCATCTTGGCCTTGACCTTAACGCCCATGGCTGGCGGCTCACGTATGAGCTGGTCAAGGTCAGCGGGCACCTGCATCACCTGCACTCCCTTGCTCCTGTCCCTGAAGACCGTTATGCCCTTGCACTTGAGGCGCCAGGCCTCCAAGAAGACGTTCTTTACGTCCTCAGGGGTCACCTCATGCCTTAGGTTCACGGTCTTACTGACGGCATTATCGACCCATCTCTGGAATACCGCCTGCATGTGGACGTGCCACCTCCAGTCTATGTCGAGCGCTGTGCCCAGGACGTCCTGGACCTCCTTGTCGACCCAGTCAAGCCCTCTGACGGAGCCCCCATGCATTATTATTTCCTTGATCCTCTCAGGCCTCAGGTTGTTCGTCTCAATAAGCCACTCCTTGAGGAACCTGTTCACCTCGATCCATGAGAAGAGGCTGCTCTGCCTTACGTATATGAGCGAGTAGAAGGGCTCTACGCTACTGCTGGCGTTGGCTATTATGCTTATGCTGCCCGTGGGAGCTATCGTTGTGACCGTAGCGTTCCTGGTGCCCTCGCGCATCTCTGACCTGACCTTGTCCCAGTCCAGCCTGGGCCTTGACTCAACGATCCTCAGCACGTCCTCAGAGGCCTTGCCCTCGTCGTATATCTGTGAGCTGGAGACCTGGGGCTCGAAGTTGAACCTGCCCTCCCTGTGGATGCTGCCGGGGAACTCAGGGTAGGGGCCCCTCTCGAAGGCAAGCCTATTGCTCTCGTCCCTGGCCACGTAGGCGATGAACTCCATCAGCCTGTCAGCAAGTAGCAGTGCGGAGTCGCTGTCGTAAGGGATCCTGAGCTGGGCCAGCATGTCAGCCCAGCCCATGACGCCGAGGCCTACCTTCCTGGTGCGCTTCACGGCCTTCTCTATCTCAGGCCTGGGGTACCAGGAGGCCTCGATAACGTCGTCAAGGAACCTGACCGCGACCCTCACGTCACGCTCTAGCAGGTCCCAGTCTATGCCCCCGTTGACTACGTACTTGCTGAGGTTTATTGAGCCCAGGTTACAGGCCTCCCAGCTGAGCAGGGGGGTCTCGCCACAGGGGTTGGTGGTCCTTATCCTCCCGAGGCGGGGCGTCGGGTTGTGCTCATTTACGGTATCTATGAAGACCAGGCCGGGGTCGCCCACCTCCCAGGCCGCCTTGGCCGCCCTGTCCAAGACCTCAGCGGCGTTGACTGTGACCTTGGGGGCACACTTCCTCCAGAGGTCGGGCAGGTCGCTGCTCAGGAGCCCTACTAGCTGGGGGCACTCGTGGGGGTCGTAGAGGTTCCACTCGCGTCCCTCGAGGGCCGCCATGATGAAGGCGTCGTGGACTCCCACGCTTATGTTGAAGTTCTCAAGCCCTCCGCCCAGCTTAGACTCAATAAAGTTCAGCAGGTCTGCGTGAACGTCGTGGAGGACGCCCATCATGGCTGCCCTTCTTCTGCCTCCCTCCTTTATTACGTCAGCGACCTGGTCAAAGAGCCTCATGAAGCTCACAGGGCCGCTGGCCACGCCGCCCGAGGACAGCCTTGTCCCCCTCGCCCGAAGCGGCGTGAAGTCGAAGCCTGCTCCGGCGCCTGTCTTGAAGACCCACGCAGCTGAGTTGAGGGCGTTGAATATCGAGTCGAGGTCGTCATCCACCGGTATCACGAAGCAGGCTGCGAGCTGATGGTACTTAGTGCCTGAGTTCATCAGCGTGGGGCTGTTTGGTATAAAGCGACCTGTCGACATAAGTTCATAGAACCCCTGCTTGGCCTCGTCAGCCCTTCCACCTAGGCCCAGCTCGGCGCCTGCCACGAAGGAGGCGACGCGCTCGAGCATCTCATTAGGGCTCTCAACAACTACTTCCCCCCTCTTTATCAGGTACCTCTCGTAAAGCAGGTTCAGGCCGACCCAGCTTGCCCAGGCCTCGATGCCCTCCAGCTTGGCTGGAAGCTCCAGGCCCCTCTCATGATATATCCTCGCTAGGACTAGCCTCCTGGCGGCCTCCTCCCATGTGGGGTCCAGGAGGCCCCAGCTGGCGAAGGTCTCAAGGGCCTTCCTGTAAGTCTCCTCAGGTGACCTGGCCCCTAGCTTGAGCAGCTCAAACTCTATCTTCGAGGGCTCCAGCCCTGCCAGCCTGGCGGCCTCCTTGGCCCACGCTATGACGTCAGACCGCGAGAGCCCAGGCACTCTTTTCACTCTCACTAACTTAGTCTTCAACTAAATGAAATATCCTTTACTTAAGATGCCGGCCTAACCCTGAAGGAGGAATGGGTGAACTCCTGCCACAGCTCATGTAAAGCCTGAGGTTGCGCCTAGGCTTGAGGTTCTAGAGCCCAAGTGACTAGCCTAGGCCTTTCCCCGCAGGATGTGTGAAAGCGCTATAGGTCCTTGAGAGCTGGGCAAGAGACGAAGATTAATAAAGGAGGAACCATTAAACATTGGGGAGAGGTTTTTGGGTAGGAGAATAACTGGTGGAGAAGTTATTAAGCGTTTTCTAGTTAATGAAGGCGTTAAATACGTGTTTGGCGTACCTGGAGACCGACTATATCCGCTGCTGGACGCCTTCTACAACGATGATAAAATAAAGTTCATCACGTTTCATCACGAGGCTGCTGCCGCGCACGCTGCTGACGGCTACGCAAGGGTTACTGGAAAGCCAGGGGTAGTGATCGCGACTGTAGGTCCAGGAGCGGCCAACCTAGTAGGAGGGGTATATCCAGCCTATGCAGAGGGGATACCCATGATAATTATAACAGCACAGAACCAGTCGTGGAGGTCTTACCCGGATCACGGCTCTATGCAAGCCTTAGATCAAATCAATTTATTTAAACCCATTACAAAGTGGAACGCGTATATCGCTCACTGGAGTAGGATAGTTGAACTGCTGGAAACAGCTTTTAGAAAAGCCTTAACAGGGAGGCCTGGCCCTGTTCACTTAGATGTCGCTGTTGACGTTTTATATCAAACAGGGGACGAGGATGAGGTTAAACTGTATAGCCCAGAAAGTTATAGAGCGGTTAATGGTCCAGCAGGCAACCCTGCAGATATTGACGCCGCTGCTAAGTTATTAGCTAAAGCCAAGCTACCTCTAATTCACTTGGGTGGCGGAGTCCTAAGGTCAGACGCTACTAATGAGGCGTTAGAGCTCATAGATTACCTAAAAGCCATAGTTACTACATCGGTAGGGGGCAGAGGAAGCATATCTGAGGATTATCCGTCCCTGCTTCTGCCAGGCCTGCCAGGCGCCTTAGCCGCTCAGTCGGAAGCTGACGTCGTTCTAATCGCTGGCTCAAGGCTTGCAGACCTAGACTTTTGGGGGAAGCCTCCTGCATGGGGTGAGTGGCCAAACCAAAAGACTATCCATATAGACATTACAGGAGACGACATAGGTTTGAACAGGCACGTGGACGTGGGCATCATTGGAGACTTAAAGGTCGTCCTTAAGCAGCTACTAGAAGCCCTTAAGAAGTACACCCCGCCAAGAAAGGACTACCCCGAGGCCTTAGCAAGATATAAGCAGATGGAACAGGAGTACCTAAGGCAGATGGAGGATCTGTCGTATTCGAACAACGTACCTATACATCCATTAAGAGTAATAAGAGAAACAAGGGAGTTCTTCCCTAAAGATGCCATTGCCGTCATAGATGGCGGAAATACAACCGTCTGGACCATTTACCTGCACAGAGTACATGTTCCAAGAACCATATTTAGTACCGCCAGTGGCGACTCAGGCCATTTGGGGTCTGGGATATCCTTTGCCATCGCTGCGAAGCTAGCGCACCCTGATAAGCAGGTCTACTGCATATCAGGGGACGGCGCCTTCGGATTTCACGTCATGGAAATAGAAACGGCCGTAAGGCTAGGGCTGCAGGTCATCTGTATAGTTTTAAATGATAAGGCGTGGGGCATGATTAAGGCTGGACAGACATTATATTACGGCAAGAGGTACGTCGGCGTTGACTTCTCGGACATCAGGTACGACCTTATAGCTGAGGCGCTAGGAGGTCACGGAGAATACGTGACAGAGCCTAAGGACTTCAAGGACGCGCTAGCGAGGTCAGTGGAGTCAGGGAAAACCTCGGTCATCAACGTCATCACAGACGGCAATGCTATTCCCCCTCACTTTGAGATTTTGACCAGCGTGTGGCTTGAAGGCGTAGAGCTGCCCTCATAGGGGGTGATTAGAATGCCCTACGTGCTGCCCAGGAGGATAAGCTATAACGAGGGCGCCGCGGAGGAGCTGTTAAGATTATCAGAGATGTACGGCGCGAAGAGCTTCCTGGTGTTAACTGACGAGGTCGTTAAGGGGACCCCGGCTTTCATTAAGTTAGTTAATGAACTAGAGAAAAACGGTGTGAGGGTGAGGGTCTTCTCCAACATACCCAGGGAGCCCAGCATTGATGTCGCTGACGAGGTGGTAAAGTTCGTAAACAATGACGTCCCAGACTTAATAGTGGCCGTCGGAGGGGGCAGCGTAATAGACATTTCAAAGCTCGTGAGGGTCAAGATCCTAAGGCCTGACGTTAAGAGCGAGGATATATCCCCGTTCATCTCCTTACACACTGAGAACAGGAAACCCATCCTGGTCGCAGTTCCAACGACCCCGGGGACCGGGAGTGACGTGAGCTTTGCGTTCGTCCTAAAGATAAGGGAGGGCGACAGGGAGGTTAAGTACGCGACCGGCAACTATGAGCTGGTTCCATATGAGTCCATCCTGGACGTGGAGTTCCTGAGGACGCTGCCGACGAGGCAGCTGGTCATAACGGCGATAGACGGGGTCGCCCACAGCATCGAGGGGCTGACGTCCATCAACTCAAACCCGCTGTCTGATGGCTTAGCCGTTCAGTCCCTGAGGATGTTCTTCAAGTACCTGCCCATGGCCCTCTCAGGGAAGGACAGGGATGAGGCGCTGAACAACCTGCACCTCGCGGCCACTATTTCAGGCATGGTGATAACGAACTCCGGCCTTGGCCTGGCCCACGCGATAGCCCATCCCCTGGGCTCAATCTTTAACATACCCCATGGGCTTGCCGTGGCGATAGTCTTGCCATATGTCGTCGAGTTCAACTATGAGGATAAGGCTGCCAAAGAAAAATATGACATGTTAAAGGACATATTAGAGAAGGTGGACAAGTTTGAGGAAAGGAGGGACTTAAAGGAGCACCTGCTGGACCTGTACAGCAAGGTAGGCCAGACGACGCACTTAAGGGACATTGGAATTAGCGAGGAGGCCTACAGGTCGAGAATAGATGATATAGTGGAACTGGCGTTAAAGGACGCAGACCTGCCGTTTAACCCAAGGCCAGCAAGCTACGAAGATATAAAAAACATATTAAATAAAATTTATTAAAATTATTTTGACGCCTCCTGCGCCGACTTCACCAGCTCAACGGCAGCCGTAGTGTATCTCATAAGGGTCGTCATAGACCCTTTCTCCAACTTTAATTTCCCTTGCAGGATAGCGGTGACAGGGTTTAGTTCACCTCTTAATATTTTCATCCAGTTCTCAAAGGAGGCCGATATTATAAAATCCGCCGTGGCTTTGCTAGCGTCTTCGTAAAATTCGACACCATTGCACTGGCCTTCAAACAAGTCTGCCTTTATTCCTATGTTCCCGCTCGGGTATTTCCTTAGTAAATCGTCTGGCAGCTGGGTCACTTTAAACACTAAGGGCCATTTCCAACCCTTGGCGGCGTTTTTATAATTAGAATTTTCATTTATTTTCTTGCAGAAAATTTCTGCCCACTCTTTGCTAGGAAACTCGACTGCACTCATGCACTAGTACCGACCTACATAACATCTTCTAAGAGTTTTTATTTTTCTCGGTCTACTTTTGCAAACTCAGTAATGCCAGGAAGACTTTAAACAACGATTATTAGTTATTGCAGTATTAGAGATTCTTTATAGGACTTATAATGAGCTCCCTGGCCCCCTATGTCTGAGAGGCACCATGTACGACTACGTGGTGGTCGGCGCTGGCATAGTTGGCCTGGCCACAGCCTATCACATAAAGCAGATGGACCCTGGCTCCACGGTGCTTGTGATAGACAAGGAGGACAGCGTGGGCGCCGGCGACACGGCCAAGAGCGCCGCGGCCTTCCGCGCGGCCTTCACGAACAGGACTAACCTCAGGCTGGCGAAGGGCGCCATAAGCTTCTACCTCAAGGTTCAGTCGGAGGGCTTTAACTTGGCGGCCCTGAAGGTAGGCTATCTCTTCGTAGTTGACGGCAGGACTAAGTCGACGATCAAGGAGGGGGTGAAGGTCGCGGCGAGCGAGGGGGTCGAGGTTGAGGAGGTGAGCCAGGACAGGCTTGAGAAGTCGCTCGGCATGAGGGTTTCCCTCAGCGGGTCAGAGGAGGCCGAGATGCTGGGCGTGAGCGACGTTGAGGGCGGTTACCTCTTCAGGGAGGCCGGCGTTTTAGATGTAGAGAAGCTCGTTGACTATTATTACCTTAAGCTTAAGTCGATGGGCGTCGAGTTCGCGTTAGGGGCCAGGGTCAGGGAGTTCGTGGTCTGGCCGAGGAGCCCCCTGGGGATAGAGGGGGAGCCGTTCCCATGGGAGGACCTGAGGGTCAGGGGCGTCAGGCTTGCGGACGGCAGGGAGGTGGAGGCCCGTAAGAAGGTTGTGTCGGCCCTCGGGGCCTGGAGCCCCGGGCTGCTGAACCCCGTGGGGCTTGACTCCTTCAGCAGGCCCAAGAAGAGGCAGCTGTTCGTAATTAAGGCCGAGGGACAGCTGGGCTCCCTGCTGAGGGCTAGCGGCCTCAACGACCTTGGCGTCATGCCCTTTACAATCCTCCCGAAGGGGGTCTACGTGAGGCCTAACCCCCTTGAGAACACCTTCTGGGTCGGCATGTCTGACGAGCTGGGCAGGCCGTTCGCGCTGGAGGAGAACCCGCAGCCTGAGGAGAGGTTCTACACATACGGCATACTCCCGGTCCTGGGCACTTACCTGCCCCAGTTCCAGCTCAGGTACCCTGACGCCGCGTGGGCCGGACATTACGACATGAGCTTTGACGGACTGCCAATAGTGTACGAGCCCTATGAGAGCGACCTGGTGATAGCGGCGGGCACGAGCGGCAGCGGCGTCATGAAGGGGGACTCGATAGGGAGGGTCGCTGCGGCCCTTGCGATCGGCAAGGACGTCGTGGAGCTTGGCAACGGCGCTGAGTTTGAAGTGAGGCAACTAGGCCTTGAGGGCAGGTCAGTGGAGAGGGAGCTGTTGGTGATATGAGCTCTAGAGGGGCCCGCCTCCTGCTGGTAACTTCGTCGCCCCTCGAGGCCGAGGTCGCGGCCTCAGGCCTCAGGGCCATGGGCTTTAAGGTAGACGTAATGGAGCTTCGAGGCCTGCTGTTCACGCCACCCGACGAGCTGTGGAGGACGCTGTCAGGCCAGGCCGCCAGGTATGATCATGTGATAGTTCCAGGCACTTACCCGTGGGACCTAAGCGAGTACGGAAGGAAAGTCCTCAAGGGGCCTGAGGGTCTCGGGCTCCTCGTCGATGTAATCAAGGGCTACGGCATTGACGTGCTGAGCCCCTCCCAGCCCTTTGAGAAGGCCAACCCTGAGCTGCTTCAGGAGATCGCGCAGAGGAAGCTTCACGAGATGAGGTCAGGGCTTACGGGCATATCTGTCAAGCCTCCTCCGATCACAGTAATATCCGAGGTGCCTGTGAGGAGAGGGATAGCAGGGGAGGAGCTAGAGGCCGTCATAGCCTCGTTGGTAGCTGATGGAGCTGACTACGTGGTCCTGGCGCCGCTCGACGGGGAAGGGGGTTGGCTAAGAGCCCTTACCGAGGACCTCAGGGCGTTGTTCCCCAGGCTGAGGCTGGGCCTTGACGCAAGGCCAGAGGCGCTGAGGGCGAGCGTCGATGCCTACGACCTGCTGTTAAGCGTTACGGCCTCAGAGGCAGCAAGGGACCTCTCATGGGCCAGCTCAAAAGAAGTAGTGGTCCTGATTTACGATGACGATATTCCTGGGCTGGAGGGCGTGTTAAAGGAGGCTGAGAGGAGTGGGGCAAGGCCTGTGCTTGACCCCGTGGCCCTGCCTACCCCCAGGCCTGGCCTCCTTGGGACCCTGTTGAGGCTTCAGTCAATTAAGCCATACGCGGTCCCTAAGATGATAGGCCTCAGCAACGTAGTTGAGCTCATGGACGCCGACACGAGCGGCACTGCGGCCCTCCTGACGTCGCTTGCCTCAGAGGCCGGCGTCTCGGCCGTGATGGTTGAGGAGGCCAGCGCTAAGGCCAGAGGGCTCACGTTTGAGGCAAGGATCGCGTCAGACATGGCCTCCTTAGCGCTTGCCTGGGGCAAGGCGGCAAAGGACGTCTTTCTGGCCCTGCTGAACTCCAAGCTGAAGCATTATGTAACTGAGGTCAACGGCGTCAGGGTCAACATGACTGGGAGGAAGGAAGTAGAGGTTAACGTCTCGGGCGCCTCTTTAAGGCTTAGGTGCGACGATGAGTGTCCTGTTACAGAACTTGTCAGGATAGCGTCAGGGTCTCAGCTTGTGATAGCCTCGATACTGACCTATAGGGCTTGTCTCCCGTGGTCATCAGCGTGGAGCTGCCTGAAGGGCGTCACTCGACAAGCCCGTTAAGGGCCCTCTTAACCATGTCAATGAGCCTCCTCTCCGCCGTGGTCAGGGCAAGGCACCTCAGGCAGACCGGGGTCACCGTGGCGTAGCCTCTCTTAACGTAATACACGTCGGTGCCCTCATCCCCTCCGGCATAGGCCTCCTCGAGGTCGTCGGTTTTCCACCCAAGCACGTGGTAGACGTTCTCCTCCTCGCCGTTGTAGACCTCTATGTTGGCCATGAAGGCCATGGGCGCCACGACGAGGCCCTTTGGCTCGCCCCTGGGGAAGTTGAGCACAAGTACGTCAACGTCTTTTAGTCTTTCATCCTCAAGGAACCGCTCGGCCACCTCAGCGGTCACCATGGCGGCCTTCCTGATGTATGGCTCGTCAGAATCGCTCAGCCCCCTAAGCACCGCGTAGCTTGAAGCCACGGCCCTGATGCCAAGCAGTGCCGCCTCTATTGCAGCGCCTATAGTTCCGCTCGTGAAGAAGTCCGTAAGGCCCATGTTAGGCCCTATGTTGATACCGCTGACTACCACGTCAGGCTTCCTTGGCAGCAGGGCCTTCACGGCTATGGCCACAGCGTCCGCTGGCTTCCCGTCTATGGCCCATGCTTCCCTTGCGCCCTCGACTTCGACCCTTTCAACCCTGACCGTGCGGGAGTTGGACTTACCAGCGCCGCTGACCTGATGCTTGGGCGCGACTACATAGACCTCAAGTCCCCTTGCTGAGATCTCCTTAATGAGGCGCCTAAGGCCAATGCTGTCAATGCCATCATCGTTGGTTAACAGCGCTATAGTCAAACACGTCACCTCTTTTGGTGCGGCAAAGAATTGTCTTGAGCTATAAGGTTTAAATCCTTTTGTCCTCTCATCATCAAGTTTACATATAAGTACACCAGCGGCCTCAGGGTCAATGGTGAGGGCCGGTCGCTCAGAGGTAGCCCTTCTACTTCAGGTCCTACGACAGGGTCATAGGGGAGGCTCATGATGAACTTGAGCTCTTAAAGGAGCTTGAGAGGCTCTCATCGGCTGACCCCAAGGCCGTTGAATATCACCTCTCGCAGGGTCACATAGCCTCGTGGCTGAGCTACATAGGCAGGGGCGACCTGGCCTCCCTCGTGGACTCCATGACGGACCTCCAGGCGGTGATCGGCCTGCTGAGGGACTCACTTGCAGGCTTCTCCGACGAGCTCACTTGCCCTCACTGCGGGTTCAAGGGCAGGGTCAGCGACTTCAGGCTGGTCAGGGCGCCGTGGAGGTTCAGGAACTACGTAGGAAGGCTTCTCATCTGCCCTAGGTGCGGAGGGAGGTTCAGGTTCTTCTACCCGCTTAGGGCGGGCCTCAGGCCCTTCACTGTGCCAAGGCGGGCAGCTCAAGGAAACCCTTAAAACCCACAAGGCCGTGATGCTATTGGTGGGCCCGTAGTCTAGGTTGGTTAGGACGCCGCCCTCACACGGCGGAGGTCGCCGGTTCAAGTCCGGCCGGGCCCACCACCTGGGCCTCCTAAGGACTCCCTGCTGGGCCAGTAGTTATCATAATTCAACCGTTAGCGTCGCGAGGCCTGATAAGAAGCAGGAAGGACAGGGCAGCTGAGGACGCGGCCAGGAAGGCCGGGAAGAGGACAGGGTCACTGGCTATTATGATGCCTGAGAGCGGGTAAACCCAGAGGCTTCCAATCATGTTGACCATGTTCATAGCGGCAAGGGAGGTCGTCGAGGAGTCCCTGCCAAACCTCTCGACCACATGAGCATAGTAGACGCTGAATGCCCAGTTTACAAGGAAGCTGTTAACTATCGACATAACTACGAAAAGCCCATAGGGCCTTACCGCGAGGGCGGCATAAGTTAACGAGGACGCCACTAGGGAGGCCACGGTGACCAGCTGCCCTGACCCCAGATCGAGGAACAGGAGCGATAGTCCGCCAACAGCGCCGCCTATGAATGATAGCGCTGTGAGGGAGCCGCTGCCGTATGGGCTTGCCCTGAAGACCTTGGCGGCGTAAGTAGGCAGGTACGAGCCAAAGGCGTACGACGCTCCAAAGGCCCCGGCGCCTGCCAGGCCCACAAGGAGTACCTCACGCCACTTCAGATTTAGGAGGTCCCTGGGTCTTGAAGGCCTTGGATTGCCATTAATAAGGACAAGCGATACTAGCGCTAGGGCTAAGCCTATAGCGCCAGCTATTGCTGTGCCGGGCCTCCACCCGACTAGGCCATCAACGAGGCCCCAGGCGAGGGCCATGGCGCCCCCGAGCTCAAAGGCCATGTTGTAAAGGCCCATAATTGCTGAGGTGCCGATGCCTCCGAGGTAGACTAGCATGTAGCCAGCCGGCGAGAAGAAGAGGCCAGCGCCGAGCCCTGCCAACAGCCTCAGGGCTATGACGTCAACTACCCCTCGGCTGAAGGCTACCAGCAGGTCCGCCAGGGAGACTATTGACAGGCCTATCAGGAAGGCGTTCCTGGCTCCAAGTGATGAGGCCACCTCGGCTCCGATGAGCTGGGACAGGGCGGCCCCAAGTATGAACGCCAAGGGCAACAGGCCTGAGACCCAGCCAGGTGATGTGCCAACTATCGCTATTGTCGCAGGGGCTAGGACAAACCACTGCATGGAATAGACGGCCCTGTCAATGAGCACAACAGCTGTAGCCTCTCTGGACAAGTCAGCCACCTGTTATTGAGGAGTAAAGCCTCTCGACCTCCGCCTCAGCGTTATCAAGTGAGCAGGAGGGTCCTCCGAACGTTGTCAGCTTCTCGGCTATCTCCTCCTTGGCCTTCTCATTAAGCACGACCTCAGCCTGGGCGAACAGCACTGCCTCCTCCCAGTCGATGTGATCCTTAAGGAGTGACGATAAGGCCCTCGCCGCCTCCGAGGCCCCGCTGAGGCTGCCCTCTGTTATGCCGTCCCTTAGCCTCTGGGCCAGCGATGCAAAGGCGCTGTGGTCCTCAAGCGCCCTCTTCACAAGGTCTGCTAGATCGCCCCCAAGCGCGGTGAGCCTGGGGAAGAGGATAGTCTCCTCCTTGGAGTGATGACATGAGATTATGTAGTCCAGGAGCACATTGAGGGACGCCAGGAAGTCCTCATCCACAAGTGATGAGGAACCGAACCTCAGCGAGAGCCACTCGAGGGCTGACGCGACCTTCCTTATCAGCTGGTGCTCCTCAAGCAGCTGGGAAAGTGTCTGCTGCAAGGCCTCCTCAGCCGTTGGGCCCTGAATAGTAGAGGGTTAATATAATGGAGCCAGGTACTCACAAAGGGGGCTCGCTATGCCCTGGTACGGCTACAAGGGCAGGGTCCTGAAGGTTAACCTGACGTCCCAGAGGGCATCAGTTGAGGAGCTTAGGCTGGACTACGTCAAGCTCTACATAGGAGGCCTCGGTTATGCGGCCAGGGTCCTCTGGGACGAGCTGAGGCCTGGCGTCGACCCGCTGTCACCTGATAACGTACTGATAGCCACGACGGGCCCCATGACAGGCACGCTAGCGCCTGGCTCGGGCAACATCTACTGGGCCTTCAAGTCGCCTCAGACAGGCGCGTGGGGAGAGACGAGGTCAGGCGGCAAGTTCGGGGCCTGGCTCAAGTACAGCGGCTTCGACATGGTGGTAATAACTGGCAGGGCGCAGGAGCCCGTTTACCTCTACCTTGAGGGCGGCAGGGCTGAGATCAGGAGCGCGAAGAGGTACTGGGGGATGACCGTTCATGAGGTCACTGACGCGCTCCGGGAGGACACGGGCGCTAGGGACGCCTCTGTAGCAACCATAGGCCCAGGCGGGGAGAACCTGGTCAGGTTCGCCGCGATAATGAACGACTACGACAGGGCCGCTGGCAGGACCGGCGGAGGCGCGGTCATGGGGTCAAAGAACCTGAAGGCCATAGTGGCGGCAGGAGGCGAGGGGATAGAGGTGTATGACCCTGAGGGCTTCCTGGCCTCGGCCCTTGAGGCCCAGAGCGCCATAAGGTCAGACCCCGGCAACAGGGCGATGGGCGAGCACGGGACCATCGGGGGACTCCTGAGCCTTAATGCTGCGGGCGCCCTCCCCACGGCCAACTTCGAGACAGGTTACTTTGAGGGGGCCTACAAGATATCACATGAGGCGTTGGAGAGGAACTACATGATAAAGAGGAGGGCCTGCCACTCCTGCGTCATAGGGTGCTCCAGGTACAGCTACGTGGCGGCAGGCCCCTACGCCACGCCGCCCAGCGAGGGCCCTGAGTACGAGACAACCGACATGAACGGCGCCATGCCCATGATAGACAACATGGAGGTAGTGATCAGGGTCAACTGGCTTGCCAACAACTACGGCCTCGATTCCATATCGTTGGGCCACACGATATCGTGGGCCATAGAGGCCTATCAGAAGGGCCTGATAACTAAGCAGGACACCGGGGGCCTTGAGCTCAAGTGGAGCGACCCCGAGACCTACCTTCAGCTCATTGACATGATAGCGTACAGGAGGGGCTTTGGGAACATATTGGCAGAGGGCAGCTACAGGGCCGCCAAGACCCTGAGGAAGGCGGAGGATCTGGTAAATCACGTCAAGGGGCTTGAGCTGCCGGCCCACGACCCGAGGGTTGAGTCAAAGCTGTTGGCAATTCAGTACGCCGTGATGCCGAGAGGCGCCTGCCACGTCCACCCCATCTACCCATCCTACGACATGATGCAGGTGGACGCTGGCCTCAAGGACTTCGGCCTCCCCTGGCCCCTCCCTGACGCCCTTGCCGAGACAGGGGTTGGCAAGGGCATAGCCTACAAGGTGTTAGCCTCCTACGGTGAGGCCTTCAACAACCTGGGCTACTGCATCTTCTACTCAGCGGCCCCGGAGAGCGGCGTTCTGAGCCCCAGGAGGCTGGCAAAGCTCTACACCACGCTCACGGGGATCCAGATGAGCCCCCAGGAGATACTAGAGGCCGGCGAGAGGACGTGGCAGCTGAAGAAGGCATTCAACATTAGGGAAGGGTTTACCAGGGAGCACGACAGGCTCCCGAAGCGCATGGTGACGCCCATACTCTCAGGGCCGGCCAAGGGCCTGAAGGTCGAGAACCCCGAGGGGCTAATCGATGAGGCCTACGACGCCTTTGGGTGGGACAAGAGGACGGGCTACATAAGGAGGTCGACGCTCCTCAGGCTCAAACTCGATGATGTTGCTAAGCAGCTAGAGTCCATGGGCAGGATAGCCGAGTGAAAGGCCTTTGGGCTCGCAGATAGAGTGCGACCCCTTCGTCAGGGAGCACGTTGTTGAGGTCTGCAGGGACTCCTGCGCTGAGAGGTCTGTAGGACCTGAGGACTTCAGGGCCTGCGTCGAGGCCTGCGTTGAGGAGCTCAGGAGGAGGTGTCTCACAGCCTAGAGACAAGGTCGTAAAGCTTCAGGCCATTGCCCGTCAGCATTAGCACAGCCCCCTCAACATCAACCCCTGCTTCCCTGAGCAGCCTTGCTGCAGCGTAGGCTGTTGCCGAGGTGGGCTCTGCCATGAAGCCCATCCTCCAGAGCTCCTTTGTAGCCTCAGCTATCTCAGGGTCAGAGACGACAACGAGGCCGCCCCCGCTCTCGCTTACAGCCTTAGCGGCCTCGGGGGCCCTGGGGGCGTCCCTAAGGACGAGGCCATCGGCCAGCCTTGACTCTAAGGACCTGCCTACTGCTAAAGGCTTCAGGTACTTGGCTAGGGAGGGGTTAGAGGAGCCCTGAACAGCGTAAAGCCTCACCCTGCCCCTCGCGCCTCTCCATATTCCAAGCAGCAGGGAGAAGCTGGCCGAGGGCACTATAACTGACCTCACGTCATCAGGCAGCTCCTGACCGGCGGACTTCATGCCTTCAAGGAAGACGGCGCTCCTTGAGTGGGACACGTAGAAGCACCTTGATGAGAGGCCCTCGGCGAACCTGGCGGCCTCCTCCCTTGTGGGCAGCTCGATAACGTTAGCCCCAAGCGACCTCAGGACCTCCTTCTTGCCCTGGGGAGCTGAGGCGGGCACCGCTATAGTGGCCTCAAGGCCTAGGTAGGCTGCGTATGTAGCAGTCGAGATGCCTGAGTTGCCGCTCGAGTCCTCAACAGTGCACCTGTACCCTAGGTCCCTTGCCAGCTGGAGGCTGACCGAGGTCCCCCTATCCTTAAAGCTCCCTGAGGGGTTCAGGTACTCGAGCTTGAAGCCGAGGACGCCGAGCCTGGTCCTCCTGTAGATGAGAGGCGTGTTTCCCTCGCCCAGCAGTCTCCCATACTTAGGCAGCTCACCCTCCAGCTCCAGGGCTCCCCCGCACCTAGGGCAGAAGGGGTAATACCTGCTCTCCTCCCCCTTAAACCCGCACCTCGGGCATGTAAGCCTCCACACGGCCCTTCACATGCTGGACAGGCCTAGCGCCCTCATAAGCTTGTTGTAGACCTGTGCAGCGGCCGTCTCGTCCTTAACGTTCTCTATAATGACCAGCCTGCCTACTACGGTCACGGAGGCCCCCTCCTTGGTCAGAACCCTCGCCCAGCCCGGCCTTGCCATGACCAGCTCATTAGCCCTCTCAAGCGCCCTCACGGCCTCCTCTAGGTTGATCGGCCTGTCAAGCCTTACCTTGAACGCATTGGATCCACAAAGCCTGGCAACACCGTAGGAGGGCCTCCTTGAGAGCATCTCGAACCTTCCGAGCCCGCAGACGGGGCACTGGGGGTCTCTCCTAACGGATACCTTCTCTATGTTCATGAGCCGCCCGTCTATCAGTATCAGCTCCCCTGGCTCCGGCTCGTCGCCAGCCAGGTACCTGAGTGCTAGCCCTGCGGCCACGGAGCCAGTCATGGTGGTCACGGTCCCGATAGTTGGGATTATGTCACAAGACGTGTCCTGGGCCATCTCAGGACTCATGAAGCACCTAAGGCATGGGCCCTTCCTTGGGCTTATGAACATGACAGTGCCGTACCACCCGTTGACCCCTGCGTAGACCCAGGGCTTCCCCGTCTTCACGGCGGCCTCGTTTATGAGGAACCTGGTCTCAAGGTTATCGGTGCCGTCAAGCACTATATCGATGTCCCTCATGAGGTCCTCCACGTTATCGCTGTCTACGTCATCAATTATGGCCTCCACCCTTATGGAGCCATCTATGCCCTTCACGCCCTCCTGACAGGCCAGGGCCTTGGGCTTCCCCTCCTCGGCCTCCCTCTCGCCAACCATGTGGGTCCTGTGGATGTTCGTGTAGTCGACCACGTCCCTGTCAACAACCCTCAGGAAGCCAACGCCGGCCCTAGCGAGCAGCTCGGCCTCGGCTGAGCCAAGGGCTCCGCAGCCTATGATAGCGACCCTTGAGCCCCTGATCCTCTTCATGCCCTCCTGTCCGATCCCCTTGAGGAGGACCTGTCTTGAGAACCTCTCGAAGAGCTCTGCCTCCACCCTCTGGCCCTTCAGAGCGAGGAAGGCTTCCCATTTAATTATTAAATGGCGTCAGCCCTTTGGTACGAACCTGAGGTCAAGGCCCTCGTCCTGGGCCAGCTTCTTCAGCGCCTTGACCTTGCGTGAGGTCAGGTTGGCCTTCCTTGGGAGCCTGACCACTAGAGCCCCCTCCTTGATCTCAGCCTCTGCGCCTGGGATTATCTTGGCTACCTTACTAGCTAAATCAGCCCGACCTTCCCTGGCGCTAACGGGCACTACCATTACCTGCTCTCCAAAGGTGTACAGCTCGTACTCAAGGTCCCCAGTTATAAAGTCCTTCACCTCAACAACAGGCCTCGCGAGCTCCTCCTCCTTGAGGCCTGTGGGCAGCTTAACCGTTATGCTCAGCTCGTAGACTTTGCTGACCTGACCTGCCTCTACGAATATGGTCGTATCAACTATGCTCGGGATCATGCCGAGCTCGACCCTTGTCGCGAGCCTCTGAATAGCGTCTATGGGGCTTGTGGCATGGACGACGCCTATCATGCCGATGCCTGCGAGCCTCAGGTCCACGTAAAGCTTGAAGTCGTCATCGTCTCTCATCTCGTCGAAGACCGTGTAGTCAGGCCTTGAGAGGAGAAGGATGTCATGAAGTTCCCTCAGGTCGGCGTAGCTCTTGGAGTACTGGGTAATGGAGGGCGGCAGCCTCATGTCTCTGGGCGACTCTATGGTCTTGACGACCTTCCCCTTTGACGCGTAGAACTCCGCCAGGGCCTGGGCGAACGTGGTCTTGCCCGCTCCAGGGGCCCCGCTTATCAATATGCCCTCGGCCCTGGAGAGAAGCCTTTCCATCAGCTTGGGGTGAAGGTTGTAGTCCTCAAGCCTGAGCTTCGCTATGGGCCTCGTCGCTGTTATCTCCCAGCCGTCGCTCAGAGGGGGCCTGGTTATGATTATCCTGTAGTCGCGCAGCTGAACTATGGTCGACCCGGCTCGGTCTATCTCTATGAAGCCCTCACCCGTTGTAAGGGCCCTCTCCATGATCTCTCTCGCCATCTCCATGATCTCGGCCCTCGTAAGGGCGGCTTCGGAGAGCTTCACGAAGATCCAGCTCCCAGGCCTGCCCACCTTGGCGAGAGGGACGGCGTTCTCCTTGAGGTGCACACTCATCGTCTTCTCGTTGAAGTAGTCCTCTATCTTCAGTCTCCCCTCCCTAGGGGTCCCAGTGTACATGACTTCAACGCCTATTGACTTGGCCGCCATGGCCTGAATAGGGTCACTTGTAATTAGGACGGCCCCTATCTTTCGGGCCCTGTCCCTGACGGCCTCCTTGAGGCCCTCATAGCTGCTCAGCGTAATGGACTCATCGAGCTCTACCTGGCCTTCAGGGACCCCAAAGACCTTTGAGAACTCATCAAGGCCTGTGAAGCCTATGCTCCTTCCGGCCCTGGCCTCTGAGTAGAGGTAGCTTATCAGGCCCTTCGGCACGAGCACCTTTCCCATGAGCTTACCCGACTCAAGCAGCTTCCTCAGCGTGCCGTCTATGACAGCATCGGGGTCAGCCACGTAGACCCTGTTCGGTTCACCGCTCACCTAGGGTTGCCCTGCCATCATTGGTTGCCCTGTGTACTTCTCATTTTCGCAGAAATTTCATTATTTTTTATTAGTTTTTAGTAAAAGATTAAGGACAGGCCTTGAAGTATCTTTGTCATTATAAGCAGGGCTCCTGCCAAAAGGGTGTTAAAAAGCCCTGTAACAGAGAGAAGCCTGGGCTAAGTCTTGACTCTCTCAGTGCTGATAAACGCTTCGGCCGTGTACACGGGAAAGGAGCTCATAAGGGATGCCTACGTCTACGTGGAGGACGGTGTTATAAGGGAGGTGGGCCCTCAGCCGGCGTCTGAGGAGATACAGGGAGCTACGCTGATACTTGGCGGCGAGGGCAGGGTCGTGGTCCCAGGCCTAACGGCCGTGGCCGACGTGGCGGCCTACCCCATAAGGTTCAGCAGGCCTAACATACAGAGAAGGATGAGCTTCTACAGCAGTCTCAGCGACAGGGACCTTTTCATGGCGTCGCTTCCCGGCGTCTACGAGCTTCACCTCTCGGGGGTCACGACGGTGTTCGTTGAGAGTCTCTCCCCGACGCTCCCGCTGGAGCTCGCGAGGAGAATAGGGGGCTTCTATGGCGCTGCCAGGCCCTCATGCGGCGAGCCCTACTCTGTTCAGCCCATACTGAGGGGCTTGATAACGATAGGGGGCGAGGGCTGCCCCGGCGGAGACGTTATCGATGGCGACGAGAGGGCGCTGGTGCTAACGGGCAAGGGCGGTTACACGCTCGAAAGCCTCGGTGACGTCCTTGAGAAGAGCAGGAGGCTTAGGAGCCTGGCAGGCCTCCCTGAGGCCCGGATAGAGCCTAAGCAGGTGGCTGAGATAGTCGTTTACGACACCTCGAGGCCACCGGCGATGATGTTATACATGGGGGGAGAGGACGAGATCAGGAGAATATATCAGTCTCACGCGGTTGTGGAGTCCGTCATAGCGGGCCTGGAGATACTTGTTGAGATGGGTGAGCACATGAGGATTGGCAGGAAACACCTGACGGAGGCTGCCCAGCTCTACAGGAGGCTGAAGATTAACAACACTAAATATTGAATAAAGATATATAACTTCCTGAAAGAGGGACCCCCTGGTGGCAGCTGTTGAGCGAGGTCTCAATAGACGCCAGGGGCTTAACGAAGAGGTACGGGAGCCTGCTGGCAGTCGATCACGTGAGTTTCAAGGTCTACAGGGGCGAGATCTACTCACTGCTGGGCCCTAACGGGGCGGGCAAGACCACCACTATATCGATGCTGGCAACCCTCAGGATGCCAACCGAGGGGGACGCGTTCGTGGAGGGCTACAGCGTAGTGAGGGAGAGGACTAAGGTGAGGAAGGTCATAGGGGTCGTGCCACAGGACCTCACAGCGGATGACGAGCTCACAGGCTTTGACAACGTCTTCCTGATGGCTAGGCTTCACGGGTACAGGGGCAAGGAGGCGGAGGAGAGGGCCTGGGACGCTATAAAGTTCATGGAGCTTGAGGACGCCGCCAAGAGAAGGGTAATGTACTACAGCGGCGGCATGAGGAGGAGGCTTGAGATAGCGATGAGCATAGTACACGACCCAAAGGTCCTCTTCCTGGACGAGCCCACGGTAGGGCTTGACGTACAGAGCAGGAGACATATATGGGACCTGGTGAGGGCGCTGAAGAAGGAGGGGGTCACGGTAATACTGACCACCCACTACATGGAGGAGGCCGAGGAGCTTTCCAACAGGGTGGCTATAATAGATCATGGCCATATAGTGGCCGAAGGGACGCCAGAGGACCTGAAGGCCAAGGTTAAGGGGGACAGGGTCTACGTTAAGCTCAAGAACGACGCTGAGGTCGCGAAGGCCCTTGAGGTCCTCTCGAAGGAGTTCAACGAAGTGAAGGAGATGGACGGGTATGTTGTCATAAAGGTGGAGTCCTCAGCTGAGGCCATGCCACAGATCATAAAGCTGCTCTCAAACTTCGACGTTGCTGAGCTGAGGGTGGTGAGGCCGAACCTGGAGGAGGTGTTCCTGGAGCTGACGGGCCACGGGCTCAGGGAGGAGGAGTCCTTTGACGCCTTTAAGTTCAGGAGGCTGATGAGGGCGGTGAGATCATGATAGGGGAGACTGCAGTGCTCGTGGAGAGGGAGCTCAAGAAGTGGGTGGGCAGGAGGGGGTCATTTTTCATATCCCTAGTAACCCCCGTGGCCTGGCTTGCCTTGTTCGGCAAGAGCCTGAACTTCGTCAACATGTTCTCAGCCGCAGGCGTACAGGCCATTAACCCTGCCATAGTTAAGCAGTACGTCGACCAGACGCTGCTCAGGCTGTTTGGGACCACTGACTACTTCTCCTACCTCACCGCTGGCATGTTTGTCGTCTTCGCCTTCTTCCAGGCAGTCTTCGGGGGCGTCAACATAGTGTTTGAGAAGAGGCTGGGCAGCATGAACAGGCTCAGGATGACGCCGGCCCCTAGGTCAAGCATACTCTTCGCCAAGATGGTGGCCACGCTGATAAGGACGTTCTTCTACGAGACCGTTCTCCTGGTGATAGCTATAGCCCTGGGCTTCAGCCTCAACTTCAACGCCCTGAACTTCGTCGAGGCAGGGGTCGCCATAGCCCTGCTGAGCATCTCTTTCATAAGCGTGTTCGAGGCCATAGGGTTCTCCGTTGACAACCAGGAGATAATGTTCTCTATAGTTAACCTGGTAAACCTGCCCCTCATGTTCGCCTCGCCGGCCCTCTTCCCGCTAAGCCAGATGCCCTCGTGGCTACAGGACATAGCCAAGTTCAACCCAATAACCTACACTGTTGACATAGTTAGGTATAACCTGCTTGGCCTACACAGCTTTAACATAGTTGAGGACTGGGCTATACTGCTCGGCGTAGCAGTGGTCTTCGTCACTATAGGGATGGCCGTTAGCCTGAGGGTGCTAGAGAACTATTAAAATAAAATAATTTATTAAAAAATTACTTCCTCTGGTCCATAGGAACGTACTTGAGGCCTGCGGGCCCCACGTACTTCTCGTCAGGCCTTATGAGCCTATTGTTGAGGAACTGCTCTATGTAGTGGGCCGTCCAGCCGACTATCCTGCCCATGGCAAATATGGGCGTGTACATCGGGACTGGGATGTTGAGCTGATAGTACAGCACTCCCGTGTAGAGGTCTATGTTGGCCGGCAACTTCCTCTCCCTCATCATTACCTCCTCAGCCTTAGCGAGCACCTTGACCCACATCTCGCCGTCCTTGAACTGCAGTATGAACTTCTTAGCGACGTCGGTTCTCGGGTCGTGTATCTTGTAGATCCTGTGCCCGAAGCCCATGATCAGCTCCTTCTTGGCAAGCTTGTCAAGGATGTACTGCTCAACGTACTGGTCGAAGGGCACGCCCTTGCTCTCCGCCTGCGCCTTGGCCTCAAGTAGCCACTTTATGGCCTGCTCGTTGGCGCCTCCGTGGAGCGGCCCCTTCAGAGAGGCCACGCCAGCGGCGGCAGCGCTGTAGATGTCAGTCAGCGTGCTGGCCGCGACCCTGACAGTGAAAGTGCTCGCGTTGAAGCCGTGGTCCATGTAAAGCACGAGGGTCGCCTCGAAGGCCCTGGCCTCCGCGTCTGTTGGCATGCGGCCTAGGATCATCCTGAGCGCGTCCTTAGCGTGGGGCAGGCTGGGGTCAGGCCTCAGCAGGACGCCGTCCCTTGGGAGGTGCCAGGCGGCGGCGAATATGAAGGGCGTGAGGGCTATCAGCCTCATGGCGTGCTCCTCGAGGAACTCGAAGGAGGCCTTCTGGGGCCACTCAGGGGCGAAGAACTGACCCATGAGGTTGTAGGCGAACTGGGCGTAGTACATTGGGTGGGTGGCCGGGACCAGCTTGAGGGCATCTATGAGCTTCTCAGGTATCTGGGCCCTGTAGGAGTCGAGCCTGTTCTTGAACTCCTTGTACTCGCTCTCGTTGGGCAGGTGGCCATAATGTATAAGGAAGGCAGCCTCGTAGAAGTCGGCGTGCTCACCTATGTCGTCAATGGTGTAGCCGCGGTATATTGTAGCCTTCCCGGTGGGGTCGACGCCGCTTATGTTAGTTACGTCAACTATGACGTTATCAAGGCCCTTAGGAACTACGATCCTTCTGCCAAGGGGCCCCTCCTCATACTGACACTCTACCTGCTTGGACAACAGACCCTCCCTCTCACGAATTAAGGGGCCTCAGCTGTTGTTAAGTATTAGGCCAGGAACGTATTTAACAAGCTATGACTTAACGGCTCCGTCCCACATGTAATCAGAGAGGTCCTTGTGCCTCCTCACGACGAGCTCCAGGAAGTCCCTGAGCCTCAGGCCCTTAAGGGGGTCCTCGATCTTGAAGGAGGAGCCCGTTGGCTGAAGCCCCTCAACCGGGTGGAACCTCCACTCGCCCCCCCTGGCCCTGTAGGCTATGAAGGCCTTTCCGCCGGCCCTTCTGGCGAACTCTGCCAGGCCTAGGACCTGCTCGGCCTCTATGTAGATGGGGCCCTCGTCAGACCTGGCCTTGACCTCGATCGCTATGACAGTCCCCTCCCTTACGGCGACCAGGTCGGGCTGGAACCTCTTCTTTGAGCCCCCTCCGCTCGAGGGCCCCCTGACCACGGCGAACCCCTCCTCCCAGAGGATGTTTGCCAGCTCGTTCTCGGCCCTCGTCCCCTTAGCCTTAGGGTTCCTCAAGGCCTGTTAAGGCTGGGCCCCGTGAGGCTAAAACCCTGAAGGTAAACCAGACTGACCTCCTCCCCCGCCCTGTAAGGGCGAGGCTTAACATCATTTTGTCAGGCCGGCAGGACCTCTTGAATGACCCTGTAGGCATTGTGCCACAGGACCGGATCTGCGTGGGGCCCGAGGAGGCCCGCGAGCGTCTGTATATGAGACAGGTCAGAGAAGTCCTCTGGGTACCTCTCAAGGCCAAGGAAGTCCGTGCCCAGGGCCACGTGCTCCCATCCGAACCTTTCACCTATGTAGTGGGCCACCCTGGCGATCCCATGGACGTCATTCGATGGAAGGGTGTCAGGTATCGACGTGATGCCAATAACGCCGCCCCTCTCGGCTATGGCCTTTACCACCTCGTCTTTGAGGTTACGCGCGTGTTCCTTCAGACCCTTGGCGTTGCTGTGAGAGGCTATAACGGGCCTCCTGCTGAGGGTCGCAGCCTCCAGGGCAGCCCTCTGAGAGGCGTGGGAGACATCTATTATAACTCCAAGGTCATTGGCCAGCTTCACTAGCTCCTCGCCCAGGTCGGTGAGCCCGTAGTCGTTCTTTGACGTACAGGATGCTGCAAACCTGGTGCTGTAGTTCCACGTGAGCCCAACGACCCTGACCCCGGCGTTGAACAGCCACAGCAGGTCGTTAGGCTCGGTCAGGGCGTCTGTGCCCTCAACGCCGATCAGGACCTTGACCCCCTTCACGGAGAGGTCAGCCTTGGTCCTCACTATCTTGACTTTGCCCTCCCTCTCAAGTCTAAGGAAGTACTTGAGCTCTGAGAGCAGTGTGCTGAGGGTCAGGTCATACCTGGACCTGCCAGTGGCGGGGAATATCACTCCAACGACTATTACGTCATCTAGGGCCCTCAGCTTCTCAAGGGTTGAGGGCGCGCTCCCTGACTCGAAGTCAAGCCCTCTGGCGTACCAGTATCCTATGTCCTCATGAAGGTCCACGAGCCTCAAGCGAGGGACCCTTTCGCGGTATCATCGGTTCTTTTGTACCCATTTTTATACCTGTAGGGTGGACTGCTGAGAGGCGTAAGGGGAAATGGCGGTCTCAGAGCACCTTAAGAGAAGGGAGCTGGCTGAGTACTTCAGGCAGGAGGCCAAGAGGGAGCTTGAGTACGCCCAGCTCCTTAATAACACCGCCAGCCGCTCGATGAACCCCGTCGTGAGGTTAATAATAGATGCCGTATCCCAGGACTCGATCAAGCACTCTAAGATCTACGAGACCATGGCGGCCCTCCTGCTCAACCCAGGCCTCATAGATGAGGCTGAGTCAACCTCTGTGCTGAAGGACATAGAGAAGCACATAAGCATGGAGTCTGAGAGCATAGAGGAGCTCAATAGGCTCAAGTCAGAGGACCTAATTAAGAAGGACCCAGCCCTCTCCTTCCTTGTTGACATGCTCCTAAGGGATGAAAACTTCCACCACGCAGTCCTCAGGCAGGTTTACACGGCGCTGATCAAGAACATAACCCTGAGCGAGCAGGAGATATGGGATGCCGTGTGGAGGGATGCCGTGTATCACGGAGCCCCTGGAGGCTGAGCTCACCCCCAAGGAGGAGGCTTCGCCCTTCAGGGCGGAGAGGATATGAACATTTATAGGCCTTTGCTTCAACCTTGCTGCGGAGTTGGGCGCGGGCGAGCTTAGCAGGCAGTGAGCCCGCGCCTCCCCGAGGCTGACGGCGGGGCCTGAAGCCGTGATGCCGCGCCCGTGGGGGCCCTGACAGGTGATGGGAAAGGCCCCAGTGGGCGCAGATCCCTCGCCCTTTAGGGCGGGGGGCCGTCAGCTGCCTATGATGCGTGAGAACAGGATAACCCTGGCCGCGTCGGCGAGGGCCTCAGCGGCGTCCAGGGCCTCATAAACGTCGCGGGTGGAGTAGGTCACGATGCCATGCTTTCTTAGGACGGCGGCCCTGCAGCCGCTGGCCTTGAGCGCCTCTGCAGTGGCAGAAGCAAGCTCCTCTGAGCCTGGGGTCAGGGGCGGCACATCGGTCACGCAGCCGACCCTTATCGACGCCTCAGTCATTACGTCAGCTGATATTCTGAGGCCCGCCTCATAGAGGGCTATCACGTCAGCTGGGTGGGCGTGGACCACCGCGACGGCCTCTTCGATGGACCTGTAGATGGACAGGTGGAGCCTGTACTCACTGCTTGGGGTGCCCACCAGGACCGTGCCGTCGATCTTCATAATGGCTATATCGTCTTCCCTGATCGTGTGCCTCGGGACCCCTGTCGGCGTTATGTACAGGAGCTCCTCAGGCCTGTCGTAAAAGCTGACGTTGCCTCCCTTGACCTGAACGAGGCCCCTTGCGTAGAGGAGCCTTGCGACGTCAGCCACCTTCCTGGCTATGTCCTCATTTACGCGTACCACGTTGTAACCCTGGGAGGGCAGGCTTTGCTCCTTTATAACGCTAGGGTTTTGCCGTTTGTATCCTGAGGGCGGTCTCGGCCTGAGGCTCATAGGGCCTGAGCCGCCTGGACGCCAGCTCCCTCATCGCCTCCCTGTACCTCTCAACAAGCGTGTTGGCGAGCCTCTCGCCCAGCCAGTTGATTACGACCTTATAGAACGGGTTCTCCATCTTCTCCACGACCAGGTTCATGTTCCTGGTGGCCTCATCGAAGGCCTTCTCCAGGGCCCTCAGTATGAACTCACCCCTCACGGGGTCCAGTATCATCCGGTCAAGCATGGTGAAGTAGGTCCTCCTGAGCGCGCCCATGGGTATAAAGGGCAGCGGGAACGTTATGACCCTGAGGCGCTTTATCCTGTCCAGGAGCTCCAGGTCCTTGATCACGTCGTCCTCTGTCTCGCCGGGCAGGTTAACTATCATCGTCCCGACTACGACCCACCTGTTGTCGTTAAGTATACCTATGCCCTCCTCAACTATCTCAGGGTACTGCTCGGGCTTGAAGGGCAGGGGCTTGCCAGGCATGAGCCTCCTTATCAGCCTAGGCGAGCCCGTCTCTATACCCATCTCTATGAACGTCCACCTTCTCCCCTCATTTATGTACTGGGCCACCTCCTCAACCATCTTGGGCTTGTAGACTACGACCGCTGCGGTGGTGAAGTCCGTTGATATAGTGTAGTCATCGCCATAGGACTTGACCAGCCTGTAGGCCTTCCTGGTCAGCTCCACCACCTTGTCAGGGTCCGGCTCTATACCCTTAGCCCCGTACCTGAAGAACTCGTCGCTGTGCAAGTTTATGTCCTTCATCTTGCCGACCTCTATGTTGAGCCTTATCTCCTTCTCTATGTGGCCCTCGAAGGGGAACGACTTTATGGCGCCGCTTAGGTTAGGCGTGCAGAACGTGCAGCCCCTGCCACAACCCCTCGTGACCTCTACTATTCCCCCATTTGAGGGAGTCAGTATGGTTGGCACGTCCTCAATTTTGGCCGGCGGAGCCGATATCACGGGAGGCAGGCTTTCATCGGCCAAGAGCTTTCTGAAGACTGAAGGGCCAAGGCTCTCGAACTCTCCCTCGTAGACCAAGTCTATGCCGAGCTTCCTGTGGTAGCCCGTATCAGTAAGCTGCCACGTGGCCGGCCCCCCGACAACTATCTTGAGGTGGCCCCTGTGGGCCTTCACGGCCGGGTGCGTTATCACGTCAAGGAATGACCTCGCTATGAACGGTATCCCAGAATATGGGAGGCCTGCAAGCCTGACGATCCAGTAGGTTATGCCGCTCCCGTAGCTGAGGCCGAGGGGGTCCATGACGTAAATTCCCAGGACCTTTGTCTCAGGACCTATGACCTTCTCAAGCTCGTAGGGGCTGGCTATAACTACGTCATCCCTGCTGACTACGCCGCTCTGCACGAGCGAGGCCTCTACCTTGGCGAGGCCGTAGGGGGCCCTCAGGGCCCTGCCGTCCTTGGAGAGGACCCTGAAGTAGAGCTTCCTTATGACGGGCTTTATGTAAGCGTCCGGCAGGGCGCTTATGAAGCCGGCGACGCTCGCCCCCAGCGTGTCGCTTGCGGTGGCGCCTTCAGCCGTCAGGACTACCTTATAGCCCCGCAAGCCTGACACCACTAAGCCTTTTCTGCTGATACATCGCTTTACACTACTTTAAAAGGGTTTGTATAGTTATTTATTCGAACGGTTAAAGAGTGCCCCTCAAGGCAGTTATGTGCCGAGCCCAAGGTTCACAGGGCCTTTCACCCTTTTGTACTGGACACGTGCTTTTAAACTTTAACTGCGTTAAAGATATGGGCCTTAGAGATGCCATTGAGCGTCAACGACCTTCACGTAGAGGTTGAGGGCAAGGAGGTGCTGAGGGGGGTAACCCTGAGAGTTGAGAGGGGCGAGGCCGTAGTCTTAATGGGCCCCAACGGCAGTGGCAAGACCACGCTGGCCTACGCCGTTATGGGTCACCCCAAGTACAAGGTTACGAAGGGCTCAATAGAGCTCGATGGGGTTGACCTGACCGGGCTGCCAGCCTATGAAAGGGCCCTCAAGGGGCTCGCCCTCGCCTTCCAGTCGCCTGTTGAGGTGCCTGGCGTGAGGCTCAGCTACCTCCTGAACGTAATAAACGCCATAAGGGTCAAGGGTTTTGACCTGAGCTACGTTGACCCCAGGTTCCTCTCATGGGCCAAGGCCAAGGCCAGGCAGCTGGGGCTGAGCGACGAGATGTTCGAGAGGGAGGTGAACGTGGGCTTCAGCGGAGGAGAGCGGAAGAGGTCCGAGGTCCTGCAGGTCCTAGCCATGAGCCCAAGGTACGCCATCTTCGACGAGCCGGACAGCGGCCTGGACGTTGACGGCATAAAGGTCATAGGCGAGGCCATAGCCGAGATGAAGAGGTCAGGGGTGGGCGTCCTCGTAATAACTCACCAGGCCAGCATAGCGGACTTCGTGAGGCCTGACAGGGCGTATGTCCTTAACAGGGGCCGCATAGTGAGCGAGGGGGACTACGAGCTCGTCAGGAGGGTCCTCAAGGAGGGCTACGAGTCGTTCCTGAAGGAGGTGTCGTAAATGGGCGAGCCGGTCAGGGTGGCGAGGGAGAGGGAGCTACGCGAGGTAATAGAGCTGAGCGAGGGGAGCGTGCTCGGCAGGGTGATGCCGTATCCTAAGGAGGTTGAGATAAGGGGCAGGATATCGAGGGACCTAATCGAGGAGATCTCTAGGTCTAAGGGCGAGCCCGAGTGGATGAGGCTTCTCAGGCTCAGGGCCCTCGAGACCTTCGAGAAGCTGCCGGCGCCTAACTGGCTTGAGGGCGTTGAGAGCGTTGACCTCGATGAGATAGCTGCCTACGTGAGGCCTAAGGTGGAGGCCACGGAGAGCTGGGACCAGCTCCCCGACTGGCTGAGGGACGCCTACGCCAAGCTCGGCCTGCCTGAGGCTGAGGCCAAGGTCCTTTCGGGCCTTACGGCGGTCTTCGACAGCGAGAACGTGATAACGAGGGTGAAGGAGGAGCTGAAGAAAAAGAACGTGGTCTTCCTGTCAATGGACGAGGCCGTCAAGAGGTACCCGGACCTCGTAAAGGAGTACTTCGGCAGGGTCTTCCCCATGGCTGATCACAAGTTCGCAGCCCTTCACTACGCCCTCTGGAGCGGAGGGGCCTTTGTCTACCTTCCGCCTGGGGCCAAGGTCATCAACCCTGTCGAGGCGTTCTTCCTGATAGGCGGCGAGCTGGAGGGCCAGTTTGAGCACACCCTCATAGTCGCTGACGAAGGGAGTTACATGCACTTCATAGAGGGCTGCGCCGCGCCAACACTCAAGAAGTTCAGCTTCCACGACGGGATGGTGGAGATATATGCTAAGAAGAGGTCTGAGGTCCACTTCACCACTATACAGAACTGGAGCGGCAGCATCGTCAACTTCAACAACAAGAGGGCCATAGCGGAGGAGGAAGCCAGCGTGGAGTGGGTCGAGGGGAGCATAGGGAGCAGGATAACTTTAACTTACCCCACCACGGTGCTCAAGGGCCAAGGGGCCAGGACGAAGAACATATCAATAGGTATAGCTAACGGCCCAGGCAAGATAAAGGACGTGGGCGCTAAGGCGATCCACGCGGCGCCAAATACAAGGAGCCTGATAATATCTAAGAGCATAAGCTCCGGCGGCGGCATAGCTACCTACAGGGGCCTCGTCAAGGTCCTGAGGGGCGCCACTAACAGCCTGTCCCACGTCCAGTGCGACAGCCTAATACTTGACAAGGAGAGCAGGGCGTACACGCTGCCGAGGAACGAGGTAGATGAGCCTACAGCTGAGGTCACCCATGAGGCCACCGTTGGACGCCTGGGGGAGGACCAGCTCTTCTACCTGGCCTCAAGGGGGGTGAAGGAAGGGGAGGCCAAGGCCATGATAGTGAGCGGCTTCATAAGGGACGTCCTGAGGGGCCTGCCGCTGGAGACCGTAAGTATACTGCTGAAGGTCATAGAGCTCGAGTTCAGCGAGCTCGGCTCAGTTGGGTGAAAGGCGGTGAACGAGCTGAGGGCGAGGGCGCTCGAGTACTCAAAGGTGACGCCGTGGCAGAAGGTCGCGGACTCGCCGGTAACCAAGTACTACACGGACTGGAGAAGCTTTGAGGAGGTTCTTAACAAGCCGGGCCAGGTGAGCTATGAGAGGCCCAGGGGGGAGTGGGACCTGGTCCTTGGGCCCTGCGGGTCCGACTACAACTACGACATCGACGAGACGCTCCTTGACCTAAGGGCCTCCAGGCTCTACAGCGAACACGTGGCCAGGCTTGAGGGCGCTCACCTAGTTGATGCCAGAGGCAGGCTCAGGGTAGCCCTCTGCAGGCCAACGGGCGAGGCCTGGGCCTCACAGCACCTGGTCATTAACGTGCCTGAGGGGGCTGAGGCTGACGTCATAATATACGCGCCCAGGGGCGCCCCGGGCTCGACAGGCGTTGAGTTGAAGGTCAAGGAAGGCGCTAGGGCTAGCGTCCTCATAGTGGCGGAGCCCGACCCCAGGTGGCCCACGGCCTATCTCATCAGGAGGGCCGTCGGCGTCAGGGCCTCCCTCTCCTCACTTGTGGTTGCCTCGCCCTCGGCCGTTGAGAGGGTTGATGAGCGGACGGTGATGGCGGCCCAGTCGAGGCTCACGCACGCCTCCCTCACGTTCTCATGGGGTACCGCCAAGGTTGACAACTTGATAGATGCAGTTCAGGGGGGCAGGGACTCCTCCGCCGACGTCTACGGGCTCGGTGTGGTCTCCGGCCCCTCGCTGGTCTCCGTCAGGGGCACGGCGATCCTCACGCCTCAGGCCGTAGACTCCTCGTCAAGGTTCATTGTGGAGGCGCTCCTGCTCGACGAGCAGGCGAGGGCCTACACGATGCCGATGATGAGGATAGAGACCGGCGATGTTAATATGGCCTCCCATAGGGCCGCCCAGTACAGGCTGCCGGGGGATCAGCTGTTCTATCTGGAGAGCAGGGGCCTTAGCCCTGACAGGGCCATGGAGCTGCTTCTGAGGGGCAGAGTTGACCACCTGATAGGGCTCAGCGGGGTGCCAGCTGAGGCCGCTGAGATGGCCAGGTCGTTAGCTTATGCCCTAGTGAAGAGTTCCCTTGCGGGTGGGCTCACTCCTCCTCGGCTGGAAGCCCTAGCTCCCTCTTGACGGCCTTCGCGTTCTCAGCGACCTCCCTCAGCCTCGTCTCGTAGTAGTTGGCTCCAGTGCTGTCTATAGTTATCGTCAGGGGGCCGAACTCCTCTACCTCAAAGACCCACATGGCCTCAGCCATGCCCAGCTTGTCAAGCCAGTGGACGGCCTTAACTGACTTTATGGCCTCGGCTGCCAGCGCCCCTGCACCGCCCGTGAAGACGGCGTAGACGGCCTTGAACTTCCTCATGGCCTCAGCGGTCCTCGGGCCCATGCCGCCCTTGCCTATTATCATCTTCACCCCAGTCCTCTCTATGAACTCGGGCTCAACGCTCTCCATCCTCATGCTTGTAGTGGGCCCGGCCGCTACGATCTTCCAGCTGCCGTCAGGCTGCTTCACCGCTACGGGTCCGCAGTGGTAGAGCGCGAGCCCCCTCAGGTCGACCGGCAGCTGGCCTCCCGACCTCAGTATCTCAAGGGCCAGCTCGTGGGCCTCGTCCCTGGCCGTGACGACGGTGCCGCTGAGGTAGACTATGTCGCCTATTCTGAGCCTCTCTATGTCGGAGTCCGAGAGCGGGGTCCTGAGGTGGAACTCCCTGGCGCTCATAGGGTGCATCCACCTCCGACGTGCCTAATGTGCTTGCTTGTCATCTCCCAGCTACCGTCGGGCCTTATTATAGCTGAGGCCCTTCTCGTGGCCCAGCAACTAGTTACTATGCCTATGGCGAACGTGGCCGGGTGCCTGTAGGCGTAGTCTATCTTCACGTCAAGGGCTGTCACGCCTCCCCCGAAGCCGTGCGGGCCGAGGCTCAGCTTGTTGAGCGCGTTGAGCAGCTCGACCTCCAGCTTAGCTATGTTGGGGTCAGGGTTCCTCTCGCCTATGGGCCTCAGGAGGGCCTTCTTCGCCAGCGTCAGGGCTATGTCGCCTCCCGCTGCCACGGCTACCCCAACTATGACAGGGGGACAGGGCAGGGGGCCGTACTTGACTATGGTGTCTATGACGCCTGACTTCAGCTTCTCAAAGCCCAGTATGGGCTCACTCATTATCAGCGTGACCGGCGCCTCGCTCCCTCCCCCCTTAGTCATGAACCACGCCCTCAGCTGGTCGCCCTCGACCAGGTCTATGTGTATCCACGGTATGTACCTGCCGGTGTTGTCGCCACTGTTCTTCTTGTAGAAGGGGTCCACGGCGTTGGGCCTAAGGTAGCCGTCCTTTGTGGCTCTTCTCACGGCCTCCACGGCGGCCCTCACGGCGCCCAGCCTGAGCGGGAAGTTCTCCCCCATCTCGAAGAAGAAGTAGGGCGTGCCAGTGTCCTGACATATAGGTACCTTGCGGCTGCAGGCTATCTCTATATCTTTCAGTATGGCCTCAAACTGCCTCTTGGCGATGGGGTTGGTCTCCCTCTCGTAACCCTCCTTCAGGGCCCTATAGACGTCCTCAGGGATGCTCGTGGCGGCGGTCGTAACCATCTCATAGAAGGCCGCCACGAGGTCCTGCTCAGTCAGCCCCAAGTTCAGCACCGCGCTGGCAGCGTTAACTTAACTAAAAACCCTTAGCATAAGCCCGCTCAGTTAAGGCTGACGCCATTATTTAATCAGCCCTCTTATCATGGACGCTATCTCTTGCGCTGAGTCCTTAACGGCCAGCGGGTCAGGTTCTTCACCGAGGACCTCGCTTAGCGCCCTGTACACTTCCTCTGGCGTCGCCCTGTCGCAGCTCAGGACCCTGTACCCGCTCCTCCCCTCGAAGACCCTGGCGTTCTCCTCGTGCTCGAAGTGGCCGCCTATCTTCAGTATGACGGCCCTCTTCCTGAGCATCGAGGCCTCCACGAGGCTTGAGTAGCCGGCCAGTGTGACGAGGGCCCTCGCGCTGGCTATCATGTCAACAGGGTTCGGCCTGAAGCTGCTGCCACCTATTATCGCTGTCCTGAGCCCCCTGGCCTCGAGCAGGGCTGATATGGTCTCAGCTGCCGAGTTCCCTGCGTCGGTGCCGCCCAGGTTTATCACGATGAGACCGCCGTCACTTGGCGTCGGGTAGGCCTCATGGGTTGCCAGCTGGCCGGGCGACAGGAAGCCCTCGACCCTGTCCCAGAGGCTGACGTTAAACCTGAGCCTGAACTGAAGGAACTTGGCCCTGATCCAGGAGTTCACCCTCCTCATTATGAAGTTGTCTGAGCTGCCCAGGGACGTTATGTCGGTTATCAGGACAGACCTCTCAGGGACCTTCAGGCCGCTCATCATGAGCTCCCAGGGCTCATCACCTATAACCAGGTCATAGGCCTCTAGGTCAAGGTGGTCCCTGATCAGGTCAGCGTTGTGCCTTAGGTCCCTGTAGAGCCTCAGGAGGCCAAGGGGCGAGTAAGTTACCCTGCAGCCCCTTATTACGTTCATCAGGGAGTCGCCCAGACTCCTCAGCTCGTATGACAGCTCGTGAACACTCTCGCCCCTCGCCCTCAGGTAATCAAGCGCTCTGCCTGCCGTGAGCCACGTGATGTCAGCCCAGTCAAGGAGGCGGGAGAGCCTGTAGTCCCTCGTTACGTGGCCCAGGCCGACGCTGGAGCTTACGTAAAGTACCTTTGGCCTCAAGGCGCTTCGCTGTAATGTTGGGGGCCTTTAAAGAAGGTTATCTAAACGGGCGCTGACAGGGGCCTGCTCAGTTCTTAGGGGGCTCATAGCATTGAGCTAAAAGCCTTTAACTTTTATAGCAAGACATTTTAATGGCCCTGTTACTACTTACAGTAGTAATGGGGTGGCCTCATGGCAGCGCCAGTCATAGGTAAGGTGAACAGGGGACTCTTCGAGAGGGTCATATTTCCAAACCTGGGGGCCGAGGACGCCTCAGTAATAGTAGGACCTCAGTTTGGCGTCGACTTTGGGGTCGTGAGGGTCGGCGACTACGACCTCATATTCGAGGTAGACCCAGTCTACGTGGTGCCTGAGTACGGGTGGGAGAAGAGCGCCTGGTTCGCCGTCCACATACTGGCCAGCGACGTGGCGGTCTCAGGGGTCCCGCCGAGGTACCTCTTCATTGACCTAAACCTGCCCCTGAGGATGACTGACGAGGAGCTCGAGAGGCTTTGGAGGGCAATACATAACGAGTGCAGGAGGCTTGGGATTACGATAGTGGCCGGCCACACGGGGAGGTACGGAGGAATTGATTACCCCATGATAGGAGGGGCTGTCATGGTTGGCGTCACCGAGAGGGACCACTTTGTGACCCCAGCCATGGCGAGGCCTGGTGACGTCGTGATAATGACTAAGGGGGCCGCCGTTGAGACCGCGGGCATACTGGCCTCGATGTTCCCTGAGGTCCTTGAGAGGCGCTACGGCAAGGAGTTCGCGAGGAGGGCCCAGGAGATCTTCTGGCTTCAGTCAGTAGTCGACGACGCCCTCACCCTGGCCCAGCTTGGCCTAAGGGACGGCGTGACGGCGATGCACGACGCGACGGAGTACGGCGTCTGGGGAGCGCTCAACGACGTAGCTGAGGCGAGCGGGGTCTCCATAAGGGTCTTCAGGGAGAAGCTCTTCGTGAGGGACGACGTAATGAAGGTCGTAGAGGCCTTCTCGGGGCTCACGGGGATTAAGGTGGACCCCTTCGCATCAATCAGCGAGGGGACGCTGATAGCCGCCGTCAGGAGGGGCCTCGAGGACAGGGCCCTGGAGCTCCTCAGGTCAAGGGGTATAGAGGCCGCGGTCATAGGCGAGGTCGTCGAGGGCAAGGGGGTCTATCTGGTTGATGAGGGCTCTGAAAGGCTTATACGGCAGCCCGAGCAGGACCCCTTCTGGCCCCTGTTCTTCAGGGCCCTTGAGATGGTGAGAGGGCATGAGGGCGGGTAAGCCTTTGCCCGTGGCCATGACCATAGCGGGCGTTGACAGCGGGGGAGGCGCTGGGATAGCCGCTGACCTGAAGACCTTTGCGGTGGCGGGCGTCCACGGCACGCTGGCCGTGACCAGCGTCACGGCCCAGAACACCTACGAGGTGGCCGGCATCTATGACGTCTCGCCTGACATGGTGAGGCTTCAGATAAGGGTCGTCCATGAGGACATGGGGGTTGACGCCGCTAAGACGGGGATGCTGAGCAACAGGGAGATAGTGAGCGCCGTGGCCGCCGAGCTGAGGTCCTACGACTTCCCGTTAGTGGTAGACCCTGTGATGATTGCTAAGAGCGGAGCCCAGCTGCTTAAGGATGACGCCATAGAGGCGTTAGTTAGGGAGCTCCTGCCGAGGGCTACCGTTGTGACCCCTAACGCTCCTGAGGCCGAGAGGCTCTCAGGGGTTAAGGTCGTTGACGTGGACTCTGCCAGAAGGGCAGCTAAGGCCATAGCTGATATGACAGGGGCCCAGGCTGTTGTAGTGAAGGGCGGCCACCTCTCGGGGCCCGAGTCAGTGGACGTGATGTACTATAACGGCGGCTTCTACGAGTACAGGGCCAGGAGGATCGAAACCGCGACAACACATGGGACTGGGTGCTCCTTCTCCGCCGCCATAGCGGCGTTCCTGGCCAAGGGCTTGAGCGTGCCTGACGCGGTGGCCAAGGCCAAGGAGCTCATAACGGTCGCCATAGACTATGGCCTAAGGCTTGGCAAGGGCCACGGCCCGGTCAACCCGGTTGCCTGGCTCTACGTGTCGGCCCAGAGGTACCTGGCAATAGAGGAGCTTGAGAGGGCGCTGGAGGCCCTTAAGCAGGACGAGCGTGAGGTCAGCAGGCTGGTGCCAGAGATCTCTATGAACTTTGGAGTGGCCGTAGAGTCCCCGTACTCAAGGTCGACAGATGACGTAATTGCCGTGCCCGGGAGGATAACGAGGTTCAGGGACAGGCTGGTGATACACGGCGACCCGAGGCCTGGCGCCTCAAGCCACGTGGCCAGGGCGCTCCTCGCGTTCATGGAGCTCTACCCCGAGTACAGGGCAGCCGCCAACATAGCCCTCAACGACCTAGTAGCTAAGGCCGTTCGCTCGCTGGAGCTCAGGACCTCATACTATGACAGGCGTGAGGAGCCTAGGGAGGTCAAGGAGGCTGAGGGAGGGTCAATACCTTGGGGCATTAGGAGGGCCCTAGAGAGGTCAGGGGGGCCCGTCGACGTGATCTACGACTATGGCGACTTCGGCAAGGAGCCAGGGGCCTTCGTGTTCGGCAGGAGCGCTGAGGAGGTGGCCCAGAAGGTCATAGCCATAGCGAGGAAGGTGGCGGAGCTGGAGGGGCAGCAGAGCTAACGCTTCTTCCTACCTGTCCTCCTGGCGGCTATGTGACCTACCTTCCTTCCTGGGGGCGTGTTCCTGGAGACGGTTGTAGGCCTTCCCTCGTGCTGGTGAGAGCCGCCTCCGAACGGGTGGTTGGCAGCGTTCATGGCTACGCCTCTCACGGTTGGCCACTTACTGCCCTTGATCCTATACTTGTAGAAGCTGGCGCCTGCCTTCAGCAGGGGCTTCTCAAGCCTGCCGGACCCCGCTGGGACGCCTATGGTGGCCCTGCACCTCCCGTCGAGCTCCTTCTCTCTCTTGCTTGGGAGGAGGACCTTGACCTTGGAGTCCGACTTGCTCAGGACTATCGCGTAGCTGCCTGAGCTCCTGGCGATCCTGCCCCCGTCCCCCGGCCTGAGCTCTAAGTTGAAGACAGGGGTGCCCTCGGGTATCCTGGAGAGAGGCAGCACGTTGCCGAAGGAGGGCTCAGCGTCTGGCCCCACCATGACCCTCTGGCCCACGTAGGTGCCCTCGGCGGCCGGCGTCAGGAACTCAGTGCCGTCAGCCAGAACGACGCGGGCCAGGGGAACGTACCTGCCTGGGTCGTGGACAAGCTCCTTAACGACCCCCTCAAGGGTCTTGTCGCTCGGCGGCGGGTACTTAGCTGGGCCTGGGTGTATGTGGTCTGGGTTCCTGAAGGTCGGTGACCCCTTTCCTGCCCTCTGCTGTCTTAAGCTCTTCCCCATCTGGTCTGACGCCCTCGCCTTCACCTGCGAGGCGGGCGAGGTTTTTAAACGGTTTGGAGAAGTCCAGGACCTTAATGTGCCTTGCCCTGCCGACATCGTCGACCATCAGGGCCTCGCCTACAGGAAGCGACCTAAGGAGCTCAGGCCTGTCGAGGCCCAGCTGGGCCCCCATCTCAACATACGTGTTCGTGAAGCCGCCGAAGACGAGCTTGTAGCCAGTGTTGTCGACTATGGGCCTCCCGACGTCTGTCGGCAGCTGGGTGGCATAGATCACGTAGAGGCCCTTGCTCCTCCCCTCCCTCAGAGCGAACTCTAGGTGGACAGCCGAGCCCTTAGCAAACCTCCAGGCCTCGTCCAGGATCAGCACGACCCTTCCCCTCAGCCCCCTCTCGCTGGCCTCGAGGGCCATCGAGCTCACTATCAGGGACCCGTAGACGTTCCTCAGCTCATTGGGCAACCCCCTTAGGTCGTAGACTACGAGGCCCGCTGGGCTGAAGCCTGAGCCCACGCACAGCGGGACCTCAGCGCCTTCCCCGGTCTCCCTCGCGCTCTCCACAAGCTTCTCAGCGACGCCGTCAACTCTCCTTATGGGGACGCAGGAGCCCTGGGACGGAGTTATGTACGAGTCAGCGACGCCCCTCAGCATGTCAGCGAGGTCGCCCTTGGGGTCCAGGACGACAATGGCCGTTGGGTCGCCGAACGTGTGCGAGAGCGAGGCGAGCTGTGAGGCCAGGCCTGTGAGCAAGACCGTCTTCCCTCTTCCGGTGGGCCCGAAGGCCCCAAGGTGAACCCTGAAGCCGTCAGGCCACCTGAGGATCACTAGGTTGCCGGGGCTCTCAACCTCTTCCCCTATTACGACTCCGATCTCGTCATTTATTACGTCTCGGCCTACCACTATGGGTCCCCACGACTCCTGGCTGAACCAGGTAGGCCTCGACGAGGTGAGCAGGGCTTCGAGCTCGTCAGCTTTAACCCTCCTCACCCTCACGTTGGCCTCAGCCTCGACGAGCTCCTTGAAGGCCTCAGCGCTTAAGATGGCATCCTTGTCGTTGGGGTCCACCCATACTATGAATGCAAAGCCTCCCACATACGGGACCTGGACCCTCATAACGTCCTTATAGAGCTCCTCCAGCTCAGCGAGCCTCTCCCTGTACTTGACGTGCCTGGTCGCGGTGTAAGCGAACTCTGTCTTCCTGAGCTCCTCCTCGAGGAGCTTCAGGACAGAGCTCTTCCTCACGGAGTACATGCTGCTCACGAAGGTGACCGAGACCCTGGCGGACCTGGCCAGCCTGGCCAGCCTGAGGGGCAGGTCCTGGCCCTCCCTGGGCAGCTCCTCAGCTACGTAGGGGACGCCGACGAGCCGCTTGCCGTCCACGTAGACTGTCAGCTCCGCTCCCTGTCCCCTGCCCCTCTCCCTCCTCAGCCCAGGCAGGGACAGCTCACCTGCTGACCTCAGGTTCCTTATCATAAGGGCAGCGGTGATCACGGCCACCGCGCCCAGGAAGACATTAAAGGCCATTGAGGCGGAGACCAACTCAGACTAACCTCGGCAGTATGCCCCTCCTCCCACCAAGAAGCCTGGCGAGGGCGTAGGTCATCGTTGTCAGCACGGCCACATACATAAGGGGGACCGTAAAGTAGTAGACTATGAAGTCCTCAAGTAAGTTGACCGAGAGGCCCCCAAGGCCAAAGAAGTCAGTAGCGTAATCAGTTGTATTGACCCCCCTGACCTTGACCTGCTGGCAGCGGCCCACGTTAATTTGGACTGTCGCGTTAGTAGGGCCCAGGAGGTACCAGGAGTCGCCGTTTATGCCGTCCCAGCTCCATGAGCTCGTGCCGAGCCCCTGCGTAGAGCTAACCTTCACGGAGCAGTTCGAGGGCGCCCTTACCTCAAAGATCCCGCCATAGCTTAGGTTGAGCCGCGCCACGGCCCCTGAGCTCGTCAGGCTCATGTTGACAAGGCTGGGCTGGTTAGTGAAGGCTATGACGTTCTGGCCGTCGGAGTAGAGTATATAGGGCGAGGTGAAAGTCACCGAGCCGCTGAAGTTGGCCGCCGAGTAGGGGTAGGGCTCAAGGGGCGACTCGACGCCGTCATCTACCACGTACGCGTAGACAGGCACCTCGCTGGGAAGCGATATGAGCCCGGCCTGGCCAGCGTAAGGGTCTATGGGCTCCCCCTGCGGGTCAGTCACGTACTGGGCCACAAGCTCAGGCGACCCGTTCTTCATCACGTAAAGGTCCAGGACAGCGTCGCCCAGGGGAGTGCCGTAGGCGGACTGAACCCTAGCAGTGACATAGGTGACGCCCCAGTTGGCTCCCGACGGCGAGACCTTGACCTGGGGCGACTCGGCTATCGATGACACGAACGCTGGCAGGACCTGGAGGCCAACGCTGAAGACCAGGACGAACGCTATGAACCAAGCGCCTGCCTCCCTGCCAAGCCTGAAGGGCAGGGAGAAGAGCACGAGGCCTATCAGGGTCACGAGGGCCCCAGCCGTCTTTACTATGAACTCCATCGCCAAGAGGGTCACAAGGAAGAGGAGGTCTGCCGTGAGGGCGTCGTTGAAGGGGCCCAGGAGGGCCTTGAGGGCCGACCCGGCCGGTATATAGGAGGTGAGGGATGACATAGCTGAGACGGCGACCTTAAGCGATAGGACCAGCTCAAGGCCGCTTGTGAGCCACTGGTCGAAGAAAGCCCATGAGCCGCCCATCATCCTGGCCAGCCCGTCGGCGAAGGCCGTGAGGGCGCCGAGCGAGAGGGCCAGGGCGAAGGAGAACAGGGAGTCCCTTATCAGGACCCCTCCCCACCTCTTCAGCCCCCTTACGGGTATTGGCAGCGCGTAGACCAGGGCGCCGAGGTAAAAGGTCAGGAGGGCCAGCTTCAGGGCTATCTCGAAGAGGTCCCCAAGGTACGTCATGGGCCTCCTGTCACCACTTTAACTACGTACACTATGAAGGTGAATATCGTGGAGCCAAGGGCAAGCCAGAGGGCGGCCCATATGGAGTCCTCGATGAAGCTCGCCCCGGCCCTCTTCAGCCCCCTAAGGGGTATCGGGGCGCCCCTCAGGGTCCAGCCTATCGTCCACGTGAGCACGAAGAGGGCCCAGGCGGCAGCCGTGACCTCCTGGGTCACCTGCTGTATGAACGACACTATGGTCATTCTGACCCCTGAGGACCCTGCCAGGAAAAATAGGGGTGAGGGCTTAGCGGAAGGGGTCAAGCGGGCACGTACACGGGGTTCTGAAGGGTTGAGACCTCCCTGGTTGACGCTAGGGCCTCCCTTATGAACTTGGGCACGTTGAACATGCTCCTGTGGGACTCGCTGTCGTAGAACCTGTTGCCGCTGACGTTCAGCGACCTGAGCCTCTGGTCAACGTCAAGGTCCCTCAGGGCCTCGAGGTTGACGTCGTCGGATCCCATTATGAACCCCCACACGCCCTCAAAGCTCCTCATGTAGACGTAGTAAGATGTGACGTGCCTGAAGACGGCCTTAACAGTGTTGTAGATGGTCGCGTGGACCTTCGGGGTCAGGACCGGGCTCGTGGCCTGGGTCACGAAGACCCCTCCTGGGTTAAGCCTTGACTTAATGAGCTCGTAGGACTCCTTCGTGTAAAGCCTCCAGGCAGGCCCTCCGGCCTGCGGGTCGACTAGGTCAGCAACTATTACGTCAAACCTCTCGCTGCTTGACCTAAGGTAGTGCTCGGCGTCGTCTATAACCACCTGCAGGCGGGGGTCGTCGAAGGCGCCCCTGTGCCACTCGGGTAGGAGCTCCTTGCAGGCCCTCACCACCTCCTCGTCTATGTCAACCATGACCACACTCTCGACGCTGGGGAACTTGAGGGCCTCCCTCGCCGTAGCTCCCTCGCCCCCTCCTAGTATCAGGACCCTCCTCGGGGACCCGTGGGCCAGCATGGCCGGCTGCACCAGGGACTCATGGTAGACGAACTCGTCGATGGCCGCTGACTGGACCTTGCCATCTATGACTAACGCCTTGCCGAGGTCATCAAATTCGACCACGAGGTATGTCTGGTACCTGGTCCTGCCAAAGGCGTAGACGCTCTTGACGGAGTGGATGTGGACGGTGCCAGGCGTGCTCCACTCGTGGATCCAGTGCCAGGCAGGGTACGTCACGGACATCTCGCGACGCCCGCGCCCTGGGTCTCACCATCTCATAAAAACCTTAGCACAGCCTGCCCTCTAAGGACGGGGCCGAGGCCTCTAACCTGACCTCCTCCCCGCCTTAAAAGGCGGAGGGTTCCCCCCATCTGTTCGGGCTTACATCTGTCACCTGGGGGGCAGTCGGGGTGGCCAGAGATCCCCCATCTTGCTAAGTTCCATCCTCTTGACGGAAGACAGAACCTTATAGGCTTTTCTACCCATCCCCGCCCTGAAGGGCGAGGCTTTCAGTTGTAAACGGCGTTAAGGACAAGTAGGGCTAGGAGCTCTGTCCTGCCTGCTCCTCTAGGAGGACGGCATTAACCAGGCCGTCCTGGCCAGGCCTTGAGGTCACCACGGCTAGGCCAAGCTCCGTCCTTATGATCGTGCCCTTCGTTATTATGTTCCTCCTGGCGTACTCCCTGTTAGCGGGCGTGCTCACCACGGCAAGGATCTTGGCCTTCTTCACCTCTCCAGTCTTCCTGTTAGCTACGATCGCCTCGTTCACCGCCCTCACCGAGAGCTTCACGTTGCCCCCTCTCGCCCTCTTCTTAACGACCTCATAGCCTTCGCCCAGCACAGTCGGCACGTAGGGCTCGCCCATGGCGTACCTCCTCTTCCTCTTGTGCGGAAGTGACCTCAGCCCGCCGCTGGGCTTCTTCATGTCCCTATACTGGTAGACGCCCATGCTTACGCGCCCTGTCAGTGAACGAGGGTATCGGATTTAAGGGTTCATGGCTCAGCGGCAGGGTACATATGTCAGCTCGGTTGCGACGGATCTCGCGGCCTCAGGAGGTATTGAGGCCTCCCTTAGCCTCCTCTCTATCACGGCCCTGGCCTCGGCCTGAGGTAGGTCTCTCGGAGCCCACCCAACTACCCAGAGGAGGGAGTCAAGGTGAGGGGTTGGGACCCCGCTCAGCCTTGAGACCTCGGCCCAGGCCTGCTGGGCTGGGCGGGGCTCCCTGACGAGCTCCCTGTAGCTGGCCTTAACCTCAACGATGCCCGAGGCGACGCTTACGCACGCGACCCTCACGTCAACTGGCATGGGGAGGTCAAAGCTGAGGGGTCTCATGGATCCCCTCAGCCTGGCGGCGTAGTAGGCCATCTTTACAGAGAAGGCCACGGTCTTTGCCTCCCTCTCGGAGCCCAGCGCCCTCGCCACGCCCTCAAGGACCCTCCCTGGCTCCCTCAGGGGAAGGTCGGCGTCAGAGAGCAAGCGGCTCAGCAGGTCCCTAGCGCCCGCCGCCAGCCTCCTGACCCTTGACACCTTGGCCTCCCTGGCTATTATTGAGCCCCTGCACTCGGCCAGGAACCTCTCAACGTTGGCCCTGAGGGACTCGACGTCCCTGGGGGGCGGGTAGCCCGAGAGGAGCTGGGAGGCGCAGGACCACCACTCCTCTCCCCTCATGGCCAGCCTGTAGCTTACAGCTGCCACAAGGACGGCATAGGCGGCAGCGGCGCCCCGCCCAACGGCATCGGCCAGCCTCTGAAGGGCGGCGTACTGGGGGTCAAGGAGCTCCTCAAGCCTCAGGAGGGCCTCAAGGCCTAAGGACCTCACGGCGTCAGCTACGCGCCTAACCCTCTCCTCCCTGATGGTCACCACCATGACCAGCCCCTCTCCTCCACCACCCTCCCCCTGAAGTAGACGCCTGAGCCCTCGCTGACGCGCCCCACGGCCCAGCAGTAGGGCTGGCACGCCCTGATCAAGGCGTCAAGTGACTCCCTGGGGACCGCGAGGGCCAGGTTGTAGTCCTCCCAGCTGTACAAGGCCTCCTCCTCAGAGACCAGGCCCCTCAGGGCCGGGTCCACGATGACTTCATCAAGGTCTATCCTGACCTCACTTGCCCTCGCTATGTTATAGAGCGTCAGGGCCCAGCCATCGCTGTTATCGGAGGCCGACGAGGCATACCTCGCTATAAGGTCAGCGGCCCAGCTCAGCGGCCTGGGCCTCCTGGCCCTCTCAATGGCCTCCCTCGGCGCGTCCCTGAGGTCAAGCCTTGACTCAAGCACCCTGGAGGCGACGGCGCCATAGCCTAGGTACCCTACCTGAACTATCACGTCCCCTGGCCTGGCCCCGGACCTCCTAACGGGCCTGTCGCTCAGGCCGACGACAGCCACGTCTATCCAGGCATCGCCGCCCAGCCAGTTGGCGTCCCCCTTGTAGACCTTTGCGCCCATCTCAGAGGCTGCAAGCCCTACCCCCCTTGCGACAGAGACTAGGACGTCGGCTGACTCAGCGCCCACGCTGTAGGCTATGGCTACGGGCCTGGCCCCGGCCACTATGACGTCACTGGCGGCCGCCACCGTGGCCTTGTACCCCCAGTCCTCCCAGCTCATAAATGGAAGCCTGCTCCTTGAGGCGGTGTAGCCGTCGATGTTGACTACTATTCCGTCAGGGCCCCAGGCGTCGACGTCAAGGAGGTCGACATTCCCAGCCTCCCTGGCCAGCAGCCTAACAAGCTCCTTCTCGCGCATCAGACGCTTCGCCGCCCCTTTGAAGGACCCTTCAGCTATACGTTTTCGTTAACAGACCTGGCCTGTTGCCCCCACCTTTTGGGGGCAATCCTTTTAAATAATCCTTTCAGCTCGCTTTACTTAGGGGCTTAGAAAACGCTGCCAAGCGTTATAGGCATAATACCTGACGGCAACAGGAGGTTCGCGAGGAAGTACGGCCTAACCTACC
>Ga0209739_100041_pt1 | contig 55588 bp, 51 predicted proteins | sample JossMetagenome_2_FD_184729 | JGI IMG/M metagenome (GOLD analysis project Ga0209739, IMG submission 184729) | Hot spring sediment microbial communities from Joseph's Coat, Yellowstone National Park, USA - JC3_ASED (SPAdes) (version 3) | ecosystem: Environmental > Aquatic > Thermal springs > Hot...
GTTTTCAGGCCCGAGAACCTCGACGCTAAGCATAGCATGGAGTTCTACCAGCTCGACGGGATTATAGTTGGGAGAAACGTCAATTTCAAGCATCTCCTCTACTTCTTCAAAGAGTTTGCTTCAGCACTCGGCATTAGAGAAGTATGGTTTAAACCAGGCTACTTCCCCTTCACGGAGCCCAGTGTTGAAGGCTACATAAAACACCCAACCCTAGGATGGGTGGAAGTATTCCCAGGCGGGATATTCAGGCCTGAGGTAATGGAAATACTGGGGGCCAAAGAGTATAGGGCCGCTGCTTGGGGCATAGGTGTCGACAGGCTTGCAATGTGGTTTATGGGCGTAGACGACATCAGGCAATTGTTTGCTAGAGATCTAGATTTGCTAAGAGATATGGGTAGGAGGCCTCTCCCATTCTTTATCGGGAGGGCTAGTGGGCGAGACGTCATCGTGCGTTCAAGACCAGAATAAATCGAATCGAGGTGCTATAGGATATCAGTTCATGAGATGAAATTATTCGTCTCCCAGCTACTCCACGCTGTTACTGAACGGAAGATCAGCTATGAAACGGCTTTTAATTACATCACACGGAAACAAAGTTTTAGGGGGGCAACAAGGAAAAAATTGTTCAAGCTAGGGTACGAGACGCTCATATACTATCATTCGATTAGACTCCTAGCTAGGAGAGAGGGTTTTACCCAAACACCCTCCGGGATAGCCTCTTATATGTCGTCAAGAGGTTTTGAGATAGAAAAAGTTGTAAAGGAGGTTGAGGAATACGCTGATAGTATAGGCGGGATCAAAGGGCTTGCTGTAAAGTATGGTTACCCCCCGCTCCTGGTGGAGAGGCTGAGTAGCCATGTTGATTACGAGGAGCTTGAGAGAATTCTGAGAAGCCTAAATACTAGGAAGAGATGGCTGAGGGTTAACATCCTAAAAACTAATGTTGAGGCAGCCTTAACCTGCCTTAGGGATGAGGGGTTTAAATATCAAGGTTCCAAATTCACGGGCCTATCCTACAAGCTGTTAAGAGGCGCCTTCCACCCCATGAGGTCGATTAAGTGCGTGAAGAAGGGCCTCCTTATTCCTCAGGATATTTCAAGCGTGTTAGCAATCCAAGCCACAGGGCCCTTCGAGAACACATTACTAGACGCTTGTAGTTCACCAGGCTTGAAGCTCCAATTAGCCTTGTCTATAAGCAGAGGCTTGAAAGCAGTTGCTGTAGACTACTCGCCTCGAAGGGTGGGATACATTAGAGAAGTCTTATCAACCTATGGGGGGTTGGAGAGAGTTGTCGTGTTAAACGGAGATTCAACTCTATTAGAATACCGGTTTGTCTTCGACAAAGCGTTGCTGGACGTCCCGTGTACAGGCACTGGTGCTATTTACTCTGACCCAACTGTTAAAATAAGGTTTTCACCTTTGTCTCTCGAGCGGTTGAAGAGTATTCAGTTGAAACTTCTCAGGCGGGTGTTAAGGAACAGTAGAAGAGTCATCTACATCTCATGCAGCATTCTGCCCGATGAAGGGGAACTCATTGTAGATGAGGCTATCCGCGAAAATCTCGTAGAGCCTGTTCCCTTGAGGGAGCCTTACTTGTCTAAAGCCTACAAGGGGTTTAAGTCAGGTGACAACACATATAGGATCATGCCTCATATAGTGGATGGGCAAGGAATGTACCTCGCCGTATTAGAGAGCAGGGTGTACACTGGTTGAGCCTTGAACCTGTTTACGGCCCCCATCCCAGTAGGTGTCTAGGGGTCTCCCTCGGCGTAGACCCAATAAGCTTCTCAACTTCTTGCTACATGGCTTGCGCTATGTGCAGTGTCCTCAACCCCATAAGGTCTCTTCTAAAATACCATGCTGGAGAGCTGGTTAGGAGCGTAGAAAGGGATTTGCAGGAGAGAGGGCTGGAGATTGATACGATCTACGTTTACGGTTCCTCAGACCCATTCCTTTACGATGAGTTAACGGAGCTCGTTAAAGGCCTTAGAGAAGTTTCGGAGCAACAAGGTTCAAGACTCGTTGTTAGGACGCTAGGGTATTTTCAAAGGGCTCTGGAAGCCGTTGTCGAGTCAGTTGACGAATTGCATATACCATTTTACATAGCGGACATGGACTGGAATACCTTGTACCGTCCATCAATCAATGTAACGAGGAGCGAATACCTGGAGAAGCTAAGAGAGTTATTTAATAATACTAGGAAGTCAACGGAGAAGCTAATCCTGGAAGTTGTGGTTGCAAGGCAGGGAGCCGAGAACATCTTCACCGACTATTTGAACGACTACTTCATGTTAATTAGGAGGCTTAAAGTGAGGAAGGTCCTGTTGAAAACGATAGACAGGCCCGTGAGGCAAAGCAATCTTAAACCTGTATCCCGCCAATCACTAGAACGTTTGAAAGAAATGTTCGAGAACGAGGGTTCATGGGTTCAAACTTGTCTTAAACCAAGCACTCTACCGAGGATTAGAGTCAAAAGGGCTTTCATAGAAGTCTACAATCATGTTTTGAGGAAGCCTCTGAAGACAAACGAGGTAAACGAGATATACGGTGAGATAGGTATAATAGCTGCTGAAAGCCTTGTAGGTAGAAAACTCCTCTCAAAGCAAATATGGGAGAACCAGTTATTCTACCTGCCTTCTAAGTAAAGAACTCCTGGCGGCTAACTCCAATATAAACCCTGTAATCAGCAGGATTACCGAGATCACGATTACAATAATCGTCTCAACATCTATCACTTTCAACTACCTTTCAGAAAGGCCCGTGAATTCATCCCTTTCAAGGTCATCCCTTCCAAGCTTCATCCTCACAGTGAGTTAATGTCTCTCCAGCATTTTTAACAATTTCTCAACGTTGATTTCCGCAACGACAACAGGTCTATCATAGTTCAGCTTGTACAATATCTCAGGGTGGATCTCACCAACGAATCCAATCACTTCGTTGTCGATCAGTATTAAAGCCGTCCTCTCTTTGAGTAAACCTTCCACACCTCCATCGGCGAAACGCGGGCTTAAACCAAGAGTGTTGACAAGGGTTTTAACCGCAGCTAGGCCGTCTGTTAAAGTAGCGTTGTAGTTGGAGATCGCTAGCCCTATTCTCCTCTCCTCTACGACCCTCCCTTCTCTCACGTATGCGACGTCCCCTACCTCGAATATCTTGAAATCAGAGGCTTTGTTCTTGTTTTCAACGATCACACCTAATAGACCCGGTGTAAGCCATGTTCTAATGGACGTAAACCTCTCGCTGATAGGGTTGGCTACAACAATGGGCTCGACTCTCCTGCCGAATAGATTTACATCTAGGTTAGTGTTTGTCATCATGTAGTTGGCGACCTCGCTGAAACCCATGGACACCATTATACTCCTAAGGAAATACGAGAAGTGTTCAACCTCATTCTCCCTACCCCCACGCGTGGCAGGCGGCAGCTCGCCCGCCTGTTCTCCAAGCTTGTCGTATCCGTATGCAATAGCTATATCCTCGGCTGCGTCGACCCAACTCAATACATCAACCCTGTAAGGCGGTGCTTGAGCGATGATCCTCCAGTCTCTTACACCCAAGACCTTGTAACCAAATTGCTTCAAGAGTCCAGTCGCCTCCTCAACGGTAATATTAGCACCTATAAGCTCGTTTACTTCTTTCAAGGATATCTCTTGTAGAACACCCTCAAGCCTTGGGGCAGCCACCTCTATTCCGTTTTCGTAGAGTGTCTTCACAATACACAACTCCGTGGCGTCGCCTCTCTCGTAGAGGTTGAAAGCGACTATAGTGGCCATGTCTACCACTATCCTTGGGTCTAAGCCCGTGGAGTCGACCAGTATGTTCCTAGTCGAGGTTGTAACCTTTGCATCCTCACTGTTTAGGATGGGTGCTAAACTAAGTATTCTGCCCTCGCTGTCGGCTATAACAGGGAACTTCGGCATTCCCTCTATTATAAAACCGTATTCTCTCCCTTTATCAGTGTACTTCAGGACTTCCCTCAAACTCATATCCCTGTCATAGCCTAACGGCCTGTACCTTGTTGTATCCGGGTCCACCTTCTTGTAGTAGATAGGTGGCTTAACCCTGTCTAAATCGTATAGGCCTATACTAGCCTTCCTCCTGTTTCTACCATATGTAGCATGCAACTTCTCCTGTAACTGGATGATCTGCCTTAACGCCTCATCATCCAATGTAACATTCTTTACCACGGCGAAAGCCACATAAGGTCTCCCTTCAACGCTCTCAGCGTAGGCTGCAACTCCGCACTCTGAGACCCTCGGCTCCTTAGCCGGCAAACCTAGAAGGTTCTTGATCGCCCTCGCCAACCCCTCGACGCTAAATAGATCAGGTCTATCGTGGTTGGCCTCGTAGACTAACATTGTATCCGAGAACTCCTCCACCTCGCACTTTAACTTCGTGAGTAGGTCAACGAGATCCTTTTTATCAAGCCTTCTCCCAAGAAGTCTGTATAAATCGTCTAGTTGAATGCTTATTGTTGGCATCTAATCACCGTAGATATGTTTTCAACCCTTCCCAAATCTCGGAGACGACCTCGATCTCCTCTCTACTCCATTCAATAAACTCCTCCGAAATGAATTTAGACAAGTGGTCTGATATCCCATACACCTCTGATAGAGGAGCGTATACGGTTAAATACGTGTAGGCTCCCTTCAAACTTCTAACCTTGTAGAAGGCTTCTCTACCAAGCTTCTTGTAGATAAACCTCGTCGATATAGGTGATGCAAGCTTAAAAGCAGGTTTTTCAATTTTCCTGTATTCGGGTAGCGTTAACTCCCTCCCGTATATCAAAGACTTCGTTTGATACCAGGACTTCAAGTGCGCCCTGTAGACTTCTGTCGCCTTATCCTTCAAGCCTTTGTCGCCGAGAATAATAGCTGACAGTAATGTGATAGTAGCAATATTGGCCACCTGCGATGGTGAAATAGTGTCGGGTGAGTCCATGTCGGTGTGGTAGAATCTACTAGGCCACTCGTTGAGCATACCGGAGTCCACGCCCCAAGCTATGAATACATCGTGGTCGCTTCCAGCACTATATGGTGTCACATCATATCTCACAGAAGGTTGTGCAACCCCCTCGAAACTCTCCACGGTGTCCAGGACGCTTTTAGCCGAGATATAAAGGGCGGCTGATGCCTCGGAGGGCATGAAGAGAGGAGGGTTGACTACTGAGAGAACAGACCCTGTGGCGCTCTGCTTCGATCCAACCATATCCAGGTTGATCACGTACTCGGGTAACCCGCCGAGAATCTCTTCTAGGAAAACACTCCCAGTATACTCTGGAACCCAGACATGGCATAGCGATCTAAGACTAGTATCCCCTATGATATTTCTAGCAAAAGCCGCCAAGTAGTTTGCGGCGCTCCCGCTCGCGTTATCGTGCGCCCCAGGTTTGGGATGGCATACATGGCTTACAACCAACGCTGAGGGTTCGTCCCCGCATGAAACTAAAATGGGTAACCCCTTACTATGGTATCTAACCTCGGCCTTCCAGCAGACTTCGATCTCTAGGTCGGGTTTCACAAGTAGTCTAGACATTAACTCTGTTGCAAGACGGTAGGGTATGTTCATTACTACCTTACCATGTTTTACCTCTTGCTCCTGCAGGAATAGACCCGTGTAGGGGACGGCTTCGTGGAACCTGTTTTTATCATAGTGTAGAATCAGCCTCGCGTCGATCACTTTATACGCGTCATATGGGTTGAGGCTCGTCAACACCGCTTCACCGGAGCACTCTTTTTCGCAGACTGTCAGTCTGCCGCAACCTTCGCCGCCGGGGCTATGGGCTGAGAGTAGAGTAGGGTGTTCCGCTAAGTCGAGCCTCCCAACGATTTTACCACCTATCTTTATCATGACTTCCGCACTTACCGGGTCCCACCCAGCGGGCGTCTCGATAAAACCCTTTCTCGAGTTGTTTTCAACCACGTGAACACGAGCCGGTAACCCGGCGTTCTCGAGAATATTCTTCAACTCGCTGACCGCTTCTAAAAGCCCGCTTGAACCAGTTATCCTGTTGTACCTCGCGAGAACGTTAACCACATCCCTCCCCAATGTCCTGGGGGTCTCTTTGAGGATTCTTATAGCCGTATCGCGGAGGTTCGTATTTAACACCTTTTTTCCATCACTGTGTAAATGCTAGCTTAAATACTTTCAGAGCACTTGAATAATCTAGACTGGTTACGGTGGTCTAATGGTTATAGTGAGTGTGACTCCTGAGATAGGTATAGACGAGCTAAAAATGTATGCCGGAGGTTTAGGGGTTCTGGAAGGAGACAAACTGTTTACGGCAGGGGAGATCGGGTTAGATTATTGGGCTCTATCTCTCTTCTACAGGCGGGGATATGTGAAACTGAGGTTCAACGGGGTTGAACCAGTTTTAGAACCCGAGAGACAGGTTTCAAGCGTTTTAGCTAAACTTCAACCATGGGACGAGTTCACTGTGACCTTGAAAGGCGAGGAGGTTGTTGTCAAACCCCTAGTCTACCCTCATAAAACCGCCAGGGCAGTCCTCTTCGAGGCTGTTTGCCCACAATGGGCTAGGAATCTAACAGATAGGGTTTACATGGCTGACACTCTCGAAAACCAATTCCTGGTCTACGCGTTTCTCGCCAAATCGGCCGCAGTGTTCATAAAGGACTTCATAGGATTGGAGAATGTGAGCGTGATAGACTTAGAGGAAGCCCATACAGCGTTATTATTGACGGCATTGAACATAAATGAAAGAGCTAGGATAGTAATTCACACACCCGGGCCCTGGGGCCATCCCTATTTCCCCGGAGGGTTGATAGCCAGAGAGTTCGGCCTCTTCCTTGGAGACAACGTGTCGTTAACCGACTATGCTCTAAGCAAATTAGGTAGGGGCATAGTTGTCTCCAAGAAGCAGGAGGAGATAGCCAAGAAATTGTTTAGCAAGTACGCCGATAAAATAATCTCGATTACTAACGGCATAAGCCTAGAAAGATGGATGGATGCCAGGCTCCTCGAAGCTTACACTAAGAACACGCTGAGCAGAGAGATGGTGGTGAATGTTAGGATGGATAATAGGAGTAAGCTCGTCTCATATCTGAAGAGCATTAAATCAGACCTGGTGGTAGATGACAAACCTATTATTGCATGGGTTAGGAGGCTGGCTAAATACAAGAGACCCTACTTTATTGCAAGGTTTATCGAGGAGAACCCGGATGTAAAGGCTGTTTTCGTGCTGGGTGGTAAACCCCACCCGAAAGACTCCGACGGGTTGAACTATGCTAGGAGATTCAGGGATTTGCATTTGAAGATAAACCACGTGGTCTACGTGAGCGACTATGATATACCCGCGGCTAGAACTATACTCCGAGGAAGCGACATCCTGCTTTTCACCCCCTTCAGCGGCTGGGAAGCCAGCGGGACTAGTTTTATGAAAGCCCTTGTGAACGGAGTACCCGTGTTATCCTCGCGTGATGGGGCGGCGCTAGAGGTGATCGAGGATAACATCAACGGCTGGTTTTTCGGTGAGGACATAAGGGATTTCATCAACATATACGATGATCCGAAGTCGAAGGAAATCGATGAGAAAGAGTACAGTGAGTTCAAGGAGAAGCTGTTGGAGGCAATAGACATGTACTACAGTGACAAGGAGAAATATTGGGAAATCTCATTTAACAGTGTTTTGAAAACCCCTGGTAAAGTTGATATGAGGCGAGTGCTAGGTAGATATTACTTGGAGGCTGGTTTGAAATGAGAGTGCTGATTATTGGCACAGGTTTAATGGGTTCCTCGATCGCAACATGCCTCTCGAGGAAACAATTCAAAGTAATAGCATACAATAGGACCTCAAGCAAGGCTGTGGAACTGTGTGGTAGAATAGGCTGCGAGGCAGTCACGTCACTAGAGGGGGTGAACGCGGATTACACAGTGGTATCTCTCTTCGACGACTATGCGAACCTGGAGGTTCTAGTTAGAGGGAGGGTGTATGAGAAGGTTAAGACAGGCTATCTAGTGAATACGTCCACGATCTCCCCCCAGACGAGTCTGCTGATCGCCTCAACTCTCCTAGAGCACGGGGTCAGATACTTAGAAGGGACGGTTTTCGGCAGTGTCGACGAGGCTACGGACTGCCGTCTGGTCTCGATGGTTGGCGGCAATAGAGAGTGGTTTAACACGCTCGAGCATTTTATTTCAGAGTACTCGTCGAAAGTCGTATATGCCGGCGAGATACCTTCAGCTACAGCCCTTAAGCTGGCCGTGAACAATATTGCGTTATCACTCCCGGCTTTAATAGGCGAATCCCTATCAATACTTGAAGCATATAATGTAGATGTCTCGAAACTCCTTGAAGTAGCAGACGCCACATGGATTAAACAAATTTTCGACAGGTACTGGAGTAGGATCTCTGAGGAAAAGAAGGCTAGGTTCACGGTGGCAGGGGCGGCAAAAGACTTCAAGCTTATTTCAAACGAGTTACACACCAAGGGTTATCCCGGGGTTGTTGCAAGCGGTGTGGCAAGTTACTACAGCGGGCTACTAGAGAGGATGAGCTTGAAAGACTATCCTCAGGCAGCCCTCGGCTACTTGAGGAAGTGGAAAAAACTATCTGACTATTAGAACAGAGGATGTCGAGTTCACTGCTAATGCGAGGGGTATACTACCAATAGCTAGGTCAAAGTAGCTTGTTTTACCTCGTGCCCCGATGACTACAATGTCGTAGCTCTCCTCAACGGTCTCCCTCAATATGATCGTTGAAATACTCTCGTTCCCAGCGAGCTCTACAGCCTTATACTTCACGTTTGTAATCCTCCTGCCAACTATCGACTTAGCCAGTTCTAGAGGCTCATCTTTCTCGCCGGGCATCTTGACGTAGAGGACGGTTAGGTGGGAGCCGTAGTGTCTAGCGAGGTCTACTGCTATGTTCAGGGCTTTTACGCTCAAACTGCTACCGTCAAACGGGACGAGTATCCTCCTCAGCATAAAGCTTATCTCATAAGTTGGAGCTTCAGCCATGTAACCACCATTCTAGATTTAACGAAGTAGGCCTATATTAAGGAATCTATCTGTCAGTTCCATAGACTCCCCGACGTTACTTGCTAATCCCAGTGAGGCTCTAATAGCGTCGATGTTCTCGGGTATTACGATGGCTTCCTGATGTACTGCCTGGACTATCGTCAGATCGTCTCCGTCTACTTTCACCATATCCCTCCATACGATGTTCTCGTAGATGTCGTATCTCTTCCTCCCTAGATCCCTGGCTAACTCCACGATCTTACCGGTGGAGTCGATCCCCATCCTAGAGGCCTCTATCAAGGCGATCCTGGGTGTGGAGGATAGCACTTCTACAACCTCGTTGAGGTTAGAGTTCCTCTTCAATCTAACATACACAGTATGGACATGCATCAAAGTTGTGGGCGCAATAAAGGCTACGCTCTCTATGTCCAGGTTGGGGAGAACAGTCTTCACGTCGAGAGCATGGTGGCTTGGTATAGCCGGCGGGTCCAGTTTAATCGTGTTAACAACCCCCTTGTCCTCTTTAGGGTCGCTCGCCCTCCTAACGATTACAGCTCTAACCCTCTTCACACCGATATGTCTGTCTAGCAGGCATATAAGCCTGAGCAAGCCGGTCGTATTGCAGCTGACAACCCTGATATACCTTTTCCCCAACCCCTCGTTGTAATTACAGAGCGTGCTGAAGCTCACCTCGGCTACATCAGGCTTCTCTCCTCCCTCGAAAACCGCTTTAACACCCCACTTAGCGTAAGCCGGTTTGTTCAAGGCCCCCTTACCGCCGGGGGAGGCATCAACTACCAAGTTAACCGACTTCAACAATTCCTCGATTGTTCCAGCTGGTTTAACGCCGACTTCCTCGAATAAACTCTCCTTGCCTTCTGGGACATATACGGGGATGCCTTGTCTCCAAGCGGTTATGACGGTGTAGTCGGGTGTGTATTTCACAACACCTTTAAGCTCCATATCGGGCATAGACCTTACTGCTTCAGCCACTCTCTTGCCTATGGTCCCGTATCCGTTGACGCCTATAGCAGCCTTCACTTTTTACCCCCGTAGAATATTGACTTGCTCATCTGGAGGGCTTTCACAGCAGGCAACTCTTCCCCGCTTAATAGAAGCAACAAGGCGTTTCCACCTGTTGAGACGTGGATTCTCTCGTTAACCTTGTTCTCATCTATCATGGAGCCTAGGTGACCACCAGCTATTACAACAAACGCCCGGGAGGAATATATAGCGTCGAGCATTCTCCGTGTGCCCTCCTTGAATCTATCATCTTCTATAACACCAGCCGGCCCTCTCATCACGATTAAAGAGGCCTCTTTAATCAACTCGCTGTAGATTTCAACGGTTGTCTCACCGACATCCTTTATCACGCCGCGTAGCTTGGTTATAGCCACATTCTCGACGAGATCGCCCTTCTCAACGTGGACTTTAACGTCGACGGGTGTCTCGATCGGCGCCCCTTTCATCAATAGTAGCCTCGCCCTCGGTACCAGCGTGAGGATGTTCTTCTCCTCGAGTACCCTTATGTTCTCCTCGCCTAGCCTAACCCCCTTAGCCAAAAGAAAGAGCTGGGCGAGCAAACCCATTGTCAGAATTCTGTCCGCCAGCCTGTTTCTCACCAGGTTCTCCGCGACCCTCATCAAGTCGTGGACCTTGGACCCCCCTAATATGAAGATCCGGGGTCCTGTAGTTGAAGAGAAGATTTTCTCCACAGCGTTGATCTCCTTCCTGAATAAAGGTCCCATAACGCTCGGCAAGACGAGTGGGAGCCCCACGATACTCGGCTGGCTCCTATGAGCTGTCGCGAAAGCATCGTTGACGTAGTAGTCGAATAAACTTGAGAGCCTTCTGACAAACATCGTCATAGACTGTGCCTCCGGCGCCGCTTCAACAACCTCCTCTGAGACAAGCCGTAGGTTATCTAAGAGAAGAACCTCTCCCGGCTTTAGTTCCCTGATAGCCGACCTGGCGGCAGGGCCTATCACGTCGTCGACGAACCTTATATTCAAGCCACTGTACCTGCTTAGAAGCTCAGCGTGCTCTTCGAGCGTTGTGAAATCTCTTTCACCGGGCCTACCCTGATGTGATCCCAGTACAAGGGCCGGCTTGTATTTCTCTAGTACCTCTCTCACATGCTTAGCGTGTATCCTAATTCTCCTGTCATCCAGGATCTTACCTGTCTCAGGGTCGATAGGAGAGTTAATGTCGATCCTCATGAAAACCTTCTTCCCGGATACATCAATGTCATCTAATGTGAGAAGATCGTAGAATGAAGACCCCATGAATTCACCAGTTTACTGTAATACGCCTCATCCTATTTAAGCCTGCGTTAAAAATTTATTTAAACAAATAAAAACGGTAATCAAGAGTTGCGCGGCAATTATTTAAACAATTAAATAAAAGAAGAGAAAAGAAAAAAGCGGATTAGCCGATGTACTCCTTGAATGTGATCGCCCTCGTGGGGCAGACGCTAGTGCACAAACCGCATCCATAACACTTGTTTACATCCACCCTAGCTACCCTCTTTCCTTTCTCGTCTGGTAGGACGTGTACGGCGTCGTAGTTGCAGACCTGCTCGCAGAACCCGCATCCAATACACTTCTTAGGGTCGACTATAGGGGGCTCCGCCCACACTCTCCGCGGCTCCGGCTTCAGGTGTTTCAGGGCAAGCCCCTTTACATCGAGAATGCTCTCGTATCCATGTCTCCCCAACCATTCCTCAATCTCCTTCAGGATTCTCTTGAAGACACCTGGGCCCTCGATCAATGCCGCCGTACATATTTGGACTGCTGACGCCCCAGCCATGAAGTACTCTATAACATCGACTCCCCTGCTAATACCCCCGACGCCTATGACAGGTAGCTTCGTGTTCAACGCTACTTGTGCGACTATTGCTAGAGCTAAGGGTTTAAGCGCTGGGCCGCTGAGCCAACCGAATCCATAGGGGCCGCCGACTATGGGCATACCCGTTTCAACGTCTATGCTTAAAGCAGGCCCGATAGTGTTTGTGGCGACGATACCGTTGACCCCCACTTTCTCGAGTTCTTTAACGAGTTCAGGTATGTTTGGCGTGAACGGGCTCAGCTTTGCGAAGATCGGGATGCTCACACTCTCCCTCAATGCTTTAGCAGCCTCCACCACAGGCCTGTAATCCTTCCCGATGTAGTGCGTCGAGAACTCAATGGCGTCTGCACCGGCTTTCTCAACTTTAGGGCCTAGGTTGGATAGTTCTTCAGGTGTATAGCCTATGCTCACTATGAAGGGGACATTGTTCTTCCTCGAGTACTCACGGACAACAGGGTATTCGCGTTCCAAGTAGTGCTCCGCCGGTATATCGCTCCATAGCTCTGCGTTTAAAACACCGAATATGAACCTGTTGTTCCCGCTATCTAGGTTGACAATTCTTATATCCCCTGGTTTAATCGTCTTGAGGAGCTGCATCCTAGTTATACCCCTGTCTACAGCGGCCATGCTAGGCCTTGGGACAATAGCTGGCTTAACGCTAATAGTCTTCGCCACAACACCGCCGACACCATTATCTATGAGAGCCTTCATCGATTCCGCGTCTCTCGATACTGGGCAGGCAGCGTTCATGAGGGGGTTCTTGAACTTGAGACCCGCAAACTCTACTTCTAGACTAGGCAATCTCACACCTCTCAATCATTATTCCAGGAGGCGAGGTAAAAATAATTTTCTATTGTTAAAAACAAAAAAAGGTTTAACCACAGAGTGGATAGTCGTCTGGAACCTTCTGTCTGAAGAACTTGCCTGTTTCAGGGTCTTGGAATAAACCTACTTTAACACCCTTCCTTCCACTAGGGTTGAGTTGCCAGACTTTTCTCGGGATAAGCTCCAACTCCTTTCCAGAAGGCGTCTTCACTTTAATAGCTTTTTTGCATGGCTCTCTCGCAGCCATATACATCCCCTTATGTTATTATTAGTTGTTAAGGGTTTATATAATTTTTCATAAGCAACAATAATAAATTATGGAATAGTAATACAGCTTAATACCGAATTAGAAAAATGGTATTCACGGATAGACAATTAAATAAACTCATAGAATACCGTGTGGGGGTTATATAAAGTGTTGGATAAAAATGAAAAATATTATTAAGAAAACTATTTCAAGTAATCTAGCTGGTATTTGCCCTCCACGAGCATTCTATCCCATAGTTTCTCGACAACTCTGTGGACTTCTTCGAGGGCTTTATCCAGGTCGAGGTTAACAAACTTTTTCTCCCTCACGACGAATCTCCCATCCACTATTACTGTGTCCACGTCGTCTGAGGAGAACGAGTTTACTAGATGTCCATAGATGGTCTTCTCATTTACAGGCGTTGAAGGTGTCCTGGGCTTGATAACAACCAGGTCAGCTTTCTTGCCGGGTTCAATACTCCCTAGCTCTCTCTCTTGGTGGAACATTTTAGCAGAGTTTACGGTAGCCATTTCAACCACTTGTAGAGGTGTCATGAGTCTTGGATTAAGGTTCCAAACCTTGTGTACTAGATATGCTGCCCTCATATTCTCGAAGATGTTGAAGATATAGCCGTCGTCCCCCAACCCTACGTTAATGCCTAGCTCGAGCATTTTAGGTATCTTCGGGATGCCGACCGCATTCAACATATTGCTCATAGGGTTGTGCGCCACGTGGGCCTCGCTCTTCTTGATCAAAGCTATCTCCTCATCAGTGGCCTGGACTGCGTGGACCAAGTGCACTCTTGGAGACAGGAAACCAAGCTTATCCATCCTCTCAATAGGCCTAAGCCCGTATCTCTCGATGTTGTGGTAGACGTCTACTAGACCTTCCTCTGTGTGGATCGCTATTAACGCATCGTGCTTCTCCGCAACCTCCATAGCAAGCTTGAATAAATCATCTGTAACAGTGAAGCTGGCGTGGAGGTAGATTGCACCCTTAACCCTCTTTCTAGGGTCTTTATTATTCTTGACTATAAACCTCTCGTTCTCTCTAACACCCCTCACACCCTCCTCAAGGCTCCTCCTCTGTGTGGCCTCAAAGCTGAGTATCCCCCTTAACCCAACCTCATCCACAGCCTTCTCCATGCTGTCGAGTATATTCTCGATGCAGTTGGGAGCGCTAATATTATCAAAGAAGTTCGTTACACCCGACTTGGCGTACATTATGGAGCCAATTAGGGCAGCTGCATACGCCTCCTCGTGGCATAGCATGACGTCTAGAGCCCACCATATCCTCTGGAGATTCTGCATGAAGTCTGAAGGCGGCTCAATCCTGCCGAACCAGGGGCTACCCGTGAGGAGGGCGCCGTAGAAGTGTGTGTGGGCGCTTATGAAGCCTGGGACGGTGACCGTTTTCGCCCCGTCTATGACTTCCTCGCTTGAATATTTCTCTCTCCCATCGCCGACACCCACATCTACGATAACACCGTCTCTAACAGCTACAAACCCTCTGGGGACTACACGTCTCTCATGGTTCATTGTTACAAGTAAGGTGTTTGATATTAAGATATCAACTTTCTCCCTCACTCACACCCCCTTATCCAATTTTACCCGAGGCATAAAATAAAACTATCTATTTGTCAACCTACGAATAGTGGAGCCGCTACTTCGAGGCAATGTAGATGGCTATAAGAATCAGTATAGAGCCGGCAACCTGCTCGGGAACAGGTCTCTCACCGTAGAATGCCACTGAGAAGATCATGGCGGAAACCGGCTCTAGAAGGTATATTGTGGCAGCGGCGTACGCTGGCACATATTTCTGACCCAGCACTTGGAGTATCGAAGCTACTATAGTGCAGAACAAGCTTAGGTAGAGAATGAAGAGTAGTGTGCTGGCGCTCGGTATAGTCTTATCGGCTACTATGATGTAGGGGGCTAAAAGTAGGCCTGGGAGCAATAGGCCTATTAGAAAGGATAATGTATCATCGGAGAGATCTCTGTTCCAGACGCTCACGAGAATTATCTCAACAGCCCACGCCACTGCTCCAGCTAAAACAAGTATTACACCTAGGGTCAGCTCACCCGAAGGCTTCGTGAGGAGAAATAATCCTATAGTCGACAAAACAAGTGAAGTCGAGAGCCTAATCCAGCTCCCGGTTCCTTTAAAGAACTCGTATATGTACACGAAAACCGTGTTTAAACCAGTTACAAAAGCCGAGATAGATGGCGTCGTGAACTCTGTTCCAAGTCCCTGCAACGCGAGGCCTATAATATATGATAAGCCTACGATGAAGCTTTTCTTTAAGCTACTCGGGCTTAATCCTCTCTTATAAACTAATACCACAGGGGCCAGAACCGCAAGCGCGAGCATAGCTCTATAGAAAGTATACGCGATACCATCAATATCGGAGACGCTGAGCTTTATGAATATAAAGCTAGAACCCCATATGAGCGACGTAAATACCAGTGCGGTTAATCCCTTGGCTCTATCCTTCATAGCTTGACATCCTCTAGTAGCCCTGGAGAGTAAGCCAGGCAATCACTTGTGCCTACTCTACAACAAGATGTTATTTAACCATTATGACGGTTCTTTTCACCCTGACGGTTAGCCTGGGTTGCGGAGAAGCATGGTAGGTGAGGTTAATAACTCTAAAAAAGTGGAGGATGCTGGGGCTCACTCAGCTACTCATGGATAGCGGATAAAACCCTCTGCATAGTAGTTGGATATATAATATTATAGGAAGAAGGAAAAGATGATAAAAAAGACTCCTCTAAAAATATTTAACCAGGTATGATCCTGGTGCCCGACTTCCCTTCGAGGGCTTCCTTAGCTTTTAGCAAGTGACCGATAATGGCTAGTTTACCGCCGTTTTCAATAAATCTTACACCTGCCATTACTTTAGGTCCCATGCTACCTGGCTTGAAGTGTCCTTCCGCGTAGTATTTTTTCGCCTCGCTCACTGTAAGGACGTCGAGAGGTTTCGCGTCTGGTTTACCGTAGTTCAAGTACACCTTCTCAACGTCAGTCAGGATCAACAGGATGCTGGCTCCAAGCGCTGTAGCCATCCTCTCCGCGCCTAAGTCCTTGTCTATGACCCCCTCCACGCCGCGCAAGACCCCGTTTTCATCCTTGTACACTGGGATCCCGCCACCGCCATCTGCAATCACTATGAAGCCGTTGTCGAGCAGTGTTCTAACAGCCTCTATCTCCACTTGAATAAATGGATCTGGTGAGGGAACCACTCTCCTATATCCACCCCTAGGGTCAGGCTTGATGAACCAGCCATACTCCTTCGCCAGCTTCTCTGCCTCCTCCTTCTCGTACCATGGGCCAATGTATTTGCTGGGGTTCTTGAAGTCCGGGTCATCCTTGCTGACGAGCGTCTGCGTTACCACAGTTACAACACCTTTCACTTTCGAGCCTAGAAGCCCCTTCTCTAGAAGCTTGTTGTACAAGGCTTGCTGTAGTAGATAGCCGAGCCAACCCTGGCTCATAGCCCCTGCTATATCCAGTGTCATAGGTGGCAGTTGCTTCATCTTAAGCCCTGCCATCATCCATTCAGCTATTATACCGACCTGGGGGCCGTTGCCGTGTGTTAGAGCTATTCTATATCCCTCCTCTAGCAGGGACACCACTATTTCGGCAGCCTTGTACGCGTTCCTCCAATAATCCTCGGGGGTGCCCTTATCGCCTTTACTCTGGAATGCGTTTCCACCGAATGCTATTACCATGTATCTGTCGTCTCTAACCATTCAACCACCCCTGCCTAGAATAGGAGAGATTCCTTTAAGAGTTTTTAAACAATACAATGGTTCCGAGTCTTGTATATTCGCATATATAGATGATCCTAGATCATAAAATCCGGTACACCGTCGGGCTTATAAGCGACGCGGGGCTTAAGCCTGCTCTTCTTTAAAAGCTCGACTACATGGGGGTAGAGGATCACGTACTCTTCATCAATGGAGTTGGCTAGAACAGGGTGTATTTGACTAAGCCTCTTCTTAAAGCTATTGTAGTTGTCTCCGCTACTAAAACTCAACATAATGGCTGGGTAGAAGTCTTCTCCAGGCTTTAAGCCGGCGTTAAACAGGTTTTCAAGGGCTTTAAATTGGTATTCGAAGAAGGATCTGTCAGCCCCAGTCAACAACTCGAATTCTTCGGGAGTAGTCCCCTTGAATGATACCCTCACAGCTATGTTTGGGAAAGCTGCGAGTTCTTGAGCGTATTTCTCGTATCTGCCTATGAGCAAACCGTTTGTTTCTAGTATGAAAACGAGGTTTGTCTCGCTGAAAAGCCTGAGGAGTTCAACCAGGTGCCTCCATGATAAGGTTGGCTCTCCCCCGCTGAGCCTCACATACTTATAACCCCTTCTAACAGCGATGTCTCTAAGAGTGTGGAATACTCTTAGAGGGCTGTAGAATTCGCCTCTATCCGTGTAGTAGCTGAACCTCCAGCTCCAGCAGAACTTACACCTCAGGTTGCACCCGACGACATCACCGGTAGCAATACCCCCATACCATCTACCACCCCTAAACCTATAGTATCTCCTCTCCTCAACGCCACCTCTAACTCTAGTAACCTGTCTGTGAACCTCCTCCCCGAGTTTAAAGGGGTCTAAACCTGGCATCAGGATCAGTTGCCCTAAGTAGATAAGCGTCTACTAAGGTATAAAGATGCTTTATCCAGCAATAAATCGCTCAAGTCCTCGAAGCCCCCTACTAAAACTTCAACTATACCTCTGCCTCCCGCCTTCTTTAGACTACCCGCTATATAAACAATTGACTGGAGGACGCCGTTGAAATAGCCTAGCCTACTTCTAAGCCGGCTGTGCATGCACTCACCCGATAAAGGGCATCTCTCGCAGTTGAAAAAAGCCCTAAGACAAAAGTTTTTATCGGGAGGAGGCAGGCTGAGATACTCGCTCACCAAAGTTTTATAATGCCGGTCTAAGGGGGCATACTCTGTTAGTCCATGGGCGTATAACAGGTAGGCTTGGCTACTCTTCACTCCAACTCCTCTCAATGTGAGAAGCCTCGCAGCCTCTTCTAGGGGGTCTTCGAGCGAAGTACTCTCTCTTATAAGATTCTTGTTTTCCATAAACCAAGACACCTGGTATGATCTCGCCTCGATAACACCGGTTTCCAAAAACTGTCTAACCCATTTAACCGTGTTAGTGTGGTAGCTTGTGTTCTGCGATAAGTATATCGTGTATGCTACAACTGTTTTGTCCGAAGGCGAGTACATTAATGTAATAGTGTCTACAAGCCCTTTACCATCCAGCTCCGAGGCCAGTTTTCGGTATAAGAAGTGTTTATCCAACCCTAGTGTTTTATAGGCAACCTCCTTAGACCAGTACCGGGGGATCTTACATTCTGTTTCAAAACTTCTCTTATCAAATCTGCACACTAGCCCTCTGTAGGCTCCTTGTCTCTTTCTGAAGATGAACCCTCCGGAGACTTCTTCGAGATCAAATAATGGTAGTGTATAGGAGGAGTAGAGGGACAATCCATAGTTGATTCCTTTGACTCTCATCCCTCACTCCTATTAGGCTTAGAAAGGGCTTGGAGAGGAGAAAGTAAGGAGAAGAAAAAGAAAAAACAAAAGCTACCACTTTCTACTGCCCATTACCATAGCCATTACTGCTTTCTGTACGTGCAACCTGTTCTCGGCTTCCTCGAAGTACAGGCTCTTCGAGTAGCTGTCTAACACCTCGTCTGTAACCTCTTGGCCTCTGTCAGCGGGGCCGCAGTGCATGTAGAATGGTTTACCAGCCTTCTCCAACCTCTCAGTTGTAACTATCCAGTCCTTGAACTTGCTCTGGTACGCTGTCGCCCCCTCCTTGTCGACCTTCGTGTTGAAGGGTGGGAAGAAGCCCTTGGGGCTCCACGCCTTCGGGTACACTATTGTAGCACCCTCGAACGCTTCATCCATGTTGTGGACAATCTTGAACTCGCTACCCCAGTGCTCAGCGTACTTCTTAGCCTTGTTCATCACATCGTCTAATAGCTCGAATCCTGGTGGATGAGCTACATAGACGTCTGCGCCTAGCATGGCGAAAGTTGTCGCTACATCCTGTGGTACGGCGAGCGGCTTCAGCCCGCCGCTGTATGCGTAGCTGACGACGACTTTCTTGCCCCTGAGATCCTTGGGGAAGCCTAATGCTTCGAACGCCGCTAAGGCGTCAGCCAGGGACTGGAATGGGTGCCAGACATCGTCCTCCATGTTCAGGACTGGCACTTTACTCCATTTGGCAAACTCCTCTATAATCCTATGCCCTCTCCCAATAATCCACTTGGCTGCATCACCGTAGATCCTGATAGCGATTCCGCTACCATACCTGCTTAGAACTCTAGCCACGTCGCTGATAGCCTCAGTCGCATATGGCACCATATCCTCGGGTAGAGTAGGCGTATAAACCTGGTCTGGCGATATGTATATTGCCTGGCCGCCTAGCTGGTACATACCTGTCTGGAAGCTGTTCCTAGTCCTCAGGCTTTTATTGTAGAAGATCAAGTATAGTGTTTTACCGTCAAGCCAGTTAACTTTCCTCGTACCCTTGTGGAACATCTCCTTCAGCTCTTTGGCGGCCTTCAGCACAGTGAATATTGTATCTATGTCGTAGTCCGCATTGGATAGCCAGTGTTTGCCTTCGAGCAAGCCCAGGAACCATGCCTCGCTCATATACTACACCTCGTTTATCCTGGATATCCGACTTGTAGTATTTAACGTTTACTTAACATAGATTCTTGACGAGAGTAAGGTATAACGGGCACCTTACCGAAGCGTCCGAGATCCACTGCCTCCAAGGGTTCGCTGTTTACTGGTATTACTCTTAGGGCCATCGGCCTTTTCTTAGTGGCCGCCACACCATATGAGTCTAGTATAAACCTGGAGAGTTCCTCGGTGGACCATGGGACGGCGAGCATATCTGGTCCAGCCACGCATATAGAGGTGTAGGATAGGAGGTCGTATGCTGTGAGAACACCCTTGGAACCAAGTTTAATAAGCTCATCATCCTCAGCGTAGGGTAGCATCACCTCGTTGAACCCTACGCCGGCACCACTTGCCTCAGCAACCATCCTTATATGCTTGTTCAGCTCGAATAAACCGTAGTGGAAACCGGGCTCCAAAACCCTGTACCCAAGGGTCTCCAGCAATTTTACCACGCTATTCTCCTTCCAGGGCGACAAGCTGAAATCGGCAACCACCCTTAGTCGAAACGCCCTCTTAACAGCATCGAATAAACTGGCCGCTGAACGAGAAAACATATTGAAGGCTTCACCAATACTTGCACCCTCGTTTACAGCCTCTCTGAGGTAATCCGGGTATAGGAATGAGAAACCAACTCCTTCGACGCCACTACTAGTTGAATCGGGGAAATACGGTGTTTCAATGGGTTGACCATGAAATCCAACGGCTATCCTCGTAGCAGCTGATGGATCGGCATCGCTTACGCCATGGATTATTTTCGAAAAAACTCTAGAAGACTCTACCGGGTTACCCTCGTTGAATATCAAGCTAGTATAGTATCCTCCCAGAACCGTTTCTGCAACCGCTTTCTCCCCAACCTTATCAACATTTTGAGAGCCGATACTGACTAGAATACCCTCCTCCACTAAACCCAGGTAGTCTAGAGTTTTAACAAGGTCAGTCAGCTCTATCTCACTTTGAGGTAGCGTGATCCTTGTCGTGAACACCGTGAACCCCTCATTCTCCACGAGTTTAGTAATATCGGAGAGTAGTGTAACAGCCTTCTCGAGCCTCGACTTCAATTCGTTTACATCCTTGAATCGCGGTGTGAAATACGCGATTGCTCTCACAACCAGCTTCATGTACCTCATCAGAGGGTGGTTCATGGCGCTGAGAGGGTAATAAAAGCATAGCCCTCCGGAATGTTAAAGATTTTTACCTTCGCGATAACTCAAGTTTGTATGGTGACGCCGTTGTACAATGATTTGAAGAACAGGGATTTCCTAACTCTAGCCGAGTTCACTAGGGAAGAGATGCTGATGATGCTCGACGTAGCCGCTCACTTGAAAACACGGTTCAAGATGGGTGAAAGAGTTATCCCAGTACTCTCAGGCAGGCATTTAGCAATGATCTTCGAGAAGCCTAGCACCAGGACTAGAGTTAGCTTTGAGACAGCTATGAAAGAGCTTGGAGGCGACGTTATCGTCCTACACTCCAGCGAGATGCAACTCGCCAGAGGGGAGACTATTGAGGATACTGCGAGAACCCTCTCCAGATATGTGGATGGTATAGTGGCTAGGGTTTACGAGCATCATAAAATCGAGAAGCTAGCCGAGTACAGCAGTATACCCGTGATAAACGGGTTAAGCGACCTACACCACCCTGCTCAGGGTCTAGCCGACGTCTTCACTATAATGGAGAAGAAGGGGAGGGATATCTCTAAGCTCAAGATAGTGTTCGTTGGAGACGGAGGGGATAATGTAGCTCACAGCCTAATGCTGGCTGTAGGTATACTCGGTGGAAAACTAGTTATATCCTCTCCTAAGGGCTATGACCCGCACCCATCCGTGGTCAAACTATTCAATGAGACTGCCGCAAAGTACGGTGGCTCTTTCGAGGTTGAGAGGGATCCATGGAGAGCCGTTAGGGATGCGGACGTGGTATATACCGATGTTTGGGTTAGTATGGGGCAGGAGAGTGAAAGAGAGAAGAGGATAAGAGACCTAGAGCCCTACAAGGTCACCTCTCTACTAATGAGGCAGGCTAAACAAGACGGGATCTTTATGCATTGCCTGCCCGCGCATAGAGGAGAGGAGGTCACCAACGATGTCATAGACGGGAGGTGGAGTGTAGTGTGGGATCAAGCCGAGAATAGAAAGCATGTTCAGAAATCGATTCTAGCTTTACTCATTCCCTAAAGAATGTTTTTTATACTTCAACCACGGTATATAGGCTTCCTAGCTAAGGGTGTAGAGAGTTGTCGGAATTAAGCTATAAACTGGGGAGGGTTTTCTACGAATTTAAAAGAGAACAGGACCGAGAGTACAAGATCATAGTGTACTCCCTGCTCGCCTTGATTGTCATTGTTGGAGTCTACGTTAGGGCTCTGCCCGGTTTAAACTACGGGCTTGAACTATACGAGGCAGACCCATTCGTGGTCTACTGGCAGGCGAACTACATATACGAGCACGGGTTGCTATCATGGTATAGTCTCACGCAGGATAACCCTGCTACTCATATCTTCTGGTATCCTTGGGGTAGGGATTTCACCCACTCCGAATACCCGGCTCTACCTATGTGGGAGGCTTTATCATATAATATAGTCAAGTTCACGGGGATATCTTTCAAAGACTGGTGTGTTATACAGCCTCTGATCTTCACGGTGTTCACAATACTATTCGTGTACTTGTCAGCGTACGAGCTCACACGAGGGAGTACTCTAGCAGGCTTACTCGCCGCAGTGTTCTACGCTTTAGTGCCGGCCGCAACTGGTAGGAGTATAATTGGTTTCTCAACTAAGTATGGTATAGGAATAATGTTTGCTACACTATTCTTCTACCTGTACATATTGTTCTACAAGCAATACTCTTTGAGAGGTCTTAACGTGAAAACAACAGTTCTGCTAATAGCGTCCTCGATAGCGTTCGGCCTCCTAGGTTGGTCCTGGGGAGGCTTCATCTACGTGCTAGGCGGCTTCACAGCATACCTAACTCTACTGCCACTCATATCCTCGAAGGATGCCACACCCAGGTTCATCATACTAAACATACTGATCCTCCTGTTGACTTACATCGTGGTTTTCGGATCGCCAGCGATAACGTCTATGCTACAGATCAGCCCGTTTAAGGTTAGCGGTTTAGGCATGGTCGTCTTAGCTTCAACACTGATACCCCTCTTATACTCGATTCAATACCACGAGTATAAGAGGATGGGTTTGCGAAAGCCTATAATCAGGTTGGGAGGGTACTTCCTGATCCTCATAATCCTGGTGATCACCGGCGTCATACTTGTCTACATGGGTAAACTCGAAATCGCGGGGCGTTTCGCGTGGATTCTAGGTTTAAGGGAGATAGCTTCAAACCCGATATTCGAGAGTGTAGAGGAGCACCAGCCTGCTTTATCGACTATGGGCATCTCTGGAATCCTAAGGAGTTGGGGGACTTACTCCGATTGGATGTTCATTGTATCGCCTTTCCTACTAGCGGTGCTCGGTGCATTGTATCTAATATACAAAGGCGGAGCGGACAGGGCTCTCATAGCGGTGTCCTTCCTACTGGCAGTCTACGCCTATATGAACGCGGCCTACATGGAGGTGACGGCAGCGACAACCGGCCTCACCATAGCAGGTGTTTTCGCAGAGGTGGTATCCTCGAGGCTGATACCGCAGGAGAGCGTTTACGCGAAGGATAAGAGAAAGAGGGTGTATGCTAGGAAAACGAGCCCGGAGATATTCCTGGTTTCACTAATATTCACAGTACTCCTACTTGCCAACATAGCGTTAGCAGGCTACTCCACTTATCTCCAGATGAACAGTGTGGTTCCCAGTATTAAAGCAGGCTATACCTCGCTTCCGTATTGGACTAACGCATGGTACAAGGCTATAGACGCGATAAGGAATACACCACCAGGCTCAGTCATAGTGGCGTGGTGGGATTACGGTTACCCGATCAGCGTCCTCGGGGATAGGGCGTCTGTAGCTGACGGTTCAACACTTAACATAACTCAGATTGGCATACTAGGTTTAATACTGACAGCCCAGAACACCAGTGAAGTAGTTCAACTACTCAGGTTACTTGACACTCCCGTAAACAAGACTTACATACTCGTCTTCGACGTCTTCAGCTTCAGGCCGACAGGCAACAACTCCTATGATGTAACACCTGTGATACCAGGCTTAATGGTAGGCCTGGACGATATTCCCAAGAGCATCTGGATGATAAGGATCGGGGACTCAATTGTAGGACAGCTCGAGGCGAAAGGGGTGAACGTACCCTATGTCTCTCTTGGTGATGCCTTCTATCTCTACTTCTTCCGCAACAACCTGGTCGTATCACCTAGATTCGACGATCTATCGAATGCTCCTCTACTATACAAGATGATGGTCGACGGCATCTTATACCTCAATGAACAATGGAAATCCAACGTGACATTCACATGGTATACCGGTGTACCCAACCCGATTTCATCGCTTACAGCATCCTACCCTCAGTTATCATCTCTTGTCGACCAGTTGAATTTGACAACTTACATACAGGTTCTATCCACTAAAACACTGGGGGCAGGTGATAGACCATTAGCCAACGACCCATACTTGAAACCCTATGCTGTGATAGCTGAACCATTCCTAGATAAATCGGGTAATAAAGTTATTATAAACGGGGCCTACCTTTACGAGGTTATTTCAATATACCAAGTTGTAATCTACTAGGAAACACCATCTACACCACATGTTTCAGTTTTTCAAATACGTGACACGAGATCGGAGAGACCGACAAAACTTCTCCGAGGATGGAAGAGAATACATAAACTACGGCATCACATCAATAGTAGCATAGAAACATAGTTAACTCCGCGAGGATAATACCCCGTTATTTTATAAATAAACCTAGTGGAGAATAACATGGTTGGTGTGCTGATTTGGTTTTCAAGAAGAAGGTTGATCCTTTGAAATCTGCTTTAACAGCGCTTTACAATGTGAGGGCTAGTATTCAGAGGCTTGACGCCCTCATCGACAGGATTAACAGCAGGCGGAGTAAGCTGATGGACATGGCTGTTGAACTCCAGGCAAGGGGTGAGACGTATCTTGCTAAAAGATATGCTGAGGAGATAGCTAAGCTTGATAGAATGAGGAGCAGGCTTGAAGTGTTAAAACTCGTCCTCGAGAAAGTCTCGCTGAGCATAGATTTGGCGATAACCATGAGAGACTTCAAGCTGATAGCTGACGAGGTTTCGGGTATTGTAAGCGAGATCAAAAAGATACCTGAGTCGAAGATCTCCGACTTAGCTGTTTACTTCGCCGAGCTAGAGGTCTCGATAAGAGAGCTAGCAAGCACCAATCTCGAAACAGGGCCACCACTACAGCTCGATACAACTGAGACGCCTGATGCTAGGAAAGTGCTTGAGGAGGCTAGGAGCCTGTTGAAGACGAAGCTTGAAAACGAGAATCTCCAGCCGCCCGCTTTAAATAAGTAAAGTGTACTTCTTCTCCTCCCTGAGAACTATAATTCTCGTGTTGAAGGACTCGAGTACACCCCTGATTCTATCGCTTAGTTTATTTGCGAGGTCTTGCGGTATTATAATGAAATAGCCGTCGTAGCTCTGGTCTACGAGTGAAGAGCCTATTGAGAGATACAGGTTTTTCAACTGCGTAGGTCTATCGGCGCTTGGATCTATAATCCACACCCCGATCTTCTTCTCGTCTTTCCATGCAGTTAAATCGGGTTGAAGCGGTTTAGAAGGCTTATTCTCCGAGACCTCGAACCCCCTTTCCTCCAGGTCTTTAACCACCTGGGCTATCACTTGTTTACGAGCCGGGCTAGCCTTCGCCAGCTCAATATACTTCTCTATTGGTCCATGTATCTCGGGGTCGTATAGAGTGTAGGAGCCCCTGTCAATTCTAAACAGGAATAGCTTATCGGGGTCCCTGTACTTGTCCTTGCTGTTGCTATTCACCGTGACCAGGTCGATCTCGAAGTCTAGGCTCATATCGGATCTAGAGGGGTCTTTCTGCTTTGCGACGTTTATGATCTCACGCCGGTTGAAGAAGTTTTTACCCGACTTAACCAGTTCTAGACATGCCTCTTTTACGAGTAGCCAGTTAGGCTTCTTCCCACCCTGCTCTTGCTCCCCCAATCTACCACCGTTTAATCCGGTTGTACTTATTGCTGTAGAATCCTTAAAACTTCTCCAGCTAACGATCTAATTGCTTTAGCCGCCTCCCCTTCAGGGTATGCCAGGAGATACGGCACCCCCTCCTCAAGAGCGCTCGCTATGAGGGGGTCTAAGGGTATTCTGGCTAGGAGTCTCGTATTGTACTTCCTGGCGAGTTCTTCGCCCGTGCTCTTCCCCAGAATAGAGTACTCCCTCCCGCTCTCAGGGCATTTAAAGTAGCTCATGTTTTCCACGATCCCAAGCAACCTCACATTGTTCTTGACAACGAAATTGACTGCCTTAGAGACTATGACCTCGGACAAGATGTTCGGCGCTGTCACTATGATCGCCCCGGTTAGATCTTTGATGGATTGGACGATTGTGATAGCCTCGTCTCCAGTCCCAGGTGGTAGGTCTAAAATCAGGAAATCCCCTTCAGGCCACTTGACTTTTGCTAGTAGCTCGATTATAGCTCTCGACTTCAATGGCCCCCTCCACACCACCGGCAGGTCAGGTGAGTCGAGCATCAGGTTTATGGCCACTACTTTCACTCCCAGCGGACCTTCAACTGGTAGAATACCCCCCTCATCAGCGTAGTGTCTCGCATCATGTAACCCGAGGAGAGTTGGGATGCTTGAGCCGTGGATGTCCGCGTCCATTATCGACACACGGTAGTTTCTCTCGGCTAGGGCTAGCGATAGCATTGATGAGATAAAGGATTTACCGACACCTCCTTTACCACTTAGCACCATGATCTTATGTTTTATTCCTCCAACACTACCCCGTATTTTGTTTGTCAGAGCGAAGAGTGGCTCAGCCTGCCTGATTTTACTCATAACACCACTCAAAACCTATAAACCTCGCACATAGGGTTTTATAGTTGAGTGTTGGAGATGGTGTGTTCTATAGCACCGGGGAAGGTGATCCTCTTTGGAGAGCATTTTGTAGTAAAAGGTAAGCCGGCGATAGGTGTGGCTGTTAACGTGTATGCAAAGGCGTGTGCTGGGGTAGGTCAAGGCGTTGTAGAGTCCCGGCAACTGGGCTTGCTGCTAGACCTGGATTCCGGGAGGGTTCTAGATAAGGGTTTGCTAAGGGTTTACCAAGAGCTGTCTTCGAGGATGGGTTTGGCAAAGGATTTCCATGTCATCATCGACTCCGAGATACCTATAGCTGCTGGGATGGGCTCCTCCGCTGCAGTCGCGGTTTCAACCGCTCACGCATTAGCCACTCTCAAAGGTGTGGAGCCGGATAAAAAACTCATATGGGAGGTTTCCTTCGAGGCTGAGAAAATATACCATGTTAAACCAAGCGGAGTAGACAACACGCTTTCTACGTATGGTGGTGTACTCTTCTATCAGGGAGGGGAGTTCAAAAGGGTTGAAGTAAAATGGCCGGATGACATATACATGTTAATAGTGGACTCAGGAGTGAAAAGGTCGACAGGGCAGGTAGTGGAGGATGTTTTGAGGAGGTACGAGAAGCACCATCGGATAATGTCGGGGATCTACGATGCGGCTGGTGTACTAGTTGAGGAGGCTCTGAAAGCCCTTGAAAGAGGCGACTTCACAAGATTAGGGGAGTTGATGGATATAAACCACGGTCTACTAGTATCCTTAGGCGTATCCACACCCCTACTCGACAGCCTTCTCTGGACTGTACGTGAAGCAGGGGCTCTGGGTGCTAAGATATGTGGTGCTGGGCGTGGGGGTGTGATCGTAGCCGTTGTAGATGAGGTTAGGCTTCCGAAAGTGTTGGATAAGATCAGCCGACAGGGCCTGAAACCAATAGTGGCTAGGATAGATAGTGAAGGGGTGAGAAAAACCTAGATGATTTAAAAGCTTGGCTTCGCCCATTTAATCCCATTTAATATATAAGTGTGGCTGGTAAAAGCGATATATAGGTTTTTTGTGCTAAAATTTAAATAGGGATGATGAAAATACGTTTTTGATAATAGTGAAATAACTCCCATGGTCTGACAAATATGGAGGTACCTACGAGGCGTATGAAGAAGAAGGTGAAGGAATCACTGGATTTCCTGAAGAAACTTAACATAGTCATCGCCGACTACCTGCAGCAAATCTATGAATACAATAATGGAGCACGTCAGAAGGGCTACTATTTGAAGCCGGTTCACATAGCTGTCAGAAAGGAGAGGGGGACGGTGAAAACAAAGTACTACTACTACGGGAGGTACTGGTATAAGATTGAGCGAGGTCAGAACGGGGGGGTTAAATGGGTGTATGTTGGGAAGGAGAAGCCGGACCCCAGTCTACCAGACCCGCCTAAACACCCTCTAGAGGGGCTTGTAGTAAAGATCAGGGATTCTGAGATTGAAGCCGTTTTCGCCAGCGAGGAGATGTACCAAGAGATAATGAAAAAACTTGAGTCTTTGAAATAAGTTTTTAACCAACTCTTTCTCTTTTTTCCCTTATACTCCATTTTGCTCTAGACTGCTCGACGACGGGAATAAGCTTTCTCGCCAATGCGATCTCATCTCTTTCTATTGAGACCTCAACATACTTCTCGCTGAAGCCTAAGTCGTAAATTTTATACCCCAGCGGGCTGTACAAGCCGCTACCACCTGTGAATAACTCGCCCACCTGGTTTGAGACAACGAGGTAGAGAGTGTTCTCGTGGGCCCGTGCTCTGGCTAGGAAGTCTAGCTGCCCCTCCTTCAGGTAACCCTTAACCCATCCAGCGTGCAACAACACCACGTCAGCTCCCTCCCATGCGTATAATCTAAAAAGCTCAGGGAATCTTAGATCGTAGCAGATAGCCACTCTTACCGCAAAACCTTTAACATTAAGAGACACGCTAATCTGGGAGCCCTCCTCGAAGAAATCGCTTTCCCTGAAACCATAAGCGTTGAACAGATGGATCTTACTGTAGACCCACCTTCTCTCACCATCGGGTGTAATGAGGACGCTTGAACTACGAGTTTTAGGGGGTGTACTCGTCTTCTCGATGAAGTGCGTTAAGATAAGACTACCTGTTTCACGGGCAGTCTTCTCCAGGATGCTGAGAAACCTGCTCTCACCTATAGCCTCCGATTTCTCGTAGAAGCCCCTGGGGTCATTGAATCTGAACGGGTTTGCCATACTATACTCGGGTGTGAGAATTATATCAGCCCGCTTAAACCCGTTTCTCACCATACTACTTATTTTTAAAGCGTTTTCAACGGGCTCGCCACCTAGATTTGCCTGTAGAATGCCAACTACCATTTCACCCGACATCCCCTCTTCCCCCTTCGTGAAGAGAGCTAGGGGTTGTAAAAATTAGGTTTGGATTCCTAGAATCTTCTTCAACTCTGCCGTAGCTTCATCGGAAATCGACGTGTTCAATTCGTATAAGTCTACCCTGAGGTTTCTTATTTTAAACTCTGTGTCAGCTATCTCGTATTCCAGTTCTATGTTTACGATAGCGTCTTTTGGAGCCATATATTTCTCAACTAGAACCTCGTAGATGATTTTATTCAGATTGGTTAGGAACTCATTGACTTTCCTCTGAACATCTTTCTTCGAAACCTCGGGTTTACTCCTCAAGTAGCTTGAAACAGATGCGTTGACTACTCTCCTCAACTTAATAGCGTAGCCGCTCAAACGGACTGGGCCTGTTTTCACTGTGGACATATTTTCCCCAACTAATATTTAGTTTAACCCCTATAATATTTTTACTTAACCCAATGGTAGTTTGGTTGGGTGGACGAAAATTGGCATATACAGCGCCTAGACTAATCGATGTCAACGCTAAGTCGAGGCTTATAAGAGACTGCCGCAGGCTCCTTATTTTCGGGAGGTGTGTTGAATTAGAACACCCGGAAGTCTACAAGGGTTTCGTCGAGAGAGGCTACTGCCCTCTGTCCGTCTGCCTCGAGGCGGAGCACGTTAACATGGTTGGATTCAAGCTTGCAGGCATCCTGGGTAGAGGCGACTACGAAGAGGTTGCCGTCTTAACAGTTGACGGCAGCATGCACTGTACTCAATTACACTGGATGGTAGAGGAGGTTTTCAAGTTCATGAGGCTAGACAACAGTAGGAGGAGGCACTTCGTAATACACGAGGGTAAGCTGGTTGAGGTATCCCAGGCTTCTGTTAAAGCAAGCAGGTTTCTCGCGCATGTAGACGGTTTGTTGAGAAAGGGCTAGCTATGAGCGTAGTTAAAAGAATGGACGGTATTATACGTGAGTTAGGGGGTTTCAACCCTTCGAGCAGGGTTTTGCTTTTAACTCTATACCTCAGCCTTCTAAGCCCAGTGTATATCATACTGTTGTCTTCCAGCGCGTTGTTAAACCTACCTGATGAGGTCGTGTCCTCTAGTCTGATCATCGGATTTCTAGGCCAGGCATCCGCCTCGGCATTAATGCTCTATTTGTTATCAAACGTAAACCGGCTTGCGGATAACATAGCTGAGTACACTTCGCTTGTAGCCGATCTTATAAGGGAGAAGACTGGTCTCAGGGTTGAGCCACTGGAAGCGGCTTCCAGGGAGTTTAAGAGAGGTTTCAGGACATACATGGGGTGGTATCCGCTAGCGATTCTCGTGGGCCTAATATCGCTGTTATCGTATGGAACACTCCTCTACGCGATAATCCTCTTCGAGCTCTACAGTGCGTTAAACTCGTTCTTCCTTGCTCAAGCAAAAGTCTCTGTCGAGGGTATTGTAGATTACTTAAACTTGGTTGAAGAGGAAATCAGTGCTGTGATTGAAATCCGGAAAACTAGTTTGAGTATCGGTGTCCTTCTCGAAGACAGGGTTATAGCATTCGGCTCACTTTTATTCAACTCTATTACACCGATAGCATGCTACCAGCTGCTCCTCAGCCTGGGGAGTATAGTGGACAAGTTTAGAGGTTTTCACGTGGAAGTGAAATACGTTTTGACGATGAAAGAGTCCGTTAAGCCCAGCAGGTGAAGAGGGTTACATGGCTCTATGCTTCAACTAACATGGTTCCCCACTCCCCGTCTCTCAAAGTGTTTTCCTGGTGGATACTAATTAGCGACGATTATTAATCCACGCATAATCACGAGTCCCCTTTGGGATGGGGGTAATAGGCCGGAGACCCAGCCCGGGGTCGAGCACCCGGAAAGAGGGAGTGTAGCCCCAAACCCCCTCCACAAGAACACTCGCCATTCATGGCGGGGAGATCAGCACTCCAGTAGCTTCGTATATTTGGTAGTAGGGCTTAAATTCGCTGACAACTTTCTCCATGAACTCTCGGCTTCTCAACGCGTTGATGAACTTCTCGACCTCGCTACGTTGTAGTCTATCGGTGGGTATTAGGAAATCGAATTCTTCCCAGCTCAAAGGTTTAAACTCTAAGCCGTAGACGGAAGCAGCCCAACCCACAGCGACCCCTACATCAGCTCTACCCTGTTTTACAGCCGCTGCAACCGCCGTGTGTGTTCTAACCTCGTAGAAGTAGCCGTTGACTCTCTTTGAAACCTCCTCAAGGCTTAAGCCTAGTTTAGAACCCAACCTCTTCAGCTCCGCGTCTATGAAACCCCTTACCCCGGATCCCTTATTCCTGTTGACTATCCTAATGTCGGGTCTAAGGAAATCCTCTATTCCCTGTATGTTCTTGGGATTCCCCTTCTCGTAGACCAGGCCTATAAGCCTCCTATAGCCTTTAACGATAACGGCCCTACCCTTCAAGCCAAGCTTCTGAATAAACGGCGTATTATATTGCCCTGTCTCCTCGTCGAGTAAATGAGTCGGGGCGATATCAGCCTCCCCCCTGGCTACAGCGTGCCACCCGCCGAGGCTTCCGACAGGTATTATCTTCGCCTCGTTCACCAGGCCTAGCTCGCTTATAATTCGATATAGCAGTGGATCGTTGCTGCCTATGATCACAAGCCTTGCTTCTACTTCAACATGCGGCCTCATTAAGTCTACTTGGACAATCTCGTTCTCCTCGATTAACTCCACGTTTTCCCCTATTGTAATGAAGCCGTCGCTGTAGACAAGGGAGCTAATGCTCCCGCTACTGGCTTGAAGCGGGTAGGCTACCAGGCCCTCTCGAGAGGGGACTAGACCAACCGGGATAAACGTGGAGAAACCCACACTCTTCCTTATCTTAACCGGGATCCTTGCTTCAACCACCCTCTCAACCGGCTCGGCAAGACCTGTAAGCCTGGTTATAATCGGCTTCACGATCTTCAATAAGACCATGTAACACGACAACGGGAAGCCTGGGAGTCCTATCAACAGCTTCCCCCTTGCTACCCCGATAACCGTCGGCTTACCCGGCTTAACTTTCAGGCCGTGAATGACCACACCAGGCTCCCCGAGCTTGTCGAAGACGCGGTAGACGACGTCTCTCACACCAGCGCTAGTCCCGCCGCTAGTGATAACAATATCGTTTTCCACCAGGGCCTCGCTCAAGCGTTTGAAGACTACTTCCTCGTCATCGGGTAAAATCCCGTGGTTTCTAGCCACCGCTCCTATCGAGTTGAGGAACGACGTGATGAGGAAGCTGTTCACGTCGTAGATCATGCCTGGACTCAAGGGATGCCCAGGCTCCACAAGCTCTCTACCAGTCGAGAAAACTGCTACACGGGGTTGCTTGTAGACGAGCACATCTCTTAACCCTAAGCCCGCTAACAACCCTATCCTCTCAGGTGTTAGGACGACACCCCTCTGCATGACTAGGTCACCGATCGAGACATCGCTTCCAGTACTACTGATATTCTCCCCAGGGTACACGCTCCTGTAGACCAAAAGATCGCTTCCAGACCTCCTAACATACTCCTCCATAACCACCGAGTCAGCGCCTCTTGGAATCATAGCCCCAGTCGAGATCTCAACCGCCTGCCCCTCCCCTACAGTATAGCCTGTTTTCTCCCCTACTTCAACTCTCCCGGCGATTGTTAGCTTGACGGGCGAGACCTCGTCTGCCCATGATGTGTCAACGGATCTAACAGCGTAGCCGTCGACCTCGCTCCTGTCGAAGGGAGGGTAGTCGGCAGGTGAATAAACATCCTCTGCTAGGACGCGGAACAAAGCCTTTTCTAGATCAACTCTCTCCACATCCAAGGGTTTAAGCGGGTAGTACTCTCCAATTAATCTGAGTGCTTCCCCTAGGCTCACAAGGTTGTGGAAGATTTTCCTAGACAATCGCGGAGCACCATTCTCTACTAAATAGATATTAACGGAGATAAATCCTCGCGTAATGTGGGAGGCTCATCTTTTAAGATTGGCTGGGATATGGGTTATCTTGGAAAGGTGTGTTCTTGAGAGTAGAGGAGCTCGAAAAGTACGGTTTAAGGAGAGACTACATTGAGTTGCTTCTGAAGAGGGGTATTGAGAGGTTAAACCCTGTCCAAGAAGATGCTGTCAGGCAGGGGCTTTTCACCGATCAAAACCTGCTCGTCTCATCTCCCACAGCAAGCGGTAAGACTCTAATAGGTGAGATGGGTATAGTTAAAGCTGTACAGGATGGTTGGAAAGGCGTCTACCTGCTACCCTTGAGGGCTCTAGCCAGCGAGAAGTATGAGGAGTTCAAAATACTTGAGGAACTGGGCTTCAAGATAGGTATTACAACAGGGGACTACGACTCGCCTGCTGAGGAGTTGGAAGATAAAGACGTTATTATAGCGACGTACGAGAGATTCGACAGCCTCCTGAGAATTAAACCGTTTTGGATTAGGAGAGTCCGCGTTGTTGTTGTAGACGAGTTGCATATGATAAACGACCCTGAGAGAGGTCCCGTGGTAGAGATGATAATAGCGAGGCTTAAAGCGTCGTCCTCAAGGGTCATAGGGCTGTCTGCTACTATAGGGAACCCCGCCGAGCTCGCTGGGTGGCTTGAGGCAAGGCTGGTTAATTTAGATTGGAGACCTGTTAAACTAAGGGAGGGGTATTACGATAAGAAGACGGGGAGAATCATATTCAGCGACGGCTCCTCGGAGGATGTTGAAAGCGAATACGATGAGAGGGTGTTGAACCTGGCGGTGCACTCTGCTTTGAAAGGCTTCCAGGTGCTCGCCTTCGTCCACAACAGGAGGAGGGTTGAGGAGCTGGCTGAGGCGACAGCGAACACTACTGTGGATTTGAAGGCGGGGAGACTGGACAAGGGGGTTGTTGAAACCTTGATGGAGAGCCCGAGTAGGATTGAGAGGGATAGGCTTCTTCACCTGATGGAGAGGGGTGTGGGATACCACCATGCCGGTCTATCGATGCCTGCTAGGAGGGCTGTCGAGGAGGCTTTCAGGAGAAGGGAATTGCAGGTTGTCTACGCGACCCCAACCCTCGCAGCCGGGGTAAACCTCCCTGCTAGGAGAGTTATAGTCTCGGTTAAGAGATACGACCCCTCCTCGTCTAAAATGGTGAATATACCTGTATTCGAATACAAGCAGATGGCTGGGAGGGCGGGGAGGCCGAGGTTCGACGAGATCGGTGAGGCGATTATAGCTGATGCTAGGAGTAGCGGGGAGGCTTTGAGATACCTGAGGTCTGGCCTAGAGAGCGTTGTTAGCAAGGTCTCCAGCGAGAGGAGCCTCAGAATACACACGCTCTCGATAATAGCAGGCGGGGAGGCCAGGGATTGGAAGAGCATACTAGAGATCTACGGCCATACGCTTGGCTCACGCCAGTACGGCGGGATAGAGGCCTTCTCAAACCAGGTGGAGAAGACTATTAGATTACTAGCCGAGATGAAAATGCTGGAATCTCACGGCGGCTTCTACAAGGCGACTAGACTCGGGAGGTTGACCTCCCTCACATACCTAGACCCTCTCACAGTCCACTACTACATTGAGAATAAGCCAGAGGAGTATGATGAGCTGGATGTACTACATGTTGTGACCACAACAGTAGACTATGGTAGGGCCAGGCCCTACATACCGGAGGATGTTGTTGAAATATATGAGGAGGAGGCCTTGCGGTCACAACTAGCCCGGAGAATCGGATTAGGGAAGATGAGTGACCAAGAGATAGATAACTTGATCGTAGGGTACGTTCATGCTTTGGTTTTAAGGGACTGGATAAACGAGGTGGATGAAGACAGGATTACAAGCAGGTATGAGATAGGCCCAGGGGACCTATATGCCATGAGGGAGACTGCTACCTGGATTGCCGCATCCCTAGCGAAAATCGAGAGGCTGCTGGGGAACACAACTTTCTCAAACCAATTAAACAAGCTTTCACTCAGAGTACAATACGGTGTCAGAGAAGACGCTCTTGAACTAATAAAGCTCAGGGGGATAGGTAGAGTGAGAGCTAGAATACTCATAAACCATGGTATAAGAACCCTGGCAGACTTAGCTAGGACACCCCCAAGCAAGTTAATGACTCTACCGGGCTTCGGCCCAAGGATTGTGGAATCAATCATCGAGGAATTGAAGAGGCTTGGATATCTAAGACAGGAGCCGGGGTAGGGAATTTTGACTTTAGCGGCGTAGAAGCCTCTTCGAGAAAACCCTCTTCCAATCGGCTCCAGGCATACTGGAATACCCTTGTCTAATCTTCGCGGCTAATGAGGGAATTCCACGTGACCCTTTTATTCTCACTTTGAGATACAAACAAGGGGTGTTCAACGTGGAGAAGACAAGCAGGATCCAGGGGTTCTACAAGCTGGACATGGGCGAGAGGTTGAAGATCGTTGCGGAGTGGGCTGATTTAACGGAGGAGGAGGTTAGAACGCTGAGCAACCTGGGCGGCCTCCCGAGGGAGATAGCTGATTCCATGATAGAGAATGTGATCGGGGGTATGACATACCCGTTTGCGGTGGCAGTCAACTTCAGGATCAACGGCAGAGACTACCTGGTGCCAATGGTGATTGAGGAGCCGAGTGTGGTTGCGGCTGCGAGCAACGCGGCTAAAATGCTTAGGGAGGGTGAGGGGATTAAGAGCGTGGCAGGCCCCCAGGAGATGATAGGTCAAATACACATAGTCGGGGCAAGGGCACCATTCTACAAGGCTATGAGGATACTGGAGGCTAAGCAGGAGCTACTTGAGGAGGCTAAGAGGAGTGCTTCAACGATAGTGAGCCTGGGGGGTGGGCCTAGGGAGATAGATGTGAGAGTCGTAGACTCAGCTATGGGCCCGATAATAGTAGTCCACATCATAGTCGACGTCCTAGACGCTATGGGGGCTAACACGATCAACACCATAGTTGAATCCATAGCCCCCCGCATAGAGGAATTGACGGGCGGTGAGGCCAGGCTTAGAATCATCTCCAACTACGCTACAAGGAGGATCGTGAGGGCCTGGGCCAGGACTCGGCCTGAGAACGTGGGGGGTAAGGAGATCGCGGAGAGAATCGTCGAGGCAAGCATTATAGCCGAGGCGGATCCCTATAGGGCTGTCACTCACAACAAGGGTATTATGAACGGGATAATAGCTGTAGCCCTGGCTACAGCACAGGACCACAGGGCTATTGAAGCCGGTGCACACGCCTACGCTGCCAGGACGGGGGTCTACAAGCCTCTGAGCAGGTGGGAGATTGATGAGGAAGGCAACCTGGTGGGCTCGCTTGAAATACCGCTCCAGGTCGGCACTGTTGGGGGTACTATCAGAGTTCACCCCACTGCGAGGATTGCCTTGAAGATACTCGGTGTTAAGACAGCCAAGGAGCTCTCTGAGGTGATGGCTGCTGTGGGCCTAGCCCAGAACCTAGCGGCTTTGAGAGCCCTCGTATCCGAGGGGATTCAGAAGGGGCATATGAGGTTGCATGCTAGGAACCTAGCTATTACAGCAGGCGCGAGGGGGGATCTCGTGGATAAGATTGCGGAGAGGATGATTAGAGATGGCAAGATAAGCTACGAGTACGCTAGGCAACTGCTTGAAGCTTATTTGCGTGGTGAAAAAATTTAGCTTTTCAATAGAGGTGCCTCATTTTTGAGCACGTGGAGAGGCTACTTAGCTGATTTGAGAGTCGTTCTATCAGGGAACGTAGGCGTAATGGCCGTATCCTGGTTCCTGTTCGCGTTGAGCAGCGCGATGGTAATGCCGTTTTTCTCGTTGTACGCTAGGAATCTAGGTGCAAGCGATATCGAGATATCTATAATGAGGTCGCTTGGATTTATAGCCCTCGCCATATTCCTACCAGTCGGCGGTATTCTCACAGATCTATGGGGTAGGGTTAGACCCATAGTAATGGGCACGTTCATGGTTGCTGTAGTTCAGTTCTTCTACGCCGTAGTCCCCGACTGGAGATATCTAACAGCCGTCGTAGTGGTCGACAACGCGAGCCACTTCTACCAGCCTGCTTTAACAGCCATATTGATGGACTCAATGCCGAGGGATAAAACGATGAAAGGGTTCATGATTCTAAACGCGTTTTCAAGCCTGCCATGGCTTTTTATGCCCGTGGTTGGGGGAGTACTCTACGATATTTACGGTACGCTTGGAATCAGGATTGGGTTCCTCATCTCAGGCGTGATATCGATCGTAGTAGCTTTCCTGAGAATTAAGGCTTTGAGGGAGACGTATTCTTCACACAGTAAGGATCTATCGGGTATAGTACTCGAGCTAGCCGGGTACAGACCTGTGTTAAACAAGGCCGTCAAATTCTATGTTTACACAGCCATCTTCAACCAACTCACGGTGGGTGTGATTAACACTTTCGGGGCGATCTATGCTGTTAACAGGCTTGGAATGAACGCGTTTGACTGGGGGGTTGCTACAACGCTTGGAAGCGCATCTTCAATCCTCGCCTCTCTTATTCTGTCGGCTAAGATGAGCCTCCACGATAAGAAGACGATGCTGGCCTCCAGCTCTCTCATAGCGCTGGCACAGTTATTCTACGCCATCCCCTACTTTAACAGGGCCGCCATCCCCCTTGTCTACTTGGCTACCATCATATCAAGTATCGGTGGTGCGATAGTAGGCTCATCTATATCATCTATCCTAACCCATGTTCTACCCACAGAGCTGAGGGGTAGAGCGACGGGTATTCAGAGGACTCTCGAAACACTTGGTAGCGCTCTGGCATCATACGTGGCTGGCTTAATGTACGCGTACATAGGCCCCTTCATCTCTTTCATTGTTTCATTTACCATGGGCGTGGTCTCCACCATCTACCTCGCGTATATTATCTAGGTTCAACCTACTATTAGAGCGGTGGTGGAATGGTTCATGAGTGGAGCCTAGCAGACGCGCTACTGAAGTATGTAGCCACTGTGTACGGGACTAACATTAAGACCCTGAGATTGAGGGTGGGGGTGCTTCAGAGCATAGACAAGGAGATACTTCTATTCTCTATCCGCGAGCTCGCGGGGCTTCACAATATTAGACTCGGCGAGGTGGTCATAGAGGAAGAGGAGGCGAGGTTCAAATGCAGTAGATGCGGCTACGAGTGGGTTTTCAAACCGGAGGAGTTTAATACCGAGACAAGGGAAGCCGTTCACTTCATGCCGGAGGCGGTCTACGCATTCACTAAGTGTCCCGCATGCGGGAGCAGGGATTTCAAAATCGTTAAAGGCAGGGGTTTGGAGATCGCGGAGGTGGTTAAGTATTAGCTTACCCACTGGGACAGGGGATTTCAGGGTTTTAGCCTCGAGAGACAAATTGAAGGGGTTGAAGAAGAATTTCGTCGTTTTGAGTAGTAAGGGTGGTGTGGGCAAGTCGACTCTCTCAACACTCCTCGCCTTCTACGCCGCGGAGAGAAACCTTAAGGTAGGTCTCATAGACCTCGATTTCACAAACCCCTCAACCCACGTAATTTTAGGCATTAACCCCGTTGAAATAACGTATACTGAAGATAAAGGTCTACTCCCTCACGAAGTGAATAGTTTAAGCTACATAACACCCATCGCATTCACAAAGGATCTACCACTACCACTACGGGGCGATAGCGTCTCGAAAGCTCTCCTGGAGTTGCTCTCTATACTAAGGTTGGATGGCTTAGAATACCTGGTGATAGACACCCCGCCTGGTCTAGGAGATGAACACATGGATTTAATCTACAAGCTAGGCGACTTGGTTAAACCGCTCGTGGTCTCAACGCCAAGTATTCTTTCTCTTGGCAGTGTTAAGAGAATGATACACCTGTTAAAGGAGGCTAATGTCGGCGAGGTTTTCCTGGTTGAGAACATGGGTGATGGAAAACTAGTGGAATTCGCTAGAGAGCTTGACGTCGTCTACCTCGGTTATATACCGTACTATCCCGGTTTTGATAGGTGTCTTGGCTCACTTGAAGGGTTGCGGAAATGCCCTATAAGAGGTTTCTTCGAGAATATACTAGGGAAAATCACGCAAGATGCTTGATGTATGTGTGCGGAAAACCATAGAAGGCAAGCAGGTTTGAGATAGCTTATTTCAGCTTTTGTTAATTAGCCGCCAACACTATAATGTTACACTAGGTGTTTTTGTTGGGAGAGCTCATATTAATCGATAATCCCCTAGCAAGATACTACCTCAGCGTTTTAAGGGATAAGGATACAACCCCCAAATCCTATAGGGATGCTGTGAGGAAACTAGGTTTCATAGTTGGCTACGAGGTCTCGAAGAGGCTTCGATGGAGCAAGATGTTTATTGAAACAGGTGCAGCTAGGGCTGAAGGCGTTTTCCCATCGAAGCCAGTCTACATTATCGGGGTGCTCGGCGCATCAATCCCCATGATGCACGGTATATGGGATGCCCTCCCGTGGGCGGGCCTTGGCTTGGTCGCTGCAAAGAGGAGAGTGGCGGGCGGCGACTTGGAGGTTGAAGTGTTCTACGAGAGGGTTATACAGGATCTCTCCCTTCACACGGTCATAGTCGTCGACCCAACGCTTGCGTCCGGGAAAACCATGAGCAGGGTGGTCGAGCTCATAGGTGAAAGGGGTGGACGGGATATATTGGCGGCAACCATACTGGCCTCCAGGAGGGGGCTCGAGTACTTCTGGAGCAGACACCCCCATGTGCCAGTCTATGCTGTAGAGGTGGATCCACTGCTCGACGAGAGGTTCTACATTATACCGGGTATAGGGGATGCAGGCGATAGAAGCCTATCATCCGACTATGTCACAAAATACTAGTCCTCACCATTCTCTCAAAACTAGGTGAGGATGCTGGATGCTGAGAGCCACAGCGCTGTTAAACCCACTAGTGCCTGGAGTAGCGCTATGAATAAGACTATTTCCGGCTCCCTCGCATTCCCCTTCAACCTGGTGATCGATTTTATGGCTAGGTGTGTTAGGCTGTAGGATTTGTCGTAGGGTGGTAGGAGACTCCCGTCTTCCATCGGCCTCCCGAAATTCTCCTTGTAGACCCCGTCTCTAAGCCCTCTAATAAATAAGGCTAGTTCAATGAAGTATAGTGTGAAGAGTATGAGGGAGAACTTCACTGTTTTATACATGATTGCTAGAGCGGCGAAATACGCTCCTACAGCATAGGTGAAAGTATTTCCCGGGAATACTCTGGCAGGATATTTATTGTAGACTAGGAAGCCTCCTATACCTGAAGCCATTATCAACGAGGCTGTGAGCAAGCCGTCTAAGCCTTTAACAAAGCCTAAGATCCCCATGAACAGCATTAGCAGAATACCCTGGAGGGCCTCCAGCCCGTTGTAGCCTGCCAGCATGTTGAAGCCGTTGCTCGCCCCTATTACGCCTATGGGTATAAGCAATAGGTAGTAGGCTAGACCAAAGTCAACTGCCCCTATAAGAGGTAGTGTGATAGTGGGGATCCCGACTTTCAAAACAACAAGTGGTAGGGAGATCGGGGCCATCAGTAGAACCCTGTATATAGCTCTCAAACCCTTCTTCCATCCTAGAACATCGTCGAGGAAGCCTAAATACCCCGACATGAATAAGAGTAGTGCGAGCGAGATATAGTTTCTCAACAAGCTCTCGTCGTTTAACACGTAGGTTTGAAGGCCAATGAAGGATAGTAACCCTAGTGCGACCCCGAAAGAAACCCATATGCCGCCCGCTTCAGCTGCGTAGACTTCACCCCGTTTATTCATATCCCTTCCCGTGAAGCCTATTAGATGGGCCTTGCCGATCCACCATCTAACCCCGATGAGGGAGCTCGCGAATGAAATCGCCATACCTGCTAGCATGAATAGGAGGTCTGTGGAGTCCACTCTACATCTCCCTCCAGGGCGTATTCAACACGGCGTATATCTCCTGCGCCCTCTTCTCCCCAATACCCTCAACTTTCAATAAGTCTGAGATACTCGCATTGGCGATATTCCTGATGGTTTTGAAATAGGCTAGAAGCCTCCTAGCCAATGTAGGGCCGGCTAAACCCTCCACTACGTAGAGGATCCTCTCATTCAACTCCATAGGCTTCTTCTCAACTCTCATCCTCAGAATCTTCTTATCCTTCGTTTCACCCAGACTCTTTGATTTTGCTACAATCCATTCAATAGTCGCCTCGGGATTAGGCGTGTTTAAAACCGGAATCCCGAAATCCAGCATCAATGTATCGAGGATCCTTAGCACGCTCTGTATCCTCCACCCCCTGTATTTCTCGAGGGAGCCGATCCAACCCTCGACTACGATTAAGGGTTGGTAACCGTCTTTCTCGGCTGCCTCCCGCAACAGCTTGGATTGATCCCATATCCTGTTATCTCTAATACTATTCGCCAAGTCGTCCACGCTCTTTCTCTCAACAAGAATCGGTTGTTTATCTGGTGGTGCGAGGAGTAGGAAGTCGCCTGCTGGTAGGGGTTGGACGGCTGTCCTCAAACCCCTCATGTTTAAAATCTTCTTGAAATCAGGGTGCTTCGAGTCTTCGCGGCTGTCGATAATAACGTCGACGGGGGTAAGCAGGAGGAAAGCCAATTTAAGCCACCGCTGTAATTCTCGCCTGACGTGTAGTTAAGATTGGAGTGAGAAATTAAAATATCATATATCAGCGTAGAACAGGTAGTCTATAGGTGTAGTGTAAGTTCTATAGACTTTTGCCTCCTTCTTCTTCAACTCGACATACGATTCAACTAACTCGCTGGGGAAAACTGGTTTAAGATATTCGTGGTCTGATTCAAGTGCTTCAACAGCCTCCTCGAGGCTGGCGGGCAGCTTACTGCAACTACCACATCCAGATGGGTTCTCAAACAAGTTTACTGAGACGGGTGGGCCGGGATCTATTTTCCTTCTAATACCGTCGAGGCCTGCTAGTATCACGGCTGATATAGCTAGGTAAGGGTTTGCAGTTGGGTCAGGTGGCCTGTACTCGATTCTAGCTTTGTTCTGCAACGGGACTCTAACCGCGGTCGTCCTGTTCCCAACACCCCAGGACACGTATACAGGGGCCTCAAACCCCTCCACTAGTCTTCTATAGCTGTTGATTGTTGGGTTTGTGAACGCTGCCAGACTTCTAGCGTGCTCTAGGAGTCCCCCTATAAAGTATAGTGCTTCACCACTCAACTCGCCTCCCTCGGCAAAGATATTGGAGGCCCCTCTCCACAAGCTCACATGTATGTGTAACCCGCTGCCATAGTCGTCTGGGAAAGGCTTTGCGAGGAAGATTGGTTTAAACCCTTCTTTCTCGCCTATCACGCGAGCAATATACTTGAATACCTGGACGAAATCCCCTATTTCGACGGGTGTGTCGGCTATTGTTGAAACCTCGATTTGACCCCGGGGCCCGTTCTCCCTGTGGGTTTTATTGAAGAAAAACCCGTTTTTCTCTAGTTCGGAGAGTAGAGTCTCCAATAGTCTATCAGAGTGCAATGCCTCCGAGGAGTTGTATGTTTTCACATACCATAGAGATGACTGAGGGAAGTCGACGGCGCTGAACAGCTCTACTTCAAGGCACTGCTTGGTTGCACCCAGGTTTAAGTTAACTGATTTAGCAATGTAGAATTCTATTTCAACACCTACCCTCGCCTCTAGGTCTTCCTGCCTCAGATACTCGGTGAGTCTCTCCGCGATGAACCTCGGGTCTTTCACATACCTCTCCTCCCCCCTTGTGAATAAGCCTGAGATATAGTGCTTGCCCTGGAGGAAACCTGTTGTTAGAGGCCTGCTTGTAACCGGTCTAACGAGTAGGTCGCTGTTCTCAACCTCCAGGAATCCCATGAGGCTTGAGCCATCTACAATAGCCTGGATCCCCGATAAGATGTCGGGATCCCCATTTATCATTAGTGAGACTCTTCTCAATTTCCCTATGAGATCTGTGTAGAGTAAGTGTGTCAGCATGCTTCAACCTCTTATATGGGGGCTTTAAACAATTGAATCCTTTTAAAACCCTTCCAGTAAAATATTGTATAGGTTTCATGAAATGCCAAGAATTGTTGAAAGAAGTACAGGTATGCTCGATGAGATTGATAGGAGACTTTTGGAAATCTTACGAGAGGACTCAAGGCGTAGACTGAAAGACATAGCTGGCGAACTCTCTAAACCCGTCTCAACCATACACGAGAGGGTTAGAAAGCTTGTTAGAACGCGTGTTATAAAAAAGTTCACTGTGGAAGTCGACTACAGCAAACTAGGCTACAATGTTAAAGCCCTAATACTGCTAAACGTTGACGGCAAGCATATCCTGGAGGTTGAGGGGGATATATCGAGGCATCCCAACGCTGAGGCCGTCTATGATATAACAGGGGAGTTTGACGTGGCTGTCATAGCGTCATTCAAGAGCATAAGCGAGTTAGACGAGTTTGTTAAATGGCTCCTCAAACACCCTTACATAAAGCAGAGTAGGACTAGTATAATCTTCAGAGTGGCGAAAGAGGAGAAGAGGCTCCCGCTTTGAGGGGGAGTTTAATAGCGAGGTGCACCAGGTGCGGGCGGGCATACTCCGAGGGCAGGGATATTATCTGCCCCTACTGTGGAGGGTTAATCAAACCAGTTTACCAGCCTCGTTGGAGTGTAACTGGTGAGGAAGGTGTGTGGCGGTACTCCAGTCTACTACCCGAGGTTAGAATAAAGGTCACGCTAGGCGAGGGCTCAACCCCTCTAATAAAAGCAGGCAGCTCTGTGAGGGGTGATGTAAATGTATGGTTTAAAGATGAGACGAGGAACCCTACTGGGAGTTTCAGGGATAGGGCGGCGGCAATAATGGTGAGCGATGCTGTATCCGGTAAATTCAAGAGGATTATTTTAGCCAGCGACGGTAACACGGGGGCCAGTGTAGCCGCCTACGCGGCGAGAGCTGGGATACCTGTAACAATCTACCTTCCCAAGTGGGTTGAAGACGAGAAAATTATTTTAATGAAGTCTTTCGGTGCTAGAGTCCTCGTAGAGGATAAAACCCTCGACGAGCTCCTAGACTACGTCCACGATAGGGCTAGGAGGGAGGGTTTCTACAATGCTTCAAGCACATTCAACTACCTAGCCCTCCAAGGTTTGAAGACTATAGCATTCGAGATATATGAGAGGCTTGGATCTAATGTTAACGCTGTCTACCTGCCTCTGGGTAGTGGTCTAACCCTCCTCTCCCTCTACGAGGGTTTTAGAGAGCTAGTTGAACTTGGGTTAACGAGCCGGGTTCCAAAGCTCATGGGGGTTGAAGCATGTGGTAGACCCCTCTACTCGTCGAGCCTACACGATGTTCCGCCGTGTGGGGAGGAACCTTTGCCCGGTCTAAGATACTTGAAGCCGGTAATATACGAGCACGTTTTAGAGGTTTTAGAGAAGTTCGGGGAGACTGTGGTGGTGTCGAGGAGACAAGTGTTGGAGGCTGCTGAAAAGCTTAGCCGTAGCGAAGGGTTGTTCGCAGAGGCATCATCGGCTGTAAGCTTCGCGGGCTTCCTGGAGAGCCCGGAGGATAAGAGTGTTGTCTTGATCACCAGCCACGGGCTGAAATCCCCTGAGGCATACTCGAAGGCTAGGAGGTTGAGATTCACCGAGGTGTTTCCGGGTGTGACAAAAAGGCTTATACTGGACTTGCTTTCAAGGAACCCGGGTTTAACCGGTTACGAGGTTTGGAGGATGCTAGGCGTCAATATCTCCCCGCAAGCAGTCTACCAGCACTTAAAGGAGCTCGAGGCAAGGGGCTTGTTGAGATCTGTCGATGAGGAGGGTAGGAGGAGATACTACTTGGTAAAATGACTTAAACCCTTTCTTAAAGTTTAAACTTTAATAGTGTTAGAAAGCATTATAGCCCAACGGTGGTCTAATGAGGAGGTTGCTTGAAGCAGTAGTCTTCACAGTCCTCGTCTACGTGGCTACAGTTGTGCTCCAAATATACCAGCCTGTCACAGGAGGCTACTTCAACCTAGGTGAATCCATGATATACCTGGCCGCCATGGTCAGCAACCCTATTGTAGCAGCCCTGGCGGGGGGCGTGGGCTCCTCCCTAGCCGATTTGTCTACAGGCTACGCTATCTTCGCACCCGCAACCTTTATCATAAAATTCACCGAGGGGTATCTGGCTGGTCTATTGATCGGATTGTTTAGGAGGACCAGGCGGAAGGCCTTCGCGGCTGCGAGTGTTGGGGCTGTCTACGCTCTAGGCTTGTATTATGGGATATCGTATTGGGCCGGGGTCGTAGAGTTCGGCCCCAGCTCCTGGCTTGGAATAAACTTCTCATCCAGCACGCTTGAGCTCCCGTGGTATGGCTGGCTACTGGTTACAGTTATTCTAGGTGCAATAGTAGTCTACGGGGTCTCGAAGTATGTTGTCAAGTCGCTTGAGCCTATAGCATTGCTTGTAGCGGGGTCTTTGATGGTTGCAGGCTACTTCCTCTACGAGTACTTCGTCAGCAACCCACTCACAGGTAGGCCTCCTATAAACGCTTTGTATGAGGTTCCAGTGAACATAGGTCAAGCCGTGGCAGGCGTTATAATCTCGCTTCCAATAGCAGTCTGGCTTTATAGAGCGGGCTTCATAAAGGAGAGCTAGGATTTTTTAAGGGGTCAAATTGCTCCTGGAAGCCAGTATAGATGAGGCTGGATACCCGGGCGGGTTCAAGGTTAGAAATATCCATCTCGAACTGAGTGAGGGGGAGGTAGTCGTAATAACAGGTAGGTCTGGCTCCGGTAAGACCACACTCGTTAGAGCTATAACAAACACTATAGAAATTCAAGGGGGTTTCCTCCGCGGGAAAGTATACATTAAGGGTAGAAGTATAAGGGAATACAATCCGTGGGAACTGGCTAAGAGACTCGCGTACATACCACAGGAGCCTTGGTACGGTATCATTGGGTACACTGTGGGCTCAGAGTTCTGCTACACTCAGTTGGTTACCAGCGGGGTGTGCGATATGAGGGTGCTCAGCGAGACCGGGTTCAATGGTAGAGAGGATTTCATAACCTACGGTTTGAGCGCTGGTCAAACCCAGCTTCTACTCTGGGCTGAAGCCCTGGGGGCCGGTGCCGAGGTTATAGTGATGGACGAGCCGTTCGTCTACCTGGATGAGGAGAATAGGAGTAAGCTACTGGGCTTTGTGGGGAAGATGATTAGAGAAGGTAGGGGCCTAATAATAGTAGACCACAACCCATCCCACTGGAGGAGCCTCAACCCCCGTCTAATAGTCTTGGAGAAAGGTTTAGTAGTGTACGATGGAGACGCATCGGGTTGGAGTGTGGAGGTACCTGAAACCACGGTTAAATCTGGGAGGAAGGGGAGGGTTGCCGTGGAAGCCCGGGATATATGGTTCAAGTACCCGGGCTACAGCTGGGTTTTGAAAGGCGTGTCCTTCACAGTAGAGGAGGGTGGTTTAACAGTCGTGGTGGGCGGCAACGGCTCTGGCAAGACAACGCTCCTTAAGATCCTGGGCGGGTTGCTGAAGCCTACTAGGGGCCGCGTAACCACTAGAGGCAGAGCAATCTACATACCGGAGAACCCCCTCGCATACTACTCTATGCCCACCCCGAGAGAGGAATTGATGTACATGGCGAGGGGGGACGGGAGCAAGTTTCTCGAGGCGGTTGAGCTGTTTGACTTGAGGGGAATCCTAGACTCAAAGCTTTCAAACCTAAGCTCGGGGGAGAGGAGGAGGCTCGCCATTGCTTCAGCCTACCTGGGGGGCTTCGACATATACCTGCTCGACGAGCCGACTGGGGGCTTAGACGCCTATAATGTCGCCAGGGTTATGGGAGCCGTCCAGCGTCTCCTAGACGAGGGGAAGACTGTTATAGCCGCAAGCCACGACTCAAGGCTGAAAGAGGCTACTGACAGGGTCTTCTTGAGAGGAGGCGGGTTTTGATGAGCATTGTCGGAGCGCTGGTAGGCTTCATCTACAGGGCCTTCTTCCTGAAAGGCGAGGAGGGGTTTAGGCTAGCCTCCCCATGGGTTAAGTTATTGTTTCTCGCCTCAAGCCTCTACCTGCTGACGAGACAGGGGCCTCAGCTGGCCCTCGCGAACATCGCTACCGTGCTATCTTTATCCTTGATATGGCCCGGGCTTGAGTGGTTTACAAGTGGCTTCATAATCTCCCTTATCCCAGCTCTGTGGTTTTCAGCTACAGCCTATGTGAGCTGGTTGCTGGGGCTACCGGGCGTAAGCTTCACAGGGGCTCTCAACATACTCGTAAGGACTCTCTCGATATCCCTTACAATACTTTTCTTCGCCTCCACTATCAGCCCTGTAAGGCTTTCAAACCTCCTGCTTAGAATAGGAGCCCCCTCCTACTACCCCCTACTAGTCTGGAGGACTATGCCCTACGGTATGAGAGTCCTCCTAGACTCGGTTCAGATCGGGGTGATGAAGGGCGAGAAACCACACAAGAGGCTAGCCCCCGCTGTAGCCATAATGCTAGAGTACGGTAGCTATGTCGAGGAGTACAACTGGTTTAAATTCGAGGGTAAGCCTGCGGCACCACTGCCGTCCAGAGGGTCGATGAAACACACCCTCATGCTAGCCGTTGCCTCAGCCCTTGAGATAGCTCTAGGAGCACTATTTCCTTGAAGGGAAATAAGGGGCTTAAAGCGAGATCTGAATTTGGTTGAGATAATGCTCACCGTGAGGATAGATGGCTTTACATACTACGTATGCGATCACTGCTACTCTATCTACGGTGACTTTGAGTCAGCTAGGTTATGCGAAGAATGCTGTAGCCATAACCGGCCTAAGCCAAGCTCCCTTATTGAGAGGAGGGTAGGTTTCTACAATCCTTCAGGCGAGCAGAAGGTAGTGTTCACAGTGAGTAGACGCCCCCTCTTGAAGGCTTTCAGGATGTGTGAAGGCGTTCTGAGAATTGAGGGTCTAGCGTCTGCTTAAAGAGTTCTTCACCAATCAGTTTTCGGATCCCTCTTCATCCCATTATCGAATATAGTGTGGGCTGTTTTAACGCTATGGCTCAAAGTATGAGTGGGGGAATCTCAGGAGGTTCCACTCCGGCTTGGAGTACTTGACCTCATAGAGCCTTCTTGCTAGCTCAACCTCATCCTTACTGGGGAGATCCAGGTACGGGTTGGAGTCGAGTAGCTCGCTATAGGATTCGACAACAGCTTTCACTACTTTAGAGTAGTCTACTCCGGCAACAAGGTTGGATAGGTTGATGACCCTGTACTTCACCTCGCTGACCTTCTTGTCGGCTAGCTTAGCCTTCGACACCTTGAGTACTTTGGAGAGAACCTCGAGGTTCGTGTCTAATAGTAGTGTCCCGTGCAAGAGGTAGGCCCCTTCCCTGAAGCTGCCTGCCGCACCTGAGACCTTGAAGACCCTGTCTCCAACCGACACGACTACATCGTTCACGTTCTCCCTGGACGCGTTGAAGCCCAGCCTCCTCAGGGCGTTCACAAACCCCTCTAAGAGGTGGTCGTATAGGTAGGATACACCCCCTTTCTCAGGCCCCCTGGTAGCAATAGTCCAAAGAAGGCAGCCTAGGTCGTGGTAGACTGCTCCCCCGCCCGTGAACCTCCTTACTACAGCTATATTCATCCTCCGGGCGAAATCGATGTTAACCTCCTCCTCGGCCTTCTGGAAATAGCCTATGATCACGGCGTTGCTATGCCTCCAGAACCTGAGGGTCGGCGGCGCTCCATTCCTAACGCTCCTGAACAAAGCCTCCTCGAAGGCGAGGCTGTAGTAAGGGTTGTCCGGCGACTCATATAATAGTACTCTAAGCTCCTTCAACTAGACCAGCCTCCTCCAGGGCTTTCCTGAAAGCAACCTTGAAATCCTCGGGTGTGGCCCCTGCCAGCTCTAGACCACTGCTGAAGAACTCGTCTAGAACCCTGGAGACAACCTCCCACGAGGCCTCTAAGCCTCTTAGCCTAGACTCGAGCTGGAAAACAGAGTCCTCGGGGTATATGAAGAAGTCGCCTGTCACGCTCACGTCATCTATAACCCCGCCGGCTATCCTAATGGACACCCTGATCAAACCTTTCCTAGCCTTATGCTCGTAGACCCCTATCCTCAAACAGGCCACCACTAACTCGGTAGGGGTTTAACGGTATAAAAATCCTTGAAGGAGCTAAGCTAACGGCCTCCCCTTCTTATTCTCCAGCGGCCTAACCTCCTCCCTCGTTTTCTCCTCGACCACAAGGCGTAGTACGTAGGAGGCTTTCCTCCTGGATAGAACCTGGTTGTTGTTGCCGCAGTAAGGGGAGTAGATGCAACGGGGACAGCCGTCCTCGCAATTGCACTTGGAGACTATATCTAATGCGATCTCCTCCGCTCTCTCAAACCTCTCGAACAAGAGCCTGGCGAGACCGCTCCCACCTGGTGCCGTGTCGTAGACGACTATGTCGCCGCTGGGATAGCTTACCCCACCCATGTCGGTTAAGCCAGCGCCGCAGACGAGCCTGGCCGCGGAGATCAAAGCGTGCTCGATAGCGTGGAAGGCCTCCGCGTGGTCTATCCTGCTGAACTCGCCTAGCTCAGGGTACTTTATCAAGACCGCTTTAGTCGGGTACGAGTATTTAATCGGGGAGTCAAACCAGTATTTTCCACCGCTCTTCTCATCGAAAACGTTCCTCACAACATAGCCCTCCACTGAGATCTCGAGCTGGACGTCGGCGTAAACCAATGGTATGCCGCGGGCGGTCACCCTTTCGTCCAGGACACTGTAGTCCAGGACGTCAACTGTGTACAGGGGTTTCGTATAGTAATCCACCTCCCCCTCCAGCCTCTTAACATAAGCCTTCCTCCCCTCAACGTCGACGCCGAGAGAGGTGTAGGGCTTTGTCTGGGATAAGTAGATCGCCCCGGGATACAGGTCTAGGATCGCCTGGGGCAGCTCCCTGTAGCCTAGAACTCCCCCATCTTCCTCCAGGATCTCCACTTGCGGCCCACCGCTCCGTATGCTACCGTACTCCTCGAGGATCCTCAAGGCGAGGGCCCTCCTCGGGTACGCGTAGCTGCCTCTAACGTAGACGGCGCCCTGCTCGACTAAGAGGTCTAGAGCCCTCCTCCACACGGGCGGGAGGTCGCTTATCCTGGCGCGCCTGCTCTCAAGGAGGTATGCCAGCAGGTGGATTTTCCCAACCTCGATGTTAGCCGGCTCTATGACGGAGGGGGGTGTCTCCTGGTTGAAGAACTGCTGGGGGTACCTCTCGTAGTATGAGTCTATAGGGTCGTCGCCCAGGATCGTGAAGACGAAGCCGACTCTACCCCTCCTCCCCGCCCTGCCCGCCCTCTGGAGGTACTTCGTGTAGCTCGGCGGGGGCGACGCCATGACTACGGCGTCCAGATCCCCTATGTCTATGCCCAGCTCAAGGGTTGGAGTTGAGGCGACCGCCAGTATCTCCCCTCTCTTCAGCTTCTCCTCCACGCTCCTCCTCTCCTCTGGTGGGAGGCCGGCTCTGTGGACTAAGACATTGTTTCCGAAGCTCCTAGAGCTGATCCTGGCCACTAGCTCGGCCATCTGCTGGCTGTCCACAAAGATTATGTGCTTCAACCCCATCCTCGCTAGGATGCTCGAGAGCGCTGCCGTGATAGTCCACCTGCTCAAGTAGCCTGTGGACACAAGCGCGTGAACCGCGAGGCCCCTCCTCCTGTTAGGCCCTTTAACCACCGCGACATCCACGCCTAAAATGCTCTCGGCAAACTCCTTGGGGTTGCTTAGTGTAGCTGATGAGGCGATGAACTGGGGGGTGCTACCCCTAGTAAGCTTCACCCTGTCCACGATGTATTTCAAGTGTGTCCCCAGAACCCCCTCGTAGACGTGTAGCTCGTCGACTACGAAGAACTTCGCTTTCTCAACGAACATTCTGACACCACTACTCCTAGCTAGGCCCACGTGGATCATATCGGGGTTTGTTATGAGTATTGAAGGAGGGTTGAGCCTTATCCTCCTCCTAGCCTCGCTTGGTGTGTCGCCGTCGTATATCCCCGCAGAGACCTTCCCGAAGGCCATATACTTGTAGAACCTGCTCAACTGGTCTCTACTCAACGCCTTCGTAGGGTAGGTTACAACAGCCCTTGGGAGGGGTGTTGGATTAGTGTAGAGGTCTGCGAGAATTGGTATCAGGAAGCCCTCGGTCTTCCCTGTACCAGTGCCGGCAACGATGACGGTGTGGAAGCCGCTTCTAATGTACTCGAACGCCTCGTACTGGAACTTGTATAGCCTTTTCAAACCAGCCTTCTCCAAAGCCTTCTTCAAGTCGCCGGGTAGCCCAACCTCCTCTATCCCCGGGCCTTCCTCGGGTTCACCGCTCTCCTCAACGTATTCATGTATAATAGCAACCCCTGACTTAGGGTATAAGCTGACCAGCTCGCTGTTAACCTCCAGTAAGACCTTGTTTCTGATCATACGTTCTGTCTCGCTTCACTCCTGTAACCACTATAGTCTCAGTAAACCATTTATTTGTAGCAGTCTATCACAGGTTTACAGGATGACTTGTCTTGAGCCTCGACCTGGAGGCCTGGGTTAAGAAGGGGGAGGAGCTTGGCGCGGAGTACGTTGACGCGAGATACCAGGAGCACGTCTACGAGATCCTTGTCTTGGATAACGGTGTTTTAAGGGAGGCAGCGGTTTCAAGGAGCAGGGGGGTTGGCTTCAGGGTCTTATACAAGGGCCATCAAGGCTACGCATCCACAAACGACTTGTCCCCGGGCTCTGTTAAAAAGGCGCTTGAGGAAGCATTCAAGATCGCCAGGGCTCTAGAAGGCAGGTCTAAGCCTGTGAGGCTGGCTGAGAGGGCGGGTTACAGGGATAAGATTATCAGCAACTACGCCATCGAACCCCTCGAAGTAGACTTATCCGAGAAAATAGAGTTGCTTAAATCGATCCACAGTAGTCTGAGCGAGGAGAAGGCTCTTTCAAGCATACTCCTGAGGTATGGCTTCGAAAGGGATAGGAGGATCTCCGCCTCCTCTAGGGGCGACTACGTGGATTTCACGAGGAGGATGATAGGGGTGGGCGGTGTTCTTGTAGCCCAGGTCGAGGGCTCTATGGAGAGGCTCTCACACGGGGAGTCCAGGGTCGGGGGGTGGGAGTTCGTGAGATACTTCGACTGGTTCAGGTACTTCAAGGAGAACGCTGAGCTAGTGGTCGGCGCCGCCAAGGCTAAGAGGCTTCCTCCAGGCAGGTATGACGTGGTTTTAGACAACGAGATGGTGGGCCTGTTAATACACGAAGCGTTCGGTCACGCCTCAGAGGCTGATATAGCTGTCTCGGGCGGGAGCGTGCTGGAGGGTAAGGTCGGGAGCCCCGTGGCAAGCGAGCTCGTCTCTATCGTAGACGACGGGAGGGTTGAGGGAGGCGTCTACGTCCCCTATGACGATGAGGGGACACCTAAGAGGAAAGTCTACCTGGTTGAGAAAGGGGTTTTCAAGGGGTTCATTAACAACCTGGAGACGGCTGCCCACTACAAGGCTGAGCCCACGGGCAACGGTAGGGTTATGGGCTACCCGGACACTATTCTTGTGAGGCAGACGAACACGTATCTCGAACCCGGGGATTGGGATCCCTACGAGATAATACAGGATACTCGGAGAGGCGTGTACGTGAAGGGTCGAGGCGCGATGGGGGGCGAGGTGGATCCGGCTACGGGCCCCTTCACATTCACGGGCGGTCCAAGCTTCTTGGTCGAGGGGGGTGAAGTACGGGGTATGGTTAGGGGGGTCATGCTGGCGGGCAACATCCTCGAGACGCTACGGAATGTAGATGCCGTTGGCTTCGACCTCGAGGTTAAGACAAGCGTTTTCGGCGGTTGCGGGAAGGGAGACCAGCTTGTGAGGGTTGGGGACGGCGGGCCCCACGTGAGGGTTAGAGGTGTCGCAATTGGCGGCTGAGCCCGAGCTGTTTCTAAGGGAGGCTGCTAGGAGGGGGTTCAGCGAGCTGGAGATCGTCGTCTCACATGTGGAGAGGTTTAGAGCGGAGATATCTGGGAACACGATTAAGCCTGTTTCAGCGGGGTCTAGGACTGTCTACGGTTTAAGAGGCGTGATCGGGAGGAGGGTTGGAGGCCTAAGCGTGAGCGACCTCGCGGTAGGGGTCGAAGACGTTTTGAGAGACCTGGAGAGGGTAGTGAGGAACTCGCCGGAAGACCCCCACTGGCCCGGCTTCCCGCCTAGAATATACAGGGGTAATAGGGCGGAGACCTACTCGAGGGAGTTCGACGAGCTGGGCCCCGAGAAAGCGGTGGAGCTGGCTGGGTTGATTGTCGAGGAGGCCTTAGAGGAGGGAAGGAGTGTAGGGGCCGATAAGACATACGTGGTCAACGCGTACGTGGAGCTGGCTAGGATCAACATAAGAGTCGTGAACACGAATGGAGTCGACATACTCGAGAAGTGCAGCATGTTCTCATCGGGTGGTGGTGTAAAGTCAGTTTACAGCGGGGTTGAGTCGACATATCACTTCTCCATCGGGGGTAGGAGGGTGGAGGAGAACGGCCTAGGCGAGAGGGTTAGACAAGCGGTCTCACACACCAGGTTGTTCGCGAACCCATCTACACCTGAGTCAGGCGTCTACGAGCTAGTTTTAACCCCGAGAGTGTTCGGGGAGGTGTTGACCTATGTTGTTGCGCCCGCTGTATCAGGCCTCAACATACTGGAGGGGAGGAGCCCTCTCAGAGGCAGGGTCGGGTTGAACGTGTTCGACGAGAGGATCACAATACGCGACGACCCTCTCCTACCCCTACACTACGGGTCGAGGAGCTTCGACGACGAGGGTGTGGGAGTGATGGCTAAGACCGTCTTCGATAAAGGCGTGTTCAAGACCCCTCTCACAAACTACTATGTGTCCAGGAGGCTCAACACGGATGCGACTGGGAACGGTTTCCGGGGTGTGCCCGGTGTTTCAACCACTCCTTTGCCAACCAACCTGGTGGTGGAGGGCGGGAGTGGTGGACTAGAAGAATTTGTGAGAGATGTGAGGAGAGGTGTAGTAGTCTACTCCACTATAGGAGGGTGGATGAGCAACTTCGTTGCAGGACAGGTATACTTCACTGTGACCCACGGCCTCCTAGTGGAGTCGGGCTCTGTGAAGCCGGTTAAGTCGTTTGTGGTCGCAGGCAGCATCTTCGACTGGCTTGGTGGGAAGCTGGTCGCCGTTGGGTCGGACTCGGAGGCCAACTTTAACATAGTGTCGCCGAGCATCTACGTCCGTGAAGCTATGGTTTCAGGCGGCTAGTCAACGTACCTCAGGTTCCTCGCCTTATAGGGCTCAAGGCTCATCAAGCCTTTATCCGTCTTCAACACTATCCTACCCTGCTCGTCCACGTCTTCTACAACCCCCTCTAGCAGGCCCTCCTCCGACTCCACCACTACTCTCCTGCCCAGGGTCTCGAGTCTACTAGTGTACTCGCGTATTAGATTCTCGGACCTCCTAGCATAGTGTTCGAGCCGTGAGACAAGGCTTGTAATAGTCGATAAAATCTTATTCCTTGGAGTCAGCTCGCCTAGTATGCTCTTCAAGGATGTAGCCGTATCTAGAGGAGGCTCATTGTTGACGTTCACGCCCAGCCCAGCATAGAGTATGATGTCCTCGCCCATGGACTCGGCCTCCAGTAGGACTCCCGCGATCTTCCTGCCTCTAAACGTGATGTCGTTGGGCCACTTAACGTTGAAGACCACGTTGCTGTTCTTCTCCAGTGCCTCAACAACTGCTAGGGGTATAGCGATCGAGGATATAGAGGCTGCTCTAGGGGAGGCCCTCAGCTTGTACGTGACCCAGAGCCCGCCCAGGTTGCTAACCCAGTTTTTACCGAACCTCCCTCTCCCAGACAGCTGGTACTCTGCTACAACAATACTCCAGGGGTTCAAGAACCTGGCGGCGACCATTGTAGAGCCCGCGACAATCTTGTAGTGCGTCATCCAACCCCATGGTTTAAACAGGCTCGGGTTGTCGCCGTTGAACCAGGATATCCTACCCCCCTCCAGCCTCACCATGTAGTTTCTCGACAATTTCTCGAAGGCCTCTAAGACCTCGCCTCTCTCCAACCCCAGCTCGCTTGAAACCTCCTCGAGGCCGAGGCTCCTCTTAGATGCGAGGAGTTCTAGTAGAGCTAGCTCTATTAAACTAGGCTGCTTACTCATGCTCCAACATCTCCGCCAGCCTCTTCATAACGTGGTCTATTTTGAGGATGTGCGGGAGATCCGGGTAGTGTCTAGCTAGGAACAAGTAGAGGTTGTGGACTGGTGCCCCAGGCCTGCCCGCCTCCAAGTCCACTACACCCAGCCTCCAGAGAGTTGAGAGCAGGGCTAGGAGGAGGCTCCTAATCCTCTCCATCTCCTCGGCCGCCTCAACCTCCTGCGGCATGTACTCGGATAAGATACCGGGGTTGAGCTCGCCAAGCCTCTCCAGCTCGCTTTTATCCCTCTTAACCACGGGGCACATTAAGCTGAGGCCGTATTCAACTGTAGCGAAGACAACCCTGTTGTAGGAGTCTATGTTGTACTTTACCTGCCTCGGTATGTAGGGGAAGCTCCGGCATATAAGGGGCTTGTAAAGGTTTTGTATCCGGCATAGGTTGCCCGTTAGGAAGGGGCATTTACCGTCTATTAAATCCATGACGTAGCTGAACGCTAGGTTGTAGCCTGAGACCCTGTCGTACATCACGTAGCCGTTGTAGCTCTTGTAGGGTACTTCAAGCCTCTCAGCTATCTCCCTCAATATCACGTCCTCGTGGGGTAGGAGGCTCACGGGGCTCG
>Ga0209739_100043_pt1 | contig 55206 bp, 53 predicted proteins | sample JossMetagenome_2_FD_184729 | JGI IMG/M metagenome (GOLD analysis project Ga0209739, IMG submission 184729) | Hot spring sediment microbial communities from Joseph's Coat, Yellowstone National Park, USA - JC3_ASED (SPAdes) (version 3) | ecosystem: Environmental > Aquatic > Thermal springs > Hot...
GATGTTGATGTTTTCCTGCTTAACAAAAGTACGTTGACTGATGAGGAGTTTTTTGAGGAGGTTGCTAGGGAGAATGATTGGGATGTTGGCTTAACGGCCTTCGGTGGTGTGTATTATGAGGTTGTGGTTGGTGGTGAGGTTGTTAGGGTTGATTTAATGGAGAACCTGCTGGACGTATACATGCCCCAGGAGTTACTTAACGACACGGTTACTGTTAGGGTTGATGGGGAGGAGGTTAGGGCTATTAGGCTTGAGGGGCTCATAGTATTGAAGGCTAGGGAGGCCACTGATGAGGCTGAGGAGTTTCTTGAGGAATTAGCCTCAGTCCTGGCCGACCCTAAGACTGGTGTTGAGTTGGATAAGGGTAGGGTGCGCAGGTACATTGAATCCTTCCCAGAGGATGAGAGGGGTGGGATAACCCACAGGATTGAGGTTTCCGGGATATACCTAGACTAGTTTAAGGTAAAGGTGGCCTAACGCTAAGCAGCATGGGCGCAGTTAACGGTCTCCTTGGGTAGCCCTGGGTCTCCCTGCTCAACCTGGCTATGAGTTCCTCTAGGCTCATCACCTCCTGCCCAACACCCCTAACCCTAACGCTCAGCTTACCAGTCTTAGCCTCACGCTCACCGTAAACAACAATGTACGGTACCCAAAGGGTCTCCGCATCCCTAATCTTCCTACCCACGGTCTCATCCCTATCATCAACCTCGACCCTGAAGCCAGCCTCCTCAATCCTCCTACCCAACTCCACTGCATCCTTAACGTAGCCACTGGAGACTGGTATGACCCTAACCTGCACTGGGGTTATCCAGGTTGGTAAGCTCGGCACCTTACCCTGGGCTTCACTTATGGCTGCAGTGTCCAGTAGCGCGAATATGAACCTCTCTATGCTCCCCAATATGGCCGTGTGTATTATGACAGGGTACTTCACGCTGTTATCAACATCCCTATACCTAATCCCAAACCTCTGGGCATTGCCTATGTCGAACTGGAAGGTGGCTATCTCCCTCGGCCTCCTCAACTCGTCTATTATGTGGTACTCCACGTTCAGGACCCAGTAGTACCTAGCCCCCTCAAGGACCCTGACCAGTATTGACTTACCCTCCCTCTTGGCCAATTCAACTAGGTAGTCCTTGTTTTGGTCCAGGAATTCCTTGGTGACGTTGTATAGGCTTACGTAGTCCCTCCCAATCCTCCTAATCTCCTCGAATATCTTCGCATGGAGCCTTAGGCCAACATCCATGGCCTCCTTAAGGTCCTTCACGAATATGTGCAGGTCCGGCATGTAGAATCTCCTCAACCTGAAGCACAGTACAGTCTCCCCAGGCTGCTCATACCTATAGCTATCAGCCACCTCAAGCATGCCCAGGGGTAGGTTCCTGTAGCTCAAGACCCAGTCCTTAATCATGGCGAACTGTTGGAAGCAGGCGGCGTACCTCATGACAAGGTCCTCATCGGACTCAGTCACGTACATCCTCTCCCCGAATAACCCAGCATGCTCACTGATCGCCTTATCACTGAGCCTAAACATGTTAGTCCCCTTAATTTTGAAGACCGGTATGCCCAGTGACTTGGCCACCTGGTAGGAGTAGTCGTCCAGGAGCTCAATCATGACCGTGGCGTATGGCCCATACCTCATGTGCCCAACGTCAGAGAGGGGCTCCCACTCGAAGCCGAACTTGAGGCAGTAGTCAATGTACCTGGGCTGCTCCTTACCCTCAAGCTCCCTCTTAAAGACCTCCTTCTCAACGAGAACCTTTAAGTCACCCTCCCCCTCACTGAAGTTGTAATTGGCTGGGTCGTGGATTGAGCCGTCGGGTGAGATTATTATGTAGTAGTCCCTCGTGTAGGGTTTCCTAGGCTGGGCCTGCTCCTGGGGTGTTATTGTCCTGCTTAACTCGGATAATGGATGCCCTAGGCAGCTTAGGTTGAATGCCTTATACCAGCCGAAGGGGGCCTTGTAGACAGGTACACTGGCCTTACCTTTAAGCGCCTCGTAGAGGGCGTTGAGTATGGCCATGGCCCTTGGCGGTGGGGCTAGGTTTGGGCTTAGGTGGGCGTATGGGTAGAGGAATATTGAGGATGCCTTAACCTTACCAGCAACGTCAAGGACATCATTGACAACCCTCTCCAGGAAGCTGGGTGAGTCATTGTCATTCTCCTCAATTGTCGTGAAGATCACTAGAGTATTACTGGCACTACCCCTCCTCAACTCGTCGCTTAGGGGCTCGGGGTTCTCAACAGCCTTATCCTTAACCTCGTATGAAAACTCCCCAGCGTGTATTAACAGTAGTCTCACAAAGGGGGCTGGGGTGGTTGGTTTTTTGCTTTTCCCAACAAGGCTAATGGGCCCAACCCCCACGCAACCGTTGACTGACCTCAGCCGTAACCATGGGCCCATGCTCAGGCCAGTGGACCCCTGAACACACCCACCCCGGCTTAGGGCCGCTCCCTCCCGGGCCTAACCCGGTTCACCGGAGCCCCACTACCCACAACCCTACGGCTGTGGGCGTGGGTGGTGGGCGTCTCAGGGGGCTGGCCATCATGGCGGTACCCATGGCCCGACACTGGGCCAACCAACGGCTGTGTGGGGTTTCGGCCCCCGCAGACCTACGGCCCCCGCGTGGAGGGGGAGGGGTGGCGCCCCTCCAGGCCCGGCCCAGTTAATGGGCTGAGGCCCCCTTTTAACCTTTAAGCCCTGTTCTAACTATATAGTACTAACTATGTTATTTAGTGGTATTGTCTTGGGGAAAAACTATTAAAGGGCCCTTACCAATTCATACATGAAATTGGGATGGGCGACTCAGTGTCAATAGTGGTGCCTACGCTTAACGAGGCTGGTAACGTGGGAAGGCTCATAGAGGAGTTGGCCACCAACCTTAAGGGCATCGATTACGAGATAATCATTGTTGACGATGGTTCAACTGATGGCACAACCAAGGTGGCTGAGGAGGCTGCTAGGAGTCTTGGCGTTAACCTTAAGGTTATTGAGAGGGGTAGGAGACTTGGCCTATCCAGTGCTGTCATAGATGGGGTGAGGGCCAGTAGGGGCGACGTGATAGTCGTCATGGATGCCGACCTTCAGCACCCACCCTCAGTTGTGCCTAGGCTAATAGAGGCAGTGTCCAACGGTGCAGACGTGGCCATAGCCTCAAGGTACGTTAAGGGTGGTGGTATCGCTGGTGATTGGCCAATTTTAAGGAGGGTGATAAGCTGGGGGGCAGCTACACTAGCCCACATACTGATCCCCTCGGCAAGGGGTATCAAGGACCCAGTCTCAGGCTTCTTCGCCTTTAAGAAAAGCGTCATGTGCCTAAACAGGCCCTACGGCGACTACAAGATACTGCTCGACATACTAGCCCTCTGCAGGGTTGGCAGCGTGGTGGAGGTCCCCTACGTCTTCAGGATTAGGGAGGCTGGTTCATCCAAGCTGGGGGCTAGGCAAATAGTGAACTACGTTAAACAGCTGGTTTCGATAACGGTGAACCTGCTGGCCATAAGCAAATACAGGCCCCTCAAATTCGCCACCGTGGGTGTAATAGGGCTTTTCGTGTCTGAACTGGTCCTACATGCTTTCTGGAGGATCCTGGGCCTACCCTACTTCATATCCCTAATACCGGCCCTAGAGGCCGGCATAGTTAACAACTTCACCCTAAACAAGGTTTGGACCTTTAGGGATAGGTCAGTGGGCTACCTGGTGGGGTTGGGGAAGTACCACGTAGCAAGCCTGGTGGGTACCGCCGTGAATTACGCGGTAACTAACCTACTCCACTACGTCCTCGGGGTCAATGGTTACGTGGCGTATGTGATAGGGGTCATATTCGGCTTCCTGGCGAACTACATAATGGCAGAGGTCTACGTCTTCAAGTACAGGGGTGTGGTGGTTAACAACACCACTGCATTAACCCCAAGGTCCTGAGGCGTATTAGTCTTTGTTTTAATGATGAGGGATAACACTGTGGCTCACCCCATGGGCAAAGATGTGGAGTGGTGGTTGAGATGGGCTTAGTTGAATGAGGGAAGCATCAATAGTAAGTTAAGGGCCTTTGAATAAGCCGCACGGTGCATTGGGCATGAGAATACCTGTGGTGATTCCTAAACGTTTTAAAAGTGCACTAACATGGGCACTCCGTGTCGAGCGGTGGGAGGGGCTGTGACCCAGTTAGCATTAGGCTTGAGGCCGAGGACTTTAAACTCTGGTACACCAAGTTCAGGGATGTTATAAGTGACCTAAGCCTAGTCAGGAGGGTCTCGTCGATAGTTTACAACCTGCTTAACCAGGGGTGCAGCGAGGAGGACGTGATCAAGGCCGTTGAGGAGATACTCAGGGGTGTTAACGTGGATCCACTGGCCATTAGGAGGGGTGAGTTCCAGGGGTTGAGGAGTGACGTGGTTGAGGTTTTAAAGGTAATATTCCCAAACGCTACCCAGGAAACCAAGCCACCATTCTTCCTGGGCGAGGGAAGTGGTGGGAGGGCTGTTAAGCAAGCACCATCAACCACCGGGCGGGTTAGGAGGGCTAGGAGGGTGATTAGGTTTAGGGGCCTTGAACTAGCCTCATGGATCATGGTAGCGGCCTCAACGGTAACAGCCATAGCGTCACTCATAACCGGCGAGAGACTAATACTGGGCATAGGCCTATCATTAGCCCTACTCTTCCTAATAATAGCCCTCATAACTCACATACGCATGCTGTAACCTACAATGCCCCGTTCCCCGCATGCCTGTGTCCCTAATCATTCTTCATCCCTTGTCGGGGCTTGTCCCCATTCTTGGGGCATCATTGGTCAGTTTTCCCACGGGGCTGGGTGCTCGGGCACTCACAGTTGCCTCGTGCCCGAGGCTACCACCACCCCTCCTAGGCAGAATTTAAGCATTTCGCTGACAAAAAGTTTATAAATAGCTACTGGGTAGGTGAGGTAGGTTTAAGGTTCCTCATCCTGTGCCTCATTACTTACAGCTGATCTAAGATGAGGTATAAACTAAGGGTTTTTATAACCCCTTTAAGTCCATTAATGGGACTGCGTCATTACCAATAATGGTGGATGCCATGGTTAAGAGGACTCGGACAAGCAGCTTTGGTGTAACTGGGAGGGAGAGCCATGACTCATCACCCTTCTACTCACGGAAGCTTTACAAAGACGTTAAACTCCCCGAGCCCTCGCCTAAGGACTTAATTGAGAATAAGGTGCCTAGTGAGCTTCTCGATAAGGTTATCCTTGGGGATGCCCGTGACGTGCTTAGGAAGTTGCCTGACAACAGCGTGCACCTGATGGTCACCTCACCACCCTACAACGTGGGTAAGGAGTACGATGAGGACTTGACGTTGGGCGAGTACCTAGACTTCATCGGGGAGGTTATGCGCGAGGTCTACAGGGTGCTTGTCTGGGGAGGGCGTGTATGCTTCAATGTGGCTAACCTCGGGAGGAAACCCTACATACCCCTCCACGCCTACCTCATACAACTGTTCGAGGGGATTGGCTTCCTCCTAAGGGGTGAGGTGATTTGGGATAAGGGGGACGCCGTCAGTGGGGCATCCACGACCTGGGGCTCCTGGCAATCAGCGGTTAACCCAGCGTTGAGGGACCAGCACGAGTACATAATAATCCTGTCCAAGGGAAGCTTCAGGAGGGAGAAGGGAAGCAAGAAAGACACCATAACCAGGGAGGAGTTCCTAGAATTCACCAGGAGCGTGTGGAGGTTTCCCCCAGAGTCAGCTAAGGAGGTTGGCCACCCAGCACCATTCCCCGAGGAACTGCCGTACAGGTGTATCCAGCTTTACACCTTTGAGGGAGACGTAGTCCTGGACCCATTCGCCGGGTCGGGTACAACCTGCGTTGCAGCAGCTAAGACAGGGAGGCACTTCATATGTGTTGACGTAGAGGAGGAGTACGTTAAGATGGCGGAGAGGAGGGTAAGTAAGGTTTTAACCACCAGGAAAATAACAGAGTACTTACCTAACCATCCCTCAGCAGGTGGAGGTTCATGAATTGCCCTACCATTATGGTGGTTATGCGCATTCATGCATAGAACCTTCACGTACTTAAACTGGCCATGCGCCTAAGCACGTGGTAAAGCTTATTAATGCTACGTTGTTAGGCTGCGCTGTGTCCATTAATCCACCGGTGGCTATGGTTAAGTCGCCTAGGGGAGGTGAGGTGAGGCCAGGTAGGGGTTTCTCTATTGGTGAGGTTAAGGCAGTTAACTTAACCGTTGAGGAGGCTAGGCTACTCGGCATACCTGTTGACGCCAGGCGTAAGACTACCTGGGAGTGGAACGTTAAGGCGCTTCAGGAGTACCTAAGCAAGGTCGTTAATGTCACGGATGTCTCCCAGTTGCCACTGCCGGCTGAGGCTAAGAGGGTTGCCATTAAGCCTAAGAGGGGTAAGGCCTTCAGGGGGCTTACACCGGCTGGTAGGAGGGCTAGGGGTCTTCTTAGCATTGGTTTAAGGGAGACCCACAAGTACAAGTGGAGGAGGAAGCAGAGGCAGCGTGAGTTGAGGCTAAGGCATGAGGCGGTTTTCCGTAAGGGAGGCGCCTAATTCCCCACCCTGGCATTAATGAATACGGCTTTGCCGCATTGCCTAACATTCCCCGATGCTTAACAAGGGGAATGTTTTATAACTAGCGCATTAGGTTAGGGGTAATTAGTATGAGTGATAGGGATCCTGAACTTGAGTTGATTAGGCTCAAGAAGTTGATGAGCCTAATGGCCCAACAACCTAGGCAGGAGGTTAAGGATAAGCCCATGGATGTGGTGGCCGAGGTTAAGGCCATGACTAAGGGTGAGAGGGCTGGGGAGATTATTGATAAGGCGGTTAAGCTGTATGGTGAGGCTGCCTTAGCGGTTTTTAGGCAACTGGTTAAGCTTCATAGGGATGGTGCACTGGGGGAGTTGACCGATGGTGAACTTTACAATATACTGGAGAACGTGGGACTGCACATACCCATAGAGACGAGGGTGAGGATAGTTAGGCATGGCGAGGAGAGGAGGATTGGGGAGGACCTCCAGTAGATTTGCTTAACTAAACCTTACCTGTGATTAAAGTTTAAAAGAGGTGCTGGGGATGGGGCCTGATGAAGAGGGTTATTAGGATTCAGACCAGTGGTGGTAAGGTACCGCCCCAGGCCATGCAGCAGCTGCAGGGTGCTGGATTGAACGCCCAGGAGGTGGCTAACATTATTAATGATAAGGTTAAGTCCGTTGCCTCACTGGGTTTCCAGAACCTTAACATTGAGGTTGAGTACGATGACTCAACGAGGAAGGTTATCAAGGTTAACGTGGAGTACCCACCCATAACCGACATCTTGCTTAAGGTAGCCGGTAAGGACACGCCAAGTCACCAGGCCGGTAAGGAGATTATCGGCGACTTACCCCTGGAAAAGGTGGCTGAGGTGGCCTTGATTAAGATGGAGGAGTTGGGCAGCAGGACCTTTAAGGCAGCCTTGAAGCAGGTTGTAAGCACATGCAGGTCCATTGGGTTGACGGTTAACGGTAAGGACCCTAAGGCAGTGGTTAAGGAGATTGACCAGGGTGTGTATGACGAGTTAATATCCAAGTACGAGAAGGGGCCCACCTCAGGTTAAACCAACCCCAACACCCCTTAATTCAAGTCTCATTAGGAGCCTGGCCATGTCCACCTGTGTTATCAAGCCACCGAGTCTCCTCCAAGTCTCCTTACCAACCACTATGATTATGAAGAAGTCTTCGTCAATCCTCTTAATTAAGGATTCCAACACAGCCTTACCTGAATCAACGTTGAGTATCGGCAGGACCCCATTACCCACATCAACCAGTAGCGGTAGGCCCAACTCCTCGCTTATGAATAACGCAGCCTCCTTAACCCTTTCATCACTAACCACAATTATTGCCCCATGCATGGAGCCCAGTTAAGCATATTAGGGTAGGTTGAAATACATTTCCAATGTTTAAAGCCGATGCAGGGTTGAATAGGCCAATACTAGTCTGCGCAGTACCGGTTAGAGAGCTGAGGCCCCTGGGCGCATTGGCCGGTTGCGAGGCCGTTGAACTGAGGTTAGACTACATGGGCGGTGAATTGGGTTCAAACCTAGCCGGATTAAGGGGTTTCATCGAGGACCTGCTTGGTGAGTTTAGGGCTATAGTGACGGTTAGGGATCCTGGGGAGGGTGGGGTGAGCAACGTTGACCCGGGGCTTAAGGTTAAGGTACTTAGCATGGCTGCTGAGGCTGGAGCTTTAATAGACGTGGAGGTTGATTTCATTAAGGCCCACTGGGACTTGGCTGGGTTTAGGGATAGGGTTATATTGTCTAGGCACATTTTGAAAAGGGTTGATGGAATCAGGGGCATTATAATGAGTGACTACTCCGTGGCCAATTCCATGCACGCCTTTGCTTACAAGATAGCCACAATCAACGACGGCGACCTACCGGCATTAATAGAGCTCCTGGTTAATGAGGGTGAGACACCCGTGGCCATAATACCAATGTCACCGATCCACAGGGCGGTTTCCATAATGCTGGGTACCGCCTTAATGTACTGCGCTGTTGACGGTGGCACAGCCCCAGGGCAGTTGAGTATTCAGGACTGTGTGAGGATTAAGGGGGAGAGGGTTAGGTTGATTGAGGCTACACGTAATCCCCCCTATCAACCTCATTCAACGGCCTCTCACCCCTAAGGTACCTAACGGCGTTCTCCACAGCCATCAGTACAGCCCTCCTGGCCACCTCGGGCTGTGCACCACCGGCTATGTGGGGTGTGCCCAGGAAGTTGGGTAGGTTAAGTAAACCAGTCCTCGGGTTAAGCGACTCCCCTGAGCCATAATCCCAGAAGACGTCCGTACCGTACCTCAAACCCCTTCTCACGGTTAAGACCCTGTATAGGTCATCCTCCTTGACTATGTCCCCCCTAGCCACGTTAACGACGATTGCATCCTCAGGTAGTAGGTTAAGCTCAGCTTCACCGATAAGGCCCCTCGTGTGTTTAGTTAACGGAAGCGCAATAACCATGACATTAGCCCTCGGTAAAACCTCCCTTAGCCTACTTACCGGGTAGGTTTCATCAAAGTAGGCAGCTGGCCTACCACTCCTGTTAACCCCCATGGTGCGCATGTTGAAGGCTGCCTTACCGATCCTAGCCACCTCAGTTCCAATACCCCCAGTCCCGAGGACGAGTAGGCTCTTACCCGTTAATTGCCTCGGTGAGTATGCTGGGTCATTTAGGTACCTGTCCCTGTCCATTAATCTTGAGTGAACTCCCTTAGCAAGGGTTAGTATTAGGGACCAGGTGTGTTCAGCTACGGGCAGTGAGTAGGCCCCAGCATTGCTAAATATCCTAATGTTACTGGGTATTTGAGCGTACGGTAGGTGGTCAACGCCCGCTGAGAATGTTTGAATAACCTCAAGGTTCGGCATGGCCCTAATCCACTTGGTCAGGTTGAACTCACCTCCGCACCAGCATAGGAGTACATTAACCCTGCTCAGTATGTTAGGCAGCTCCGCCTCACCCACATCGGCTAATTCATAAACCTCGGCGTACTTGGCTAGGAGTTCCTTACCCTCCCCAGGGAGTTTTATCGTCGAGGCAGCAACCTTAGCCATAACTAGGGTCATTAATGGCGGTAAAAATAATTAACTCCCTGGATTAATAAAATACACGTTAGCTGGCTGGTACTCTTAAAAAGGGGAGTCCCAGCAAATGAGGTGGTGGGTAGATGGGTAGGGTTGTTGTCGTGGATCACCCATTAGCCCAGGACATATTAACGACGCTTAGGGATAGGAACACCAAGCAGATTGAGTTCAGGAAGGGGTTGGTTAGGTTAGGTAGGTTGATTGGCTACGAGATAATAAGGTCCTTCGAAACATACGAGGTTGAGGTTGAGACACCCCTGGGCGTTAAGGCTAGGGGGGTTAGGGTTAAGGACATGGATAAGGTGATTATAATCCAGATACTAAGGGCCGCCATGCCCATGGTTGAGGGCTTGTTGAAGGCCTTTCCAGCAGCCAGGATAGGCGTAATCAGCGCCAGGAGGGTTGAGAACACCCACGTGCCCGGTTCAATGGAGTTTCAGATAGACGTTGGCTACTACAGAATCCCCGAGATACACGGCGACGATACGTTGATAATAGTGGACCCAATGCTAGCCACGGGCTCAACAATACTGTCAGCCCTAAGCATAGCGTATAGGCATGGTAAACCAAGGAGGACCATAACCGTCCACGTCATAGGGACTAAGTACGCCATAGATAGGATCACGGCGAAGTACCCTGAGGTGGACATTTACCTAGTGGCCATTGACCCAACGCTCAATGAGAGGGGTTTCATAGTGCCGGGGCTTGGGGATGCAGGGGATAGGGCCTATGGGGAGGCTTAAGACCTCCAGCTACCGCCCCTCTTACCCCCAGCCTCTAGGAATGCCTCAACGGATTGCGCAATCCTCATGCCGTGGGCCAGGGCCTTACCTATCAACGTTGGCCCATTGGTAACGTCACCAGCAGCGAAGACACCAAGCCTCCTCGTCCTGCCCTGGGTGTCGGTGTCAATTGTACCGTTCTGCCTTAAGGTTACACCACAGCACTCCTTCCTCATGGGTGGCGTAGGTATTTCACCTATGGCCGATATTAAGGTGTCCACGCTAACCACGAACTCAGAGCCAGGTATGGGCTCGGGGGCCGGTCTACCTGAGGCATCAGGCTTACCAAGTCTCATCTTAACTAGTTTAACGGCCTCAACGGCCTCCTTACCACTAGCCTCAACCGGTAGGGTTAACTCCATGAGCTTAACACCCCTCTGGATGAGCCTATTTATCTCGGCCTTACCAGCGGGGGCCTCGTTAATCGTCCTCCTGTAGGATAGGTAAACCTCCCTAGCCCCCTCGAGCTGGGACTCTATAGCTGCATCCACGGCGGTTAAACCAGCCCCAACAACCATTGACTTTAAACCTGTTCTGTAAACCTCGGACTTGGGTAAGTAACCGTGCTGGCTCGCGTATATCCTGAACAGGTAGTCGAGGGCTAGGTAGGACCCCTTAAGGTCCTCGCCAGGTATCCTAAGTCTCCTGGATTCCCACGTGCCCGTCGCTATTATGACTGCGTCGTACCTGTCAATCAACTCCTCAAGGTGAACCTTACTCTTAACGAACTGGTCACCCTCGATCCTGTACTCATCATCACAAATAACCTTAACATTAGTGAAGAAGTTAACCCCAAGCTCCCTAAGCTCCTCTACACCAGCCCTAACGTTCTTCCATGGCAGCCTCCAGTTGGGTATCGCAAAAAGCGTCATGCCACCTGGTTCAGGCATCCTATCATAAACATCAACATCATAACCCTTACATATAAGGTAACCAGCCGCACCAAGGCCGGCGGGACCCGCCCCAATTATGGCAACCCTACCCTGCCTCTTAGCAATCTTTTGCCCAGGGCTACACTTCAAGGCAAACTTCATAAATAGGTTACGCCTACCGGTTTTTAATTATTTTCCCAGCGGTTGAGAAAATGGGGCTAATGCCTTGGCTACGTGTATTTTACATATTAGATAAAGCAACGTATCCGTTAACCCTGCTCCTTAACTACACTTGGCCTTGATTCGCAGGCTAGCCTACCTGCCTCATATGGGTCAGCCACGTACACTATCCTTGAGGTCCTCCTTTGGTCAACGTAATCCGGGAAGGCCAATTCAAGCCTGTCGGTGGGGAACCCCGTGCCCTTAAGCACTATGGTTGGTTTACCCATTGCGTACGCCATTAAAACCTCCATTATTGTCCCAGCAGCCCCACCAAGCGCCACCACTGAGTCGCTGCTCCTAACGAGGACCACTGACCTCTCCCTAAACTCCATACCAGTCCTAACTACAATAGCCCCACTGGGCGTTTCAATGTCCTCATGCTCAATGGGCAGTATTAACACGACCCTAAGTCCCCTTGAAATAGCCTCATCAGCAACCACCCTCATTAAACCCCAGTAACCCCCAAGCAGCACCGTTGGCCTACACGTCATTAACCCATCCACAACACCCCTAACAGCCTTAACATGCTCATCGTTGTAATCACCGCTATGGGCAGCTATAGCCACCTGCACTTGGCTAACATACCCCTGGAGTATAAAGGCATTACCGTTTCTCGGTGGGTGGTGGTTCACTGGTTCTCCATAATCTACCTCCCAACGGCCTTGTTGTGAACCACCCCCAGCTGCGGGAGTAAGTCCCCACCGATCACCCAGCGGTTCGCATCACTCTCCTCACCGAAGACAGTTCTCCAAGGTCCCCTTCACCAAGCTCACCGCATTCACCCAACCAATGATTAATAACGCAGAAACTTACAATGTTTCACCCTTTGCTCACTGCATTAAACGAAAATAAGCATCACAAATAATCGAGAAAAACAGAAATAGTACTCACTTAAGTGGTTGCATTAGTTGAATATTAACTACTTTCCTCTATTCCTATCCCCCTTATTGGGTATCATGCTTGGCATGGCCCCAGACCCTTGACATCAGATTTATTAAGGTGGTGTTGGGCTTAGCGATGTAAGTAATGGTTGAGGAGAGGATACTGGTGCTTTGTGTAGATAGAGATAATGATGTGGGGGAGAGGTTGGGCGTTAAGACCCCAGTTATCGGTAGGGATAATGTCTTAAAGGTTGGGTTGGACTACATAGTCAGGTACCCTGATGACTCAGATGCCAATGCCATATTTGGGGCCGTTAAGGTTTACGACGGTTTAAGGCCAATTTACGGTGACAACATTGAGGTTGCATTGGTGACCGGGAGTAGTGGCGGCGACGTTGAGGCTGACTTAAAGGTTATGGCGGAGTTGGATAGGGTTTTAAGTGTCTTTAACGCCGACGGCATAATACTTGTCTCAGACGGGCCTTCCGATGAGGTTGTGCTTCCCCTAATACAATCCAGGAAGACTGTTGTGTCGGTTAAGAGGATTGTGGTTAAGCAGACTAGGAGCGTTGAGGACTTCGCCGTCTTGAGCAGGTATTACATCAGGAAGGCCTTCCTTGACCCTGAGTGGAGGCGTTACACCCTGGGGCTACCAGGTCTCATAATAGCCCTATACGGCTTATGGATCCTGATACCCCAGTCAATAAAGCCCATAATAGCGTCATCAATATCACTACTACTGGGCTTAGCGCTACTCTTCATAGCCTTCAACGCCTATAGGCCTCTAGTACTCTTCATTAGGCGTTACGAGGTCACCTTCTTCACCATACTCGTCACAGCCATTGTGATGGGGATGTACATAAACGCCTACTCAACCGTATTAAGGAGTAACCCATACCCGCTGCTCATTGGTAAACCATTGACGTTACCTGAACTACTAGGCATAATATACGGCGTCCTGGTTGCCGTCCTGGTCCTGGAGACGTACACGAAGACTCATAGGATACCCTACGGCCACATAGCCTCAATATCACTGATATCACCCCTAACTGGCTTATCCTCAATAATAACCCCCGGCTTTAACATAGAGTCACTCATGCTTTTCTTAACGATATACATACTGATCAATATACTTGTACTAGCGTTAATATTCTTAATCAGGAGGCATGAGAGGAGGATGAGGATTGAGGGGAGGAGTTAAGGTTCACGTCACATTGAGGAGGTTGATGGGGGTTGAGTTGGCGTGTCTCGAATTAGGAACCTTAATTAGGCTTAGCGGCCTAGGTGTAGGTAACTTTAAGTGTGGGGATGGTTGGGCTGGGTTTACCCTTAGTAATGACGTTAACGCACTATTGAGAGTAATGGACAGGGCGGCGTTGGTGAGGGAGGTTAGGGTTAACGGTGTTAGGCATAGGCCAACCCTAGTTAACGCTCTACCGCAGGTTGTTAAGACTGATTCACCGCATTTAAACCCACTTCACGCATTGTTAATGATAAACCTATCAGGGGTTAGGGAAGGCCCGCTCCTTGACCCATTCTCGGGGTTAGGCACCATACCCAGGGTTGCGGGTAGACTAGGCATATGGGCTGTGGGTTGCGACATCAAGAACCCGCATGACGCCATTTGCGACGCCTCAAACCCACCGGTAAGGTCCCACTCAATTCAAGCAGTGGTCACTGACCCACCTTTCAACAGGGTTTTCAGGGTTGGGATAAGGCTTAGTGGCTTATACTTAGGCTTCCTTGAATCGATCATTGACGCCTTAACCGACGAGGGGGCTGTGGTAATGATGACCCCTTCATATCTGCTCAGCCTCATCATTGATGAGGCATATGCACTGGGGCTTACACCATACTGCCTGGGCGTTGACCACGTGCATGGAGCCTTATCAAGGTTCATAGTTTGCCTAAGCAAGTCAAACAAGCACCCAGGGGTGGTAACGTTAATAAGCCTCATCGGTAACACAGTTAACCTAACTGGTGATGAGGCTGAGCTAAAACGATGAGTGAGTGCTTATGAGCCTACTGACACGGCGAAAGGAAAAGGTATTGCTCCATTAGATTTTGTTTAAGCGAGCGCCCTCAACCCCTCAGTAAGGCTGAGCGCCAGCCTCATCCATGGCTGAGAGACCATTAGGTCTCCATGTGTGTTTGGGAGAAAACCTTAAAATCGCTTGTTCAAGGAGCCATGAGGCCCCGGTAGCTCAGCCCGGTTGGAGGGCCCCTGGGTTAACGAACACCCTAGGGCCCGGCTTAAGCGCCCGCCTTGTAGCGGATGCAGGATAGCGGGAGGTCCCGGGTTCGAATCCCGGCCGGGGCTCCAGCATAGTCAACCAGTCTTCATTGATCTTAACGATTCGTTAAACCGCTCAGCGTACTTACCGGTTACGTACATCACGACGCCTATACTGGCATCCTTACCAGCCACTGCTATTAGGGTTAGGTCACCGTATAGCCGCTCAGCGTAAAGCACATAACCAGAGTAGCTGACCAGCATGTACTCAACGTCACCGAGCCTGGTTTTAAGGCCCAGGCCCTTTAGTTGATTAGCGGCTAATGCGTATAGGGCTGAGATGGCGTTAACGTCAAGGTCAATCAGGGTCCTGTACATTATCGGCAACCCCTCATCATTGGTAATTATGATTCCAAGGACATCACCCCCAACATCCCTTAGATACGAGTCCACCAACTCCCTTAATCTAACCATCAACCCGCTCTTACTCATTAATAAGCGCCAGTACCGAAGGTTTAATTACGTTACCGTTAATCATAAGAAGGGGTTCATCGGTAAACCTGAATGTTAAGCAAGTTGCGTGAACTAATCCTTATAAAAAATGAGGTACCGTAGCGTGAATTACTTCACGTTTTCCTCAATAGCCTTAAGGATGCTACCAGCCTCCACATTAACCTTCCTTCCCTCTATCATCGCCCTTAAGGCCCAGTAGTAAGCTGGAAGCTGGTAAGCGTAGTGTTCACCAATCCATGGTTCACTTGGTAATTCAGATAACGGTTCAGTCATGGGTATGTTCACCCTGAGGAGGATGTTTAATTCGAAGAGCCTGCGTAGTAGTGGGTTCTGCTCTACGTAAAGGTCATTAAGCGCCACGGCATCGGGTTGGCCGACGAATTGTTCATCACGCTTAAGCTCAGTCCTCATTACCCGCTGCCCTGACTCAATTAACCAGTTCAATTCTTCATTGCTCATAAACCCTGTTAGGAAATCCACAACCCTAGCCCTAAGCCACTTATCCGCAACCCACCTATACCTAAGCGCCAGGTATTCAAGTTCCCTAACATTACCACCCATTAAATTCCAGAGCAACTTAGCATCAATGTCACTGGAGGTTCCCGTTAAATCGGCAACATCCTTAACCACGCGTTCGAAGGCTGCCTTAGGCAGGTTCCAGAAGAGGTATGGTGTGGTGAGGGCCTTGGCCTTGGATATTAAGGTCTCTGCAACCTTCATCGCCGCTTGGCCACTTGCGGCGAATAGGACCTTCTTAGCCTTGCCCGTGAATTCACCCCACAAATCCCTTGAGGGGTTCTCAAGGGAGTTGGCGAAGAAGCTTGCCTTCGTGGATAGTATAATGTAGCTGTTGACGCCAACTCTCTCCTTTAGGAAGTCGTCAAGGCCATCGTAGATTATCACCAGGTTTTCGACATCACTAGTGCTGTTTCTGTATTTATCTAAAATAGCTTTTATGACGTATCTAGCCGCATCAAACACCTGCCCAAGGTCGATGGATATTGAGCCAGGTGAAGGGCCTATTGGAACGTTAACCCTCACCATACCTTCCAGCTTGCTCACTATTTCATCTCTCCTACTAATGAGGCCCCTTGGTAACTCCGCCTGAATAGCATCCCTGGTGAAGTTCATGTACACCATTAAAATACCTGTGGGTTGATTAATAGAGTTGATCACCCGAGTCATTGTTGATAAAAACGTGGTCTTCCCTGCACCATACGGCCCATATATGAAGCCAAGGCCACTGTACCTCAACACCTCCCTGAGGAATAACCCAGCCTCATGTTCCCTATCCCTAAATTGAATCATGTACCTGCCGCCAAAGGGTACCCTAACATTATGCATCTTACCTATGAGTGCATCCACTAGCTCATCAATGCCTTCACCACGCCCACTCATACTAGTTTGATGCATCCATAACTCATGAGGATATTATTAAAGCTATCTATGTGATTCACCATTCCCAATTCTCAATGCCTTAGCTGCGAAACGGTAAGCAGCCCTATGGTGGCGGCTAACCCATGGGCAAAGTGTTGAGTGGCATTAAAGTATAAAGTAAGTATAAATCTATTAAGTTACTGCACTTTACCCTAAACGTACCCTATGGATAATGAGGTTTTCGCCATAAATGTGGCGTCTAGGGTGGGCTATGGGATAATGATCATAGCGATACCGTACTACGTGACCAGCAACCTTGGTTTAGTGGGCGTGGTGCTTGCCACCTACCCAATAGCCGAGGCCCTTGCATCAATACCAGTGGGGCTTATTGTTAATAGGTTTAGGGTTAGTAGCCTAGTTTCAATTGGCCTACTGATTATGGCTACTTCATCACTGCTCTTCGCCATTAACAGCAACTGGGTTATCTTGGCCGTGCTCCACGGCTTAATGGGTGTAGCAGCCGCAATGATAATAGTCCCCCTGCTCACCGCGGTTACCCGTAGGAGGGTTAGGCTGGGCTTGGGTTACGGCGGCTTCTTCTCAACATACTTCGCTGGATACATAATAGGTATTGGTATTGGCGGCCTAATGCAGGGGATTATTGAGCATGGCTTTGAGGCTGCCAGGTTATCCATAGTAACAGCGGCCGCAATATTCCTAGCGGCATTACCACTGGCCCTCACCCTTAAGGGACATAGGGGCCCTGGGATTATGGCTAAGTCACTAGGGCTGAGGAGCGTTGAGTTAATTCCACTGCCGCTCTGGCTGGGCCTAATGATACTGCTGGGCGTGGCCTTCACCCTACCAAGTGGCTTAACAATACACCTAAACATAGGCGGCGGCTTCGTGGCGCTTATTTACGTATCAGCAGCCTTAGTGCTAGCCCTAGGCATACTAATGTTCGGTTCACTGGTGGATAGGGTGGGTGCCATCAAGGTTATGGTGATTGGACTGGTGGGCTTATCCGTAGTGATAGGTGTAGCCTACCTGGTGGTTTCAGGTCTACTGAGCATCTACTACGCCATAGCCCCCCTAGCCCCATCAATGTTCCTGACGTCTGCGCTTGTACCATCTATATACGCCTACGTTGGGCATAGGGCTGAGGAGGGGTCTGAGGGCTTGATAATGGGCATATACAACATACCCACGGCGGCCGGCATAGCAATAGGTAACCTAATTGGTGGCTTCTCCCTAAGCCGCCTAGGCCTAGACCTAACGATAATACTGGCGGCGCTAACACTAGTAATAGCCGTGGCGCTGACGGCGGTAATGTGGATAGTATTGCGTGGGAGGGGGGTTAGTCTTAATCGTCAGTCGACTTAGGCCTCTTCACCGGTAAGTGTGGGTTCAATTCATCACCCAGGTAAGTTAGTGGCCTGAACAATTAATAAACATTATCCCGTAAATATAGTAAATATAGACGCTCAGGGGTTAAACCAGGTTGAATAGTTAACTAGTAAAGCTTATAAATATGGCTTCAGCACATATTTATGCCAGGTTCAGTAATAGAGTATATAAATAGAATAAGGCATGTGATATATATCATGAACGTGGTGCTCGCCCTATTCATAATAGCCTCAACCGTCGTCATAACCAGGGCCCAATCCCTGAGCGGCTACCCACAGTCATCAGTGCCTAACTGGCTTGACAACTGGTCAAGCCTTGCCATTTATAGTGGAGTTACTCCACTACGTGGGATTCCATAGCGATATATTCTTAAACCCTAATGGTGTTAGAGGTATTTGATGCTCGGGGTGGTGCCCCTGAGAAGGGGGTTTGGGCTACTTGGATGAGCCGGTGGGGCGATACCCCACTATTCATCACCACCCCGAAGTAAGGCCATTAACCCCGCAGAGGGAGTAACGGACGAGACCCCCACAATGAAAACCCCGTCCCATTGGGACGGGAAGGGGGTCATATTCCTAATTCTTAAACTAATCAGTAAGGTCACACCGCTTAAGTCGCCGCCAACGGTGTTAATGGTCGGTGACCGTGAGCTTCATGGTGAGGTGGCTTATGACGAGTATGCCTTCCCAATGCAGGTTGAGGTTATTAATGGGAGGGTTAGGGAGGTGAATGAATAATCACTCTTTATTAAATGACATTTTAAATAGTATATAGTATATTGTGTTTATAACTTTAACTATATATGGTAATGCTTTTAAATTTGTTAGGCGAATAAATGTGCAATGGTTCTCAGGGTTGGGGTTTTGGGTTCAGGCTTCGCGGCTAGGGAACTGCACCTACCTGTATTAAGCTCGTTGAGTGGGGTGGAGGTTTCAGCCATATTCGGCATTCCCTATGAGGATGCTTTAATACTAGCCAGGAGGTTTAAGATACCCAAGGTGACTGATGACTGGAGGAGTGTGGTTCACGACTCAAGCATAGACGTAGTCCTCGTGGCCACCCCAACCTACACCCACAGGGCCATCGCGGAGGAGGCCATTAAGGCGGGTAAGCATGTTATGCTTGAGAAGCCCATAGCCCTAACGGTTAAGGATGGTGAAGAGTTGGTTAAGGCCTATGAGGCAGGTGGCGTTAAGTTGATGGTAGCCCACTGCCTAAGGTTCTGGCCGGAGTACGTTAGGGCCAGGGAGTTGATGATGGCCGGTAGGGTTGGTGAACCGAGGGTTGCTAGGGCTTATAGGCTTAGTTCACACCCAGGGCGTTGGTTTAGGTTCCAGGAGTTGAGCGGTGGCGTTGCAGTGGACATGAGTATACATGACCTGGACTACCTAAGGTGGACCCTGGGTGAGGTTAAGAGGGTTTACGCGGTGGGTGGGACGTACTCAAGTGACTCGGCAACATCAATAGACCACTTCATGGCAACCCTTGAGTTTGAAAACGGCGCTGTGGCCTATGTTGAGGGTTCGTGGGCAATGCCAAGGAACTTCCCATTCACCACGTACCTCGAGATTGCCGGCACAAAGGGCCTACTGACAGTCGACAACCAGTCAACCTCAACCATAGAGGCCTACATCGACAACTCGTACTATAGGTATGGGCCAATATACAGGAATGCCTACTACCTGGAGTGGGTCGCCTTCCTGGACTGGTTGAACAAGGGTGTGAAGCCGCCCATAGAGCCGGGTGACGCGGTTGAGGCCCTTAGGCTAGCCTTAGCCATAAATAAAAGCATCACTGAGGGTAGGGTGGTTAACCCAGGCGAGGTGAGGTGACATGGTGCTCAGGTTTGCCGTAGTCTCATACGCACACATGCACGCCTGGAGCTACACTAGGGCTATTAAGGAGCTTGAGGCTGAGGGTAAGGCAACGCTGGAGGCCATCTTCGACAACAACACCGATAGGTTGAGGAGAGCCCAGGAAGTGTTTAAGCCTAGGAGGGTTTACAACGACTTCAACAGGCTGATGGCTGATGGGGGCTTTGACGCCGCTGTGGTTGCGTCCGAGAACGCTAGGCACATAACTTATGCGCTACCCTTAATCAAGGCTGGGATCCACGTCATAGTTGAGAAGCCAATAACAACAACCGTGAGGGATGCCGTTGAGATGGTTAACGAGGCGGATAGGCATGGGGTTAAGCTGCAGGTGGCCTTCGTCATGAGGTACCACGACGCCGTGGTGGAGACTAAGAATAGGATTGGTGAATTCGGGAGGATTAAGGCCATCACGGCGACGAACCATGGAACATGCCCCTACGACTGGTTCGTTGACCCAGAGCTGGCTGGTGGTGGGGCGATGATGGATCACATAGTTCACGTGGCTGACCTGATAAGGTGGTTCACAGGTAAGGAGTTTGAGGAGGTCTCAGCCTTCGTGGGTAGGAACATTAGGCCTGAGCTCAAGGTTGAGGATAACGGGTTAATACTAGCCAAGTTAACCGACGGGACGCCCGTGTCCATAGACTCAAGCTGGTCAAGGCATGAAACGTGGCCAATATGGGGTGACGTGTACATGAGGATGCTCGCTGACCGTGGGGTATTAACCATAAATGCCTTCAACCAGAACATATCCCTAGCCGACGATAAGGGCTTCCACTGGGTGGGCTTTGGCCCAGATGCGGATAGGAACATGATTGAGGACTTCATAAGGGTCGTTAATGAGGGTGGTCAACCGAGGGCAAGCGGGCTGGATGGCCTAAGGGCCCTTGAGGTAGTGGTTGCGGCGTACAAATCATGGAGGGAGGGTAGGCCGGTTAAGATAAGCGAGGTTAGGGTTCAATAGCACCTTAAGGATAAAATAAAAGATAAAAAAACAGGGATAAATCAACAAAATACCCAGTTGTATACGGCATTGAGGAAAAAGTATATTAACACCCATGCATCATAATAATATATGAGGGTGGATTGGTTAATCAGGAGAGTTGGACTAGCATTAGCCACCTGGTTCGTGGCACTACTAATATCATACGTACTGTTTGAGTATGCTCCAGTCAACCCAATAAACTACATAATGATGCAACTGGGTCTTTTAGGGGGTAGTGGCACAAGCCCAATGTTGATGAGTAAGGGTAGTTTTGAGTACATCGAGCAATGGGCCTCGGCATTCATGATTCACGGTAACCCAGTCCTAGGCTTTGCCCAGTACATGGTCAACACGTTTAAGGGTAATTGGGGATGGTCAGTGGTCTACGGGTTACCGGTACTAACCCTAATAGCAAGGTACCTACCCTGGACTTTGTTTATTGTTGTTTCTGCTAATTTGATTAGTTTCTTTGTTGGTGTTTATCTTGGTCAGTATATGGCTTATCATAGGGGTGGTTTGGGTGATCAGGCTATCACGCAGTTCATAACAGTAAAGAGGTCAATACCCGTCTACATATACGCCGCCCTACTGATATACTTCCTGGGCTTCGAATACCACATATTCCCAACCCACGGAGCCTACAGCGGCACACCTGGATTCAACCTTAGGTTTATTACCAGTGTTCTTTATCATGCTGCTTTGCCTATCTTCACCCTTGCCTTCGCCTCCTTTGGTCATTGGGCTCTCAGCATGAGGGGTAACATTATCTCAGTCCTAGGTGAAGACTACGTAACCTACGCTGAGGCAAGGGGCCTACCAAGCAGCTGGATACAGAGAAGATACGTAGGAAGAAACGCACTACTACCACTATACACAGGAATAATAATAGCACTGGGTACATCATTCGGTGGCGCTGTTTTCGTGGAGTCAGTCTTCTCGTACCCTGGGGTTGGTGCACTATTATCCTCATCGTTGGGTAACGGTGATTGGGCCCTTGGAATGGGCATACTACTAATACTAATCCTAGCCGTGGTGCTGGGCATGGTTATAGCCGACTTAACCTACTCACTAATAGACCCAAGGGTGAGGCAAGGATGATGGAGGTCAGTTACGGTAGGGTTGAGGGTATCCTTAGGGGTATTGGAAGGACGCTGAGGATGATTTGGAGCAGTAAGGCTGCTAGGTTTGGGTTACTGGTCTTACTATTCTACATACTCATGGCCGCCATCGGCCCCATAATACTACCCTTAAAGCCAGTGATAGCGAGTTCAACCAACGTTTTCCAGCCTCCTAGGCTTTGGCCACCAATATACTGGTTCGGGACAGATAACGTGGGTGTGCCCCTCACCGTGGATATAGTTAATGGGGCGCCCTTCGTGCTTGAGGTTAGCCTACTCTCGGCACTATACACCACCGTGCTAGGCTTATTGGTTGGTATTGTGGCTGGCTTTAAGGGTGGCTACACTGACGCAACCTTATCATTCATAAGCCAAGTGTTGATGACAATACCAAGCCTGCTCCTGGTCATGATAATGGCCACCATGATACACACAAATAACCCATTCATACTATCTGGGATACTCAGCATAACCGGCTGGACCGGCCTAGCGCTCTCGGTTAGGTCACAGATACTTGCAATGAGGGAGTACCCGTACATTGAGGTGTCTAGGGTGCTTGGGTTATCGGGGAGCTACATATTATTCAAGGAGATAACACCCAAGATAATGCCCTACGTCTGGATAAACTTCATACTAAACATGGAGGGTGCCGTGTACGCTGCAGTGGGCCTATACTTCCTAGGGCTACTGCCCTACCAAAACTATAACTGGGGTGCGTTAATAAACCAGGCATTAAGCTACGGGGCATACTTCGGCGGAAGGGCACTGCTAATATTAGTGGTTCCCGTGGTCTTCGTCACACTATACATGGTTGCGCTGATTGAGTTAGCCTATGGTATCGATGAGATAATAAACCCGAGGTTAAGGAAATAACTCAAATATTTATCAATATTTATGAAACGATAATTTATATAGGATAAAATTTAAAAGGTAGTATACGGGCACCTATACATGGTTAACTGGGTTAGGTACCTACTACTCGGTGTACTAGGTGTATCAATAGTGGTGGTGGGTCTGCTTGTAGTGTGGCATGGTTCCCCTGGTTATGTTGTTAAGGCTCAGCAGTATAATATCACGCCTTATAATACGCTGTATGTCTTCACTATCAGGAGCCCACCTTTGACTGGCATGTCACTTTATAATCCGAATATTTTCCACGGTGGCATCGCCTGGTACGGTGTTGTTCAATCCCATGTGGCTGCCGCCAACTATACAACGGGTGAGGAGGTTCCTATTTTAGCTAAGAATTGGACCCTTCAGGTTTTGCCCAATGGCTCACTGGCTATCTTCATCACCCTTAGGCATAGTGGTATGAGTAATGGTCAGCCGGTCACCTGTTGGGATGTCTTGGCTAATAACATTGCCAATGGTTTGATACACAACATGTGGGGTAACGTGTCGATTATAAACAACTACACGTGTGTAGTCAGGATGGCGCAGGGCTACTACCTACCCCCAACAAGCCCGGCGGCTGAGGCTTATGACATATTCTGGGCGTTAAACTGGGGTGGTGTAGCCCTAGTTTGGCCCTATGCTACGTGGAAGTCTTTAGTTGATGCTGCCTTGGCTAACTACAGCTGGCTTTGGTTATTTAACTTTGGTAATTCCACTCAGCAGGCTGAGGCCAGAAAGATGTTATCATCTTTAATCAACGAGTTGTTCACAGCCACAATACCGCCTAACTCACCAACCACCGGCCCATTCTACGTCTGCGACATAACACCGGAATACATTCTACTATGCAAGAACCCGTACTGGTACGATGCGAAGGACATTAAGGTTGATTACATTGTTGAGTGGCAGTACTCATCAATGACGCAAGTCTATGCAGCCTTAGCCTCAGGCAAGATAAGCATTTGGAACACTGGGCCTGGTTCACTATCACCATCAATAGTGACTACTATTCTAAGCAACCCCAATATGAAGATGTTTGTGATACCGTGGTGGGGTGGTGATGCGCTTTACTTCAACTTCCTTAACCCGTGGTTGGCTATGCCCCAGGTTAGGCAGGCTATCTACTACGCAGTGAACTGGACCCAGCTAGCCCAGGCTGCCTATGGACCAGAATTCATCCTACCTTCACCAATGCCCCAGGTTGGTATTATGAATGACAAGTACCCAAGCCTAGTTCAGGAGGTTGCCAGCTACTGGGCCTCACAAGGTTCGCCGCTGATTAACTATACTTATGATCCTGCTAAGGCTGCTCAGTTGCTTGAGTCCGTTGGCTTCACTAAGAAGGGTGGCGTATGGTACACGCCGAACGGCTCGCAATTCACACTAACAATATACATATCGTCAGGCGCTGCACCACCACAGTTAGCACTAGTCAATGCAATAGCTAACGCATTAACAAGCTTCGGAATAACTACAACGGTAGTCACATACCCAAGTGCAGAATTCAGAACGGTAGTTCAAGAGGGTAAGTACGATCTAATACTCCTGTATTATGATGGTGCGCCTGAGCCTGGTCTACCATCATTCTTCCCAGAGGGTCCAATACCTGCAGCATACTTCCAAGGCTACCCATTGAATGCGACACACTGGAACATGGTGATTACGTTACCCAATGGTACTCAAATATCTCCACTGCAGGCGTGCTACAAGTACCTACTGTCACCGGCAAGTACGTTTAGGTGTTATGCCATATCAATGTGGGCTTGGAACCACTACGTCCCATTCATACAGATAGATAGGAATACCCAAGTATTCTTCCTAAACACCCAGTACATTAACTGGCCACTGAATGATACATCGATATGGACTCAATTACCGATTATACAAACTGAGGCATGGACAGAATTATTAAAGCACATCTCATTCAAGGTACCAACCACCACAACAACCACTACTACGACTACTAGTCCTGTTGTTACTACGGTTTCTACTACGACTACTGTGACTTCTACGACTACTGTTGTTACTTCTACGACTGTTGTTAGTGGTACGACTACGACCTACACCACCACGTCCACAGTACCAGTAACAAGCACAGTCACGGTAACAGCAACAGCACCACCAACCACGGTAACAGTCACCAAACCAGTAATCAGCACAACACTAGTAATCGGAATAGTAGTAATCGTAGTAGTCATAGTAGCGGCAGTAGCAGCAGTAATAGCACTAAGGAGGAGGTAAAGTCACGTGATGTAACTAGTTTAAAATCATTTATCTCTTTTCATTCCTGTGATCTTTAAGGCTTCCCTTTATATCATTACTTAGGCAATGATTATTATTTGGTGAAAGGTTTAAAGTGGGCTATGTAAGTAATGCTTGGTGCTGGAGGTTTCGTTTGCGGGTAGGAGAAGCATATTCAATGAGTTGAGTAGAATGGTTACTGGTTCAATTAAAGTCAGGTACATCGACTCCAGTGTAATTACAGCTGTGGGTAATTCTGTGGGTTTGCTGGATTACTACGTTGATAATGTTGAGTGTATCGGCAACTGTATTAAGGTTGGCAAGAATATAGGACCCGTGGAGTTAATGGGCTACTTAATTAACGCCATGGTTAAAATGCTCAACGGTGGGTTAACAAAAATGGGTATTGACTACGGTACCGAGAGGACTGGGGTTGTGTTGGTTTACGATAATACACCACTCATGGGTAGTGTACTCACGCCCAGTGGGTTAATGAGACTCCTTAGGTTGATTAACAGTAAGCTAGACAGCGTGGCGGTTGGTGACTCCCCAGCGGTACACAGCTTCCTGGGTGAGGGTATTGGGGATTTATGTGCAATAGCCGGTAGTGTTCTTATCGTAGATGAGCTTGAGTCGTCTAGGTTGAGGGGTTGGGTCTCGGTTAATGGGCTGAGTGATGATGTGGCTGATGCATATGCAATAGCCCTAACAAAACCCAAGGTAACCATAAGATGTCCGTAGGGCAATGCCCTTACTCTAGAGTAATCACTTAGCGTAGTCCCTCTCCACGCTCCTTATGGATTCGATGATTATGTCCACGGCCCTCTCAGCCAGCTCAATGGGTATGTTCAACGGCGGCGCAATCCTGATGGTCGACCTACCAGCCCCTATGACGGCCACACCCCTCTTGAAGGATCTAACCAGGACCTCGCTAAGTTCCTTAACGGCAGGTTCCCTACTCCTCCTATCCCTAACAAGCTCAACCCCAATCATTAACCCAAGCCCCCTGACATCACCTATCAGCCTACTTGAATCAGCCTCCTCCCTAAACCTCCTGATAATGTAATCCCCAACCCTTGATGCGTTTGTTAGCAGGTCCTCATCCCTAATCACGTTAATCACCTCAACCCCAGCGGCTAGGGCAAGTGGGTTGCCGCCGAAGGTGTTTGCATGCGAACCCCTGGGCAGGTTCATCAACTCCCCCCTCCCCACAATAGCCCCCAGTGGTAGGCCAGCCGCTATGGCCTTAGCCATTGCTATTAAGTCAGGTTCAATGCCGAAGTGCTCAACGGCGAACCACCTACCCGTCCTACCAAACCCGGACTGAACCTCATCGGCGACGAGGAGTATGCCGTTATCCCTCGTCAATTTCCTCAACCCATTCATGAAGTTCCTAGGCGGTACCACGTAACCCCCCTCACCCTGGATGGGTTCTATGAAGACGGCGGCCACTTCACTCGGATCAACTAACCTACCGAAGATCCAATCCTCAATGTATGACAAAGCCGATTCACCGCACTCCCCCTCGCTAAGCCCCTTACCGAAGGGGCACCTGTAGGGGTATGGGTAGGGTACGTGGATTACGTTGGGCATCATTGGGTTAAACCCAAACCTCTGGATGGGTTTACTGGCCGTTAGGGACATTGAACCATAGGTCCTCCCATGGAAGGCCCCTAGGAATGCCATTACGTACGGCCTCTGGTTCCTGAAGAAACCCCTAGACACCTTAAGCGCACCCTCTATGGACTCCGTGCCCGAGTTCGTGTAGAAGACTCTCTTAGGGCCGCTTATTGGGGTTATCTCCATCAGCATTGAGGCGTGTTTAACGGCTAACTCATAGTAGAAGTCCGTTAGGCTGTAGTGGGTGAATTTATCGGCCTGCTCCTTAACGGCCCTTATTACCCTGGGGTGGGAGTGCCCAACATTCATGACCGCTATCCCGGCGTTGAAGTCTATGTACAGGTTACCGTCGACATCCTCAATCACTGGGCCGAACCCCCTCCTAATAACTAATGGGTACCACCTGCCGAAGGACTGCATCAACAGCGACTCATCAGTCTTAACAACCCTTAGTGCATTGGGCCCAGGCGGCTCAATAATAATCCTAGGCACGTCGCTGGGTTTAATGTCCCAGTACCAGTTGGGCATAAAGCCCTAGGCGGCCCTCAGCTATTAAAACGTAACCTATAATAGACTATATTGCTTAAATAAACTACTGTCAACTAAATTAGCTACTTAACAACACGGCCATTGGCGAGGCTGACCACGGGTGCCCTGCCGAAGTCCTCACCAAGGTCAATGCTGCTGCCCCTGGCTGGGATCAACCTAACCCCCAGTGGCCTACCCTTAACCTTAACCAGCTCCGATAGGTCTAGGAGCAGTCTCTTAACTAGGTTGACTTCACCGGTGGGTATCGGAACCATGTCAACCCCAGCCACGCAGACCTGGGTGTATGAGATCAACTTGAAGAGGTCCATGGAGCCTTCGTTGAACCTATCCTTAAGTAGCTCATCCTCGCCTAAGGGCAGCATAACCTCGTTGAAACCGGTCTTATTGAATGGTAATTCGCCTATGAGCCTGTTTAGGAGACTTATCGTAGCCATCGTCCCCAGTTCACCGAACCTCAAGTTACCCAAATCCTCAACCAACTTAACCACCGAGTCCTGGCCCCAGGGTGATAGGGATGCGTCAACCCCCCTATACTCGACGCCAGCCAGTTCACTCAACTCCTCGCCAATTTCACTAGCCTTACCGACAATCTCCCTAATCCTCCTCTGAACATTAGCACTACTCCCAATTAGGTCTGAGGCGTAGAGGAGGGCTATTGATAACCCAACCCCACCCTTAACGTTGACTGAGGCTGGGTAATATGGGGTCTCCAGTAGGTCACCGACCAGCACAGCTAGTTTCCTGGCGTCAAGAGGTGAGTTAGAGGCCATGGCCTTAAGCACCTCAGTGTAGAAGTTGGCTAATTCATCATCGTACTCGGGCATCCAAATCATGGAGTATGTGTCGTACTCCCTAATCAACTTAACCACGGTTAATGGGTCTGCAGGCTCCATGAGACTTAAACCCGAGTACACGTAACCCCTCCTAGCCGCTGTGGACTTTAGGGCCTTTAGCCCCTCCCTAGCTGCCTCAATACTGCCTGTGAAGGGTAAAGTGACCCTCCTGGTTAAAACCCTGACACCATACTTAGAGGTTACGGCGTCTATGGCGGCGTTAACCCTATCCAGCAGGTTGAGTAATGATGCCAGGTCATCCGTGAACACGGTCACTGCCCTAATCCTCATCTTCAGTTGAGTGGGGCTGGGAGTTATTAAGCTAACCGTTCAACACTCGAGTCTTAGGTTACTGAGTATGTGAGCCTTAACCCTATAGGTTAGTACATAGTCCTCATTGGCTAGCAGTGAATTAATGTCCACGGAGTTTACCTTAACGCTTGCCATAAATGAGTAGGGGCTTGGGTCACCCATGACCCTAATGGGCTCCGCATCCATTAGGGAGAAGTTCTTAACACAGAAGCGTGGCACTGGTATTGCGGATAACTTGGTTGACCAGTGTATTGATAGAGGCACCCTAAACACCTTAACCTTACTCAGGGTGTTTATGCCCAGGGTTACGTCACCCATTAGGCCGCTGAACCTGCTGAACCTCTTTAAGGCCCTCTGCGCAGCATCAATGATTATCCCAAGTAGCCTTGTGGCGTCCTTAAGCTCCACACCCCCATCCCCTGTTAACCTGGCAAGTACCTTGAAGCCGTTCATACCGTCGAAGTACATTAACACGTTGCCTATGCCAACGGCCTCGAAGCCCACCTTAACGGCGTTTGAGGCCAAGTGCATGACTAGGTAACCCTCCGGCGTGTTGAACATGGTTTGCTTAACTTTGACATCAGCCACGAGCACATCAACCTTATCTGAGCCAATGGGCCTAACGGAGGCCATGAAGTCCAACCCACCCTGGGCTGCGAAGAGCCTAAGGTCATTAACGCTATTGATCATTATCGGCTTACCTTCGATGCTCTTAACAAGCCTAACGTTACCCGACTGCTGCATTATGACCTGCACGGATCTACCAGTCATAAGGCTGAGCATTAACTCGCCCATGGCCTCATAGTACTTAACCGGGTCCACAGGAACCCTCTTAACCACCGGGATTAGTCTCCTTACTCTCTTCATGTTCACCTACCGGTGGTGGGTAATAATATATTAACTTACCGTTAAACCAGTCCCTAACAACAGCCTTAGCGGCCTCCGTAAGGTTCAACCCACCGCCCTTCAGCACGAATCCCCTCCTCCTGGCAACCCACTCAAGTATGGTCAATGGGTCCTGTGCATCAACACCGTAAGCATCCCTAAAGGCGCCTGGGTTTAGGCTTAACACCCTTTTAATGAAGCTTACGACAGGTGTCACCACGTCACCTGCCCTATCAGGGTTAAGTAGACCCCTAATCACTAGTAGTGAGTCATCCTTGGAATCAGCGTTGCTGAACACCCCAGGGGTATCTGCCACGATTAGCCACCTCTTAGCCCTATACACCTGCGTACTCCTGGTCCACCCGGGCACTGGGCTAACGGAGGCCGCTGCCCTTTCCTTAAGGTAGTTTATTATCGAGGATTTACCTACATTCGGGTAACCAACCACAGCCACCTTAACGGGTAGCCTGGGTGCATTAGCCTTAATGGCCCTTATAAGTATCCTGGTGCCTAGCCTCTTCTTAACGCTGAGGAACACGGTGGGCCTGTCCCTACTTAAGTACGCCTTCCACATCCTTAACACGCTCATTGGGACTAGGTCAGCCTTATTAACGGCAAGTATAAGCAACTTACCTTTCCTATCCGCCATCCTCTCCACCAACACGTTCCTAGTTGCTAAGGGATCTCTAGCATCAAGCACTTCAATGACTAAGTCGCACCAGTTAATTACACTGGCAACATCATTGCCCATGGTGAATTAGATCTGTGTTAGTTTAATTAACATTACGGATTAACCGGAAGCTGACATAATCAGCACCAGTTTAATGGCACCGAAGGAAACTACCCTTTAGGGTGTATTATTACTTATGCGAAATAATCGCATTACACCTAATCATAATATTGATTAATTAACCAAGCAAACCGCTTAGTAAGCCCAATAGAGGTAAACTCCAAGGCCTTGGAAGCCCGTATTCCTCAAGTCTAGAGGAGTTAAAAGGGTTGAATTAAGCATTTAAGTTTCCGTGGCGGTGTTTCAGTATGGCTAATATATACATGGGTAGGGAAAGCTGCTACGCCGTTAAGGAGGGCCTTTACGTTAAGCCAGGCTTAATGGACCTGGGTAGGGCGGCGGCCCACCTATACCTACACCTCAGGGATCTTAAGCTGGGGTACACTTACAATCATGAGTGCGTTAGGATAAGGATGAGTAGGAGTCTCTTTGAGGCGAGGTGCAAGTACCTGGTTAAGTTATGCAGGGAGCAGATTGAGGATGAGTACGAGTGTAGCCAGGTGGAGCAACTAGTAAACTCAGTCCTAGAGAACCTGAGGCTACCACCTTGGGCTGAGGATTTGGCTAGGCAAAACCTGGTTAAGGTGACTAGGCTACTTTGAAGTGCTGCAAGGATCCTAAGGACTACTAGTTAACCCTATTTAACCCTATGGGGGTGGTGTGGGTTAACAAAGTTTTTATTTAGAGGTGTAAAGGCTGGTGGGGGTTGGGGGTGAGCCTGTGCCTACTTGAACGTAGGGATATCGTCATCTCGGGGCTAGGGGTCTTCCTGGCCTCATTCCTGCTCCTATCCTGGTACTGGATAATTAACCCCAGCCTAATAGTACCCGTCACACTGGCCTCCATATTAGTCTCCCTAACAGCATTCATGGCTCATGAGTTGATGCACAGATACGTGGCCAGGAGCCTAGGTTACATAGCGTGCTTCAGGCTCGTCAGGTACGGCTTAGTCATGCTCATGTTGACGGCTCTAATAGGCTTCGCAGCCAGGACACCATTCATGATGGGTGCACCCGGCGCAGTGGCTATTGGACCCAACATACTGGGTAGGGAGAGCAGTAGGTATAGGGCATTGATAGCCTTAGCGGGGCCGGGGGCTAATGTCCTAATGGCCGCAGCCTTCTACGCTGCCTCACTATCAGTAGCCGGCACCCTACTATTCACCTTCCGCATAACATACATAATCAACTCCATACTGGCCATCTTCAACTCACTACCAATACCACCCCTCGACGGCTACCAGGTGGTTAGAAATAGGGAGTACGGCCTATGGCTAACGTTAATGGTCTCCTCAATACTGGTCTCTATACCCGCAATACGGTACTTATTCTAGCTTCAGCAACACCCCTAACAGTCTCCCTAATGCGCACCGCCATCAACGCCGTTACTATTGACGTGACTGCGGATGAGATGAAGATGTAGTAGAACGCGGTCCTTGAGGGAACCATGTACAGTATAGGTAGGTTACTAACCATACCAACCAAGACGCCTTGCTTATAGGTGTCCAGAATTGAGCTTGCGAAGACAGGGCCGAGGGTATTGCCCATCAGCCTCATCGTGGTGTTGGTCCCGGTTATGGTGGCTAGCCTCCTCTCAGGGGCTGACATCATTAGTAGCGTTATCCTACTCACCATCATACCACCTATACCTATTAACGTGATGACTAGGACTAGCATAACGTCCACCACTGTGATGGAGTAGTCCAGGACCATTACCGCTAACGTCAGTGACCCAAGCGCCGCTATTAATGGTGCGGTTATCAATATGGGCTTAACCCCAACCCTACCTGCTAATGAGCCGAAGGCCGGCCCCACAATGAGCATTATGATGCTTATGGGCGCCAGCGTTAGGCCGGTGGACAATATGTCCATGCCGAAGCCAACCGGCCTAGGCAACTCAAAGAGGTAGACTAAGGCTTGAAACAGAAGGAATAGCCCAAAGCCCGACACGAAGGATGCCAGCAATGGCACAGCCACGTTTGGGTTAGAGAAATCCTCAATGCTAATTACGGGGTTTAAGACACTCCTTGAGCGCCTAAGGAATACGCCAAGTATGACTAGCCCTATGGTAATGCCGGTTATGGTTATTGGTGAAGTCCAGCCAACCTGATGGGCGTACGTTAAGGACAGTCCAATTATTAGGAAGCTGAGCGATAACTGAATCAACCCAACCAGGTCAATGGACTCCTTAACGACGCTCCCCCTTGAGTCAGGTAATAGCCTATATGCAGCCACCGTAGCCACTATTAACAGTGGCAGCGCAGTCCAGTAAACAGTCTGCCAGTCATAGTATTGCGCTATAAACGCACCTATGGGTAAGGCAACGGCTCCACCTATGGCGAATGTGGACGCTATGACGCCTTGGGCCATGGGCAACTGCTCCTTGGGTAACCTCTCCCTCAGTATGGTGTAGGCTATTGGATTTATGGCTAATCCAATACCCTGTAAAGCTCTAAATACAATAAGCACCGTGAAGTTCGGTGAGATGCTCGTGAACAACACTGAAACAGTATATATCACTAGTATCATCATTAGTATCCTCTTCCTACCGTACTCATCAGCCAACTTACCTATCACTGGAGCTAAGGCTAAGCCACCCAGGGTTTCGGCTGATAAAACCCACGACACCTCAGAGGTTGAAACACCAAACTCCTCCTCAATCCTGTAGATTGATGGTAGCACGGCCATCTCGACGTACATAGTTAGGATTGATATGAAGGCCAGTATAGGTAGGTACCTCCTTAAAACATGAGCAGTATAACTCATGTACACCCAATTTGCAATACACATATATTAACTTTTTGCAAATGAAAGCCAAATCCAAGGCATTGAAGACTCAGCACCCATGTGGATCATGATGTAATTCACCGGATGCATATATATGGTATATAGGGGCATGTTAAGCCTATTTGCGTGATCACTAATGTTTTCTTGATTTTAAGCAGCACATTTATTTATTTACTTAGGTAAAGATTACGCTAAAAGATAACGGTTTATTCACCTAATGATGCCCTACGGGAAAAAATTTATATAGGGAAGTGGTTAGAAATAGTGTATGGCGAGGAGGGATATTATAAATACGTCTATATGGGCGGTTAAGAGTGTGGCTGTTGTGATTGCCGAGCTGATTTTCGCCATAAGCATATCCTTCTTCCTAATACACGCAATGCCAGGTAACCCATACCAGATAATCTTAGTTGGCCTGCTGCAGAGGGGTATACCATATGAGCAGGCTAAGATAATGGCCGCAGCCTTAGCCGGCTACAACCCAAATGTTAACCCAATAGTCAGTTGGGCCGGCTACATGTGGAGTGTGTTCCACGGTAACCTGGGTTACTCATTAATATACAGGGCTCCGGTCATTAAGATAATAGCCACTGCGGCCCCCTGGACCATACTACTCGTGGCTGTCTCATTAACACTGGCCTTCGCCACAGGCTACATACTGGGGCTTTACGCAGCCTCAAAGACAGGTATAGTGGATGCGTTGATAAATGGTTCACTATCCTTCTTCCAGTCAATACCGGCGTACGTACTCGCCCTAATACTCATAATAATATTCGGTGTGCTGCTTAAGATAGCCCCAATAGCGGGCGCCTACTCATCAAACGTGACCCCTGGCTTCACGGCTAAGTTCATACTCGACGTAATGAGGCACCTGGCGTTGCCACTACTCACGTATTATTTGGTGATATTCCCAGGCTGGGTCTTCGGCACCAGGAGCCTTGCAATAAGCATTACTCACGAGGATTTCGTACTGGTGGCAAAGGCTAGGAGCTTACCTGAGAAGAGGATAACCTTCACCTACATAGGCAAGAACGCCCTGCTACCCCAGTTAACTGCACTACTCTACTCATATGGTTTAATGTTCGGTAGCAGCATATTCATAGAGTCAACCTTTGCAATACCTGGACTAGGCTACGTGTTAGCCATAGGCTCCGGGTCAAGGGACTACCTACTAACCATAGGCTCATTCCTTATTATTATTATTGCTGTTATTTTGGGTAATTTTATTGCTGATGTTACTTATGGTTTGATTGATCCTAGGGTGAGGGGTGTATGATGGGTGTTTCTGTTCCTCTTGGTAGGAGGGTTGTTAATAGGGTTGTTGATCTTCTGCATCAGTTGTATGTTTCAATAGTTATCTTCACGAGTACTGGCCAGGGTAAGACTGGGTTTGGTTTAACAGTCTTCGTAGTAGCCCTAGCCCTAGCAGCACCACTATTCCCATACCCAGGGCCAAAGTGGAGCAACGTAGCACTACAATTCATACCACCAACACTAAAACCATCACCATGGTACATACTAGGTACAGACTACCTAGGCATACCACTACTGCTCGACATAATATGGGGACTAAGATACTTCCTAGAAATAGGCGCAATAGCTGGTATACTCCAGGTGACTATAGGTACATTCCTAGGGTTACTAGCTGGTTACCTAGGTGGCTTCACCGATAAGGCTTTGAACTTCACCTTTAACCTACTGCTAACAATACCAACGTTCGCCCTTTGGCTGATTCTAGCCGTTATATTCAGGTCCGGTAACCCGGTCATACTGGGATTCATTTTAGGTATCTTGAGTTGGGCTGGCTTAGCCAGGTCGATTAGGGCTGCTGCCTTGAGTGCTAAGAATAGGGATTACGTTGAGGCATCGAGGCTACTAGGCCTAAACTCACTATCAATAATAGCAAACGACATAATGCCTGCCATAACGCCATACATAGTCATGAACTTCATGTTAAGCATCGTTGGTGGGTTCTACGGTGCAATGGGCCTAGCATTCCTAGGACTAATACCATACAGCAACATAAACTGGGGAGCAATAATGGGTAACGCATTCTACCAAGAAGCAGCAATATTCTCACCGACGGGTACGATACCTGTTGTAATACTCATAGTCATACAGACGATAATACTAATGGGCTTCGTCTACTTCGCAAACGCCTCAGTATACGTCTTCGACCCCAAGAGGAGGAGGGAGGTAGAAATTAAATTAGCCAGCAGGCGTAGGGCTACCGCCAGGTGAGAGCATGTCCTCGGTAGTGCTATCCGTTAAGGACCTGAACGTAACCTATAGGACAGCCACCTTCGACGTTGAGGCAGTTAAAAACGTTACGTTTGAGTTACATAGGCATGAAATACTGGGTATAGTTGGTGAATCGGGCAGCGGCAAGACAACAGTTGCCCTAGCACTAATGAGACTACTCCCCAATAACGCCGTGGTGTCAGGTAAAGCTACCCTGTATAGTAGGGATGGCAACACAATCGATGATGTGCTCTCCATACCTGAAAGTGAGATTAGGAGGATTAGGTACAGGTGGGGTAAGATATCAATAGTTTTCCAGGGCGCAATGAACTCGCTGAACCCATTACTAACAGTTAAGGATCACTTTGTAGATACGGCGCAGGCGCACGGCATAGATAAGGAGGAGGCCCTTAAGATGGCGGCTGAGTTGCTGCGTTCAGTTAGGCTTGAGCCAGCTAGGGTGCTGAGGTCGTATCCGCATCAATTGTCAGGCGGCATGAAACAGAGGGTTATGATAGCCCTAGCCCTGATGCTGAACCCAGACATAATCATACTTGACGAGCCAACCACAGCCCTAGACACCTTAACCCAGAGGCAGATACTTGAGTTAATTAAGGATCTACGTAAGGAGCGTGACGTAGGCATAATACTAATCACCCACGACCTATCCGTGGTTGCTGATGTAGCCGATAAGTTACTGGTCCTATACAAGGGCTACGTCATGGAGATTGGTGAAATATTCACCGTCTACTCACGCCCATACTCACCATACACGCTCATGCTTATAAACTCCTTCCCAGCAATAGGCAAGAAGATAATTAGGCTTAAGCCCGCTGGCGTTACCGCAAAGACCAATAATAGGGGTTGCCCATTCATAGACAGGTGCCCATTCGCATCCATCGAGTGCTCTGATGCTGACATGAAACTCGTGGAGGTTGAACCAGGCCACTACTCATCATGCATAAAGGCAAGCGTGCTTCAGCAGCAGTTGGCTAAGGTGACCACCAGTGAGTAACCCAAGCCAAGGTAGCCCAAGGGCCCCGGCCCCGGTCTGCCCATACCTACAGAGGACTCCCCAGGGTTACGTGTGTAGCATAACCCAGAGGTCAGTGAACCCATTTGGCTGGTACTGTGTGTTCGATTACATGAATTGTCCAATATACATAGGCCACCTATCTAGGATGGCTGGTGTGAAGGGTCCTGAAAGGAAGTACGGTGAGGATGTTGTCATAGCTGCTGAGGATCTGTCGGTTGTGTTTAAGGTTGGGAGTATGTTCAGTAAGAAAGACCTATACGCGGTTGATCACATTAACATAACCGTGAATAGGAGTGAGACACTGGCTGTTGTGGGTGAGTCAGGTAGTGGTAAAACCACCCTGGGTAAGACGCTCGTGGGTTTATACAAGCCGACGACGGGTAGGATATACTTCCACGGCAGGGACGTATCAACGATGACTGATGAGGAGTATAGGGTCTATAGGCTTAAATCCCAGTACATACACCAGGACCCATACTCAAGCCTTAACCCGTATAAGACCGTTTACGACATATTGGCTGTCCCATTGAGGGCTAATAAACTGGTTCACAGTAAGGCTGAGGAGGAGAAGGCTATTTTCGAGACCCTTGAGAGCGTTGGCCTTAACCCAAAGGCCTACATTAATAAGTACCCGTTTGAGCTTAGCGGTGGCGAGAGACAGAGGGTCTCCATAGCTAGGGCACTGCTTGTTAAACCTGAGTTCGTGGTCGCGGATGAGCCAGTCACCATGCTTGATGCTTCACTTAGGCTTGAGGTCCTAGACCTACTGCTATCGGTCCAAAAGGAGATGAACCTAAGCATCTTATTCATAACCCACGACCTGGGTATGGCATACTACATGGCTGGTGAGAGGGGTAGGGCAGCCGTCATGTACCTGGGTTCAATAATGGAGTTTGGACCCGCCAAGGAGATGCTTGAAAGCCCACTACACCCATACACACAGGCCCTACTCTCCGCAATACCTGAACCCGACCCAACCAAGTCAAGGAGTAAGAAGGTCATGAAGCTGAGGAGCCTTGACCCACCCAACCCACTCAGGGCACCGCCTGGCTGCAAGTTCAGTGACAGATGCCCCTTCGCCATGGATAGGTGCTTTAAGGAGAGGCCCCCGCTTAAGAAGGTTGGTAATACGTGGGTTGCTTGCTGGTTATATTAAAAACATTAGAAATGGGTGTTTTTAATGCACCCTGAGATAGGCAAGGCAGTCTACGGTATAATACTTAGCCTACTGGTCCTACTGGGCATATCATTCATATACCTGACGCCTAATGAAACAAGCTTCTACATAGCGCTTACAGCCCTAGTCTTCCTCATAATCCTCCTGCTCTGGACTATCAATGATATTAGGAAGCAGGCTGGCCAGGAGGGTTTAAGACCATCCTCAGAGCCCGAATACGCATTCAGGCAGTTAACTTAGGTTTCCTGTGCTGGGTAACGTCAGTCAAACCCCTATGTAGTTGCTTCCCCGACTCACTCATTATGAAGTGGGCGCTCACAGGCTCATCAACACGCTTAATCTTTATGGCCACGGTATTCCACCCATGCCTCATTAATGCATCAATGTAGTTCCTACCATCGCCATCGTAATTGGGCCTAAGTATATACTTCTCCTTAGACTCAAGTAGGGGCTCCCCATTAAACCAAAGCTTAACGTACGGCGCATTGTTAGGTACACCCACGTGGATTATTCTCGTGTCACCTGGGTTGTGAATAAAGCCCACCAGGGCCATTGATTGACCCTTGGATATTAAATCCTCCAGGCCCAGGTCATAGCCATCCCTATAAATGACCCCCCAGTCACCGGCTAGGGCATCATTAATCCACCTTTCCACATCCTCATCGGACTCATCAACCCTGTTTATGAACCAAACCACCGGGGGTAATATGGTCAGGGTTACGTTTACGGATTCAGGTGAATCAGTAGCCGTGAATTGAATCACTGGGTGCTCCACGGCGCCCAATTCATCCAGGTCGATTAGCCTAACCCTGAACTCAACCCTAGCCTCTAAGCCAGGCTGGGCGATTAAACCACCGTTAACTGGGTTAACCTGGTACGCCTTAGGATTAACCGTCTCTCTGGAGGTGGTGGGTGTTAGCCCACCGTCTCCTTCTCGACGGTCTCCCTGGGGCCGCCCACCGCAGCAGCTCCCCACCTGTCGCCAGGGGTTCCCAGCCACTACGGATCTCGGGACCCCAGGGTAACCAGTTAGGGGTGCTAGAGTTAGGTTTTTAAATCTTTTGGGGATATCCCTCCGTGGATTACTTAACAATTAGGTTACCGTTCAACGTTGATGGGGATACGGCTAAGGGGTTACTCTCTACTGCTTGGTTGTTTAAAATAGCCGCTCATAGGGTGTTGGATGTGGCAAAGCAACAGGAAATACTGCCTGGTACCAAGATTGGTTGGGTGAATGTGTTTAGGCAATTTGCCTACGAAATTGTTCCAAACCGTAGGTATGCTGATGGTGCAGTGACGCTGGTGATGGGTGTTTACGAGTCATGTAGAGCATTAGGCGTTGATTTTAGGAGTGTTGAGTTGGGTGATTGGCTCATGTTCCAGCAGAGTGAGTTGGAGTACCCGAGTAGGAATATTACCTTGAAGCAAAACCACGAATTTCACGTGACTACGGTTAGGTATAACGGGGCAACTGGTAGGGTTGTCCTCAAACCCACAATATCCAAGACTTACAAGGCATTACTCGATACAATCCTAACTGGGCGTGTTGAGTACATGGGTAGGGTTATAGTTAAGGACTATGGTGCTAGGAGCAATCAATTATGGGTTCACGGTGAAGTACACATAACAATACCACTAGATGTTTACTACGAACACATGGCTAAGCATAGGCGAAACAATGGTAGGTTAGTCGGTGGTGTTGATGTTAATGCTGATAGGATTAACCTAGCAATCATTGATGAAGACAGTGAACTCATAGACCACGAAACATTCTGGTTCAGTGAGGCTTCGAGGAAAGGCTTCAGTAGGCACAGTGCGTGGAGTATTATCGGCATGAGGGTTCATGAGATGCTTGATTATGCTTATCGACATGGTGTCAAGACACTGTTTCTAGAGAACCCAGAAATTCTCGGTAGGCTGAGGCTAATGTGGATTAGGAATGGTGATAGGAAGCATGAGAACTACAATCATAAGGTCTCAGTATTCAGGAATTCGATCATTGAGAGAATAGCCTTAAAAGCACCACTATACGGCATTGAGGTCAAGTACGTAAACCCAAGAGGAACAACAAACTCAACAGAACACGATGAGTTAATGAAGAAGTATGGGCTAGACAAACACACAACATCAGCCTACTTAACAGCCCTAAAAGGACTTAAGCATCAACAAAAATGAGTAATACAAATAATCAAGAAAACCGAAACTGCCCCATGCACAATGTAACTTAGGTTCAGTGGGTTCAACCTAAGGTTCTTAATGGTAACCACTATGGGCAACTCAACACCGGGCTTAAGCACTGGGCCATTAGGGTACTCCACCGTTGCCTCAAGGCCCGTGAACCTAAGGGTCCATGAATTGGGCTTATAGTTAAGCCACGGCCCACTGGGCTTTACTGTGAATGGGTCAATAAGCCAATCCACGTTCCCGTTCCTATCAATAAAGACCCTACCGCCCTGGCTGGACAGTAACCTGTAGGTAATTTTAATGATTCTATTAGCCAGTTCAGAGACGGTCCTACTAGCCCTAATATTGGACACACCGCCCCACGACTCATTGGTCACCACCTCCTCGTAAACCTTGGCGTAGTCTGGTGGTATGTAGTCCCTACCATACATAATGCCCAATATTGCGCCGACCGTAGCTGCTGTACAGTCAGTATCGTAGCCAAGGCTAATGGTCTTAACCATGGCATCCTCGAAACCATTGCTGTAGAGTAGGCCGAGCACCTCGAAGCCGAGGTTGATTGGGGAGTATTGGGCTATCCTCCTATACTCAGGTGGGGCGGATTCAATTATGAGTCTCCTTGCCTCCTTAAGGTTAAGTCCTTCCTCATGAGCCCTCAGGGCTATGGTTATGGCCTTATGGGTCATGCTGGATTCGGGTATGTAGCTTAAGGCGTATTCGATAAGTCTCTTCAGATCACTGCTCACGAATGCCATGGACTCTAGCACTGCGTTGAAGACTTCGCCGTAGACCGATTCGCCACCCCCATGGTCTACTATGGCGTCCATGAAGGTGTACGTGGCTGCAACGTCAGATAGGCCTGGGGCAATCATGGCCCACACCTCAGACCTAATGGGCGAGCCCATGCAGTGCCTAAACCAGTTATTGAAGAACCCAGACATCGGTGGTAGTATTCCTAGCCTAAGGTTCCTCTTACTGAAGCCGTACTCATCCCAGTTGTAGTGTATGCAGTCTAGCCAGCATTGCGCCAAGTCATGTTCACTTATGTTAAGCCCCCTATCCTCAATCAGCCTTAACCAAGCCATCTGAACCTCAAAGTCGTCATTAGGGTATAGCCTGTGTTCAAGCTTAACCTCAATTAAGTCATCCTGCCCAAACCCCCTCTCATAGGGTGTTCCTAAGCTACCACCAATGTTCTTACCCATTAATCCGCCGTAGATCTTACCAAGGAGGGCTGAACCCGTAAGCTCCATAGATGCGAGTCCACCGCACGTATTTAAGCCTTGGTTAAGTTAAGTCACCATTACTAATCCCTCATGCGGACCTAACATGTTAGGTCCTGATAATTACTAATGTTTATATACAACCTAAAGCTAACTTCAAGCTATGTCATCAGGGGAGGAGGGTGCAGGCTTGGTTAGTGAGGATGAGATTAAGCAGGAGATCACACGTGTAATGAGGGCACTGTATGAGAGGGGCCTAGTGTCGGCACTTGGAGGTAATGTAAGTGCAAGGGTCCCTGGGGCCGGCGAGTTTTGGATAACACCCAGTGGGGTCTTTAAGGGCAACGTCAACGTTGATGACTTAGTTAAGGTTGACCTGGATGGCAACGTCATTGAGGGTGTCCTTAGGCCATCAACGGAGACACCCTTCCACGCGGCAATATATAGGGTTAGGCCGGACGTGAACGCCGTCATACACGCACACAACCCAGTCACACTGGGCCTAGCCCTAGCTGGCGTTAACCTGAAGCCAATATCCGTAGAGGCAGTCATGACCCTTAGGAGGGTTGAGGTCGTCCCCTTCGCCTTCCCTGGAACAGACCAGTTAGCCAAACTCGTGGCTGATGCTGCACTTAAGGGTGCACGCGCCATAATACTGATGAACCACGGCGTGGTTGGCCTTGGAGCCAATTTACTTGAGGCTGAGGCCATAGTGGAGACCCTTGAGGAGGTTGCCACGGCCCAATTCGTAGCCATAGCGCTGGGTAAGGAGCCACCTGTAATACCGGAGAAGGACGTTGAACTGTACATGAAGCTTTACTTCCAGGGTTAGGTGAGTGGTGTGGTTGATTGGTTTGGTTACATGGGTAAGATACTGGAGGTTGACTTAACTAGCAGCAGGGTTAGGGTTAGGGATTTGAAGGAGGAGGACGCCGACATGTTCATAGGCGGCATTGGGTTAGCCACCAAGCTCATCTTCGATGAAATGGATCCCAGGGTTGAGCCATTCAGCCCCGATAACGTGCTAATCTTCATGACTGGGCCGTTAACTGGGACAATGGTGCAGTGCAGTGGGCGTTACGTTGTTGCCGCTAAATCACCCCTAACCATGGCTTGGGGTGAGGCTCACGCATCAGGCTTCTGGGGTGTTGAATTGAAGAGGGCTGGGTTCGACGGCATCATAATTAAGGGTAAGTCCAGTAACCCAGTCTACCTGTACGTGCATGATGGCGAGGTTGAGATACGTGATGCATCCAGGTACTGGGGTTTAACAACAGTTGAAACAGACCTTAGGATCAAGGAGGAGCTCGGCGATAAGGCGGTCCGCGTAGCCGCAATAGGCCCAGCCGGCGAGAAGCTAGCTAGGTACGCCATAATAGCCTCCGACATAACCCCGGATGGACCTAGGGTTGCGGGTAGGACAGGCATGGGTGCTGTCATGGGTTCTAAGAACCTTAAGGCCATTGCCGTTAAGGGCAGTGGACAGGTTAAGGTTAAGGAGCCTGAGAGGCTTAGGAGCAATATAAATAGGCTACTACCCTACATACTATCCTACCCCACAACCCAAATATACTCGATATACGGCACAGCGGGTGAGGTTGAGGAATTCTACGAGTACGGTGATATGCCTATAAAGAACTTCACGGTTGGCAAGTGGGATAACGTATACAACATAAGCGGTAGGGCCTTTAGGGAGAAGGGCCTTGTTAAAGCTCATAGGGCCTGTTGGGCATGCCCAATACACTGCTGGAAGTACGTCGAGGTCAATAATGTTAAGGGTAGGGGGCCTGAGTACGAGACCATAGCCTCACTCGGCTCAATGCTAATGATAGATGACCCGGAATACCTAATCAAGGCCAATGACCTATGCAACAAGTACGGCATAGATACCATATCCACCGGAGTCACCATAGCCTGGGCCATGGAGAGCTTTGAAAAGGGCCTATTGACTAAGGATGATACGGGTGGGTTAGAGCTTAAGTGGGGTGATAAGGAGACCGTGCTTAAGCTAATTGAGATGATAGGTAGGCGTGAGGGCTTCGGTAAGCTACTTGGTGAGGGATGCCGCATGGCATCGAGGGCGATAGGCAGGGGCACTGAGAAGTACTGCATGCACGTTAAGGGCACTGAAATGCCCATGCATGACCCAAGGGCCTTTAAGGGCATGGGGTTGCAATACGCAACATCAAATAGGGGGGCTGACCACCTGCAGGGTTTAACATTCAGGATTGAGCAAGGTGAGAGAATCACGGACCTCAAGATCTACGAGAGGTACGATAGGGTTTCGTACATGGGCAAGGGGCGTATAGTGGCCACAATGGAGACTTGGCATGAGGTTCTTGAATCACTGGTAATATGCAAGTTCATAAGCATACCACCACTCCACCTAGCCGGGATGTACACCCTTGTAACTGGCAGGAGGAAGACGCTTCAAGACCTTTTAACGGCGGGTAGGCGTATATTCACTTTGAAGAGGATGTTTAACGTCATAAATGGCATAAGTAGAAGGGACGACACATTACCTGAGAGATTCCTTAAGGAGCCATTAAGTGAGGGTGGCGCCAAGGGCCAGGTGGTTGAGCTTGAGCCTATGCTTGACGAGTACTACAGCTACATGGGGTGGGATAAGGATGGGATACCCACCATTGAAACGCTTAAGGAGTTGGGTATACTGCCAATAGTTGAGAAGTATATGAACAATAAGTGACGTGGGCATGGAGGTAGTCGTCTTACTGGCCATAGATATAGGGGCCAGTGGAGGTAAGGCTATTGCAGGGGTTTTAGACCTAAAGGATGGTAAGTTGACGGTGGATGAATTGCTTAGGTTTCCCAACCAAATAATTAGGGTTGGCAATCACATGCACTGGGACGTGCTGCAACTGTGGGTTAACATTAAGAATTCGATTAAGGCTGCGGTCAGGAAGTATGGCGGCAAATTAGCCTCGGTGGGTGTGGATACGTGGGGGGTTGACTTCGCCCTCCTGGACTCAAATGACGAACTCCTCGGGCTTCCATACGCCTACAGGGACCCCATGACGGAGGGCTTAATGGATGAGGTCTTCGGCAAAGTGCCCAGGGAGGTGATTTACGGTGAAACGGGTATACAATTCATGAGGATAAACACCCTATACCAATTATATGCCCTGGTCAAGTATAACCCCCAGAGACTTAAGGCTGCGGGGGCAATGCTCATGATACCTGACCTGTTTAACTACTGGCTAAGTGGCGTTAAGGTTAATGAATACACCAATGCAACCACAACGCAGCTCCTAAACGCTAGGAGTAGGAGATGGAGCGTGGACATAATGGAAAGGTTAGGTATACCAACCCACATGCTCCAGGATATTGTTGATGCAGGCACACGGCTCGGCCACTTGGCGCCAAGCGTAGCGGAGGAGTTGGGTGTACCCAATTTAGGTAGGGACATTAGCATAATCGCCCCAGCAACACACGACACAGCCTCGGCAATTGCAGCAGCCCCCATGGTTAATGAACACACGGGGTACGTCAGCTCAGGTACATGGAACCTGGTTGGCGTGGAGTTAAGTGAACCATTAATCAACGAGAGGGCTATGCTGAGTAACTTCACCAATGAGGGTGGGGCCTTTAGGACAATAACATTCCTCAGGAATATGCAGGGCATGTGGCTCATACAGGAGGTTAGAAGGATAATATCTGATGTTGAGGGTAGGGATTACTCATACGATGAGTTAACTAAGCTGGCCTCAGAGGTTGATCAACCAAGCTCCTTCATAGACGTCGATGACCCAAGGTTCCTAGCCCCAGTCAACATGATTGAGGAGGTTAAGGGTTACTTAAGGGAGACTGGGCAGAGGGAACCCGGTAGCCTTGGGGAATTGGTCAGAGTCATAATAACCAGCATTGCCCTCAAGCATAGGTACATCCTTGAGAGGGCTATGGAGATAACAGGTAGGAGACTCAGCGGAGTCAACATTATTGGCGGGGGCTCTAGGAACAGCCTAATGAACCAGTTAACAGCCAACGTAATGGGTATACCTGTCTATGCGGGGCCTGAGGAATCCACATCACTGGGTAACATCCTCATCCAAGCGGCAGGTCTCGGCATGGTTAAGAACCTGGGTGAGCTTAGGTCCATTGTTAAAGGGTCCTTTAACATTAAGGTTTTTGAACCTAGGGATGAGAGGAGGTACGGAGACCTCTACACGGAGTTCCTAAATAGACTCCACCTACATTAACCACCTAACATGTTCAATGGTTGACGTTAGTTACAACTTAAAAAGTTAAGCCGCATACAGTTAATCATGGCAAGTCTAGACAGGTTAAGGTCAGCCTACTCAGGCTTCATGGAAGGTAAGGTAGTTGACTCCTTCCTCAGGGAGTTTAACGTTAAGTTTGCAGCCGGGACGTGGACCGCGGGGGACTTCTCGGATAGGTTCAATAGGGGTGGCTACTTCCCAAACCTACCTGGTGGGTTAATTAACCAGTTAAGGAGGGTTAAGGAGGCGAATATTGAGGGTGTGGTTCCTGTTGATGCCCAGTTCCTGGACGATGGGCTTAAGGTCAGGCGTGACTTAATAGATGAGGTTAAGTCAACGGTTAATGAGCTTGGCCTTAAATTGGCCGGGTTAGCCATGGATCTAACGGGGTTCCACGCATTTAAGCTAGGTACCTTAACAAACCCAGACCCTAAGGTTAGGGAACTAGCCATAAGTACCTTTACCCAAAGCCTTGATATTGCCCGTGAACTTGGCCTAGACTCAGTTTCCATATGGCTTGGCTCTGACGGCTGGGACTATAGCCTTGAGGCCAATTACGGCAGGAAACTTGAGCTACTTTACGAGGGCTTACTTAACCTTGGTAAGGAGGCGCGTAGGCTTGGCATCAAGTCCTTTGGAATTGAGGCTAAGCCCAAGGAACCCCGTGAAGGCAACTTAGTAACACCAACATCACACGTAACCATTATGCTGGCCAGTAGGTTAAACAGTGAATTACGTGATAAGTTATTCGGTATAACAATAGACTATGGCCATGAGTTGATGTACGCTGTTGAACCGGCCTATACAGTCTACGTGGCTAAGTGGATGGGGGTTCCTGTGGTGGTTACGCATATCAACACAGCTAAGTGGCATAGTAATGATGAAGATAGGGTCGTTGGCACAGGGGATATTTGGCACTTCGTAGACTTCATATACGCACTACTGGACACAGGCTATTCAAGCTGGTTCACGTTGGATCAATTCACGTATAGGCTCAACCCCGTGGATGGGTTAAGGTTATCGAAGGAGTTATTCGCTAACCTGTATAAGAGGGCGCTCATGCTTTACCTATCAAGGGAGGACTTTGAGAACGTTAGGTTGAGTGGCGACCAGGCTAAGGTGCTTGACTACGTTAAGAGGATTATGTACGGCTAATTAACTTTAATAAGCGCTTAAATCTTAAAGGTATACGTGTTCTTCAGGGCGTTCCAGGTAGCTATGGCAAAGTTAAGTGTAGTCCTCGTCTCACCAATGGTTCTAGACCAAACGTCCTTAATCCCAGCTAACCTAAGTATAGGCTTTATCGTGTCACCAGCCACTAAACCAACACCCTTAGGAGCCGGTATTAACTCAACCACTATGCTACCCGCCCTACCCCTAACCACGAACGGTACGCTGTGCGGTTCATCACATGAGCAGTACCATGAGCCGCACCCCCTCCTCACCGGGGTTATGTTCACCTTTGCCTTCCTTATGGCCTTCTCCATGGCTGGGCCTATCTGCCTAGCCTTACCTACCCCAAGGCCCACGTAACCATCCTCATTACCCAGCGCCACGGCCACCTGGAATTGGCTAACCTCACCTGCATCAGTCTGCCTCTGAACTATGTTTATGCTGAGGACCTCATACTTAAGGTTAGTGAGCAGGGCATCCACTATCTCAGGTTCCTGTATCCTGGCGTTAACCGTGAATATGTCGTCGATGGACTTCACCTTACCCTCCTTAACAAGCCTACCAATCTCAGTCCTAGGCTTCCACTCCTCAAGGTTAACGGTGGGTACCTCAGACATTGCCCAATCAACCCAGTTACCCTTTTTAAATCTAGCTCCCCTGGATCGTTAAGCCAAGCTGGGAGTAACTTTTATTTACTTAACCAGGATAGTTAACCGTGGGTGTTGAGGGGCTTGACGTAAAGGAGCTACTTGAGCTTAGGAGGAGGATTAGGGAGAGGATTAGTGAGCTTAGGGATGAGTTGAACATGCTTGAGTCCACTCTTAAGGTCATAGACTCCCTGATAAAAACCGGCTCAATAACCACGGCCGATAGGGTTCAGCCGAGGGAAAGTTCGATAAGCCTAACGACACCCAGTGGCGAGGAGTTGGCTAAGTTAACGTACAACGATGAGGAGGTGATCATAGAGTTCAGTAAGCCAATCAGTGAGCAGCCGCCGTTAAGGAGATTCTTCATAGAGAAGGTGCTTAATGGGCTTAGGGGTGAGGATGAGGAATTAGTTAACAATGGTGAGCTTGAGGAGTCGATGGCGTTGAATTACGACATTGAGAGGAACAGTGAGGGCTTGATCACTAGGATAGTGATTAGGAATTATAGGGATCAGCGCAGGTTAAAGAGGATAATTGAGGCCATTAAGTGGACTATATCTAAGCTTGGGGAGAAGCAGGGTAGCTAGGTTAACCTACCCGTGTAGTACCTGGCCAGGCTCCTAATCCTCCTAACCCACCTCATAACCAGCTCCGACTTATCAACCACCGAGCCGTAGCCATCCATGAAGTCGCTGAAGAGTGCGTTGCCAACTTCACCATAGTTGCTTTCAAGGGACCTAAGCAGGACGTTTAGGTCTACGGCAGCCCTCTTAAGGTACCTGTCATCCCAAGTTGGCCTAGCCCTCTCCCCAAGCCCAAAATCCACCAGGTACTCGTCACCATTACTAACCAGCACGTTAGCTGGCGTTGGATCGCCGTGTAGCACGCCACCAGCGTGGAGTGTACCTATTAGCTCGCCCATCCTCCTCATCAGAGTCTTCACGAGTCCTGAGTAGCTGTTGGCCCTTATGATGCTGTTCAGCGTTGGCGCCTCAATGTACTGCATCCTTATCCTAGCCCTAACAACATCAACATCGTAAATCACAGGCGTCTTAACACCCAACTCAGCCGCATCCATGATTAACCTAGCCTCGTTAATAGTCCTCCTAACCCTAATCATCCTATCGAAGACAGGGTCCCTATACCCCTTAGGCACCCTCTCCTTGACGAGCACCGTTAATCCAAGCCAATCCTCGAGGTAAAGCAGGGCCTCAGCACCCTTAGCTACAACCCTCATCGCCCCTATCAACGTTGCAAAGTTTTAAACCCTACCTATTAGGGGTGCCTGTGAGGCGTAGGGAAAGGAAGTCCAGGAAGCTTAGGGGTTGGAGAACCCACTCCTGGGGTAGGGTTGGGCAGCATAGGAGTAGGGGGCAGAGGGGAGGTGGAGGTAGGGTGGGTTTACTTAAGCATAAGAAGAGCCTGCTCCTAAAGCTAACCAACGGTGAACTATACCCACTGATAGGTAAGCACGGCTTCTATAGGCCCAGCAGAGAGGTTAAGGCAATTAACGTAGGCGACCTAAGCGCCCTAGCCGACTCACTAATCAGGAAGGGCCTTATTAAGGAGGAGGGTGGCAGGTACGTCATTGACCTAACACAGTTGGGCTACGGCAAACTGCTCGGTGGGGGGAGGCTTACGAGGCCAATTGTGGTTAAGGTTAGGGCAGCCTCGGCTAAGGCTATTAGGGTTGTTAAGGAGACTGGTGGGGAGGTTTTAATCACCCAGTAATCACCTAATACTTATACACCCCCAGTTCTAACCAGACCCATGAAGGTCCCCGTACTCATAATAAACATGAAGGCCTACCCAGAGCTACTTAATGGTGGTGCTGTTAAGCTTGCCAAGGCAGCTGAGAAGGTGGCTAGGGAGCTTGGGGCGAGCATAATCGTTGCCCCACCCCACACCTACCTAAGGCAGGTGGTTGAGGCAGTGGGCATACCGGTCTACGCCCAGTCAGCCGACCCAGTGGACCCGGGTGCTAGGACGGGGCACATACCGCTTGAGTTCGTTAAGGATGCTGGGGCGGCTGGGGTGATTATAAACCACAGTGAGCATAGGCTACTACTAAATGACATAGCCTACCTGGTGGGTAAGGCTAAGGCGCTCAATCTGGAGACCGTGGTCTGCGCCCCGGATCCACCATCAAGTGCGGCGGCTGCTGCACTATACCCAACGGCGGTGGCCATGGAGCCCCCTGAGTTGATTGGAACGGGTAGATCGGTTAGTAGGACTAAGCCCGACGTCGTGGTTGAGACCGTTAACGCCGTTAGGAGGGTTAACGGTGAGGTTAAGGTAATTACGGGCGCCGGTATTGAGGACTACAACGACGTAGCCAAGGCCCTTGAACTAGGCACTGTAGGCGTCCTAGTGGCAAGCGCAATAGTTAGGGCTAAGGATTGGGAGGCTAAGATAACCGAGTTGGCTAAACCCCTGGTGGGTAAGTGAGTTTAACCCTGCGCCTTAGCCTCCTTAATTAAACCAAGTTCCCTTAACTGGAGGTAGTAGTCGAGTCCATTAACCAAGGCCTCCACGCTCGCCCTAACGACGCTCGTGGATACGCCCACGGTCCTCCACCTCCTTGAGCCATCGGTGAACTCGGCTGTTACCCTAACCAGGCTTTCAGTGTTCTTAACCTCGGATGGTAGCACGACCCTGTAGTCAACCAGGGTTACGTTCCTTAGCTCTGGGTAGACCCTCTGGAGTGCCTTCCTAAGGGCAATGTCAACGGCGTGGACTGGCCCAACGCCCTCAGCCACCTCAAGTTGGTCATTAACCTTAACCACGGCTATGCTCCTATCCCCCTCATCCATGACCCTCCAGTACTCCAGCCTAATCAACCCCCTGTATAGGTTAAGCTCCCTCAGGGCTATGAGGATTGCAGACGCCGTAGCCAGGTCGAAGCTGTACCCCCTGTTTTCAAGCTCCTTAATCCTCGCCAAGGCCCTCCTAACCCCCTCATCCCTCTTATCAACAGGCACCCCAAGCTCCCTAAGGTGGGCCACCAGGTTTGATGAGCCTGAGAGCTCGGAAACCAAGAAGCGCCTTGAGTTACCCACAAGCTCAGGGTCCACGTGCTCGTAGGCCCTTGGGTTCTTTAGGACGGCATCCACGTGAACGCCGGCCTTATGCGTAAAGGCGTAGTCACCGACGTAGGGTTGGTATGGGTTTGGCTGTAGGCCGGTCAACTCGTAGACCAGCCTTGAAACCTCCCTAAGCCTCCTAAGGCTCTCAACACCCCTAAGGGCCCTTAAACCAAGCTTAAGCACGAGGTTGGGTATGACCTGAACCAGGTCAGCGTTACCCGTCCTCTCACCAATACCATTAATCGTACCCTGCACGTGCCTAGCACCAGCCAGCACACCCATGACTGTATTGGCCACGGCGCAGCCTGAATCGTTGTGCATGTGTAGGCCCACCTTAACCTTAACCTCACCTACAACCCTCCTGGTTATTTCATAAACCTCATTAGGCATCATAGCTCCATTAGTGTCGGCGAGCACGATGACCCTCGCCCCAGCCTCCTCAGCAGTCCTAATGACTGATAGGGCGTAGTCGGGGTCCTCCTTAAACCCCTGGTAGAAGTGCTCAGCGTCAAAGATAACCTCAAGGCCATGCGACCTAAGGTAGTTGACGCTGTCGTAAACCATGTCTAAATTCTCCTCCCTACTAACCCTGAGGACCTCAGTGACGTGGAGGGTCCATGATTTTCCGAAGATCACGGCCACTTTAACGTCTGCATTAATTATTGCGTTAAGGCTTGGGTCATCACCGGGCTTAACCCCCCTCCTCCTAGTGCTCCCGAAGGCAGCCACCCTACTGTGGGTTAGGGAGTATTTCTTAACCTCCCTGAAGTACTCCTCATCCTTTGGGTTTGAACCTGGCCAACCACCCTCAACGTAGTCAACCCCCAGTTCATCTAGGGCTAGGGTTAACCTAACCTTATCGTTGAGTGTGAAGGAGACGTTAGCCCCCTGGGCCCCATCCCTAAGCGTGGTGTCCAGGACCTCAACGGTTGATTTCTAGAACACCCTCCATACTAGCCAATTAAACCTTGAGTATATAAGCTTTACCCACACCACTATTGGCCTAGGACTCGACTAAGGGTATTAACGAGGATGCGTGGGCCACTATATAGGCCATGGTTGCTATTACCGGGGTAAGTTTAATTAAACCCACAACGTCTTTTAGGTAATGGTAACTGAAAAGTGGATTACCGTCAACGGTAGGAGGGTTAGGGTTCTCCAGGATGGTTCAGGTCAACCACCCATACTATTCGTCCACGGTTACAGCTTCAGCGCAGACACGTGGAGCGAGTGCTGCATGGGCCACTTCAAGGGTAGGCATGAGGTTTACGCAGTGGACATGCCCTATGGCCCAAGGTCCAGGAGCGACCACTTCGAGAGGGTTAATGAGAACGACTACGCAAACCACCTGAAGGCCATAGTGGACGTGTTCAACCTAAGGGACCCGATACTCATAGGGGCCTCCATAGGCGGTGAAACGGTCCTAAGATACCTGGCCCTAGGCTACCCAGCCACGGCAGCGGTTGTAATTGGGCCTGTGGGTGTCCAGAGGATTGACCTAGCCAGGATAAGGAAACCTGTGCTTGGGGTTTGGGGCAGTAGGGATGATGTTTCACCCCAGTATAACGCTGAGCTTATGAGGAGGTTCGGCTTCAGGGTAACTTACATAGAGGGGGCCGGGCACCCAGCCTACCTTGATAAGACGGAGGAATTCATAAAAATAGTTGAGGAGTTCCTAAGCGAGGTGGGGAGGGCTGCCATCACTGAGGGTTGATGAGGTATCAGGGTCCCGACAAACCTCGTACAAGGGGGAAACCTTTTAAGTCCCCTCATTAAAGGCTACGTTAGCCGGGGTGGCCGAGCCTGGTTCAAGGCGATCCCCATGGGTTAACCCATGGGGACCTTAATGGGCCTGCTAAGCCCATCCCCGCAAGGGGGCCCGGGTTCAAATCCCGGCCCCGGCGCCATTCATTAGGGCATTGGGTTAGTGTTAAAAGGGGGTCCATTAGACTTCGATCATGATAATACCCCTAGTCTTCACTAGGTGGATTAGGCGAATTCGTAGGGTGCTTAAGAGCCTAATACTATATTCCCTCATAATGTTCTTAGCCATATTATTCATTGGGGCATTAGCCATTTACCTAGTCGAACACCCCTACAACCCAGGTATTAGGAACTATTTCGACGCCGTGTGGTTCATAATGGAGACCATCACAACAGTGGGCTATGGCGATATAGTGCCAGTCACATTTTGGGGTAAGGTGGTGGACATGGTTATAATGCCCCTCGGCATCGCCGTAATAAGCATATTAACCGCCTCCATAGCAGGTGAGTTAACAAACATGGTCATTACGAGGAGCCTTGGTCAACACGTAAGCTCCAGGAGGAACCACATAGTGGTCATTGGGTGTGTTAATAGGGCTTTAAAGGTTATAGAGGAGTTAATGAGGATGATGGAAAGGGAGGGGTTAATGATGGATTTAACCTACCTCCATAACGGGGACAAGCCTACCTCATTACCCAGTGATGTTGAGTTTCTGCGCGGTAACCCATTCAACACTAACGACCTACTTAGGGCTGGTGTAGATAGGGCATCTACAGTGATAATAACACCACTGGGTGAAAACAGCTCATCATCAGACGCGGAGGCGATACTCATAACCATGAGAGTTAGGGAGCTTAATAAAGACGCTTACATAATAACTGAGGTGCTTGACGAGGCTAACAGGGATTACGCATTTAAGGCTGGGGCTAATTCCGTGGTCTCCCTAGGCTCATTCACCACAACAATCATCGCCAGGGAGGCTTTAAGCAGGGGCACCTCATCGGTACTTATGAGGATTGTTAATGATGGTAAGGTGAGCTTAGTTAAGGCAGAAGGCTACGTAGGTTTAAGGTTCATTGAGGTGGTTGAGAAGCTTAAGACCACTGAGAATAGGTTAATCATAGGTGTAGTTAGGGGTAGTGACATACTGATTAACCCTAGCAACGACTTAATAATACAACCCGGCGACTTGTTAATCACGGTATCCTAGGCCCATTAAGCCTAGGCTTAACTAAGTTAAGGAAAAGCATAAAAAGCCATAAACAGCTTAAGGGGTGGTGGCCCCGGTAGCTCAGCCTGGGAGAGCACCCGGCTGAAGACCGGGGGGTCCCGGGTTCAAGTCCCGGCCGGGGCACCAGTGGCTACTTCAATACGCCCAAACCCTATGGACCTAGTAGTCCCAGTATTCATTAACACAGCCAACCTGAGCAACACCAATAGTTGGGTTAGTTTAAGGCATTGAGAAATCTAGCGCCAGCAACCTCAACGTAAACTGTAGGCGTAGGACAACTCAAGATAGGCTAAATAAAGCATCCCCACCATACAATGTAGAGCATTAATCTATTAGCCACCGATTGTTAGGACCAAATTATAGGGTGTTAGGTAGCATAATCTAAATATTCCTCTACCTAACACCATGCAGCATCACCTAACATCACCCAGGGCTTTTATAGTAATAAAGATCCCTGATGTGCAACGTGCACCCACAATCATCTACCTAACACTTGGCTCATCATCAATCCACAAATGCATGGTAATGTTTAATGAAAGAGTTAATACCATCGGTTAGTTCAATTGTGCATTGTTAGGTACTGCACATTGGTGTTAGGTAGAAGAATCTGAAGAAAATGTTACCTAACATTAAATTAACTTAGCTACGAGGTGTATGGTGTTAGGTAGAGGAATATTTAGATTATGCTACCTAACACCCATAATCGTGGACCGAGAAGATCTCAAAGGGGAATTGAAGGTAATGTCGTTGATGTATCGTGAGTTTTAAATGGAATTAATGAGTTACGTATTAATCTTCAATTTTTTAAAAATTTAAAAGGGGGAGGGATTGCTTAGGAATTTGTGGGACGTGCGAATGCGTTGCGCCTTACGTTGTTTTTGACATTAGTGTTGTTTGCATGTTTGTCTTTGGTTAGTGTTGCTGGGGTTCATGGGCCTAGGGTTTACATAATGTTTGTGGGTGCTTACCGGGTTAGTGCTGTTGTTGAGGGTTCGGTCTCCAGCTTCATTAACCGCAGTACACTCATTGCAATGCTGGCTCCACTCAACTCAACCTGTAAATACAATGTGCTGTCGGTTAGCCATTTAATTAAAGTTGAGGTTGTCGCCAATTGGAGCCGTGGTTGGTTGGCCCAATGCTCCATAACGCCCCTTGTCCACCTGCTTGGTGTGCCGAAGTTCGTTGGGTTTACGTCCATCTTTGGTTCCATCTTCGGTTTCATGATCAACGCTGGGGTGTATGTAGGGGTTAACGTGACTGAGGTTAACGGTGGGTATTACCTAGTCTTCAAGTTCCTTGGGATTAACTGGGCTTGGTTGGCACTATCCATGTTGGTCCTGGCCATACCCATCCTAACCCAGTTGTTGATTTACAGGCATTTGGCCTCTAGGCAGAGGGGGAGGAGGGATGTGACTTACCTCTACTCAATGGGCCTCTCAGGTCAGTACATACCCAACATAGTCGCCTTTATAGCAGTCATAGTGGGTATGTTTATGTACATGTCCCCCATGCAGTTCCTATTGAAGCCAATATCATTCAACAACCAACTCGCCAACGCTCTCCTAAGCTTTTTCCTACCCATTACAGTTCTCTTTGCAGTCTTCATGCTAATCCAAAGGCATTACGTACGCATGTTGAGGGAGCCGGTTAGGGAGAGGTTGGAGAAGGCCATAAACTTTAAGGCAGCCCAGAGGCTGGCCACGGCCATATTTATCCTGTTATCCGGGTTCGGTGGAGTCATGGGTTACGTATACTACCTGCTCCTTACACACTTTAAACTCAGTAGCATGCCAACGCCCATAGTTGCCTTAATAGACCTGGCATGGTCCGCCGCCTTAATTAGTGTGGTTCTGGCTGTACCCCAATGGTTAGTAACCAGGGGTGCCGTTGAGGACCCTGGCCTAAGCAGGGTTACTGGGGATATTTGGGTTAGGATGGGTGGGTTGGGTGAGGCGCCTAGGGTTTACCTGGTGGAGAATGTGGCTGGTTCAAGGTATAACGCAGCGGCCGTGGGGTTGTTTAGGAGGAGGATAATTGTGGCTAGGCAGTTACTGGGCTTATTAAGTGAGGAGGAGCTTAGGAGCGTTTTGATACATGAGGTTAGCCACGTTAAGCATGGCCACCTCGCCAAGTTGCTCATGGTCGTAATGCCCCTTTACCTAGCCCTAATAACCACAGCCATGACATCATTCACCAAGTACATGCTTCTCCCTGGGGTTGCGGCTTTCAGCTCCATGCTCGCCCTCACCCCACTTGTCAGGTTTATCCAGAGGAGACTTGAGACCCAGGCCGACGTCGACGCCGTTAAGGTTGGCTTCAACCCAAGGGCCTACATAGCAGCAATGGGTAAGATAACTAGGGAGTCCCTAATGCCACTAACCTTAACGAGACTCGATAGGCCCCTCCTAACCCACCCAGAGCC
>Ga0209739_100045_pt1 | contig 54462 bp, 67 predicted proteins | sample JossMetagenome_2_FD_184729 | JGI IMG/M metagenome (GOLD analysis project Ga0209739, IMG submission 184729) | Hot spring sediment microbial communities from Joseph's Coat, Yellowstone National Park, USA - JC3_ASED (SPAdes) (version 3) | ecosystem: Environmental > Aquatic > Thermal springs > Hot...
GGGGAAGCCGCTGATCCAGCGCCTTTACGACCTGGAGCGGGGCCAGAGATCCACCTGGGAGAGGATCAGGAGATCCAGCATCTCCCCCACGCTTAAAGACGTGACGCCCGGCGACATATCCCTCGCCTTGCCTCACCGCATCGTTGAGGACATCATCGAGGGACTTAAGCGGCTGGACGAGCTGGCCCCCGGCGTTGCCAGCCCCCAGACCCTAATCTACGCGCCCGAGATTAAGTACTACTCGGCGCGGCCCGCCGTAGACAGGTACCTTATGACCACGGTGCCGGGTCTCTTCGTGGCGGGAGACGGCGCCGGCCTCTCCAGAGGGATAAACGTGGCGGCGGCCACCGGCGTCATTGCGGCGCGAGGCATCTTGAACTACCTGAGCCGGCAATAGTGACGACGAAGAAAAGCTGGGCATCAACACGCCCTTAGTGACTATTGAGGGTAGCGGGATGGGGAAGAGCAGATGTTTTCCTCACGGCGGGGATTCCGCCGAGGGTCTACGTGATGTACAGCAGAAGACCACTTCAATTATGGTACAAAACAACAGAAGCCTGGGAAAATACGCCGAAATCGCCGAGGCCGTAAGGAGATGGGCGAGTTCGAAATAATCAACGCAAGAGATGCGCAACACGCGCCTACGGGACATTACATGATTCTAGACACCACCAGTTAAATACAGGTTGGTCATCTATGCATGCCCTTCGTTGCCATCGAGGGGATAGACGGCAGTGGAAAAAGCACTGTTATTTCCCACCTGGCGGGGATCTTGCCAAGGGTCTATGTGACCAGGGAGCCCAGCGGGGGGCCGATCGGCAGGCTGATTAAGGAGTGGGCCCTGAGGGGCGGCTCCTCGGATCCGCACGTAGATGCGCTTCTCTTCGCCGCGGACAGGATTGAGCACTACAGGAGGGAGGTGAAGCCTAAGCTGATGGAGGGATTCCTCGTGGTGACGGAGCGCTACGTGGAGTCCTCCATAGCGTATCAAGGCGCGGCGGGGGTGCCCATAGACTTTATTAAATACATCAATTCGCTGGTGCCCAAGCCCGACCTCACCGTGATTCTAGACGTAGATCCCCAAATCGCGGTGGAGAGAATCTCGCGGCGGGGCGGGGCAGAGAAGTTTGAGCACGCCGCCTTCCTGAGGCGGGTCCGCGAGATTTACCTGCGGCGGGCGGCCGAGGAGGAGCACCCCGTGGTGGACGCCTCAAGACCACCCGAGGCCGTGGCGAGAGAGGTGGCGGAGATAATCAAGACTAGGTTACAGATAGGGTAAGGGAGGAGATGGAGGTGTGCATAGAGAGGAGAAGCGCCTTCTCCTCCGGCGTTAGCCTGTCGAGGAAGGACTGGTCGTTTATCACGTCTGGCCGCGTGGCGAGCAACACTGCCATCTTCCTCACCCGCTCCATCACAAGCTCCCTTACGTCTTGAAGCATCATCCTCACGGCCTTGGCGTCGCCGCGTTTGTTAAGTATGTGTATGGTAAGCCTCACCCTGGGGTAGAAGCCGTCGGGGAGCTTTACTGGGTAGTTCTCCCTCTGCTCCACGTACTTAAGGGAGGCCACGTCCTTGGGCTGGATCATGTTGCGGTCGTCGATCTCCACGGCGTCCATCTCCTCGAGCTTCAGCGCGAGGTAAAGCGGCACCTCAACCTCCGTGCCTGCCTTGTGCGAGACCCCCAGCATGGGTATGTCTACGTCTTTTTTAAACGCCACCCGTACGGGATACGAGTAGATAACGCTTCGAAAAACCACGGACAATCCTTCCACAGAGGTTAAAAAGGTTGTGATTCATCACGGCAGTGATACGCAAGAGGGCGGCGGTACCGCTGATCTTCGTAGCGGCCGTAGCGGCGTTTGCCCTGTATAAACCCACCGCATGCGCGGCGCTCTACCTAGGCACGGCCCTCTACCTGGCCTTCGTCCCCGCGGGTCTGCTGGCGGATTGGCGGCTGGACAGGCGGTTCCCCCTGGCTTTTCTCGCGTATTTCCTCGCCCTCCTGACCGCAGGTGCCGTGATCCTAGCGGTGCCCCCCTATCAGCCAGGAGTACATGGAGCTGAGCGAGGCGCAGCGCAGGTTCTTCCAGGGAGCGGCCGGGTGCCGCCTGGGTGCCCCCCTCGTGGTTATTCAAGCACTGGCGCTGGCGCCGCTGGTGGAGGAGGTGATGTTTAGGGGGATACTGTTTGAGGAGGCGAGACGCCGGTGGGGCGTGGCGGCGGCCTACGCGCTGTCGTCGCTTGTGTTTGCGTTGCTCCACAGGCCCGGCCTCGGCGCCGTGCCCATATTTATCATCGCCCTGAGCTTGGCATACGCCTACCATAGATACGGCCTGCCGGCGTCTATAATGCTCCACTTCCTGCAAAACGCGGCGGCGCTCTACATCAGTCTCTAGCCGAAGTCCGTGGCTGTGCCCCTCTCCGCGGCGCAGGCCAGCGCCGCCAGCTCGGCGGGGTCCTCCGCGTAGACCGCTCTGACAGCCGCTCTCTCGTCGAAGTAGTCCGGGTAGGCGACGCGGAGCCTGTCGCTGGCAGCGCCGGTGCCCGCCAGGACGAAAAGAGGTTTTCCCATGGCGTAGGCCATCAATGTCTCTATCATCGTGCCGACGCCGCCGCCAAGCACCACCACGGCGTCTGCCGACCTGATCATGAGGACAGATCTGCAACGGTACTCGCAACCGGTTCTTAAGGCTATGGCTTGCGGTGGAACATCAACGTCCTCCTTCTCAACCGGGAGAAACAGCACGACCCTCAGCCTCCTCTGCAACGCGGCGTCTACCACGTCTACCATATGGCCCCAGTAGCCGCCGACGAGCAATACGGCGTCGGGACACCTGGCGGCCAGGGCCTCCACGAACTGCTTGGCCTTCTCCGCCAGCCCGGGGACGCGGCCGCTGTGCACCGCAACGGCGATTTGCCTCATTGCTTGACTAGGTGGAGGAGGTGGGGCACCTCGGCCAGTATTATCCTCATCCCCGTCTTAACTGCGTTGGGGGAGCCCGGCAGGAGGAATATAACCTTGTCGCCCACGACGCCGCCGGTGGCTCTGGTGAGGAAAGCTGCCGTCCCCACCTCCTGGACGCTGAAGTGTCTAAACACGTCGCCGAACCCCTCGATCTCTTTGTCAAACAGCGGCTTCACCGCCTCGATGGTCACGTCCGTCCTCGTCAAGCCGGTGCCCCCCGTGAAGACCACCACGTCCACGTCCCCCCGTTGCACAAGCTCCATCACCTTACGCCTAATTGCGCTGAGGTCGTCGGGGAGCAGATCCCGGCCCACGACGACATGCCCAGCCTCCCGGGCCATCCCCTCCGCCACGTCGCCTGACTCGTCGACGGGGCTACCCCCCGCCGCCTTCTCTCTATACCGCGACGTGCTTACTGTCACTATGTAGAACCGCGCCGTCTTGGGCCCTTGCCTGCGGTGGAGTTCATGCGACATGCCTAGACACGAATAGGAGTTAATTAACTGTTCACGCGTATCCCGCCGCTTTCCTCGCCTCTCTCACTATCCCCAGCACTAGGGGCATGTAGTCTGCGAGCTTAGAGAGAGACCCCTTTATTAGGCGTATCTTGCCCAAGGCGAAGGCGGCAAACGGCGGAAGCTTCCCTTCGAAAATCCTTACGTAGTCCTGGTAGGCGCCCTCCAGCACGAAGTCACCCCCCCTGGGACCCCGGCGAGAGCACCGCCCTTACGCACCTCCCCCCGCTGAACTCTAGCAGAAGCGCCACGCGCCCAGTAGGCGAGACGTCGGGAGGTGCCTCCACGGCGGATATGACCAGGGCGCCCTCAGCGCCTTCGTGACACAACCTCCTGCACAGCTCCAAGGCCCATACCTGCGTTGGTTTAAACACGTGAAGTCCAGCCCACATGTCTATAAACATACAAGAGGAACACGCCATGCTCATCGCCCTGGATCTCGACGGCACCGCGTGGGACCACCCAGACATCTCCTCTCTGTACCCGCCCTTCAAGCGGGTGGGCCCCCTCGCAATCGCGGACAACCGCGGCGTGGTCGTCAACCTGCGCCCCCACCTCAGGTACTTTCTGCAGTGGGCCAGGGGGGCCGGCCACATCCTCGCCACTCTGTCTTGGAACGACTTCGACGTGGCTTACATATAATGGAAAGCCTCGCCCTTTAGGGCGGGGTGCCGGTTCGTTAAAGTTTTTAGGGGAGGTGGGGCCCTGGAGTGTGTGAGGAGGGCTGTTGCTGTGGAGGTAGAGAATCCGCCGTCTGAGCTATACGCCGTAGAGGAGCCGTACCGGAGGATCGTAGAGGAGGTAGTTGCCTACGTCGCAGAGAGAGGGACGCTGGAAAGGGAGAAATACGGCGAGCCGTACCGCCGCTTCAGAGAGCTGTACCCCTTGCCCGCCCAGCTAATCCAGCAGGCCATGAACCAAGGCGTAGAGATCGGCAAGTCGTTTCTCGCGCTGAAGAGAAACGGCCAAGTCCACAAACCGCGCCCGGAGGTGAGGCAGGTCTCGATAAGATTTGCCAAAGACAGCTGGAGCTACCGGAAGACGGCGGCTTCAACCACCCCCGTCAAAATCGCCGTGTCTCTCCCCGGCGGGAGGAGAGAGATTTGGATAAAACCGCATAGAAGGTTCTGGCTCTACTGGTGGAAAGTTCTTCGTAAAGAGGCCGAGCTTGCCTCCACGTTGGTGCTGAGGCGGCGGAGGGGCAAATGGTATGCGATATTCGTCTTTGATGTAGTGCCTAAGAGGGAGTCTCCGGCGGAGGCTGTTGCCTTTGACGTAAACGAGAACTCGGTGGCTGTTGCCCGCGTGAGTCTGCTCTCGACGGTAGACGCCGTGGCGCGGTGGAATAGGCAGTACGTAGACCCCGCCGTCTACTCCATAAGGACGGACTTCGGCAGGCTTGCCAAGCGGTACGAGGCTGTCAGAAACGCAAAGCTGGAGGAGCTGAAGCGGAAATATCCATACGCGGGGAGAGACGACGAAGAAAAAGTGCAAAATGTCACAGACACGAGGGAGTTTAGAAAGTTTGTGAGGAGGCTTAGGGAGAGGAGGCGGAAGGAGGGCCGGGTAAGGCAGACCGCCCGCGAAATGACGAAAAGCCCAGCCGTGATTATAACAGAGGAGCTTGGCAAAAACCCGCAGGAAGAGATGATCGGCCTTGAGAAGACGAAAAAAGACGTAAAAAAGAAGGTGGAGAAGAGAGAGCTGAGGCATCGTATTAAGCAGACGCCGTTTAGAAAGTTGGTAAGGGCCGTTGAGGACAAGGCGGCGGAGACCGGCTCCGCCGTGTTTTACGTCTCGCCGTATCGCAACAGCAAGGTCTGTCCAATCCACTTCGACTTGCTGGAAAACGGCGGCGGTTGGCATACTTTGCAGTGTCCGCACGGCCACGCCGTAGATAGAGACGCGGCGGCGGTGTTGAACATGCTGTGGAAAATCACACCAGAGGGCGTCGTGAAGGCCGTATGGTGGGACGTGAAGGAGGTAAGAAAGAGACTGAAGAAGAGGAGACGGCTCGTGCCTAAGGAAGCTGTAAGGAGGAGAAATCCGCTTGTACCGTGGCCGATCGCGTATGCCGTCTGGACTTCGCTCGGGTCATTGAAGGCCAGCCCCCAGTGGCCCGCGGTGCTGGCCCGGGCCGCCCCCACGACCCCCGCCCGAGGAGCCGATGAAGGCGGGACGAGGGCGCCTGTGAACCGCCCTTCGGGGCGGGGAGGAGGTCAGACATAAGGGAGATCTGGGAGAACATAGGCCCAGTCCGCTTCATCCAGTTTGGAAAAGACGTGAAGTGCTTTACGGAGCTGGTGGAGGCCCTCAGCCCTTCACGGCGTAGCTGATCCTCTCAACGGCCTTGAGCATCTCGTCGGTGTAGTTGAGGTGTATCAGCTTCGCCTCGGGGGGCGGAAACACGGTGGGGTCCTGCATGATGCCTGGGTCTAGGTACCTCTCCAGGAGCTGTCTCTTCAGAGGCGTTGGGTAGTTGGAAGCCTTCACTATCCTGGCAGAGTTCTCCGGCCGCAATAAGAAGTCTACGAACAGGTACGCCGCCTCCACGTTTTTCGCGTCGCGCGGAATAACCATAAGGTCCACCCAGCGGTGGGTCATGGGCTTGGGCAAGACGTATTCGAACTTGTCGGCGTGTTGCTCGCCAGCGTTTTTGACGAACTCGTCCCGGGCCGTGGCGGCGTCGCCGGACCATATCTGCGACACCCAAAGCTCGCCGGCGGCTATGGCGGGCACGATCTGGCTGATGCCCAGGTAGCCCCTTATGTAGTCCTTCTGCCTCTTGAGCAATTCAATAACTCTATTAACCGCGGTCTCGCTCCAGTCGTCTGGGTCTATGCCCAGGGCATATTTGGCGGCCATGACTGGCTCTGTAAATTCCTCAAGCATCGCCACCTCGCCCCTTATCTTCTCCAATATGCCGAAGTCGAATAGGTCGCTCCAGCCGTCCAGCTTTCTGCCGAGGTCGGCCTTCATGGCGTAGTAGTTGACGGCGAAGCCCGTAGTGCCGAAGGCGTAGGGGACGGAGTACTGGAGCCCCGGGTCGTTGGGGTTATCGAAAAACGCCGGGTCTACGTTGCCGATGTTGGAGAGCTTGTTGTGGTCTATCCTCTTGACAAGCCCCCTCTTTATCACGTCTCTGATGTAGGTGTCGGGCACCACGACGAGGTCGTAGCCACCGCCTCCTCTCAGCAACGCCGCGTATGCCTCCTCGCCGCTCTCGAACTCCTGGTAGATCACCTTTATGCCGTGCTCCTTCTCAAACTCAGGCAGAAGCTCCTTGTCTATGTAGTAGCTGTAGTTGTATACGGCCAGCTCCCCGCCCCGCGCCGTTGTCTGCGTCGGCGTCGCGGCGCCTCCCTCCCTCCTGAAGAGCATGAATCCCCCGCCTACTGCCGCCAGCACCGCCGCGGCACCGATTGCGACCAGTAGTTTTCTTCTAGTTACCATTGACGTGTTTTATGATCCCCTTTTTTAAAAATTGGCGTGCCCCAGCCGCTATTATCTTGGCCACGCGGAGGGGCTCCGGCACCTTGCCGAACCGCATGCAGACCTCGGCGGCTTTGCCGGCGTCTACCGGGTCTATGCCCCAGGACCTCACGTATATCTTGTACCCCGTCTTGGTGTAGTAGGGGGTTGGAGGCCCCAGTCTCCTCAGCGCCTCGACCCTGGCCTGCCAGTCGGGGAAGAGCTTCCTCACGGCGTCTTCCACGCGGCCCTCCGGCTTCTCAAAGACGTAGCAGGCAACCGGTTTGCCGTATCGGCGCCGCAACTCCTCGCCGTCTATCCAGTTGTAGAAGGAGACGACGCACCCGTCCAGCATGACCATGGCGACATCTGGTCTCAGAAGCGCGTCTAGAATATTAGAGGCGGCCTCGGTGCCGTCTGTGCCGCCCAAAGTCGCCGTGGCGAGGGCCACGTCTTCCACGGCGCCGTCTCTCCTCGCCAAGACGCCGGCGTAAACCGAGTAGCCGTCGCTCAAGGCGAAGCTCTCAGCTATGGCCACCACCTTGAAGTTCTTCTGGAGGAACCCCGGATAGAAGGGCTGCGAGCTCCTCCTCGGTCGCACTAGTGAGGCCCAGCCTGACGTATTCCCCGAAGAGTCCCCTCCTCGAGAAGACACTCCCCTCCATGGCGCCGAGCCTTAAAAATCTTGTCTTGTCGCGCGGCTTGCACCAGGCGAAGTAGGGCGTGGCGGGACAGTAGGCGCGGAGCAACGCCTCGCGCCTCCTGAGCACGGCGAATACCTCGTCGATGGCCCTTGTCTTCATAGCTACGTAGAAGAGGTACTGCATGTAGGTGGGCGGGTGCAGATATGCACCCTCCAGGAGGGCGAGGTAGGTGGGGAACAGCTCCTCCGGCACCGCCACGAAGCCTAGGTGCAACCCGGGGAAGAGGGGGTCAAGCGACCCCACCACCACGGCGGCTTCGGCCACTGCCGGCACCTCGGCGGCGAGGAGGCCGTAGGTTAGGTCGTACACGACTAGGGGCGCCCGCGACGCAGCGGCCCTCAGCTCCTCCGCGCTGTATATGTGGCCGTCTGGGTTCCGCCAGTGGGGCTGTATGTAAACTGCCTTCGGCCTCCCACAAGCGGCGTAGACAAGGGCCTCCCTCTGGCTTGGGTCCTCCACGTCTAGGCACTCCCCCCGCTCCAGATGCGCCGCCGCCACCAGCCTGAGGCTGTCTGCAAGGCTGGTTGTAAACAGCGGGACGTGGCGTGGGAGCCCCGCCCGCGCGAGGAGCCGTTGCAACTCCTCCCTGGGCTCCGGCGCCCCCGCCGTGTCTGTGTACTGAAGGGCCTTGTGTCCAAACTCGAGCACCACGGCTTCGTGTACCGACTTCACCAGCTCCGCGTCGCCTATCTTTACCCACCTCCCGCTGAGGTCAACCATTTAACTGAGAGAAAACCTCCCTATTAATGAAAATCGGCAAGGTGCCGCCGGAGGTCTTGGAGCGTCTGGTGTGGGGCAGACGCGGCGCCTTTAGGAAAGAGGTCGTGGTGGGGCCCGCCTTGGGCGAAGACGCGGCTATCATCGACTTGGGGGGCCGCTACCTGGCGGTCCACACCGACCCCATATCGGGATCCGTGAAGCTGCTGGGCTACCTGGCGGCGTATGTGCCCACTAACGACGTAGCCGTGAGGGGGGTCGAGCCCATGTGGCTCTCCGTGGCGGTCTTCCTACCCCCCGAGGCTGACGAGGGGGTTTTAGACGTGATCACGGGGCAACTGGACTCCGCGGCGAGGGAGCTGGGGGTGGCTGTGGTGGGGGGACACACGGAGGTCACCACTGCGGTGGCCCGGCCGCTCGCCGTCGTCACGGCGATAGGGGTGGGGAGCCGCTACGTCTCGACCTCCGGCGCAAGGCCCGGCGACTACGTGATAATGACCAAGTCGGCGGGGCAAGAGGCCGCGTCGATACTGGCCACAGACTTCGAGGAGGAGGCGCTGAGGCGTGGGGTTGACAGATCAGCTGTGGAAAAGGCCAAGGAATTCATACGCCGCATCTCCGTGACTAGGGAGGCGCTTGCCTTGGCTGATGTGGCGACAGCCATGCACGACCCCACTGAGGGTGGTCTCGCCAACGGGCTCGCCGAGGTGGCCTACGCCTCCGGCGTCTCCATCGCGGCGGATCCCGGCAGAGTAACCGTGTACCCGGAGGTGGAGGCGTTGTGTAGGGCCTTCGGCATAGACCCGCTGGAGACCCTAAGCTCAGGCGTGCTCATAGCCACAGTGCCGCCGGACCGCCTCGCCGAGGCTGAGGAGAGGCTTAGGAAAATCGGCGTGTCTCACTCAGTCATCGGGCGGGTGGCGCCGCGCGGCGACTACCTGGTGAAGATCGGCGAGAGGACATACGTAAAGCCCTACGTGGAGGATAAGTTCTTCTCGTTGTTTAAATGAGGCGAGTTGCAAGGCGAACGCCGCTACCTCTTTGCGAGGTCCTTGAGCGTCTGTATTATATGCGCCGCCACGTCGATGCCTGTGGTTTTTACCAGGGCCTTGAACTCGGGGATTCCGTTTACCTCGTTTATGTACAGCTTATCTCCTACCAACACGTCGACGCCTGCGTAGTGGGCGCCCACCGCCTCCGCCGCCTTGACCGCCAGCTCCTCGAGCTCGCCGTCTACGGGCTGGGGGAGCGTCTTGCCTCCGCGGGCGGCGTTGCTCCTCCAGTCGCCCTCCGGCGGAATCCTCCGCATGGCCGCGACAGCTCTCCCACCCACCACGAAGACTCTTATGTCCTCACCCGTCCCCACCATTTCCTGTAACATCAACACGTCGCCCTCAGCCGACTTCAGGAGGAGCTTCAGCTCCTCAGGCGTGGAGACCAGCGCCACCTTGCGGCCCCAGCTACCGCTCACCGTCTTGACTATGGCCCTTCCCCTTATCTCCACGTCGGCCTCGCCGAAGAGGATTGCGGTCTTAGGCACGGGCAACCCCACGCCTTTGAGCTTGGCGTGTGTGGCGGCTTTGTTCCAGCTTGTGACCAAGGCGCAGAAGGAGTTGACGGCGATGCCGCCGTTGCCCTCTATAATCGCCGCGGTTGTTATGCCCCTGTTGTGGCTGAGGGTGCGTATTAGGTAGACTTCCTGCCGCCGCCACCCCTCCACCTCCACAGCCTCGCCGATTTGCGCCAGCTCCAGCCTCACGCTGAGCTTCTCTGCCGCCTTGATCAACATCTTCTCCTCCTCCCTCAACACGTCGTATACCAGCGTCACCATGGCGCCGCCTCCAGCTTCCCGTTGTTGTAATACCAGAGGAAGGCCTTGGCCAGCTCAAGCGCCAGCGTGGAGTCCAGCACCAGCGGCGTGTTGGTGTCTGCGGCTGTCCTCCTGATGTGGAAGTCCCTGTCGGGGGTGTCCCCCGCCGTCATTACTATATCTATTTTCCTCCACTTAAGCATCTCCGCCGCCTCTTCGCCGAGATCCTCCGGGGTGTAGACCTGGAACCTTGTGGAGAGGAGAGAGGCGGCTTGCGCAAGCAACTCGGCGTGGTGTCTGTCGTATGTGTAGATGAGGGCGTTTCTAGTCGGTATTTTGTTAGGCGTCGCCGAGAGCCAGCTCTTCAGCAACGCCTCCTCGAAGACGGCGCCGTTTGACGCCACCTCGCCCGTGCTGTACATGACGGGGCCCAGCCGCGGGTAGGCGCCTCTCAGCCTCGACCAGGAAAACTGCGGCGACTTCACCCACCACTTGCTGGGCCTCAGCGTGACTACCTCCTCGTCTACAGCGAGCTTGCCGTTTACTAAGACGTCTGCTACAAGCGACATGTAGTTGATGCCGGTGGCCTTGCTTACGAAGGGCATGGAGCGGCTCACCCGAAGATTCGCCTCAATTATATACACATCGTCGTAGACTATAAACTGGACGTTGAGCGGGCCCTTCACCTCTAGCTCCCTGGCTATCCTATGCACCGCCTCAGCCATCTTCTTCACAGCCCACTCCTCCAGCCTCCTGGGAGGGAGCACCATGGTGGAATCCCCCGAGTGGACGCCGGGGGGTTCGATGTGTTCTATAGGCGTTGCGACGAGCTTCACGCCGTCTGAAACGGCGTCAACCTCCGCCTCCACCCCCCTGGGCATAAACTTGGAGACCACCGCGGGGTGCTCCCCGCTTATCTTGGCGGCCCTCTTGAGAAAGCTCACAAGCTCCTCCTTGTTGTACGCCACCGCCATGTAGGTCCCTCCCAGCACGTAGCTGGGCCTCACGAGGACGGGGTAGCCGAGGTCCTCCGCCAGCTTCACAGCCTCCTCTATCGATCTCGCGGCGAACCAAGGCGGTTGCCTCACGCCCAGCTTCTCAAGCAGTTCGGAGAACTTGCCCCGGTCTTCCGCCATGTCTATGGACCGGGGCCGCGTCCCCCCTATCTTGACGCCGGCGGCCTCCAACTCCTTGTAGAGCCTCTGCCCTATCTGTCCACCTGCGTAGAGAACAACGGTAACGCCGCCTTCTTTCTCCGCTATGTCCACTATTCTTTCTCTTGTTATCTCGTCAAAGTAGAGCTTGTCCACAACGTCCCAATCCGTGGAGACTGTCTCGGGGTTGTAGTTTAGTATTCCCACCTTAAACCCCCTGTTGCGGAGCTCTTGAGCCAGATTCACCGTGGACCAGTCGAACTCCACGCTGACGCCTATTCTGAACACCCCAGCCCCCACCACCAAGAAGTCTGTGGGCGTCTTCTCGTCGTCGTAGACGCCGCCGTATGTGAGGTAGAGGTAGTTGGTCTCGGCGGGCCACTCCCCCGCCAACGTGTCTATCTTCTTCACCCCCGGCCGCCTCCTCATCCTCCGAACCTCATCTTCACCCCGCCCCAGGGCCTCCGCTATCTGCCTGTCAGAGAACCCGAGCACCTTCAGCTCCTCTATGTCGTACTTCCCCCTCTCCAGCGCCTTGTAGGCCTCCACGACGCGTTGGATGGCGCGGAGGAAGAAGCGATCCGCCTTAACGTAACTATACACCTCGTCTATGGAGGCGCCGAGGTACATGGCCTTGGCAGCGCATATGGGCCAGTACGGCTTATACTCTGCGAGGCACCTCCTCGCCTCCTCCGGCGTAAGCTCCTTAAACATCCTGCCGCCCACGAGGCCGGGCTCGCCGATGTCTATCATCCGTACCGCCTTCTGCCAAGCCTCCTCCAGCGACCTGCCGATGCCCATGGCCTCCCCTATCGACATCATCTCGGGGCCGAGCCCCTCGGATATGCCGAATCTGTCGTGCTCCCAGCGGGGGTGCTTAACCACTATATAGTCCAGCGCCGGCTCGAAGGCGGCCACGGTGCGTTTAGTCACCTGGTTCAGCACCTCGTCGAGGCGGTATCCGAGGGCCAGCTTCGCCGCGATGTACGCCAAGGGGTACCCCGAGGCCTTTGAGGCAAGCGCGCTGGAGCGCGACATGCGCGGGTTCGTCTCTATGGCGTATTGCTCCGGCCCGGCGTGGTTGACCGCCACCTGCACGTTGCCCTCGCCCACCAGCTCTATGGCCCTGGCCACGCCGATGGAGATGTTGCGGGCCTTCTGGTACTCTTCGTCGGTGAGGGTCAGACACGGCGCCACCACTATGGAATCACCGGTGTGTACCCCCATGGGGTCCACGTTTTCCATGCAGACCACAGCCGCGACGTTGTCGTAGGCGTCGCGCACCACCTCGAACTCCACCTCCTTCCAGCCCTCCAGGTACTTCTCCACCAGGACCTCCCCTATGGCGGACTGGGCGAAGGCCTTATACACCCTGGCCTTGAGCTCAGCCTCGCTTCTAGCCACGAAGGCCCCAGCGCCGCCCAGGTTGAAGCTCACCCGCACCACCACTGGGTACCCTATGGCGCGGGCGGTCTCCAGCGCCTCCTCGGGCGTCTTGGCCGCCGCGCTGGGCGGGATCGGTATGCCGACCTCCCTCATGGCCCTCTGGAAGAGGTCCCTGGAGAGAGCCCTCTTGATGCCGCTCACGGGCGTCCCCACCACCTTTACGCCGTATTTGCCGAGGGCGCCCGAGTCGTGGAGGTCGACGCAGGCGGAGAGGGCTGTCTGGCCCCCGAAGCCGCAGGCAACGGCGTCTGGCCTCTCCCGCTCAATCACCTCGACCAGGAGCCGGCGCTGGATCGGCACGAAGTAGACCTTGTCTGCGAGGAGTTTCGAGGTCTGGATGGTGGCTATGTTGGGGTTCACGAGGACCGTCTCTATGCCCTCCTCCCTAAACGCCTTGAGGGCCTGCGAGCCCGAGTAGTCAAATTCAGCCGCCTCGGCGACCTTGATGGCGCCGGAGCCTATAACTAGTATCTTCTTAACGTCCGGCATGGCGCTCAGCCAGCTTCACGAACATGTCGAAGACCCACCGGGTGTCGTGGGGGCCCGGGGACGCCTCGGGGTGGAACTGGGTGGTTAAGACGGGGAGGGATTCGTGGAAGAGGCCCTCCACCGTGCCGTCGTCTGGCTGGATCGCCCACGCCTTCAAGCCGCTACCTTTGGGGTCCACGGCGTAGCCGTGGTTGTGCACAGTGATGTACGTCTTGCCGGTGAAGCGGAGGTCCCTCACGGGCTTGTTGCTGGCCCGGTGGCCGAACTTCAGCTTATACACGTCAGCCCCCAGCGCCATGGCGATTACCTGGTGCCCGAGGCAGACGCCGAGGAGCGGCTTCTTGTACTCGACGTATTGCCTGACGCGCTCCGCCAAAAAGCCCAACAGCCTGGGGTTGCCCGGGCCGTTGCTTATGAAAAGCGCGTCGCAGTCGAAGGCGAGCTCCGGCCTGCGGCACGGGACCACCTTCAGCCTAACCCCCCTCTTCAGAAACTCCGCGAGGATGCTCCGCTTGACGCCGCAGTCCACCACGCCTATACAGAGCCTGCCCTCGCCCATCTCATTGGGCTCCTTCACCGAGACCAAGTCCACGTAGTTAACCTCGTCGTAGCGCGGAGACGCCTTGAGCCTCCTGAGCAACTCCCTGGGCTCCTCAGGCCCCAGCGCCCCCATCATGACCCCGTGCTCCCTAAGCCTAATGGCGAGGGCCCTGGTGTCTACCCTGGCTATGCCTGGGACCCCCTCCGCCGCCAGCCACTCGTGGAGAGACATGACGGACTTGTAGTGGCTGGGGGCGGTGGCTTCAAACACCACGACGCCCTCCGCCTTTATGCCGTCTGACTCGAGCTGGTCCTCCGAAACGCCGTAGTTGCCGATGAGGGGCATTGTAAACGTCACTATCTGCCCCTTGTAGCTGGGGTCCGTCAGGACTTGTGGGTAGCCGACCACGGCGGTGGTGAATACGACCTCGCCTACGGCGACCTTCTCCGCGCCTATCTGCCTCCCTACAAACGCGGTGCCGTCCTCAAGGACGAGGTACGCCTGTAAACTCGCCCCTTAGACATCAATAGCCCGATCGAACCTCTATATAAACTTATCTTCTGCACATCTCCTCGCCGCCCTCGGCCAGCACGTATTTGACGACGCAGACGTCTCTGTATTTTACCTCGGCGCCTATCTTCCTCGCTATGGCCAAAGCCTTGTAGTTCTCCGGCGAGACGTACGCAAGCACGTATCTAAAGCCCATCTTTTTCAGCCTCCCGGCGAAGTCGTAGGCGACGGCCTTCCCAAGCCCTCTGCCCTGGTACGCGTCAATAATCAAGATGGCCACCTCGGCACCGTCTCCACATGGGGTTACGTCGACAACCCCCACTGGCTTGTTGTTGTAGTATATGAAGAACGAGCGGCAACCCCTGCCCCAGAGGTATCGATAAACGTAGGTGGGGTCCACGACGGGATGAAGAAACCTGTGAGTTATGTTGTCCGGAGTTATCTTCTTGTATAACTCCTGAATTTTTGAGTATACTCCTGTCATCTCGACATAGTCGATGCTCACACTCAGTTGAGGTAATGCTTTTAAATGGTTTACACTCCACATATTCATGAAAGTTACGGTCTCAATAATAAAAGCCGATGTAGGCGGCTTCCCGGGCCACGCCCATGTCCACCCCAAGATGCTTGAATACGCCGCGGCTAAGATGAAAGAGGCGCAGAAGAGGGGCCTCATAATAGACTACTTCGTCTACAACGTCGGCGATGACATCTCCCTCCTGATGACTCACACAAAGGGCGAGGACAACCCCGACATCCACGGCCTAGCCTGGGAGACCTTCAAGGAGGTGACCGAGCAGGTGGCCAAGAGGTTTAAGCTATACGGCGCCGGGCAGGACTTGCTAAAAGACGCCTTCTCGGGCAACATCAGAGGCATGGGGCCCCAGGTGGCCGAAATGGAGTTCGAGGAGCGCCCCAGCGAGCCGCTGATTGTCTTCGCTGCTGATAAGACGGAGCCCGGCGCCTTCAACCTCCCGATCTACAAGATGTTCGCCGACCCCTTCACAACAGCAGGCCTCGTCATAGACCCCTCGATGCACGAAGGCTTCATCTTTGAGGTCCTAGACGTCATCGAGCACAAGGTATACCTCCTGAAGACGCCAGAGGAGTCTTACTCCCTCCTCGGCCTAATAGGCACCACCGGCAGGTACATAATCAGGAAGGTTTTCCGCAGAGCAGACGGCGCCCCAGCCGCCGCAAACAGCGTAGAGAGACTATCCCTAATCGCTGGTCGCTACGTGGGCAAAGACGACCCAGTCATGATGGTGAGGGCGCAGTCCGGCCTTCCAGCGGTCGGCGAGATACTAGAGGCTTTCGCCCACCCGCACCTCGTACACGGCTGGATGCGCGGCAGCCACGCCGGGCCTCTCATGCCCGCGCGCTTTATCTCGGTGGACCCAGAGAGGAGGATCGCGGTGGGCGCCAAGATGACCCGCTTCGACGGCCCGCCTAAAGTGGGCGCCTTGGGCTTCCAGCTACACGACGGCTACCTCGAGGGCGGCGTCGACCTCTTCGACGACCCAGCCTTCGACTACGTGAGACAGACAGCGGCACAGATAGCTGATTACATACGCCGCATGGGCCCGTTCCAGCCGCACAGACTGCCGCCTGAGGAGATGGAATACACGGCCTTGCCGAAGATCCTCTCAAAGGTAAAGTCCTTCCCAGCCGACCAATACGAAAAAGAGAGGCGGAAACACATAGAGACTCTCGTAAAGGGCGGGAAAGTAGAGACGGCTCAACACGACTAAACCTTAAATTTTTCCTTTCCCTTTTTACCGGCGTGACGAGGCGTGTGAGGACGGATTTGTGAAGAGCAATCCGCTACTGAAGGAAAATCTATAAACCCCCCGCGGCATTGCGGCGTGTCTGACTTGGGCATCGTGGGGTTTCTGGGTCTCATAGGCCAGCTCTACGCCATAATGAACCCAATTGGGAAGCTGGCCATTGTGGGCCCCCTCGCCGTGGAGCGCCCGGCGTATGTGAGGAAGATCACCGTGACCGTGGTGGTAGTGGTCTACGTCTTGGCCTCCCTCTTCGCCGTGACCGGCGGGTTTATCCTGTCTGCTTTCGGCGTCTCGATTGACAGCTTCAGGATCGCAGGCGGCATCGTGCTGATGGCCATATCCATCATGACGCTGGTCTCCGGCTCCTATGTCGGCAGGTTAGAGATAACGGAGGAGCAGGCGGTGGTGCCTCTGGCGACGCCGCTTATCGTAGGCCCCGGCACCATCACGGCCTTGATAGTGATTTCGTCTGTCTACGGCCCGGTCACCGCGCTACTGGTCGCCTTGGCGGCGTCGACTGCCGTTGCCGCGACGTTGCTGGTGGGTATAAGAGTCGTGAAGTACGTAGGCGCCACTCCTCTTAGGTTGCTTGGCAGGTTCATGTCTCTCATAATCGCGTCTGTAGCCACCGAGATGATCCTGACAGGTGTCCGGAACCACGTGAAGGAATGGATGTCGTAAGCCGCGCGGGGGCCCGGCGGGTTCTCGCAAGGTTGCAAGGCTGGGTGCTGTATCTCTACGGCGACTGCGAGATGTATAAGCTCGTCGCGGCGCGTGTCGTTGCCGTCGAGCGGCTACACCCCGGCGTGGAGGATCTCGTGGAGGCTTTGAAGTACGGGCTTCGGCACGCGCCGGAGCTCCGGGGCTTCGACTTCACGGTGGTGGAGGGCCGCGGTGAAGAGGAAAAGGAGCTGTTGGTGGGGCTTGAGTTAAGCCAACTGGGGAAGATTATCTACGTCGAGTGCTGAAAACTTTATATATAAATATTCTACATTAACAAATGCAGGTGCCAAGGTGGCGGCGCTCTTAACAAAAAATATAAATATATCACTCGTTTTATAACTTAATGAGGATTAGTTTCTTAATAGGGGGTCCACAAGGTAGAGGTGTAGAGACTGCGTCTTTCATGTTTATCTACGGCGTGGGTTCGGCCGGGTACTATGTATATGCGCGACGCGAGTTCTGGAGCAACATAGCGGGCGGCCGCCACAGCTATGTAGTGGGCACCATCTCCGATAGGTGGCCGGCGCCTGCCCCCGGCAACAGCGTAGAGCTGGCGCTTACCTTTGACGGACATGCGGTTCTTGAGCACGTGTTCCACCTCAGGAGGGGCGGCTACCTCGTCTACAACACTGAGGAGGACTCCAAAACCCCAGACAGCTACCCTATGATGGCAAAGCCGCTGGCGGAGCGGCTTAAACACTTCGCGAAGGGGCAAGGATTCGAGCCGACTGTCCGCAACTTCGTGGAGTACTTGAGGCAAAGCGGCGTGGAGGTCGTGGGGCTCCCCTACAACAAGCACATCAGCGAGATAGGACGGAAGATCGGCGTCACCTCCCCCGTGATGCTCGCCAGATTTGTGAACACCTTCGTGGTGGCCCTAGGCGCCGCCCTTCTGGGCCTCGACGAGGAGTACGTGGCAAGGGGCGTCGGCTTTGCCCTGGGGAAAAAAGCGGACGTGATTGAACAGAACAAGAAAGTGGCCGCCGAGGCGATTAAACTAGTCGGAAAGAAGATGACAACTATACAGCCGCGGAGCCCTGGCGTCAAGCGCATATTCTGGAACGGCAACGAGGCATCTGCATACGGCAAAGTAGTTGGGGGCGTGCGGTTGGTCGCGTATTACCCCATCACTCCGGCCACCGACGACGCCATGGTCTTTGAAAGGCTAATACCGTTCCCCGTAGGCAAAGACGCCGGCGAGCTTGCGAAGCTTGAGAGGATAGGCGCCATGGCGTTCCAGGCCGAGGACGAGCTGGCGGCCGTCGCCATCACCACAGGCGGCGCCATAGCGGGCGCGAGGTCGGCCACTGTCACCTCGGGACCAGGCTTCAGCCTCATGTCGGAGGCCCTATCTATGGCTGGCATGATGGAGGTCGGCATCGTTGTCACTCTGTGGATGCGCGCCGGCCCCAGCACAGGCCAGGCCACCAGGCAGAGCCAGCAAGACCTCTTCTTCTCTCTCTTCATAGGACACGGCGAGTACCCGAAGATTGTATACGCCAGCGGGGACCTGGAGGAGGTGTTTCTAGACAACATAAGAGTCGCCAACTGGGCCGAGCGGTACCGGGTACCGGTGATACATCTGGTGGACAAAAACCTCTCCAACACCTTCGCTGTGATGCCGCTTCCAGACCCCTCGAATTTGAAAGTACAGACAACGCCGCCGGTTGTCTACCCGCAGACCAAGGAGGCTGAAGCCTATCCGCTGGAGGAGGTGGTGCCGCCGAAGTTGCTCCCCGGCGTCTCCAACGCCATCTTCCACCTAAACAGCCTGGAGCACGACCCAGAGGGGGACCCCGAGGAGGACCCGGTCGTAGTGACTAAAATGTTCGAGAAGAGGATGCAGAAGCTTAAGCTGATAGAGAGCGAGATACCCCCAGAGGAGAAGGTCCTCTACTTCGGGCCGGCAGACGCGAGACGCGTCATAGTCGGCTGGGGCTCCACGAAGCCCGCCATACTCACCGCGTTGGAGGAGCTCAAAGACGTGGGGTTCCTCTACGTGAAGATGCTGTATCCATACCCCGTAGATCTGGTGAGGAGGTACTTGGAGGGCAGGGAAGCCCTCTTCCTCGAGAACAACTACTTCGGCCAGCTTGCCATGATCACGCGGATGTTCGCCGGCGTTGTGCCGACGGCCGTCGCCGTGAAGTTCAACGGGAGGCCCATCACGACAGACGACGTGGTCGAGGCGTATAGGAAGTTCGAGGCTGGACAAAAGACTATTAAACTAGAGTCGGACCTATGACCATGCAAGTGGTTAAAAGAGCCGCGGCCGACTACAGGTGGGTGAGGCCACCTGAGTGGTGCCCCGGCTGCGGCCACTTCGGCATTTTGCAGTCGTTATATAACGCCTTCGCCGAGCTCGACCTAGACCCAGCCAACGTGGTCCTGGTCTCCGGCATCGGCTGCTCCTCCCGCCTCCCCCACTACGTGCGCACCACAAGCGTCCACGCCATCCACGGGAGGGCCATACCCTACGCCCTCGGCATAAAGCTGGCCAACCCCTCCCTGGAGGTGGTGGTGGTGGGCGGCGACGGCGACTTGATGGCAATAGGCGGAAACCACCTCCTCCATCTCGGCAGACGCAACGTGGACATGACCATCATCCTCATGGACAACTCGGTGTATGGACTCACCAGGGGACAGGCAGGCCCCACGTTGCCGGCAGGGATAAAGGTCAAGGCTGTGCCGAAGGCCAACCCACAAGGCGAAATCAACCCACTCCTCCTCGCCTTGACTGCAGGCTTTACCTTTATTGCGAGGGGCTATTCTTACGACATAAAATACACGACGCGTCTCATAGTAGAGGCCATTAGACACAAGGGCTCGGCCTTCGTCCAGATCTACAGCCCCTGCGTCACCTACAACAACGTGATGACGCGGGAGTGGTACGAGAAGAAGATATACAAGCTGGAGGAGGCGGACCCCGCCTGGGACCCCGTGGTCCACGACGAGAAGGAGGTGGACTTAAAGATCAGAAAAGCCCTCGACAAAATAGTCGAAAGAGACAGGTTGCCCATCGGCATTTTCTACAAAAATGAGCTGGTGCCCACATTTGACGAGAGGTACGAAAGCCTATACGACCCCAACTACCGCAAACTGCCGCCCGCCCTCCAGCCGGTGGAGGCAGACGGCAAATCCGTGGTAGATTTCGAGAAGCTAGTCGCCGACAGACTGCTCTAAGCCCCAGCAACGACCAGTCGACGGGGCAGTATAGCCGCGCCGTTTCTCGGCCGCTCCACAGCGTAAGAGTATATAAAGCATATGCGGGATGCGGCTCTCGTGTCTTTCAGCTGCGAGCCTGGCTGTGCCCTTTGTTGCAAGGCAAGTCCAGTCACGGTCCTGCCTCACGAGGTGTATATACTGCAGAGGCTGGCGGAGAGGCTCGGCGCGCCCGTCGTCTTCACTCCGGCGTATAAGGTGGCCGACGTCAAGTCTGGGTTGAGGGTTGCGATAAGCTACTTGATGCACCTAGACGAGGAGGGTAAATGCCCATTTCTCGAAGGCACCAGATGCATGGTGCACGGCCTATACAAGCCTCTGACGTGTCGCTCCTTCCCATATCTACCGAAGGTCATAAGATACGAGCTGGACCCCGCCAGCCGCGAGATACGCATCGACGTAAAGTTCGTCATGTCCACCCTGTGTCCGGTGGTCCGCCGGGATCTAGCCCCCGCAGACGTCGCTAAGATGTCTAGCATACATATAGCGGTGAAGTACGCTCCGCGGGAGACCGAAGTCGCCCTTAAGACCCTCGAGAAGAGGTACCTATACGCCAAGGTGCTTTCGGAGCTGTGGAAAAGAGGGGCTGTGGAGCTCGACGACGAGGGCAAATACCCCTTCTACCCGGTGGTCAACGGCTTCGCCTTTATCCGCAGGTTTTATCCCGAGTTGACGCTGGAAAAGTTGCGAGATTAAAAGCCACCATCCTCTACGCGCCGAATCCCTATTTCCAGCTCCCTCAGAAGCTCCGCACGAGGTTTACGCAGAACCTGCTAAAGCCGCGAGGCGCAACCCTCAGGACGTGCATCATGGAAAGGATTATATTTGGGGTAGAAGTATACTGTCATGGAGCAACTGGTGGCGTTTGTGGGTCCCTTCGTTGTGGGTCTGTTGGTGGGGGCGCTGGCTAAGAGGATCCTCTCCGTGGCGTTGATCCTCATCGCGTTGTTTATAGCGCTCGCCGCCTTAGGCTACATGTCGCCAGAACAAGTCACCAGGTTGCTTCAACAGCTGGGCTACGCCGCCAAAGACGCGCTGGACAGCGCCATGAAGATAAAAGACGCCGTGCCGTACTCAAGCGTCGCCTTTTTAATAGGCCTCGCCATCGGGCTGTGGAAAGGCTAACCCAGGGGCTGGAAAACATTTAAGCACAAGAGCCATGTCCACCGGGGCGCCGAGGGGATGGGGAGAGCCCGGAGACGGGTCTCCCCTGGAACCTCCCGCACCGCCCGCGGAGGGCGCCGGCGGGCCGCCGAAAGGCGGGGGTAAAAACCAGCCGGCGCCGCGGCCCCCAAGCAGGGCCGGTGAGGCCGCGGCGAGGCCCAGGTAGGGGGTTAGACAGATACCTCTACAGAAGCGGGGGTACGCGGCGCCCCAACTTTATAACGTGGAAGTTTTTACCGTTGTGATACTCATGGGGTCTCTCGACGGCGTGCCGCGGAGGGTGATAAGCCTCAACCCCTCTGTTAACGAGTACCTGGCCCTGCTGGGCGTGGAGCTTGTTGGGCGAGACGTCTTCTCGTACAGGCCCGCGGAGTTGATGAAGGTGCCCACTGTGGGCACCTTCATAGAGGTGGATTTAGAAGTGGTGAGGAGGATACGCCCCGATCTGGCTGTCTTGTACTACCCGGTACAGCGCCACCTCGTGGAGAGGCTGGCCGGGGCCGCTGGGGCTGTGGTGGCTGTCCCAACGCCGGTGAACATAGACCAGGCAGTCGCCGTGTTTAGGTTCTTCGCCAGGATCTTCGACCGAGATGAGGAGGGGGACCGGCTCGTGGGGATCTACCGCGACCTCTTCAGGGGGCACCCGCTTTATGAAGACGTGGTTGCTGTGATAAATCTGGGCGTGTATGACCTGGCCTGCGGCAACTCCTACGTGGCCGACGCGCTGACCCGGGTGGGGCTGAGGTACATGAGGGGGTTGCCCTGCGTGTTTACACACAGCGAAGCCCCGCCGACGAGGCTTATGGAGAGGGCGGGCTTCGTGGTGTATGAGGCCAGGTGGAGGCGGCCGTATGGACACGAACTGGAGATGCTCCGCGGGAGGCCCCACGTGGTTACCCCCAACGACACCTTGGCGCATTACGGCCCTTCGCTCCCGCTGGACCTCCGCCTGGTGGCCGACGCCGCCGCAAGAGGCGTGGAGTTCGTGGAGGCGACCTCCAGCATCGTTAGGCCGTCTCTCAGGGATGGGTGGTACCGGCCGTATAGATGAGGGTTGTAGTTGGCATCGACGACACCGACAGCCACGGGGGCGGTTGCACCACCTACGTTGGCTACGTCCTCGCGAAGGAAATCATAAGGAGGTGGGGGCCCCAAGCGTTTAGGGACTTCCCCCGCCTCGTCAGGCTTAACCCCAACGTGCCGTTTAAGACAAGGGGAAACGCCGCGGTTGCGCTTGACCTAGACGTGCCGGGGGGCGACACGGAGGAGGTGTGGCGACTTGTCTTGGACGTGGTGGGGCAACACGCCAGGTGGGAGGGCAAGACGTATCCGGGCGTGGCGATGGCCATGGGGGATGTGCCGGAGCGTGCGCGGATTCTGTATCGCATGGCCCTCACGCAGCTGGTGAGCATAAACGCGGCGGATAGAGCCGGCGTGAGGACATGGGGCGGCAGGGGGAGGGTCGGAGCCGTGGCGGCGATCGGCGCAGTCTTCCCCAAATCCACCTTCGAGCTACTTGCATATAGAGGCGGGGAGAGGTTGCCCATCCCGCCCAGGCTTGTGAAGGCGATGGAGGCGTTGACGTTCCCCTTCACCTTCCACAACCTTGACCGCGGCCGCGTGTTGATCGAGCCCAGGGGCCCCGACCCCGTCTACTACGGCATACGCGGGCTTACGCCGCACCACCTCATACACGCCCTCCGGCTGATGGAGATGTGGGGCTTCAGGCCATCGGGGTGGGTCATCTACCGCACCAACCAAGCCACGGACGCCCACTTGGAGCTCGGCGTGTTTTTCGAGGAGCCGCACCCCTACTCCTTCTACCGCACGCGGGGCATAGTGACGGAGGCCCGCCGCATCAAGGCCAGGCATTTAATGGGCAGGCTCGACAACGGAGTTGCGTTTATAGTCTATAGGCACCTGGGCAAGCTGGCGTCTGAGCTCGAGAGGTGCGTCGGTTGCGACGTGGTCCTCTACGGCGGCTTGAAGCCCAGGCCGGGCGGCCTCTACCTCTACGTGGAGAGGGCGTACATACTCGGCAGATACGTAAGGGCCAAGGCCAGATGTCCCTACTGCGGCGGGGCGCTTGAGAGCTTGGGGAGAGGCAAGGGGTGGGCCTGCAGGCGGTGCGGCACGATGCTACACACAGCAGAGGCCAGGTGGCTCTACGACGTCTCCATTAGGACGGCGTTGCTTCCGCGGCCAGGCGAGCGGCGCCACCTCCTCAAGCCGCCTGAGGTAGACCCAGCCCTGCCCAACTTCTTCACGCCGAGAGACGTGGAGTGGATCGGCTAGGACAACACCGGCTTTAAAACGGCCTCCAAGACTTTTCGAGACAGCTCAGACAGAGATGCTAGGTACTGGTCCACCAGACTCATCACCAGTAGCTTGGGCAGATCCTCCCTCCTCACGCCGCGCGACCTCAGAAAGAACTCCTTCTCTTCGTCTAGCGCAGCGTCTGCGGCTGAGTGCCTCGCGCCTTCGACCTCCCCCGTCTCAACCAAGATAATCGGCTGGGTGTTCGCCACGGCGCCCTCGCCGGCGATGTAGACGACGCCCTCCACCGCGCTGTCGCTCCCAACCCCGCGGGGGGTGATCCTCCCCACTGCGCGTTGAGTCACGAAGGAGCGATCAGCAGCCACGGCGTACAGCCTGGCGTAGCCGCGGCCCCTCGGCGCATCGTTTATCAAAGAAACCACGTGGTCTATGCGGCTGTCGCCGAAGCCGAGCTCCAAGCCCACGGCCTCAGCCGACGCCCCCTCCCCAATTATGTACTCCTCCCTCACCGCGTTCATCACGCCCCCCACCACAAGCGGCCGCGCCGCCACAGACGAATAGACGGCCAAGGCGGAGTCCACGTACTGCGGCCCTCCGCCCCGCGACGCCAAAACGTACTCCACGCCTCCTCTAACCACGCCCTCCACCACCGCCGTGTGCATAGCCCCGGGGACGTTCTCCACGTAGACCACGACGGAGCCGGCCGCCGACTCCGCCACGTCCAGCACCACGTGGCTGGCCACATGCCACCCGGCCGACGACGACAAAAGTCTCACCACAAGCGGCTCCACCCGGCCCGCCACCTTGACATAAACCGCCTCCTGAAGCGCCGCGGCGTGGAGTGCCAAGACCTTGCTGTTTATGCCAAGCCACCGAAAGACCTCCCCAGCCCCACGCACCTCTACGCCTCTGCACTCGCCAGCCCCCGCCAAGACCCCGTCCACCACAACCACCTCGCAAGGCCCCGGCGAAGCGGACACTGCCGGCTTAGCCGCCAGCGGCCGGAAGCCCTCGAACTTAGACCAGTCGGTGTAATACCTAACGGTGGGCGAATCTGCCACCTCCTGCCAAGGAAGCTTCGCCGCCAGCTCGGCGGCGCGGGACTTAACAGTCTTGAGATCCATGGGGGTTATCCGATGCGAATTAATAAACAGCTACCGAGACAAAACTACCCTTAATGTCCTCACCAGCTGGAGGTTCATCTCCCTCGTCCCCACCGTAATCCGCACAAAGCCGGCGCCCAGCCGCCCCTCCTCATCTCTCACCCACACGCCGTGCTTCCTAAGAGCCCCCGCCAAGCCCGGCGGCCCCCTCGCCAAGACGAAGTTCGCATAGCTGGGCCAAGCCCTCATGCCGAGGCGCGGGAGCTCCTCGGCGAGGTACGCCACGCCCTCCTTAACCATCTTCACCACCTCCGCCACGTAGTCCCTCTTGTAAAGCGCCGCCCGCGCCGCCGCCAGCGAGGGAAGCGACACTCTAAACCTCACCGTGTTGTAGTGGACCCTGAAGCCGTCGCCAAGCAGAACCGGCGTCACCCTCATGCCCGCCAGCAGAAACGCCTTAGACATGGTGCGCACCACCGCCAGATTAGGCCAGCTCTCCACCAGCCCCGCGGCGGAGACCCCCGAAAACTCGAAATACGCCTCGTCCACCACCGTCGGCTTGCCCAAGGCGAGGACCTCCTCCACCTCCCGCGGCGTCAAGAGGAGCTGGCCGGTGGGGTTGTTGGGGTTGTCCACATACACCGCGTCGGCCCCCCTAGCCGCCGACAGAAACTCGGCAAGGTCAAGCCTAAACTCCTCCCCCCTCAGCGGAGTCCTCACAAGAGAAACCCCAAAGAACTGCGCCTGCTCCTCCAACAAAAAATAGGTCGGGCTGACCACCGCCAGGCTCCTCACCCCCCGCAGAAGCCCCTCAAAGAAGTCGTCAGCCCCCGGAAACAGCCAGACACGCCTCGGAGACACCCCGGCGTACTCCGCATAGAGGCTCCTAACCTCCTCGTACAGCTCCGCCGGCTGGTACCAATTAGCAACCGCCAAGGCCTGCCTAGCCGCCTCCAACACGTGCTGAGGAGGCGGCAGAGGAACCTCGTTCTGGTTAAGCTTAAGCACCCCAGCAGGCGGAGGAAGCACGACACCAAAAGAAAAAACACCCTTAAAAAACAGACTCCCACCCGAGGGACGGGACTACCGGTTGCGAAAGAAACAGCTTAACAGCCAGCAGTCTGTCGATTGCGCCGCTAAACAGCCTAAGCCAAGCGACTTAACGAAAAAGCCCGCAACAGATCCACCGCCACTACCTTTTAATCACATAAAGGACGTAGTACTGGCGAGCCCCGGTCACAAGGGCGGCACATCCCACCTGCGTCAAGTTGACGCCGCGTTGGGTGACGCACTGCGACGCACCAGGCCTCAACGCGTATGCGGCCACGGGGTCTGACAGGTAGAGCCTAACGCCGTCCATCTCGGCGCGGCTTGTCACGTTGCCGACGGCAGATGAAGTAGAGAAGCGGCTGACGCCGGTCCCCCTAAAGCCGGCGAAAGAAACGTTTACGTACAACACCCCGTCGCCGCCTACGTAAATAGTCGCGTTGTAGACGTATGCGTCTAGGGCGGGAACTCAGTGGGCACGTAGAGCATGTAGGTGAAGTTCCGCACATAGCTAAACGACGCAGCCGTCAGCACGTCTCTCAACTGAGCCGCCACCAGGACCTGCGTCGACTTAGCCAGAGCCGCCACCTCGCGGTCGAGCGCAGACTGCGCAAGCATGTCTACGTAAAACGCCAGAAACACAGAAGCCGCAACGACGAAGGCGAAAAGGACGGCAACCTCAAGCGACCTCATTTCAACGCAACCTCGACATGCGTAGCCACCACCACGACGCTTCCGCCTAGGCCGTAGGCGGCGGTCCACAATTGCCGCCCTCTACTATCGACAAGTCTTATCTGAAATACGCCGCCTGGACAATCCATACGAAAACGATCGTTGCTGTACCCATCGACGACGCGCACCACCCGGTACCTCAGAGAGGCTGAGCCTGAGACCACGAGACTAGTGACGTTAGCCACATACACCACGGTTGGTGCCCCGGAGATGTAGACGGGGCCTGTGTACAACACATAGCCGAGACTTGTGGCGTTGAGACTTGCCAACGGCTGGCCGAGTGGCGCAAGAGTGACGTTCCTAACCCCCCTAAGCGGCTTTGCGCCGCCTGTTATATAACTGGAGTTATACATTGACGAAGAGGTAGTACACAGGCGGCAACGAACGCCCCGTCGAGACGCAGGTTATATACATCGTGTAGTTCCGCACAGAGAAGACGCCGTAGACCAAATTGGGGAGGTAGTAGCTCCTAAACGTGCCAGGCATGCCGAAGTCCGACTCAAGCGAGTCCGCGAAAGACGCCATGAAGGTGAGCATCTGCCGAGCCTCCCACTGCGTCATAGAGGCGGAAGCCCGTTGCCAGATGTACGGCACCGCGGCGAAGACTATCAAAAGCGAGAAAGAAACCAAGACAACAAGCTCAAGCGACTGCATATCAACCCCTCACGTAGGGCTCGGGCCAGGCAAACGGCCTAATACGCCACTCGAATTTAAACTGCGCAACCACGTATTGATACGCCACGTAAGGACTATTTAAATTCTCCGGCGCGTTCGGGTAGGAGCGACGCCACATCCCCGTCTCGTCGAAGCTGGAGGTCCACATGCGGTACAGCACAAATTGCCGCGAAAGCGATATGCTGGCGAAATACGGCGTACCGACCTGCTTCTCCCATATATGCCTATCGAAGCAGAAGCCGTCGAAATGCCACCAATAAGGCGGCGAGGAGCCGGTGTAGTAAATCGCCACATGGCTCTGGCCAACACTACATGAAGAAGACGGCAGAGACGTGGTGTTGGCAAGGCCCCAGCTCCCTATAGAGGACGACGACGTGGGCCGCAAATCCACCGTAAACCCGTCGGGGAAGGTCGCAAGGCTGGCCTTTATGCCTATGGACGCGTAGCTCGACGCAGTGCCGTAGTTGCCCGGCCCAAAGGTCGCGTCTTTGTCTTCACTAGACGCAGAAGCCGGCGTCGAGGCCTGGCACAAGACGGCGAGCATTCTGCTGTAGTCGATGGGGCCAGGAGGAGCATCTACCCTCACCCACACCCTAGGCAGGTGGGCGCCGGTGGAGCTTCTCTCTATGTAAAACGGCGCGGAAGACGGTATACCGCCGGTATGCGGTCCAAATATGTAAACCGCTCTTAAACTGCTAAGCACCGTGGCAGAAACGCCGTCTATGGCGAAGATGTAGTAATTGGTTGTTATGTTGGTTGGCACCAGCAGGCGGTAGACTGCAAGAGGCTGGCAGGGCATCGGGATCTGGGTTATGTACGGCATCTGCCATGTGGGCGAGTAGTACCTGAGGTCTGTCTGGGCCGGCGTTTTGAACTTGACAAGGCCTCCCGGCGGCACCACGAGGACTTGCCACCTTTCGCGACCGTTCGTGACGTTGTACAAGGCGCCGAAGTATCCGGCGTAGCCCAGCGACCTGGGGTCCCAGCTGTCGTCGAAGGACTGGACGGTGCCCCAAGGCATGTAGAAAACCGCGACGCCGTCTCCGTAGTTCATTGCGTAGTACGTGTAGGACCCGTCTGGGTTTCTAAGCGGCAAGTAGTAGATCCGAGGCCTTGCGTCGCTCACCGCGAGCTTTGCGATGATCGAGCCGGACACAGAGATCAGAATAACAAAGGGCGCCCTCCGGGGCACTGTAAAAGTGACGCTGAAGTTGGCCCACTTGTCGCCGTATTCGTAGAGAGTCCAGGTGGCGGTTGTGTTCCTAGGCGAGTTCCCCAAGACATAGTACACGAAGAACTGCAAAGACAGGGCGGCGCGTGGCGCTTGGGCGATGGTTTATAAAATGGCTCTGGGTGGGTTATATGGATTGTGTGGAGTTTTCTAGGTGGCTTGTGATGGCTAGGCGCACGCTGGAGTCTGCGAGGCGCGACGCTGAGGGCGGCGATTTTAACTGGGCGTGTTTCAAGGCTCACCAGGCGGCTGAGTTCGCCGTCAAGGGTCTGCTGTATGGAGCGGGGAAACCGGCGAGGGGACACTCGGTGTATAAGCTTCTGGAGGCGGCCGAGGAGTTGTTGCCTGTGCCTGAGGGGGTTTTGGAGCTCGGCAAGCTCCTCGACAAGTTCTACATCCCGACTAGATACGTCGACGCGTGGAGCGAGGGGGCGCCGTTTGAGTACTTTACGAGGGGCGACGCAGAGGCGGCGCTGGCCGCCGCCGAAAAGATTTTAGCGTTTGTGGAAGAGTTATGGAGGGCGTGTTTAGATTCCGGGAGGCGCTGAGGGCTAGGGCCTTGGCGCTGGCCAAGGCGGCGGCTGAGGCGCTTCCTGGTACGGTCTTCCTCGTGGGTTCCTTCGCCCGGGGCGACTTCTCCGAGGATAGCGATGTGGATCTTCTGGTGGTGGCGGAGTTTTCGGAGCCGCCCCACCGCCGTCTTTTAGACGCCGATATTCCGCCGGGGGTGGAGGTGATCGCATTAACGCCGCGGGAGGCATTGAGGGCCGTGGAGAGGTGCTACCCCATAGCAAGGGACGTGGCTCTGGGCGTTGTGCTTAGGGATGGCCTTGGGATCGCGGAGAGGCTTGTGGAGCTCGCCAGGCGTTGCAAATAAATTTTTATCCGGGGCCCGTGGAGGCTCTGTGGATGCTCTGGTTCTGCCTTCTCGCGTGGTGGAGCTTCTGAGGCGGGCCGCCGAGGAGGGCGGGGTCTCTCTAGAGGATTTCCTAATGGACGTGGCCACCGCCCGTCTGGATCCTCCGGAGAGGGCTAGGGCCTACGCCGAGGCGGCGCTGGAGCTTCTGCGGGAGGCTGAGGCGGAGCTCGCCAGGAGCGATCTGAGACAGGCGTCGGAGAAGGTCTGGGGCGCGGCGGCTCTCGCCGTTAGGGCCTTTGCCTATTGGCGCGATGGCGTGAGGCTGGCTTCCCACGGCGAGCTGTGGAGGTACGCGAAGAAGGTGGCGGAGGAGTTGGGGGAGTGGGTGCACGACGCGTGGGCCCACGCCAACGCCATGTATGTGAACTTCTACGAGGGGTGGGTCTCCGGCGAGCAGGTGGCCGCGGCGTTGAATAGAGTGCGGCGGCTTGTGGAGGCGGTGGCTGGGCGGGTGCCGGGGGTGGGTAGTTTGTATTACTCTTAACTCTTTTTTAAGTGGTGGTGGTGTTTGTGGCGTGTCTGTTGAACTGGAGCTTGATCTTGTAAGGGATAAGGTTCGGGAGTTTATTCAGAGTAACGAGAAGGTTTCTGACGAGGTGATCAACATCATTATCCAGAGGAAGAGGTCTCTGGAGGTGGATTTCCACGATATTCTCCTGTTTGATAAGGGGTTGGCCGACCTCTTCGTGGAGAGGCCGAGGCTGATCCTGCCGGAGGCTGATAAGGTGGTGCAGGAGGTTGTGGAGGAGAAGGATCCGGAGACGGCGCGGGCGCTTCGGCGGTTTCACTTCAGGGTGCGGGGGTCGCCTCTGGTGGTTCCGCTTAGGAAGCTTAGGTCTGAGTACATCGGCAGGTTGGTCAGGATTGAGGGGATAGTCACGAGGCAGACCCCGCCTAAGCACTTCCTGCATAAGGCGCTTTACCGTTGCACGCAGTGCGGCTACGAGATTGAGCTGATGCAGGAGCTGGAGCGTCACGTGGAGCCTCCTGCGAAGTGTCCGCGGTGCGGCGCTTCGAAGAGCTTCACGTTGGTGACTGAGCTGAGCCAGTATATCGACTGGCAGAAGGTAATCGTGCAGGAGAGACCTGAGGATCTGCCGCCCGGCCAGCTTCCGAGGAGCGTGGAGGTGGTTCTTCTCGACGACTTGGTGGACGCGGCGAAGCCCGGCGACATAGTTTCGCTTACCGGCGTCGTGGATTTGACGCTGAGCGAGCTCAGGAAAGGCAGGCCCCCCATTGTTACCTCCTACGTGCAGGGGGTGCACGTGGAGACGTCTAACAAGGAGTTAGTGGAGGAGATCACCAAGGAGGATGAGCAGAGGATCCTGGAGGTTTCGCGGAGGCCCGACGTGAGGGAGCTCATCGTGCGGTCCATCGGCCCGTCTATCTACGGCTACGAGGAGATCAAGGAGGCGATCGCCTGCCTCCTCTTCGGCGGCAACGAGATGGTGTATCCCGACGGCGTCAGGGTGAGAGGGGACATAAACATCCTGCTGATAGGCGACCCGGGCACGGCGAAGTCCCAGTTGCTTAAGTTCGTGGCGAAGATAGCGCCGAGGGCCGTCTACACCACGGGCAAGGGCTCGTCTGCGGCGGGCCTCACCGCGGCTGTAGTCAGGGATAAGCTGACGGGGGAGTTCTACCTGGAGGCCGGCGCGTTGGTGCTTGCGGATAAGGGCGTCGCCGTCATAGACGAGATCGACAAGATGGACGCCAAGGACCGGGTGGCGCTTCACGAGGCCATGGAGCAAAACACCGTTTCTATAAGCAAGGCCGGCATCGTGGCGACCCTCAACGCGAGGGCGGCGGTGCTCGCCGCGGCCAACCCCGCCTTCGGCCGCTACCTGCCGAACCGCACCGTGGCCGAGAACATAGATCTGCCGGTGTCTCTGCTGAGCCGCTTCGACCTCATCTTCGTCATTAGGGACGAGCCGAGGGAGGATTTCGACTCCTCTGTGGCCGGGCACATCTTAGACCTCCACTCCGGCAAGGTGCCGGAGTCCTTTAGAGACGTGCTGAGGCCTGAGTTTCTCCGCAAGTATATAATGTACGCGAGGAGGTATATACGGCCGGTCTTGAGCGAGGAGGCTAAGGAGAGGATCAGGAGGTTCTACCTGGAGATGCGCCGGAAGTACCAGGGGCCGGGCACGGCCATCGCCATCACGGCGCGTCAGCTGGAGGCGCTTATACGCCTCACCGCCGCGGAGGCCAAGATGAGGCTCTCCCCGATAGCCACGGGGGAGGACGCGGAGAGGGCCATCAGGCTGTATCTAGCCTTCCTCAAGTCCGTCGGCATAGATGTGGAGTCCGGCGCCATAGACATCGACGCCATAATCACGGGGGTGCCCGCGTCGAGGAGGGAGGCGTACATAAAGGTGGTGGAGCTGTTGAAGAGGCTTGAGGAGGCGGAGAGGGGGCCCGTGAAGATCGAGGTTCTGAAGGCGGAGGCGGAGAGGGCCGGCATACCTGGCGCAGAGGTGCAGAGGATTGTGGACCTCCTGGTCCGCAACGGCGAGGCTTACATGCCGCGGCCGGGCTACATAAAGCGGGTTGTGTAGTTTTTATTCTGGTCCTGAACAACCTCTGTGGATGTGGCCGAGCTTCCTCTTGACGCCAGGCTCGTTGCGGTGCTGAAGGAGAGGGGGGTTAGGCGGCTCTTCCCGCCTCAGGCCGAGGCCGTGAGGGCGGGCGTCTTCGACGGGAGGAGCGTGCTTCTCTGCACCGCCACGGCGTCTGGGAAGTCTCTGCTGGCCGAGGCTGCGGCGGTTAAGACGGCTTTGGAGGGGAGGATGGCGCTGTACGCGGTGCCCCTCAAGGCGCTCGCCCACGAGAAGCTCCTCCACTTCTCATACTACGGCAAGCTGGCGAAGGTGGGCATCTCCACGGGGGATTTCGAGTCCGACGACAAGCGGTTGCATGAATACGACGTGGTTGTGGTGACCTACGAGAAGCTAGACAGCTTGCTGAGACATAGGCCGAGCTGGCTGGGGTCTGTCGGGCTGATCGTGGTGGACGAGATCCACTACCTGGGGGACCCCAGGAGGGGGCCCGTCCTCGAGTCCATAATCGCCAAGGTGAGGCACCTGGGCCTCCGGGCCCAGTTCGTAGGGCTGAGCGCCACCGTGGGCAACGCGGCTGAGGTGGCGCAGTGGATGGGGGCTAGGCTCGTGGCGTCTAGCTGGAGGCCCGTGCCTCTGCGGGAGGGCGTGTACTTCGGCGGGAGTATCCACTTCCCCGACGGGACGCGCCGGCCGGTTAGGGCAGGCGGCGACGCCGAGGTGGCCCTCGCCGTGGACGCGCTGGCCGACGGCGGGCAGGCGCTGGTGTTTACCAGTAGCAGATCCTCCACCGTGCGTCTCGCCGGGGCGATCGCCAAGGCTATCGCCGCACACCCCGCGAGGCTCATCGACGTGGGGGAGGCGGGAGGGCTGGCGGAGGAGGTGTTGCGGGCGTCGTCTAGCAAGATCATCGGGAGGGAGCTGGCGGAGCTCGTGGCGAGGGGCGTCGCCTTCCACAACGCCGGGCTTGAGCTGGAGGTTAGGAGGCTTGTGGAGGAGGGGTTCAGGCGCGGTGTGATTAGAGTCGTGGTGTCCACAACCACGTTGGCCGCCGGCGTGAACCTCCCGGCGCGGCGCGTGGTCGTGGCGGAGTACGAGCGCTACGACCCGGTGGTGGGGAGGGAGGAGATCCCCGTGCTTGAGTATAAACAGATGGCGGGGCGGGCGGGGAGGCCCGGGCTCGACCCACTCGGCGAGGCGGTTATCGTCGCCCGTGGCAGAAACGAGGTGGGGTACCTTATGGAGAGGTACGTCCTGGGCCAGGTGGAAAACGTGAAGTCGCACATCCTGTCCGGCCCCAGCCTGAGGGCGCACGCGCTGGGCGCAGTGGGCGGGGGATACGCCAAGTCCATAGACGAGCTGGCGGACTTCTTCTCCAACACCCTGGGCTTCCACCAGCTGAGGACCGGGCTTAAATCCGCCTTGCTCCGGTCCAAGGTGGAAGACGCCGTGGACCAGCTGGTGGAGTGGGGCTTCTTGGAGCGAGACGGCGATTACGTATACGCCACCGAGCTGGGTAGGCAGGTGGCTAGGCTGTATCTAGACCCGGAGACCGCCGCCAGGTACATAGCGCTTATTAAGTCGCTGAGGCGGGGCGCGACTGCGGCGTATCTATACATGGTGCTGACCGCGCCGGATTTCCCCAGGGTGAGGCGGGGCAGGGTGGATAAACACTTCGCCGAGGAGGTGCTGTCTGCCCTCGACGTGGAGGAAGACGAGGAGTTTGAAGACGTGGTTAAGACCGCGGCGATGCTGAAGGCGTGGATAGAGGAGGTAGACGAGGACGAGATATTTGAGCGGTTTGAGGTGGCGCCGGGCGATCTACGGGTTTACGTGGATCTCTTCGAGTGGCTGGGCAACGCGGCGGCGAAGCTGGCGGGGATCGTGGGACGCGGGGAGCACGGGAGGGGGCTTGAGGTGGTCACGGCGAGGGTTGTACACGGCGTGAAGGAAGAGCTCCTGGAGCTGGTCACCGCGTTGAGGGGCGTGGGGAGGGTCAGGGCTAGGGTTCTGTATAACTTCGGCTTCCGGACCCTTAGAGACGTGGCGAGGGCGTCGGTGCGGGAGATCGCGTCTCTGCCGGGCTTCGGCGAGAAGCTGGCCGAGTCGGTGATAGAGCAGGCGCGGCAACTGGTCACCCGAGGGCAATGACGTTGTAGCGGCCGACGACCTTAAGCATGGTGGTGCGGCTCCTCAGCTCCTCCAGCGCGGGCTCCAGCCCCGGCCCCGTCTCCACCTCCACCAGGAAGAAGTAGTCCCAGGGGGATAGCTTAGTCGGTCTTGAGTATATCAGAGTCATGTTTATCCCCCTCTCCGCCAGGGGGGCCAGCGCCTTGTAGAGCGCGCCGGCGACGTTGGGCACCGCGAATATCAAGGCGGCTCTGGCCCCCGCGGCGCCGCCCCTCCTCGACAGCACCGCGAACCTCGTGTAGCTCTCCCCGTCTTCCACGCCGCAGGTCTTTTCGTAGCGCTCAAGCGCCCTGGGCGACGCCAGCACCGCGCAGTCGGAGGGACATTTCTCGAACTCCTTCACGGCCTCGGAGGTGGAGGACGTGTAGACGACCTCGGCACCCAGGGCCGCGAGCGCCCTCTTCGCCTGGGCGGCGGCGTGTGGATGCGTGTAGACGACCCGGGGGACCCCCCTCTTGGCGATGCAGAGAATCACCCTCAGCTCGCCCATTGAGGCTATCCCGACGCCGTGTGTAGCTAAGGCATCCACCGTCTCGCCAACAGGCCCTTCGAGGCTGTTGATAAACGGCACCACTCCGTAGTCGGCCGTGCCTCGGTCCACGGCTTTAAACACATCCGTGATGGTCCTGCTAGGGACGTGGACTCCGTGTGGGAACATGGCCACGGCGGCCTCCCACGTGAAGGAGCGTTCGGGGCCTAGGTAGGCCACGGCGGGTTTGTGCAGTCGGGATACCTCCGAGGCGATCACCGGCGCGAGGACGCCGTCAATAAGCGGCGGCGCGTTGTACCTAGCCCTCTCTCTTAAGAGTGCGTAGAGCTGTTCCTCCAGTTCGTAAACCCCTGCATTAATAAACGGGATAGTTCCGGTATATATGTGTTACTTGTCCACAAGAACACGTCTGACTGGGTCTCTGAGACTTTGAGGGAGGCAGGCGCTGAGGTCGTGGAGGGGGCTGGGGGCTGGGACGCCGTGCGTCTCGCCCACAGCGAAATTTTTGTAAAAGCCGTCTCCAGACGCGAGGCTGACGTGTTGAGGGCCGTCGCCGTGGCCGACACCGCCTTGTCCAAGCGGCGGGCCGTGTTTTATGTGGGAGGCACCTCCATGGCTGGTCTACACACGCCGAGGGGCGGACATGTGTTCAACGCAACGGTCTACATAGCGAAGAAGGTAGGCGCCTCCGTCTTGTCTATAGATAGACACTTCCCACTGGGCACATGGGAGCTCCACCTCGAGCACAAGTTCCCGCTGTATGTGGTATACGGCGGGGCCGAGGGGCCATCCCACAGACAAGTGGCGAGGCGGGGACACGGGGCCGTCGCCTTCCCTCTGCCTCCCGGCGCGGGGGACCGGAGTTTTGAACGAGTCTTGTCTTTTATAGACCGCACGTCTGAGGGGCCTCTTGCCGTCCAGCTAGGGTTCGACATACACAGAGACGACCCCACGGGGTACTTCTTCGCCTCCGAGCGTTTCTACTACCTCCTCGGCAGGGCGCTGGCGAGGCGGGAGTTCTACATCTCTCTGGAGTGCCCCTCCACTCCGGGTGTTTTCAAGAGGGCTCTGGCCAGCCTCATAGCGGGGGTCGCGGGCGGGGAGGCGCCGGCTGCAGAGCCGTATAGAGAGGGCGAGGCGGTGCGGAGGGAGGTGGAGCTTCTACTTAGACGCGCTAGGCGGATACTCTAAACTCCTTATAGTCGCCTCGGTACTCGTCCTCCCTTACTGAGATCTCCCGTATTTTAACGGCGGGCGACGCCATGGGTATGAACTTCACAAGCCGCTCCACCGACTCGTCGGGGCCCTCCAAGACGGCGTAAAGCGTGTTGTCCACGAGCCGGGCCTCGCCGCAGACCCCGTGTTTAGCCGCCTCGCTCTTCAAGATCCTCAGAAGGGGGACCCCGGGGAGGTTGATGTCGCCTTTCACCGTCAAATATACCCGTTTCATAGGCGGAGACCCGTTTATGGTATTTAAGCGTCAGGTCGTCTCTTCCGTCGTCACACATCCCTCCATCGATCCCGTCATCACCAACAATAGACTTTTATTCACGGTATAAAACCTTACCGTGGAGGACGTAAATAGGAAAATCGAGGGGGCTGTCCGGGCGTTGGCGACGGAGGTTTTGACTAAGTTCGAGAAGAAGAAAAGAATAGACAACGTGCAGGAGCTAATAATCCTGGCCACGTATCTCAACATGAAGAAGATCGACGACCTCAGGGAGGAGGTAGACGGCATCATACGCGGCTTCCAGCGGCTCGACGCGCTACTCGACGTGGTCAAGGAACTTAAGGCCGCGTTGGAAAGGCTGGAAAAGGGCCGGTCAGACGAGGCCACTGCGCTTCTGAAGGAGGTAAACGCCAAGCTTGACCAGGTGCTTGAGAAGCTGGGGGCGTTCTCCATCGAGGAAATCTAGGCGGATCGGCCATCACCAGTTCAGTCCGGGTTCAACACAGCACCTCTCAGCTAAATCCGCCACATCTATCAAGATCACAAATTTAAAACCTTCCCTCCCCTCCCCCCGTGGCTGAGGTTTTCAAGAAGTGCACCTCCTACGGCGACTTGGTGGCCGGCTCGCCGCACGAGAGGGAGTTCCTCCAGTGGCTCCTCGCCTTCCTCGACACGCCTTCAATATGGTTCCACCTATCCCCCGTGGAGGTTCTCCACTGGCAAGACGCGGGCACCAGGCTTGAGGTAGAGGGCGCGGCGCTCCCCGGCCTAGCCATGCCCTATTCACAGGCCGCGTCTGTGGAGGGGAGGCTTGTACCGGTTGACGGAGACGTGGAGGGCAACATAGCCGTCGCGGAGTTCCCACCGGACGTAGACGACGCCAAATACGTGGTCATCGACGCGGCGCGCCGCGGCGCCGCCGCTGTGGTGTTCACAGGCAGGCCGCCCCGCCGGATTGTAGTCGCTGGGGAACACGGCTATAAATTCGACGCGGCGCCGACGCCGGTGCCTGCCGCCAGCTTTGAAGACGTCGGCTCATACGTGGGGAGGCGGGCAAGGCTTGAGGTAAACACCAAGTCGCGGGTTACCTACAGCTACAGCCTCGTAGCGTTTAACAGTTTTGAGAACACGCCTATGATATCAGCGCATTGGGACCACTGGCTCGTCGGCGCCACGGACAACTGCGCAGGCGTAGAGGCCGCCGTCCTTGCGTTTAGCGAGCTTGTGGCCGACGACGTCCCTGTTGCTCTCGGCTTGTTTACGGCTGAGGAGGGCGTGGCGCCGCACACGCCCTCATTCTACTGGGCGTGGGGTTCTCTAAATTACCTAAAGCGGTGGAGGCCCACCCTTCTGGTTAATATAGACGTCGTCGGCGTGGGGACCCCCAGGATCTACACAACGCCCTATCTACACGAGGCGTTGAAGGGCTTGGGCCCGGTGGAGGCCCCCGAGGCGTACTTCGACAGCGTGCACTACGAGAGGTGGGGCCTCCCCTCCGTGACCATCTCCTCACTAAAAGACACTTGGGGCCTCTACCACAGCCCCCTCGACGCCCAGATAGAGGCTGCCAACGTGCTCTACGCCGCCGAGCTGGCCAAGCGGATTGCCAAGGTGAAGCCGCCGACGCCCTCCGTGAGGCTGGAGGACTACGGCCTTCCCCCTGCCGACGACCCCTACACGGCTTGGTCACTTGTGCACAACTACCTTGTCGTCTTCACGGACTTTAATCACTCAGATATCGTGTACACCGACGTGTTCAGGTTCTTGAAGAGGAGGGGGAGGGAGCACCGGAGGATAGACCTCCTCGGCGGCCCCACGCTGTGTGTGAACACATGCGGAGAGGCGTTTGAGACCTACCGCGACCTCTCTCTACTTAGGCTCTAGCCTCATGTGTTCCAGCGCGCGTCTGATGTAGGTGGAGGAAAGAACATGCCCATATCCATCTCTTACCGTGGATATAACCACCAGCTCCATGGGCCTGAGGCCCCTTTTGGCCCTCTCGTCGTTTATCTCGAGGGCGCGCGGTGCGGTTTCTATGCTGGCCACGATGGTCTCAAGCCGGGGGTCCGCCACCGCTGGTCCGTGGGGGTCGTTGATCTCGGCGTAGACAACGTCTTTGTCTGACGCTATTAGGCTTAGCAAATTTCTTATGTTGGCAAGCCGCGCCGAGAAGGGCCTCACCCTGTACTGCTTATAGGTGGAGGCAAACGCGTCACTGGTTAGGCCGATGAGGATCTTATCGCCTATTAGAGTCGCCGTGGCCAAGAGCTTCACGTGACCTGCGTGTAGCGTGTCGAAGGTGCCTCCCAGCACCACGTATCTGAACCTCAGCTTCACGTGTATAGGTATTTTCGTATTTAAAAACCTCCAGTAGTATGTGGATTCGCTCAGGAGGCTTCTTCTTGAGAACCCGGCGGTGCTTGAGATGAGGTACCGGGAGAGAGAGACAGTGTGCGAGCCCTCCTCGCCGCCTTTCGCAGTGCGGCTCGACGGGGTGGGTTTCGGCAAGAGACTCAAAGATTTCGAGACGCCCCGGAGCAAGCTGGCACACACTGCGCTTGTGGAGACGGCGCGGAAGCTCGCAATGCAGTACGGGGCTGAGTTTGTCCACGTGGTAAGCGACGAGGTGAACTTGCTGTTTCTAGGATCCGCGCCGTATGGCGGGAGGACGTTTAAGATCATCAGCGTACTGGCCGCACACGCCTCGGCCGAGCTCACGGCGAAGCTCGGGCGCCCCCTCTACTTCGACGGGAGGGTGGTGAAGCTAAGCGACGCCTGCGACGCCGCGAGATACGTGTTGTTCAGGGCCAGGGTGGGTCTGAACAACTACGTGATCCAGCTTGCCAGAGCCGCGGGGCTAGTGCATGAATACACCCCCCGCATCGAGGACCTACTCGCAAAGGTGGAGATCGGAGATTTCCAGCTCGCGTGGGGCACCTTCATGGATAAACGAAGCGGCTACGGGAAAAACGGCGATGTGTGCACCGCGCTGTCTGGGCTTTGCGACGTCTGCTAGCGGTACTTCTCGTCGAGGTACTTGACGAGGTACTCCGCGTTGTACGCCTCCCCAAAGCCCCTGGAGAGCAACTCCTTCGGCGGGTAGACGCTACCCCATCTGTGGATCTTCTCCCTCAGGTACTCCTTGACAGAGGCCAGGTTGCCCTCGGCGACTAGCTCGCGGATTTTCCCGTGCTTATAATAGATCATCGCCGCAACCACGTTGCCGAGCGTGTAGGTGGGGAAGTAGCCGATCGAGCCGTGGGCCCAGTGTATGTCCTGGAGGACCCCCTCGGCGTCGTTTCTAGGCCTAACGCCGAGGAGACGGTCCATCTCGTTGTTCCAAAGCTCCGGCAGTTGCGAGATCTTGACCTCGCCTGTAACCATGAGGCGCTCCAGCTTGTACCGGAGCAATATGTGGAGGTTGTAGGTCACCTCGTCCGCCTCGGTTCTAATGAGGCTGGGCCTAACCACGTTGAAGTAGTAGAAGAGATCGTCGTCTGCGTACTTGGCCAGGAAGTCTAGGTGTTTCCGCAAGGTTGGCGATATCTTCGCCGCGAACTCGCAGCTCCTGCCCACGACGTTTTCCATGAAGCGGCTCTGGCTCTCGTGAATGCCTAGGGAGACACCTGAGCCGACGGGCGTCATGGCCAGGGACTCGTCTATGTTTAGCTCGTAGAGGGCGTGGCCGTATTCGTGCAACGCCGAGAAGAGCGGCTCTCTGAAGTCAACCCCCCTGTACCGCACGGTTATCCTCACGTCAAAGGGCGTAGCGATCCCGACGGTGAACGGATGCGGAGACACGTCAACCCTGAACCTGGCCTTGGGGTAGCCGACGAACTCCAAAACCTCCATAACCGCCGCCTCCACCTTCGCCTTGTCGTAAGGCACGTCTTCCAGCGGGTGTCTCCTAGGCCAGCCCCGCGACTCAAGCTTGTAGAGAAGCGACTTGACCCCCGGCTCCAGCACCGAGAAGACCGCCTCCACGTCTCTAGACGTAAGTCCCTCCTCGTAGAGGTCCAGCAAGGCGTCGTAGGGATGCTCCTCGTAGCCCAGCTTCTCGGCCACGACCCTGGTCAGCTCCACTATCCTCTCGAGATACGGCACGAAGAGGTCGAACCTCGCCTTCTCCTTGGCCCCCCGCCACGCCACAAAGGCCTCGGAGGTCACCTTCGCGAGCTCCCTAACCACCTCGGGGGGCACCCTCTGGTAGAACCTCAAGTCCCTCTTCAACACCCTTATAATCCCCCTCTCCACGTCTGTGAGGTCCCTCTCCTCCTCCGCCTTCTCTATAAGCTTCACGAACTTTTCGTCGAGCATAAACCGCTGGATAAGCTGCGCGATCTCCGCCCTAGCCACGGCGCGGCCCTTAATCCCCTCCTCCGGCATATACGTCTCGGAGTCCCACCCCATCACCGACCCCGCGTGGCCGAGAGCCCAGACAACCCTGTAGTGCTCCAGTATCTGCTTTATGGTCTCAGAATTAATCATAGGTTGGGATAAGAGGCGACTATAAATATTCTAGTCCGTGGGGACGAGCTCCACGTATCTCCTAGACGGCATGTTGTTGAGCTCCAGCAGGAGCTCGCGGATGGTGGCGTCTGGCTTCTCGGCGAGGATCTTCCGGGCGAGGTCTGTCTTCTCGGGACAGTAGACAGATACAATATCCTCGACCTCCTCCTCGGGGATTATGTCTGGTAGCTGCACTGTGATGTGTATGAGGAAGTTCCCCAGCGGGGGTATCCTCTCCACAATCTTCTCATAGACCTCAGGCAACATGGTGACCAAGAAAGAGGCGCTGGAGAGGTGCATGTTTCTAATCCGGTGCAGTATATACGCCACCTCGAAAAACTTGGGGTCCTCCGCGGAGGGCAGGAGCTCGTCTAGCACAATCACCGTCCGCGTGCCGGCCAGCTCAAGGGCCGTCCTCAAGGTCCACGCGGGGTCCCCCCTCGCGAGCGAAAGGAGGCCCTCGTAGCCGAACCTCCTGTATACCTCCACCACCCGGTTCTTGGCGTCTCTGCCGCCGTGTCTCGCCAACAGCCTCCACACGACTATTGCGACGACATTTGCCATATTTCTCTCCCCCACCTCGGTGAGGTCTACGTAGATGCAGTTCGTCCTGCGGCACACCTCATAGGCCACATGCGTCTTGCCCATGCCCGCCCTGCCGAGCAAAACAGCCATAGGAAACGCTGAGGTGAGCTTAACCAAGGAGTCCACCGCCCTAAGCCAAGTGTTGCCGCCTAGTTTAAAGCCGTCGCCGGCCACCGGCCATCTGGGAATATTGCAACTCACAGGTATGTATACGCCTAAGCTAATTAACTCGGTGGGTGTACTAGTAGTGTATTACCTCAGCTATTGGACGCCTCTCTACTCTTTTTATAAAGCCGTACTTCTTAAGGCCTATCTGGACCTTGACGTCGCCGCCCTCCAGCAGGACGTAGGCCCCCCGTTTCGTCTGGAGGAGCTCGCCCAGCCTCTTCACAAACTCGTCTTCGCCTATGCCGAGCTCCTGCATCACAGCGTTTTTCACATCCACAAGCTTCGCGTAGCCGCTCGCCCCGGCGAGGCGATCCACCGCCTTGTTGAGAACCTCCTCAAACCGCTCCGCCGTGACCTCCTGAGCCTTCTCGGGCCTCCTCTGGGACCCCGCGTACAGCCTCCCAACGACGAAGTAGAAGAAGCTCTCCATGTCCACGACGTAGCGGAACCCAGGCCCCACCTTGACCACCTCGGCCTTAAGCGCCGCGAGCAACTCGTCGGGGTTGACCCCCAGCCTCTCCGCGAACCTGTCGAAGTCGGACTTCCGTAGTGTTATTTTAACCTCCTCCACGTCTAGACGGCGTCAGAGATATATAAGGACGGGAGTTAGTAAACGTGTCGAGGGACTTCATAGATCTCGTAGACGGGGCCGTGAGGCTCAGGCTTGACGAGTTCATTGCACCCGTGGTGCGGCGCTCCGGGGGGAGCCTATTTGAGCTGGTGGTCGCGGTTGTTCTCAGCCAAAACACCTCAGACAAAAACGCCTTCAAGGCGTTTGAAAACCTGAAGAGGAGACTCGGCGAGATTACGCCGGAAGCCATCCGCGTACTTCCCGAGCGGGAGCTCGCCGAGTTGATTAGACCCGCAGGCATGCATAAACAGAGGTCTCGCCGCCTCAAGGCTCTTGCTGAGGCTTTCATGACCAGCGAGATAACGCCGGCGAAGTTGATAAACATGGGGGCCGCGGAGGCCAGGAGGCTTCTCCTGGGTCTACCTGGCGTCGGGAAGAAGACGGCGGACGTGGTCCTTGTCAACGTTGGCCTCCCGGCGTTTCCAGTCGACACCCACATAACACGCATCGCCCGCCGCTGGGGAATCGGCAGGACTTACGATGAGATAAGCCGGTGGTTTATGGATAGGCTACCGCCGGAGCGGTACCTCGAATTCCACCTGAAGCTCATCCAGTTCGGCCGCGACGTGTGCACGGCCAAGAAGCCCAGATGCGCCATGTGCCCCGTCGGCCCGAGGTGCCCCTCGTATAAAGGCTAGTCAGCCGGCAGGTCACCGGTCACAGATCGCCGCCTGCATTGGCTCGTCACCTATATATACAGAACGGGGGGTTAATATATGCCAAAAGCGGTCATTATGCTTTCAGACAACGACATCGCCCGCGCCTATCACGCCTTGGTGATTGCCCTGTCGGCCAAGGCCATGGGATACGAAGTACATCTCTTCGCCACCGGGCTTGGCGCCTACATATTCAGCAAAAAGCCGAAGACTAGACTTCTCGGACTGCCCTATTTGGCGTCGCTGTACATAAGATGGAAGCTGAGGCGGCTGGGAGCCAAGAGACTGGAGGAGCTGGCGGAGCATTGCTTGTCCTCCGGCGTCAAGGTCTATGTGGATGAGCCTGTTCTGAAGATGCTAAGGCTTGAGCCTCTGCCGGGCGTGGAGGTGGCGGGGTCGCTTACGTTTCTCGCCCTTGCAAAAGATGCCGAGCTTGTGCTCACTTTCTAATCACGATCTCGACGTGGCTGGGGCCTTCCTTGACGTCGACCACCTCAAGCCCTATATATCCGGCTGAGTTTTTCACGTCGTGTACTACATACCGCCAGCGGCTCACTATTTTAGCCTCCTCGCCGGGGCCCAGCTCAGCCGCCGCCTTAGCCAACACGGTGGCCAGCTCGGGGCAGGGCCCCCTGATTTCGTAGGTCCTCATGCGAGCTCAAGCGCCTTATCTGCGTGTTCATCCGCGGATTTCAGGCCTCTTAACACGTGGATTATTTCGCCGTTGTTGAGCACATACGTCACCCGCTCGGCGGTGCCCGTCGGCCTCAAGATCCCTAGCTGCGCGGCGAGCCTCCCCTCCTTGTCGCTCAGAAGCTTGAACCGGACCTTGTGCTTCTCAGCGAATTTCCTCAACGTCTCAACGCCGTCTGTAGACACGCCGAAGACCTCGTAGCCCTTCTCGCGGAACCTGGGGTAGAGCTCGTTGAAGCGTATAGTCTCCCTGGTGCACCCCTGCGTGAACGCCTTTGGAAAGAAATAGACGACTGCCTTCGGCACACGAGCCGGCGACACCCTCCCCCCCGTGTGCGCCTCAAGCTCCACATCTGGAAACTCCATGGACGGACCGAGTTGTGTATAAATAAGCGTTACGGGTTGGCTGTGCTTTGGCTTCTTCCCGTCGGCGTGTTGGCCATATCGAGCGCATCTATACTCATCAGGCTAACCCCGGCGGACCCCGTAGCCATCACCTTCTGGAGACTGGCGTTTGCCACGCTTATAGTCCTCGCCGCAGGTGCCGTCAAGGGGCTGGAGCTACCGCGGGGGCGCGACCTCGCGTTTTCTCTGCTTTCCGGCGTCTTCCTCGCGGTTCACTTCCTCAGCTGGATACCCTCCCTCTTCTTGACCACGGTAGCCGCCAGCACCACCCTCGTGAACGTCCACCCCATCGTCATGTTGTTCCTGTCCAGGGCCCTGGGCGAGAGGATAAGCAAAACCACGGCGGCTGGCGTCCTTGCCGCAACCGCGGGCGCGCTCCTCATCACCTTCTCCCCCGGGGGGCTTCTGGGCAACCTACTCGCCATAGTCGGCGCGTTTTCGTTCGCAGGATACCTCGCCGCGGGGCGCGTGGTGAGGTCCACCGTGGGGACCCTGGGCTACGTCGCGGTGGCTTTTGGAGCCGCGGCGCTTGTCTCACTAGGCGTGGGTCTCGCGCTCCGCACAAACCTCACCGATTACGACCCCTACACCTTCTTCATGTTTCTGCTGATAGCCTCCATACCCATGATGATGGGCCACACCGTTTTTAACTACCTGCTGGGGAGGTACCGCGCGGTGACTATCGCCGCCAGCACCCTCGGGGAGCCGGTGGGCGCCACGTTGCTGGCGGTCCCCATATTGGGGGAGGTGCCCACGGGAACGGTCACGTTAGGCGCCCAGGGCGTCGCGTTGCCCCTACAGTCCATCGGCATCGCGGTGACGCTCCTGGGGCTTTTTGTGGTTGTACGGGAAGAGATAAAAGCCTCTAGGTAGCTTACTACATGGGCAAAGGCGTTGCCTGGATCCTCTCGGTAGGAAACGAATTATTAATTGGACGCGTGGTGAACACAAACGCGGCGTGGCTGGCCTCCAAGCTTACCCACCTGGGGTACTCTGTCAGGCGGGTGGTCGCGGTGCCAGACGAGGAGGACGACATAGCCGAGGTCTTCAAGGAGGCGCTGGGGAGGGCTGACGTGGTCATCTCGACGGGGGGCCTCGGCCCCACACCAGACGACATTACGAACCTGGCGTTCTGCAAGGCGCTCGGCGTTGAGCCTGTGGTTAACCAAGAGGCTTTGAGGATGGTGAAGGAGAAGTATGAGGCTAGGGGGTACCCCTTGACGCCTGAGCGTGAGAAGATGGCCATGATGCCGCCGGGCGCCAAGCCGCTTCCCAACCCCGCGGGCACGGCGCCAGGCATATTCTACGAACGTGGGGGGAGGGTCGTGGTGCTGTTGCCCGGCGTCCCCCGCGAAATGGAGGCCATATTTGAGGGCTATGTAGAGCCTGTGCTCAGATCTAGGGGGCCGCCTGTCTACTTCGCGGAGCAGGAGCTGGTGGTCAGGGGGGTGCCCGAGGCAGACGTCGCCCCAGTTATACGCGAAGTTATGAGGATGGACCCCGCGCTGTATGTAAAGTCCCACCCCAAGGGCTTTGAAGTGGAGGCGCCGCTGTTGCATATCCACATCTACGCAAGCGCCGAGGATAGGCGGAGGGCAGAGGCGCTTGTCGAGGCCGCCGTGGGGCGGCTGAAACAGCTTCTCATCGCAAAATTCGGCGGCAGGGCGGAGATCTCTACAACTCAAGCACCCCGATGAGGCGGAGGTATGTGTGCCCCAGCGAGGGTCTCCCGCCGACGTAAACCGCCTTGTCTCTTGTCTCCACATTGACCAAGCCGGCGTATACCTCGCCCCAGGGGCCGAACCTCTTCCCCACCACGTCTTCTATGTGGTTCTTGATCTCCCAGTAGGTCCTTGTCTCGCGCAACGCGGCTTGGTCCACCTCCACGCGCGTCGGCAGTATGAACCTCAAGGTCCAGATCTTGGCGGCGGCTTTTACAAACTCCCTCTGCGCTCTGTTTGTAGCCTCCGCCGCCTCTTTGTAGATCTGCGACAGCTCCTCCATGTACCTCCCAATATCAACGACGCCCCCGGCGAGCCCCTCAGGCCAGCCGGGGTTTACTAGGAAGGGCTTGTGGTACCTCCCCAACCTGTCCCAGTTAGTGAGGTCTAGGAAGAACCTCCGTCGGCCTATGGCGGTGGCTACTACGTAGATGGCCACAGTTTTTAAACCTCACATTATATAAATTTCGATGCGTCTCGTCGTCATCGCGTTGGCGTTGCCTCTCATGTTTATAGCGATGGGCCTCGCCGCATTGCTTGTACCTTATTGCAACCTTCCGGCCTCCATGGCGGCGGCCTACCTGGTCCTCCTCCCCGTCGCGTATTACGCAAAGGGCTATCTCTACCTTAGGCCGAAGTACTTCTTGGCCGCGCTTGCGATGTTGGCGGGGGTCTGGGCCGTGGAGCTGGCTCTGGAGCCGTTGCTTCGCGGCTACAGCTTTCTCGTGGAGGCCCTAGCCCAGGTGATGTCTTCCTGCCCCCACTGGAGACTTTACTTTGTAGCCACCGCGGTGGTGCTGGCGCCTGTGGTGGAGGAGGCTCTCTTCAGGGTCCTCCTCTACACAGAGCTGGAGAGGAGGGCGGGGCCGCTGGTTGGGTACGTGGGCAACTCGCTTGCCTTCGCCCTGGTGCACGGACTGCCGGCTCTTCTACCGCTTTACTTCCTCTACGGCGTAATACTCACCTACGCGTTTAGAAAAGGCGGCTTTGTGTCGGCCGCCGCCCTTCACGGGCTTAACAACCTATTGGCGACTTTTGCTACAATACGATGATCTCGCTGGTCTTGCCGAGAAGGCCTAGCCCGAGCGGGGCCTTGGCCACCGGCGCGGCGGCTTGCTGACGCTGGAGATAAATGGTGAAGCCGTCTCCGAAGAGAATCGTCGCTGTGTCTATGTCGAATTCTCTGAAGGCCGCCACCACCTGCCTGCCCTTTATGTCCCTCACCAGATTCCTGTACACAGCGCCGTATTTCCACAGCATCTCGCCGTCGTCTAGGAGTATTACGCCGTCGCCGGAGAGCCCGGCCAGCTCCCGGGCCTTCTCGCCGTAGTGTCTTAGGTAGTCCGAGAGCCCCCAGCCGTATTTAACCCACTCCAGCTTAAGGTACAGCCCGTCTCTGCCTATCCGCGCCAGGTACAGCCCGAGTTTTCTCAACATGGCGGTCTTGCCGCTACCAGGCGGCCCGACTATGTAGACGTTTGCCCCGCCTAACACCCGCGAGAGGACGAGCTTGAAGTCCTCGCCGAGGTCAAGCTTCTCTATTTCGTGGAGGCTGAGCTCCTCGCCTGGCTTCATGGATCTTCTTCCTTGTGTTTAAAAACCGCAGTGTGTAGAATAGGCGAAGTTTACTTGTTAAAGCTCCTCTAGGTGGACCACCTTGCCTGTCTTTATGGAAGACACCGCGGCTTCGCAGAACTTCATCGTGTAGAGAATGTCCCGCCTGTCTACGACCTCTCCTCCCCTGCCCGAGGCCGCTCTTAAGAACTCGCGGTCTTGCAGAAGCAGGGGCTCCGCCATCTCCAGCCTGGGCCGGTACACCCCCTCTTCGCCGTAGAAATATACGTCGTCTGTCGCGAAGTCCACGGCGAAGATACCCTGGTCGCCCGTTATTTCTATCTTCCTGAAGCGATACGGCGTGAGCCAGTTGGCCTCGTAGAGCGCTGAGGCTCCGTCGTATTGCGCGAATATCTGTGCATGGTCCTCATAAGTCCCCCTGGTGGAGCCCCCCGAGGCGTAGACGGCGGAGGCGCGTCTGCCTGTGATGTAGGTGACGAGGTCTATGTCGTGTATGGCGAGGTCCTTCACCACGCCTACGTCGCCCGGCCTCAGAGGCCATCTAGAAGTCCTCTTGCCGTAGGCCGTCAAGAAGCGGCCCAGCTTCTGGAGGTTGCTCTTCACGTATCTAACGCCCTGGTGAAACCGCAGTAGGTAGCCCGTGGTCACGACGGTTCTGCCGGCGGCGTCAAGCAACTGGTAAGCCTCCTGCAGAGTCGCCGCGAAGGGCTTCTCCACGAGCGTCGGGATGCCTCTCGAGAGAAAAAGCGAGGCGTGGGCCGCGTGGAGCGTCGTGGGAGTCGCCACTATCGCGGCATCTACGTCTAGGTTGGCGGCGTTTTCCACGCCCTTGATGGGCACGGCGCCGTATGTCTTCTCCGCCCACCTCAGCCTCCCCTCGTCGATGTCGACGGCATATACCACGTCGACTAGGTCTTCGCCCTTGAGTAAAGCCGCCACCCGAAGATGGTTCTTACCCCATCCGCCGATGCCGACTACAGCCACCTTCACAGGTGGACAGACGCCGAGGTATTAATATATTGACGCAAAGCCTAGAGGTAGGCCACGTACCGTACCAACGCCGGATGCGGCGGCTTCCTGTAAATTATCACCTCTTTGTAGCCTTGTAAAAATCTAACAAATATCCTCACATATTCCCTCAGCTCTCCTATGTGTATCTTTAGGATCTTGAAGTCTTCAAGCTCGTCCACCTCGCCGTCTACCGGGTTGTTGGCTAAGTCGGGGAGCAGGACTTTTTTGCTTTCTCGTATCATGTCTGCATCTAGCCTATACGCCCACAGCTTCTCAACCACCACACGGCCGTACTTCATGTCAGATATCATGTTCTCCAACTTACGAAAATCTACGTCAAGAGCTGTGGCGAGGTAGGGTATCTCATTCCGCGAAAAATACTTATGGGTTGGCACCTCGAAGGAGATTATCTCTACGCCGCCTACCTTCTCTCTGAAGAGCCGGGTGGTTCTTAGATACTCTACTGGGAGCGTGGCCACATGTGTTCGTCCAGGTGTATTTAAGTAATTACCGGAAAGGCCAGCCCTATTAAGAGCCCGAGGGCTATAGCCAGGGAGACCATCGCGGCGAATTCCAGAAACTCGGCCCAGGACCCTCCGGCTAGCAGATAGCTGGCGGCCACAACAGCCGCGGCGATTGCCAGCAATGCGGCATGCGGCTCGTAGCACGCCGGGATTAAGACCGAGACAGCGCCGAGAAACGACGCTGTGAAGCTAGACAACGCGGATCTCAACGTGGCATAGAGCGCGCGGCTGTGGACAAGCGTCCATCCGACGCGCTCTTCTCTAAGCGACAGCTTGTAGGCGAGTTCGCGGACTTCTTTCATCTGGTGCGAGAACTCCGCCACAAATACCGTGAGGGCGTTTATAGAGGCCACAAGGACTGAGAGAGAAAGGGCGAGTTGCATATCGACAGCCCCTCCTCTGAGTATCAGCGAGGCGGAGAGCGTACCTGCGGTGATTATCCCGTCTACCGCGCCGAGGACCAGGTACCTCACGTCGTTGCCCCCGCCTCAGGTATGTATTCGCCGACCACCACCTCGTCTATTGAGTGCACAACTCCGCCCACCTTCTCAAGGGCTTCTTCCAACTCGCCGTAGTCTATGTCCACACCCTCCACCACTATGGCAAGGCCGAGCACGTCTACGTCTACGTCGTCTACAGTTACGCGGACGGCCTTGACGCCCTCTACCTTATACAGCTCCTTCGCCACGTCTACTATCGTAATACCCTTCGTTGGTATCGCGGCGTCGATTACAATGCGGCGTATAGGCGGACGTTGTCCCACGGTAATTAATACTTAGCTATTTTTATGTCTTACCCCCTTTCCTCCACATGGGCGGATACGTACCGCGGCGCATCACAACTCTGTCGGTCCGCGCGACGAGGCCCTTCTCCATCTTCTTAACTTCTTCGCCGTCTACAAGCGCCCTGCCTACACCTATGAGCTCCCCCTTAAGCGTGAAAAGCGCAACTAGCTCTCCCCGTGAAAACGGGATTTCGAACCTGGCAACCCCCGGGGCCGCCAGCGGCGCGCCGTGACACAAGGCGTCGACTGCGCTGTCTCTAACCCAGATTTTGGGCAGGTGACGCGCTACCTCCTCAATAGGCAGAAGCACCCTTCGTAGGTAGGTGTCGTCGCCGTATTTCCTCCAGATGTAATACGCGTCAGCCACGTCTTGCAAAGTCACAGCCTCGTCCTCAGCGAAGCAAGACACAGCCACGCGCCTCAGCTCCCTCATGTTCGCCCCCACGCCCAAGATCTCTCCTATGTCGTGGATAATCTTACGCGCATAAGTCCCAGCCTCCACGTGCATCTTTATCACAGCATACCTCCCATCAACCTCGAGTAGCTCTAGCGAATACACGCGCCTGGTTCTAAGTTGTCTCTTCACCGCGGAGCGGAGAGGGGGCCTCTGATATATTGCGCCTTGGAGCTCTTGCAAAACAGCCCTCAGCCTCTCGACATCTACATCGCCGTGGAACTTCGCCACGGCCACATACACCTTGTCGGATCTAGAAAGAGCCATGAGGACCTTGGTGCCCTCCGCGACGGCGATGGGCAAGACGCCGGAGACCTTCGGGTCCAGAGTCCCCGCGTGACCGGCCCGGTCAACGCCCAGGATCTTCTTCACCCAGGCAGCCACCTCGTGGCTACTGGGCCCCCGCGGCTTGTCAAGCAACACAAGCGAGTACCTTATATGCTCCTCGGCAGGTCTTTGAGAAGGCGGCCTGCCCCACTCCGGGTTGGTCCCCTCCTGGATTTTTACAAAAACCTCTCTACTTCCGCACCTCACCTAACCTCGGCCTTAGTTATACCGAAGAACTGCGGCTTCACCCTCTCCCGCATGTATTCGACCAGGCCGGCGGCCTCGACGGCTTTCAACACCTCCTCGTCGGAAGCGCCTCTCTTTATCTCAACCCTCTTGTCCGTCGGCTCGATGTGGTTTATGTTCACCCGCCTCCGCCTCACTCCAGTAAGAGACTTCGGGCCCGTAACCACGACGTAGCTCTCATCCACGACATCTACCACGACAGCCTTCCTACCAGCCTCTCTGCCCAAAACCTTAACCACAACTCTCCCAACATCGATGACCTTAACCATGGAGGGAAAAAGAAAGGGGGATTTAAAAATCTTAGCGCACCACGGTTATTTCTTTTTCTCTTCTTTCTTCTCCTCCTTCTTCTCTTTCTTCATGGGGGTCCGATACAGATATTTATTTAAAGGTTTCTTTATATGTTTATAGATCAATCTTTAAAGTTTCAAAAAGCGACCATGGGGAATACAACATAGATTGAGGGGTTATTTAAGTTAAGTAAATTTACTAATACCTCAGCCAGCTTATCTGTACGTAAATAGATGATTGACAAGGAAAATCTCTATCTTTGTAAACTCAGTATGGTTTTTAAACCATCCCAGGATTTCGCCGTGTTTACCTGTCCAATAGGTTGCCCCTCGGACTGTTGCAAGTTTGAAGGCTTTGAAGACATGCCTGTGGTGCTGGAGGACGAGGTACGGACCTTGACGCAGGAAGCCGGGAGAATAGGCGTAAAGCTTAGGTTCGAGCCCTACGGCGAGCACAACGGCGTGAAGCTGTACAAGTGGGTAATCGAGGGGTGGTGCCCCTTCTTCAAAGGCAAGTGCACCATACACGAGAAAAAGCCGCTTTCTTGCAGGATGTACCCGCTGGTGCTCAACCTAAAAACCGGCGACATATACCTATCTGAGAAATGTCTCTGGGTGAGGCTCAACGGACCAAAGCCGCTGGACCACTTCCCCGCCGAGAAAGAGGCGTTGAAAAAACTGGTAATAAAGCTCAGGCTATAGACATGGTGGAGTTCATCATCGATGACCCGGCTTATGGCGACGACGAGAAGCTCGCCGTGGCGGTGGGGCTCTCCATAACCTTCAGACAGGCGCTGGTTAAGGCCAGGCCAAGCAGGGAGGCTTTAGAGGCGGCTAAAGAGTCTGTGTGGGGCGCCCTCCTCATATCTCCATGTCCACCCAACCTCCCATGTTTCAACGACGTTGAAAAGGCCGTGGACCACTCGGAGATCTTCTCAACCCCAGTCGGCTACGAGGGGCCAACCCCCGCCGTCACGAGGCGGCGGGTCTCCACCTTCAACAAACACTACATAAAACCGTGGCGCTGGGCAAGGGAGGGGGAGAAGCCGGAGGTGGGCCACAGACTCCTCCCCCTGATGGCGTGTCTCTTCAGAGAGTTAAAAACGCTAGACGCGGTGCCAATCGTCGTCTCAGACGTAAGGCTACAGCCCAACACAACGCCGCCGCCGGACTACATGGTCGTGCCCACAAGCCACGCAGTAAGCGAAGTAGCAGAGATCGTCGACGTCTACCTACCTCCGCTCAAGGCAGGAGCATTGGCGCTTGGGATACTCACGGGAGGCTACAAGGCAGGCCCCGTGGTGGCTCTGGTAAAGACCAGAGACTACGCAACCCAGCGGCTTATCGAGATGGGGGGATACGCAGTTGTGCTAGACGAGCCCGGAGACCCCTGCAACCTTTTCAGAAGCCGGGTAGCTGGCTACAGCTACGAAAAGCGGCTGTACACAGTAAACCCGGCTCTATGCGATAAATGCGGCGACTGCCTAAAAACCGCGTGTCCCGCCATAGCCCCCTCCCACGCCGGCGCCCCCCAGATACTCCCCACATGTACAGGCTGCGGCGCATGCGCCCTGGTATGCACAAGAGGCGCCATACAGTAAAACTAGACGGGAGACGCGTGGCGATAGACGGAAAGGAGATAGACCTCACAGGCCTAAGACCAATAGATCTCATGCTAGCCGCCTTGGCCTACGGAATAGGCATACGTTACATAGACAAGACAGGAGAACCCTACGAAATGGAATGCGAAGTAGACGGCTACAACGTGACGTGCAGAGCAAAATGCACCGGAGAGGAGGAGAAATGCCTAATATACCAAACCCTCACGAAAGGCCTACTAAAACTCCTGTGCACGAAGGAATAAAGTTTTTATTCCACAAACATAACGACACTGCCCTGGCCGTCCGGGGGCCGTAGCCAGCGCCAGCTACCCCAACCGGTAGTCTAGCCCGGTCAAGGATGTGGGCCTTTCGAGCCCGTGACCCGGGTTCAAATCCCGGCCGGGGCACCACTTAATTCTCATCAGCAGTCAGCTCTACGCTCATCAGCCCGTTGTAAGCTTCTTGAGTTTCTGGATGAGCATGAGTACGGCCTCTCTGTGTAGTTGAAAGCCCTGCGGCGAAAGGAAGTTGTGGTAGATATTTGAATGCAACCTCTCCGCAAGGCTGAAGCCTACCACAAGTTCTTTGTTGCCGGTCGCGTTGTACAGCCTCTCCACCGCCACTGCGTAGTCCCTATGGCTGTAGTGCGGCCACCCCCTCTTCTCAGCCAACGCGTTTAACAACGCCGTCACGGCCCCCCAGTACTTCTCCCCAGCCTGCACAAAGTCGCCCCTCTCATAGAGCTCCTCGGCCTCTTTGAAAAATTTCTCGTAGAGACGTAGATAGAGCTCAGCCCTCTCCGGGGGGTCTAGCCGCTCTGCGATAAGCTCCGCTAGAAACTCCTCGACATCTCTACCTCCGGCAACTTTCCGCAAAGCCTCCGCCACCACGGGCGAAATCACAATAGCCACGGCTATCTAGTCTTCACCAAATTAATCTTTTCGCCCTAGCAAAGGGGAGATAAAACTGGCGGGCCCGGTGGGATTTGTAGGCCGGCTCTCGCCGCGAACCCACGACCTACGGCTCCGCAGGTTCGGCGGACTGTGATCCTCCGCCGCTCCATCCAGGCTGAGCTACGGGCCAGGGTCTCTTTGTCTCGCGTTTTTAAGTTTTTGTGATTTGTGAGTCGTGTTTCTGGTACGTCTATAGGCGTTAGGGCAATGGGTCTAGTTCTTCTTGTGTTTGTGGGTCCAGCCGTGTTTTGCCTACGCGGATCTCGTCAAAGTCCGCAGTTGTTGCGTAGAGGACGACTCTTGGTTCAAATTTTTCAACTACGCCGTAGCCTACAAGTGTTCCGTTTTTGTACAGGGCGGCGAAGAGATGTTTCAAATAGTGTGGCGGCACCGCGTATTCGCGTCCCTTCTTTTCCGGCCTCTCCACGTCGGCGGCGAGGTAGCGGCCCCAGGGACAGTCGAGACCTCCGTCCCAGCGACAGAGCGACATCTTTTGTTGTTCTGCCTGTAATCTGGCCACAGGCTTGAAGTGGCGTCTGTAGGCGTGGTTTCTCAGCTCTTTCCTCTCTTGTGGCCCTCTGGGGAGCACGTGGGGAGACTTAGAGACTAATAGACCTGGGAGTATGTAGTCGCCGATGTTTATAGGCGTCGCGCCCGTGGCGTCTATCAACGCCCTCAGTAGCTGAAGCCCGCGGCCTGTTGTCCACCCGGGGGTGTTTATTATCACCAGATGGGGGTATTGAGCCGCGACCCGTCTGAGGCTCCACACGACGCCTGCGAGAAGCAGTTCCTCCATGCCCTGTAGGTTTGTGGAGCCTACGTAGTACCCGTCTTGTGGCTCCAGGGCTGAGATGTGCGGTGTTGGGGCCGAGGTGCAACTGTAGGCGACGAAGCCGGGCGGGCCTATATCTGACTGGCCCACATCTGCGTCTACTACGCATACTCTTCTGCCTTGCGCGACGTGGATGTTGAGGAGGTAGGTGGAGAGGCTGCTTTTACCGACGTCTGTTGGGCCTACTAGGGCGACTGCGCCGATTGTCTCTATGTTCCAGTCCTGCGGCGTGGTGCTCCCTTTCACGAGAACAACGACCCCGTTTTCTATTCTGAGGACGGCGGGGCCCTCCACCGGGTACTGCTTGTGGGGCGGCACTTCAAATCTCTGAAATAGGCCCCCGAAGACTCTGCAGAGGCCTCCGCACTCCGCAGAGGCTGTTAGCTTATCATGAGTATTTTAAATACCTCTAGATACTTCTAAATACGGTGGCTACCGAAAGATACTTAGGTACTAGAGAGTTTGCAAGGACGTTGGAAACATGCCGTCTAAGACTCTGACTAGAACTGTTGCGGTTAACTGCTTCGGGAACAAGCAGACGCGCCGAATTCTGAGAAGCGCTGAGGACGCCTATAGGAGGATGGTTGAGGAGATGGCAGAATACGCC